>WNFC01002746.1_pt1 | contig 18963 bp, 17 predicted proteins | sample 5400541 | NCBI WGS metagenome assembly WNFC01 (sample SAMN13153342, study PRJNA577476) | soil metagenome | isolation source: 120 cm saprolite under Douglas fir tree site 2 hole 2 replicate 1 | place: USA:California | collected 2015-04-18 | reverse complement strand
CGCGCCGCGTTGACCAGCTCGGGCCCCGCCGCGGACGCGTTGCCGATCGCGATCAGCACGTTGCGCAGAAACCGGTTTCGGCGGGTGCGCTTGATCGAGGTGCCGGCAAACAGGGCGCGGAAGCCGGCATCGTCGAGCGCGGCGAGCTTGGCGAGACGCGGCGCGGTCAGGGCGGCGCGCGGCAGAAAATCGGGCTCGTGCCCGGCCCGCGCGAATTTGTTCCACGGGCAGACCGCCAGGCAATCATCGCAACCGAAGATCCGGTTGCCGATCGCCGGCCGCAGCTCATGGGGGATCGGGCCTTTGTGCTCGATCGTCAGATACGAGATGCAGCGCCGCGCATCGAGCCGGTAGGGAGCGGGAAAGGCATTGGTCGGGCAGGCGTCGAGACAACGGCGGCAGGCGCCGCAATGATCGGCTTCTGGCGCGTCTGGGTCGAGGGCGAGGCTCAGATAAATCTCGCCGAGGAACAGCCATGAGCCGAGCTCGCGCGACACCAGATTGGTGTGCTTGCCCTGCCAGCCGAGGCCGGCCTGCTGTGCCAGTGGCTTTTCCATGACGGGGGCGGTGTCGACGAACACCTTCAATTCGCCCGGCCAGCGCGCGCCGATCCAGCGTGCCAACGCCTTGAGCCGCTTCTTCAGCGTGTCGTGGTAGTCATGGCCGCGGGCATAGACCGAAATCGCCCCGCGTTCGGGATCGGCCATGGCCGCGAGCGGGTCGTCCTCACCGGCGTAATTGAGCGCGAGCACGACAATTGTGCGCGCCTCCGGCCACAGCGTCTGCGGGTCGCCGCGCTTGGCCGCGGTGTGGGCGAGCCAGCCCATATCGCCGTGATAGCCGCGGTTGAGATATTCGGCCAGATCGGCGCGCGCCTGTTCGGCAAGCCGCGCTTCGGCGAAACCGACCGCGTCGAAGCCCATCGCCAATGCCTCGGCGCGGATCGCCTCGCGGATCTCGGCAGTCATCGCGCTCAGCCGCGGCCGCGATAGGGCGCGACCCCGGGATCGGGCAGCCACAGCCCGGCTGGCGGCTCGCCGGTTTGGTAGAAGACGTCGATCGGAATGCCGCCGCGCGGATACCAATAGCCGCCGATGCGCAGCCAGCGCGGGCTGAGCGCCGCGACCAGCCGGCGGGCGATGCCGAGCGTGCAACCCTCGTGGAACGCGGCGTGATTGCGGAAGGAGCCGAGGAACAGCTTCAAGGATTTGCTTTCGAGGATCACCGCCTCGGGCACGTAGTCGATCACGAAATGCGCGAAATCGGGCTGCCCGGTGACCGGGCACAGCGCGGTGAATTCGGGGCAGGTGAAACGCACGAGATAGAGGAGCCCGGGATGCGCGTTTGTCACCGTATCGAGCACGGCCTCCTCGGGCGAGGCGGGCAGCGGCGCGCGGCGCCCGAGAACCGGCTCGCTGCTAGGCATTCGGGCGAACCGCGACGATCGCGCTGCACGGGATGTAGTAGACGTTGTCGGCAACGCGAAGCTCGACATGCTCGGGCTGCACGTCGACCAGACGGCCGGCGATGACCTTGAACTCGGGATGGTTCAGCCAGACCGCGACCTCGCGATTGACGATATTTTTGAGAGCGGTGGTAAGCGATGTCATCCGACCTTCCTCTCTTCCGACAGTGGAGGCGGCAGCAGCCCAGCGGAAGCGAAGTCCCCGAGTCGACCCGCGGCGATCGCCTCGCGCAAGGCCTGCATCAGATCGGCGTAATAGGTCAGGTTGTGCGCGGTCAGCAACATGCTCGCCAGGATCTCGCCCGCTTTCGTAAGATGGTGGAGATAGGCGCGGCTGAAGCCGGTGCAAGCCGGACAGCGGCATTGCGGGTCGAGCGGCGCCGGGTCCTCGGCATGGCGGGCGTTGCGCAGGTTCAGCGTGCCCTCTCGGGTGAAGGCCTGGCCGGTGCGGCCGGAGCGGGTCGGCAGCACGCAATCGAACATGTCGATGCCGCGCCTGACCGCGCCGACGATGTCGGTGGGTTTGCCGACCCCCAGCAGAAAGCGCGGCCGCTCGGCCGGGAGGGCCGGCGCCGTCGCCTCGACCACCGCGAGGGTCGCCGCCTGTCCCTCGCCGATCGCCAGCCCGCCGATCGCATAGCCGTCGAACCCGATCCGGGTGAGCCGCTCCGCCGAGCGCTGCCGCAGATCGGCATGAACGCCGCCCTGGACGATGCCGAAGATGCAGTGCCCCGGCCGCGGCACGAAGGCGGTCCGCGAGCGCTCGGCCCAGCGCATCGACAATTCCATCGAGGTTTCGACTTCTTCGCGCGCGGAAGGAAAGGGGGTGCATTCGTCGAACGCCATCGTGATATCGGCGCCGAGCAGGTGCTGGATCTCGACCGAGCGCTCGGGGGTCAGCAAGTGGCGGCTGCCGTCGAGATGCGAGCGGAAGGTGACGCCGTCCTCGCCGATCTTCCGCAAAGCGGCGAGCGACATGACCTGAAACCCACCGGAATCGGTCAGGATCGTGTATGGCCAATTCATGAAACGATGCAGGCCGCCGAGAGCGGCGATGCGCTCGGCGCCGGGGCGCAGCATCAGATGATAGGTGTTGCAGAGCACGACGCGCGTCCCGGTGATGGCGACCGCGTCGGGGGTCATCGCCTTGACCGTCGCGGCGGTTCCGTCCGGCATGAAGGTCGGGGTGTCGATCACGCCGTGCGCCGTCGTCAGCCGTCCCAGCCGCGCCGCGCCGTCCCGCGCCAGGATCTGGAAGCCGATACTCATCGCGCGGCGCCTTCCGGCGGCCACCATAAGTTGAATTGCCGGCAATCGGTTTGCTGCATCTGCAAGGAATCAGCAGCAAAATTTCGCGCAATGGGTGCGTTCGCGATCACACGCCGACGATGCAGCGCGAACTCATGAAAGCGCCCGGCGACTGTTGTCGCAGTTCCGATCATTACCGGCCTGTATACCATGCCAATGTGGCGATTTTAGCGTGAGGCCCAACCGCAAGGTGGATTTCGGAGGAGCCGAACCAATCCGCGAGAGTTGCGGCGGTATTCGCGCAAAAACAACACCAAAATGCATAGCCAATGACGTTAAGACAAAAGTCGTAAAGTCAATCCGAGAATCATTCCCGGTGACCGATCCCGGTTGAACAAATCCTCGCCGTCGGGAAATGTGCGGGTAGATTACTCAGCCATGGGATCGGCCACCACCTGAAGCTTTAGTGCGATCGTTTGTTGTTGTTCGACATGCATCTCTACGCATCTTTTATTGTGGCGGCGGGTAAAATCTTGCGCGCTTCCGGTCGCGGCTCGATCAGGCAGGCGTCGCCGTAGGAGAAGAAGCGATAGCGCTCGGCGATCGCATGGACATAGGCGGCCTTGATGCGATCCAGCCCGGCCAAGGTTGCGACCAGCATCAGCAGTGTCGAGCGCGGCAGGTGGAAATTGGTCAGCAGCAGGTCGATCGCGCGGAAGCGATAACCGGGCAGGATGAACAGCCGGGTCTCCCCTGAAAACTCGCGCATTTCGCCACTCTCGGCGGCGGCGCTATCCAACAGGCGCAGGCTGGTCGTGCCGACCGCGACGATACGACCGCGGCGCGTCCGCGCCGCGTTGACGCGGCGCGCGGCCTCGGCGCTGACCAGTCCCCATTCGGCATGCATCCGGTGCTCGCGCGGATCATCCGCCTTGACCGGCAGAAAGGTCCCGGGGCCGACATGCAAGGTCACGGTGACCCACTCGACCCCGCGCGCGGCGAGCGCGTCGAGCAAGGCCGGGGTGAAATGCAGCCCGGCGGTCGGCGCGGCGACGGCGCCCTCTGCGCGCGCGAAGATCGTCTGGTAATCGGTACGGTCGCGCGGATCGCCGCCTCGTTGTCGCTTGATGTAGGGCGGCAGCGGCATTGCGCCGTAGCGCGCGAGCGCGTCGCGGAACGCCGCGCCCTCGCGATCGAAGCGCAGGATCACTTCGCCCTCCGGGCATTTTTCGACTACCTCGGCGGCGAGATCGGCAGCGAATTCGATATGGTCTTCCGGGTGCAGCCGCCGCGCGCCCTTGGCGTAGGCGCGCCACGCCCCTCCGCCGAGATCGCGCGCCAGCGTCACCTCGACCGTGGCCAACCCGCGCCGCCCGACCAGCCGCGCCGGGATCACTTTCGTGTCATTGAAGACCAAGAGGTCACCCGGCCGCAGCAGCTGCGGCAGGTCGGCGATACGCCGGTCCGCGATCTCTCCCTTTACCGGCAGCACCAACAGGCGGGCGCTGTCACGCGGCTCGGCCGGGCGGTCGGCGATCAAGTCGCGCGGCAAAGCGAAATCGAAATCGGAGAGATGCATGGGTGACGGCGATGCGGGCGGAGGCACGATCCCTCTCGAAGGGTGATATGGGCGGCGGCGTGGTTCTTGCTATGCTGTCGCGATAAGAACCAGGGTTTCGGGAGGCCCCCCATGAAGGATCGTTTGACCCGCCGCGATCTCGGCAAGGCGGCCGCGGCCGTTGCGCTCGCCGCAGCGGTGCCACATGGCTCCGCCCGCGCCGCGGACGACAAGAAGACATTGCGCTTCATCGCGCAATCCGACCTGCGCGTGCTCGACCCGGTGTGGACCACCGCCTACATCACCCGCAACCACGCTTATTGCGTGTTCGACACGCTGTTCGCGATCGACGCCGAGTTCGCGCCGCATCCGCAGATGGTCGGCGATTACAGCGTCTCGCCCGACCAGCTCACCTATCAGTTCAAATTGCGCGATGGCCTTGGCTTTCATGATGGCAGCCCGGTGCGCGGCGCCGATTGCGTCGCCTCGGTCAAGCGCTGGATGGCGCGCGACGGACACGGGCAGGCGATCGCAGCGGTGCTCGACGAAATGAAGCCGGACGGCGACAAAGGCTTCACGATCAAGCTCAAGGAGCCGTTCTCATTACTGCTCGACGGGCTCGCCAAAGTGTCGAGCCTGGCATTGTTCGTGATGCCGGAGCGCCTCGCCAATACCGATCCATTCACGCAGGTCACCGAGATGGTCGGCTCGGGCCCGTTCAAGTTCGTCAAGGACGAGTTCGAACCCGGCCACCGCGTCGTCTACGTCAAGAACACTGATTACGTGCCGCGCAAGGAGCCGCCGAGCTGGGCCTCGGGCGGCAAGGTCGTGAAGGTCGACCGGGTCGAATGGCTCTACATTCCCGACGCGATGACCAAGGTCGCCGCGCTCAACGCCGGCGAGGCGGATTGGTGGGAGAACCCGCCGGCCGATATCTGGCCTGTCCTCGCGGCCAACCCCGACGTCACGCTCGCCCGGGTCGATCCGCTGTCGAGCCCGATCATGGTGCGGTTCAACCACACCCAGCCGCCCTTCGACAATCCGAAGATGCGCCAGGCGGTGTTGTCGGTGGTCGACCAGGCCGATTTCCTGGCAGCGCTCGCCGGCGATCAAAAGAACTGGGAGATCTGCCCATCCTTCTTCACCTGCGGTACGCCGATGGCAAGCGATGCCGGCTCGTCCGCGCTCACGGGCAAGCGCGATTTCGACAAGGCCAAGAAGATGATCGTCGAGGCCGGCTACAAGGGCGAGAGGATCGTCGTGATGGACGCTGTCGATCAGCCGGTGGTCCATTCTCAGGCGCTCGTCGTCGCCGACCTGTTAAAAAAGCTCGGCCTCAATGTCGATTTGCAGGCGATGGATTGGGGGACACTGGTGACCCGGCGCGCCTCGAAAGAGCCGCTGGACAAGGGTGGCTACAACATTTTCGCCACCGGCTGGGTCGGCGCCGACCTGCTCGACCCGGTGCTCAACCTGCCGCTCAAGACGAATGGCGACAAGGCGTGGTTCGGCTGGCCGAATGACGACAAGCTGGAAGCCCTGCGCGGGCAGTGGATCAAGGCGACGACGCTGGCGGAGCGCAAGAAATTGGCAGCGGCGATCCAGGAACGCGCCTTCGAGGTGGTGCCCTATCTGCCGACCGGGCAATGGAAACCGAACACCGCCTATCACAAGAACCTGAAGGGCCTTCTCCAGGCGCCGGCCTACCTGATGTGGAATGTCGAGAAGACCTGAACGACGGGGCGCCGGGCGATCGTTGACGGCGCGCCCGGCCGACGCGACACTCGGGGATCGGCGCGGCGCACGCTGCTTGGCGCGGCGGCATAAGCAATCCGGACGGGGAGAGCGGCGATGATGCATAGATTGTTCGCCGGCTTGGTGCTGGCTCTGGCCGGCGCGGCGCTGGTGCCCACGCCGGCGGCAGCGGAAACGGTCGTCAAGATCGGGCTGATCAACAGCTATACCGGTTTTGTCGCGCAGGCCGGGGACCAGGGGCAAAAGGCCATCGACCTCTACTTTAAGGAACACGAGAAGGATCTGCCGCCCGGCGTCAAGATCGAGCTGTTGCGCCGCGACGACACCTCCAACCCGGAGGTCGGCAAGCGCATCGCCCAAGAGCTGATCGCGCGCGACCATGTGCAATTGCTGGCCGGCGTCGTGCTGTCGCCGGTCGCCGCCGCGATCGCGCCGCTGACCGCCGAGGCCAAGGTGCCGCTGCTGATCTCGATCGCCGCCGCCGGCGTCCAGATCCCGCGGATCTCACCCTATGTCGCGCGCGTTACCTTCACCCTGTGGCAACAGGCCTATCCGATCGGCAAATGGGCGGCGAGGCAGGGCTGGAAGACAGCTTACACTGCGGTCAGCGACTTCATCCCCGGGCATGATACGGAGGCGGCCTTCACCAAGGCCTTCACCGACGCCGGCGGCAAGATTGTCGGCGCGGTTCGCATGCCGCCGCAGAACCCCGACTTCATCCCGTTCCTGCAGCGGATCAAGGACGCCAAGCCCGATGTCGCGCTCTTGTGGGTGCCGGCGCAAACGCAGGCGACGGCGATCATCAAAGGGGTGCGCGACCTCGGTCTGCGCGAGGCGGGCATCGCGATCGCCTCGGTGCAGGATCTGCTGCCCGACGAGGAATTGCCCAATATGGGCGATACGCCGCTCGGTCTGATCACCGCGGGTACCTATTCCGTGGCCGGCAAGCGACCGGCGAACGAGGCCTTCCTCGCCGCCTGGAAGAGGGCGTACGGCGACACGTCGATCCCCGACTTTCTGTCGGTCGACGCCTGGGACGCGATGGCGGCGATCTTCGATCTGGTGAAGGCGACCAACGGCAAGTTCACCGGCGACGAGGCGATGACCTTCTTCAGGGGCTGGAAGAACCCGGACAGCCCGCGGGGGCCGATCATGATCGACCCCGAGACCCGCGACATCATCCAGAACGTCTATATCCGTCGCGCCGAGATGCTGGACGGCAAGCTTGCCAATGTCGAGTTCGAGACGATCCCGCAGGTCAAGGATCCGTGGAAGGAGCTGAACCCGGTGAAGTGAGCGCGTTTCGAAGCGTCAGCATCTGCGCGAGCTTGTCAGCCCCTCACCCTCCCGCGTCTCTGGCGCGGGTCCCTCCCTCTCCCCGCTTCGCGGGGCGAGGGTTTATGGCGGCGACGGTGGAGCGCTCTCCCTCTCCCCGCGAGCGGGGAGAGGGCCGGGGTGAGGGGCAGTTTCGGGGGAGTTCGTGAGCGACGCGCTCGCCGCCGCCGTCAGCATCGGCTTTCACGGCCTCGCCTTCGCGATGGTGCTCTATCTGATATCGGTGGGGCTGTCGGTGACGATGGGCATGATGGGCTTCGTCAACCTGGCGCATGGCGTGTTCGCGATGCTCGGCGGCTATGTCATGACGAACCTGATGACCCGGTTCGGGATGCCGTTCGTGCCGGCGCTCGCCGCGGCGGCGGTCGCGACCGGGCTCGGCAGCATCGTGGTCGAGCGCCTGCTCTATCGCCGGCTCTATGGCGGCGACGAGCTCGACCAGGTGCTGCTGACGATGGGGTTGATCTTCATGTCGGTGGCGGGCGCCACTTACGTCTGGGGACCGTTGCAGCAGCCGATGCACCCGCCGCGCTGGCTCAGCGGACAGACGGATTTCGGGTTCCGCAGCTTTCCGACCTATCGCAGCTTTCTGATCCTATGCGGCGCCGCGTTGGTAACCGTGCTGTGGCTGGGGCTCGAACGCACCAGCTTCGGGGTGCGGATCCGCGCCGCCGTCGACAATCTGCGCATGGCGCAATCGGTCGGCATCAATACCTCGCGGTTGTTTACCTGGACCTTTGCGTTGGGCAGCGGACTGGCCGGGCTGGGCGGCGGGCTCGGCGCCGATCTGCTGGCGATCAACCCGAGCTATGCGCTCGACAACCTGGTCTATTTCCTGATCGTCGTCGCGGTCGGCGGGCTGGGCAGCATCCGCGGGCCGTTTGTCGCGGCCGTGTTGATCGGGGTTGCCGACACCGGGTTCAAATATCTGCTGCCCGAATTGGGCGCGTTTTTCATCTATGCGTTGACGATGGCGATCCTGTTATGGCGACCGAGGGGCTTGTTCGGCCGGGCGTGACGGCGGGGCCGCCGGCGGCCCGAGCAGCGATCGACGCCTTTGCCGGGCGCCATCGCTACCGCCCGCTCGAGGCGCTGCCCTGGGTTGCGGCGATCGCGGCCTATGCGGTGTTTCCGAGCTATCTGCCGCTCGGCGCGCAGATCCTGGCGATGATCCTCTTCGCCCTGTCGGCCGATCTGGTGCTGGGGTATGCCGGCATCGTCACCTTGGGCCATGCCGCGTTCTTCGGCACCGGGGCCTATGCCGCCGGAATCCTTGCCGCGAATGGGTGGGGCGAGCCGATCACCGGATTGCTCGCCGGCGCCGCAATGGCGGCGCTGGTTGGGCTGGTTTCCGGCCTTGTCGTGTTGCGGACGACCGGCCTGACCCTGCTGATGCAGACTTTGGTCGTGGCGACCCTGTTATACGAGGCGGCCAACAAGGCGTCCTGGATCACCGGCGGCGATGACGGGCTGCAAGGCATGGAGGTCTGGCCGATCTTCGGCCAGTTCCGCTTCGACATGTTTGGCCGCACGGCTTACGTCTACTGCCTCGTCGTGCTGTTCCTGTGCTGGTATCTCGCGCGGCGCGTCGTCCATTCGCCGTTCGGCCGCTCGCTGACCGGCATCCGCGAAAACGTCCGGCGCATGCACGCGATCGGCGCCCCGGTGGTCCACCGGCGGCTCGTCATCTACACGATCTCGGCCGCCTTCGCCGGCACGGCCGGGGCGCTGATCGCACAGACGACGCAATTCGTCGGGCTCACTTTCCTGAACCTCGAACGCTCGGGCAGCGCCCTGATCATGCTGATCATCGGCGGGGTCGGCCGGCTGTACGGCGCGTTCATCGGCGTGCCGCTGTACATGATCGCGCAGAATCGGTTTTCCGAGATCGAGCCGGTCTACTGGTATTTCTGGATCGGGCTGATGATGGTGCTGGTCGTCGTGTTCGCCCGCGGCGGCATTCTGGGTCTCGTCGACCGGCTGCGGCGATGAGCGCCGACAAACCGGCGCCGGCGCTCGAAACCAGGGGCCTGTGCAAAAGCTTCGGCGCGCTGACGGTGGCGGATGCGATCGATTTCCGCCTCGAACGCGGCGCCCGGCAGGCACTGATCGGACCCAACGGCGCCGGCAAGACGACCTTCGTCGAGCTGGTCAGCGGCGGGCTGTCGCCGAGCGCCGGGCAGATCCTGATCGACGGCGTCGAGGTGACCGACCTGCCGCAGGCCGCGCGCGTCAAGCGCGGCCTCGCGCGCACTTTCCAGATCAACGCGCTGTTCCGCCGGCTGACCGCGCTCGAAAACGTGACCTTGGCGATCGCCGAGCGCGACGGGGTGGCCGGCGATCTGGTGCGGCCGGCGGGACGGCACAACCGGGTGATCGAGGAAGCTTTCGCGCTGCTCGGAAGCCTCGGCCTCGCCGAGGACGCGTTGCGCCCGGTCAACGCCCTGGCCTACGGCCGCCAGCGGCTGATCGAGATCGCCGTGGCGCTCGGGCTCTCGCCCAAGGTGCTGCTGCTCGACGAGCCGGCGGCCGGCGTGCCGTCGAGCGACAGCGGGCTGGTCATTGCGGTCATCGAGCGGCTGCCCGCCGATATCGGGGTGCTGATCATCGACCACGACATGGATCTGGTGTTCCGCCTGGCGCGGCGGATCACCGTCCTGGTCCAGGGCCGCGTGCTCGTCGAAGGGCCGCCCGATGTGATCGCCGGCGATCCGCGGGTCCGCCAGGTCTATCTCGGCGAGCGCGCCCCGGGGCGAGAGACACGATGAGCCACGGGCTCGTGCTCGATCGGGTCGAGGCCGGCTACGGCGAGACGGTCGTGCTCGAAGGCATCTCGCTCGACCTGCCGCCGGGCGGCTCGCTGGCGCTGTTGGGACGCAACGGCGTTGGCAAGACGACGTTGCTGGCGACGATCATCGGGCATTGCGGGCTGCGCGCCGGCCATATCCGCTTTGCCGGCCAGGAGGTTTCAGGGTTGCCGCCGCATCGCCGGGTAAGGCTCGGCATCGGGCTGGTGCCGCAGGAGCGCGAGATCTTTCCGTCGCTGACGGTCGAGGAAAACCTGCTGGTCGCGGAGCGGCCCGGCGATTGGTCGCTCACCCGGGTCTACGATCTTTTCCCGTCGCTCGCCGAGCGTCGCCGCAACCGCGGCAATCACCTCTCGGGCGGCGAGCAGCAGATGCTGGCGATCGGCCGGGCGCTGATGGGCAATCCGGCGCTCTTACTGATGGACGAGCCGCTCGAAGGGCTGGCGCCGGTCATCGTCGATACGCTCTTGGCCGCGCTCGCGAGCCTCAAAAGCGACGGACACCTCTCGCTGGTGCTGGTCGAACAACACGCCCGGCTCGCGCTCGAATTCGCCGAGGCGGCGATTGTCCTGGAACGCGGTGCGATCGTGTTCTCCGGCATGAGCCGCGAATTGCTCGACGCACCCGAGCGCCTGGACATGCTGATGGGCGTCGCCGCGCGAGGGACGCGATAGGCTCAGGGGAGAGGTGGAATGGGCGAAGCTAAAAGACGCCGCAACTCAGGTCCGGGTGAACACGGCAGGCCGATGTTGCGGGCTCAGGTTCCCCAGCCGGGGACCTTCCGGATCGAGAACCCGCTGGTCATCATGTTTGCCGATGAGCGCGGCGAGGTCGTTTGCCACCTGCACCCATCGGAACGGTGCCCCACTTACGAGACCTATGGCCTTCTGATCTCTGATTTGGCGCGGCATGTCGCGCGAGCGTTTGATGTAGGCGAGGAGGATGTCTGGGAGTGGGTGGACAAGGAGCGCCAACATCCCACGACGAAGATCACCAACCCATCGTAGGGAAGATGCACAAGCGAACGTCATACAGCGACCTGATCGACCGGCTGCGCACGCGGCTCGGCGCGCGCGGCGTGCTGACCGACCCGGCCGATACGGCGCCCTATTGCGAGGACTGGCGGCGGCTCTATCACGGGCGCACGCCGGCGGTGTTGCGCCCGGCGACGGTCGAAGAGGTCGCCGAGGCGGTGCGGCTGTGCGCCGAGCGCGGTGTGCCGATCGTGCCGCAGGGTGGCAACACCAGCATGGTCGGCGGCGCTGCGGTCAGCGAGGAGGGCGATCAGATCGTCCTGAGCCTGTCGCGGATGAACCGGGTGCGGGCGATCGACCCGATCGACATGACGATGGAGATCGAGGCCGGCGTCACCTTGAAGGCGGCGCAGGAGGCGGCGGCCGAAACCCAATGCCTGTTGCCGCTGTCGACCAGTTCGGAAGGGTCGGCGCAGATCGGCGGAGTGCTCGCGACCAATGCCGGCGGCAACAACACGGTGCGCTACGGCAATGCCCGCGACCTCGTGCTCGGGCTCGAAGTCGTGTTGCCCGACGGGCAGGTTTGGAACGGGCTCAGGCGGCTGCACAAGGACAATACCGGCTATTGCCTGCGCCAGCTGTTCGTTGGCAGCGAGGGCACGCTCGGCGTCATTACCGCCGCCGTGTTGAAGCTTTATCCGCCACCGCGCGAGATCGCGGTGGCGCTGTGCGCGGTCGCCTCGCCCGAAGCCGCGCTCGAATTGTTCAACCGCCTGCAGCAGCACGACGCCGCGGCGATCCATGCCTATGAGTACATGTCCGGACCGGGGATCGAGCTGGTGCTGCGCCATATCCCGGGCGCGACACTGCCGCTGGCCCAGCCCGCCACACATTACGTTCTGGTCGAGCTGGCAACGCCGCGTCAGGACGCTGGTCTGCGCGCCTCTCTCGAAGAACTGCTCGCGGCGGCGATGGAGGCGGGGCTGGTTACCGACGCCGTGATCGCGGAAAGCGGGGCGCAGCGCGCCGCCCTGTGGAAGTTGCGCGAGGAGCATTCCGAGGCGCAAAAGCTGGCCGGCGCCTCGGTCAAGAACGACGTGTCGGTGCCGGTGTCGAAGGTGCCGGAGCTGATCCGCCGCGCCGCCGAGGCCTGCGAGCGGCTGGTGCTCGGCATCCGCTGCGTGCCGTTCGGCCATCTCGGCGACGGCAACATCCATTTCAACCTGGTGCAGCCCGAGGGCGGCGACCCCGATGCGTTCCTCGCGCGCGACCATGAGCTGATGGACGCGGTCAACGCGGTCGTGCGCGCGCTCGACGGCAGCTTCTCGGCCGAGCACGGGATCGGCAAGCTGAAGCCCTACATGATGCCCGAATGGCGCGGCGGCGCCGAGCTTGACCTGATGCGGCGCATCAAGGCGGCGCTCGACCCCAAGGGGCTGATGAACCCGGGCAAGATGCTGCCGTAGCGTTCCGGCCGGAAAAAGGGGAGGGGGAACCATGCGCCTCGCTGGCGTCGCCTTCGCGCTCATTCTCGTTGCGACGACCGCGCGTGCTGAGCCGCAATGGATGACCCTGCCGCCAAGCCCGACCCTGCCGCAGGCGGCGCAGAGCGGCTACGCGCCGGTCAACGGCATCAGGATCTGGTACGCCAGCTTTGGCCGCAGGGGCCAAGGGGGCGAGCCGGTCATCCTGCTGCATGGCGGGCTCGCCAACGCGAATTACTGGGGCAATCAGGTGCGCGCGCTGCGCCAGCGCTATCGGGTCATCGTGATGGACAGCCGCGGCCATGGCCGCAGTACGCGCGACGACAAGCCATACGGCTATGACCTGATGGCCTCGGATGTGATCGGGCTGATGGATTTCCTTAAGATCCCGAAGGCGGCGATCGTCGGCTGGAGCGACGGGGCGATCATCGGCCTCGAGATCGCGCTGAACCATCCGGAGCGGCTGACCAAGCTGTTCGCCTTTGCCGCCAATTCCGACCCGAGCGGCGTCGCCGATATCGCCAGCAGTTCGGTGTTCAACGCCTTCATCGCCCGGGCGGAGAAGGAATACGAAAAGCTGTCGCCGACCCCGACCGAATATAAAACCTTCCTCGCCCAGATCGAAAAGATGTGGGAGACGCAGCCGAACTGGACCACCGAGGATCTGCACCGCATCGCCGTGCCGACCTGGATCGTCGACGCCGACCACGACGAGGCGATCAAACGCGAGAACACCGAATTCATGGCGCGCGAAATCCCCAACGCCGGCTTCTTGTTGCAGCCCGAGGTCAGCCACTTCTCGTTCCTGCAAGACCCGGAGCAGTTCACCGCCGACGTGCTGCACTTCCTGCGGCACGTGAAGAGGAGGTGAGGGTTACAGCGGCAATGCGCCGCCGGGGAAGGGGATGATCGGCACGTCGCTGCCGGCGGGGAGGGCCGGGGCCTGCGGCGGGCGCATCACCAGGCAGTCGGAGGCGGCCAGGGGACGCATCATCGAGCTGTCCTGCACCTCGAACGGGGTGACTTCGAGCGCGCCGTCGGAAGTGCGCGAGAGGCGGGCGCGCAGGTAATCCTGGCGGCGGTCGTTCTGCTTCAACGGCACCGCGAGCCGCGCGGTTATCGTTGGCGCTGCCTCGTCGGGCAGGCCGCTCAGCCGCTCCAGCGCCGGCTTTAGAAACAACAGCGAGCAGACCATGGTCGAGACCGGGTTGCCGGGCAGACCCAGCATCGGCGTGCCGCGATAGCGCCCGACCATCAGCGGTTTCCCGGGCCGCATCGCGATCTGCCAGAAATCGATGGCGAGGCCTTCCTCCGACAGCACGTCGCGCACCAGATCGTGCTCGCCGACCGAGACGCCGCCGGTCGTGACGAACAGGTCCATTCCCTGTGCCGCGGCAGCGACATGGCGCAGCGCATCGGGGTCGTCGGGCGCGTTGCCGACCTGGATCGGTATGCCGCCGCAGGCGGTCACGAAGGCGGCGAGCGACAGCGCGTTGGAGCTGACGATCTGATGCGGGCCGATCGGGTCGCCCGGCATGACGATCTCGTCGCCGGTCGAGAGGATGCCGACCCGCGGCCGGCGATGCACGAACAGCCAGGGCCGGTTCATCGCCGCGGCGAGGCCGATGTCGCGCGGCGAAAGGCGCTTGCCGGCCCGCAGCAATACCTCGCCCTCGGCGAAATCGAGGCCGGCGCGGCGGACATAGCGCCCCTTCGGCGCGCCCTCGCGCACCTCGACCCGGTCGCCGTCGCGCGCGGTGTCTTCCTGAATGACGATCGCATCGGCGCCCGCGGGGAGCGGTGCACCGGTGAAGATGCGCGCGGCCTCGCCCGCGCCGATGGTGCCGTCGTAACCGGCGCCGGCCGGGATCTCGGCGACGATGCGCAGCCGCGCCGGGACCTGCGCGACGTCTTCCGCCCGCACGGCATAGCCGTCCATTGCCGAGACCGCGAAAGGCGGCTGGGTGCGCCGTGCCGCGACATCCTCGGCGAGCACCCGACCGACCGCCTCGGCGATCGAGATCTGCTCGGCCGGCAGCGGTTCGAGCGGCGCGAGCAGCCGCGCCAGTGCTTCTTCAACCGAGATCATGCATTGAAGTCCTTGGGCGCCTCGTAATCTCCCGACTTACCGCCGGATTTGCGCAACAGGTGCAGATCGGTCACGACCATGCCGCGATCGATCGCCTTGCACATGTCATATATGGTCAAGGCCGCAACGCTTGCCGCGGTCAACGCTTCCATCTCGACCCCGGTACGCCCCTTGAGGCGGCAGGTCGCGGTGATCTCGATCGCCGATCGATCGGTCATGCATTCGAGCTCGACCATGACCGAGGTCAATGCCAGCGGATGGCACAGCGGGATCAGCTCGGCGGTGCGCTTCGCGGCCATGATCCCGGCGAGCCGTGCCGTCGCGAGCACGTCGCCCTTGGCGATCTCGCCGGCGCGAATGCGGGCCAGGGTCTCGGGCCGCATCACCACGCGCGCGCCGGCGACCGCGACCCGATCGGTCTCGTCCTTGTCGGATACGTCGACCATGCGAGCGCGGCCTTCGGCATCGACATGGCTGAGATCCGGGAGGCGAAGCAGCCGCCGCGTCGCCGCCGCGACGTCTCCCGCGCGCATCAAGGACTCGCCGACCAGGAAGCAGCGGGCGCCGGCCGCGGCGAGGCGGTCGAGATCTGCGGGCTCGTTGAGGCCGCTCTCGCCGACGATGACGCGGCCGGGCGGCACCAGCGGGGCGAGGCTCTCGGCGGTGCGCAGATCGACCTTCAGGGTCTTCAGGTCGCGGTTGTTGATGCCGATCAGCCTGGTATCGAGGCGCAATGCCCGGTCGAGCTCGGCGCGGTCATGCACCTCGACCAGCACGTCGAGGCCGAGTTCGGCGGCCGCCGTCGCCAGCTCGCGCGCCGTGCCGTCCTCGAGCGCGGCCATGATCAACAGGATGCAATCGGCGCCGAGGATACGGCTTTCGAGGATTTGATAGGGATCGAGGATGAAGTCCTTGCGCAATACCGGCAGGCTGCAGGCCGTCCGCGCCGCCGCCAGATCCTGGTCGCTGCCCTGAAAATAGGGCGCATCGGTCAGCACCGACAGGCAAGTGGCGCCACTCGCCTCATAGGCTTGCGCCAGGCTCGGCGGAGCGAAATCGGTGCGGATCAGGCCGCGGCTCGGCGAGGCCTTCTTGATCTCGGCGATCAGCCCGTAGCGGCCCTGGGCCAGCCGGCTTTCCAGCACCGCCGCGAACGGGCGCAACGGCGGCGCGCTGTCGAGGCGGGCGCGCAGCGCGGCTTCGGGCAGTGCTGCCTTGGCCTGCGCGATGTGATCGCGCTTCGCGGCGCAGATCTCGGCCAGCACGTCGCTCATCGCTCGGGGCCGTGCGTGTCAGTTCGACGCTGCATCGATACTGTGCGTGCTTCGAGACGCGCCCCCGGATTAACTCCAGGGGCGCTCCTCAGCATGAGGTGGGTTTTTAATGGCATTTACAAAGGCGCCTCATCCTGAGGAGGCCGCGCACGCGGCCGTCTCGAAGGACGCATGAACGTCGATCCAGTCATGCGTTGGTCGCCCCGATCAGCTTTTCGAGCACTCGGCGCGCCGCGCCGCTGTCGATCGCCCGGGCGGCCAGTTCGGCGCCGGTGCGCAGATTGTCGGCGCGGCCGGCAATGAGCAGCGCGGCGGCGCTGTTCAGCAGCACGATGTCGCGCAACGGGCCATGGCTGCCGCCCATCAGGTCGCGCATCAGCGCGGCGTTGTGCGCCGGCTCGCCGCCTTTCAGCTGATCGATTGTCGCCGGTTTGACGCCGGCGTCCTCCGGCTCGACCTCGAATTCGATGACCCTGCCGTCCTTGAACTCGGCGACGGTGGTCGTCCCGGCGGTGGTCAATTCGTCCATGCCCGAGCCGTGCACGACCCAGGCATGCTCGGCGCCGAGCCGCCCCAGCACCTCGGCCATCGGCACCACCCATTCCGGCGCGAAGACGCCGACCAGCTGGCGGCGCGTGCCGGCCGGGTTCGACAACGGCCCGAGCAGGTTGAAGATCGTGCGGGTGCCGAGCTCGACCCGGGTCGGCGCGACATGGCGGGTGGCGCTGTGGTGGCGCGGCGCCATCAGAAAGCAGATGCCGATCTCCCACAGGCAGCGGCGCACGATCGCCATGTCGCAATCGATATTGACGCCGAGCGCAGTCAACACATCGGCCGCCCCGGATTTGGACGAGAATGCACGGTTGCCGTGCTTGGCGACCGGCACCCCGCAGCCGGCGACGACCAGCGCGCTCGCGGTCGAGATGTTGAAGCTGCCGGAGCCATCGCCGCCGGTGCCGACGGTGTCGATCGTGCCGGGCGGCGCGTCGATCGTCAGCGCCTTGGCGCGCATGATCCGCGCCGCGCCGGTGATCTCGTCGACGGTTTCGCCGCGCACCCGGAGCGCCATCAGCAGGGCGCCCATCTGCGACGGCGTGGCATTGCCGCTCATGATGATGTCGAAGGCGGCCTCGGCGTCGCTTTCGGAGAGCGAGCGCCCCGCCGCGACCTGGGCGAGCAGCGGCTTCAGATCGCCGGCCGGCACGCTCATTGCATCGCACTCCCGCAAAAGGTGCTCCGCGTCCCGGCAAAATCTTCGGTGGTGTCGAGAGTTGGCTTCACGCGGTGCCGGCCTCAAATCCGGCGCCGTTATATATATCAGCCTCGGCAACCGGAGGGAAATCGCGGTCAGGGTGTTGGCGTATCGTCGCTCGCCGGGACGCCGCGCCCGGCGCGGACGCATCAGGAGGTTCGATGTCGGCCTATCCGTCATGGGCGCTGCTGTGCGGCATCGTCGGGTGCCTGGGTGCAGTAATCCTGCTGGCGGTGCACACCGCGCAGGAGCAACGGGCCGGGCGCTTCGACAGCCTGGTCGCCGTGGTCGCCCGCTCGCAAAGCCTCGCGCTGTTCCGCGCCATCGCGATCGCTCGCTGGGCCTGCATCGGCGTCTTCACGATAGCGGTTGCCGCGCTCGTCCGGCTGTTTGCCCTGGGCATATTGTGATCGGTTGGTTGCGGCGGCGGTACCCAGCTGCTACAGTGCTGGCATGATCGCATTTGCGCATTCAGCCGGCTGGTGGTGGCCCGTGTAACCCGGGCGGCCACCGTTTTGTTTTCCGCAAGGCCGCCTCGGAGCATCGGGCGGCCTTCGTCATTTCAGAGGCGAGGCTGATCGGATCCCTCCGAGGCGGCGCTGACCGAAAGGGGATCCCGATGCAAGGCACCAGCTATACGACCCGCGGCGGCATTCGCATCCAGCGCGAGACCTGGATCGGGCCCTATGAGCGCGAGCACGACACGCTCGCCCGCACCCTCGACGACCGACGCGGCGTGCTGTTGTCGTCGAGCTTCGAGTTTCCCGGGCGCTATACGCGGCTCGATATGGGGTTTGTCGACCCGCCGCTGGTATTGACCGCGCGCGACCGCGATTTCGCGGTCGAGGCGCTGAATGCCCGCGGCCAGGTGCTGATCCCCGCGATCGCCGAAGCGCTTGCGGCGCTGCCGGCGGCCGAGATCCGGCATGCCGGGAAGGACCGCGTCGACGGCGCGGTCCGCGACAGCGACACGCGGTTCCCGGAAGAGCAGCGCAGCCGGCAACCGAGCATCTTCTCGGTACTGCGCGCCTTGGGCGAACTGTTCGGCAGCGAAGAGGACGAGCATCTCGGGCTGTACGGCGCGTTCGGCTACGACCTGGTCTTCCAGTTCGAGCCGATGCGGCTCAAACTGCCGCGTCCGGAGGATCAGCGCGATCTCGTGCTTTATCTGCCGGACGAGATCCTGATCGTCGATCATATGCGCCAGCATTCGGCGGTCCATCGCTATGATTTCGAGGCCGCGGGGCATTCGAGCCGCGGGCTGCCGCGCGCCACCCCGCCGGCGCCCTACCGCGCCGAGGCCGCCGCGCCGCTGCCGCCGGACAGCGACCATGGCCTGGGCGAATATGCCGGGCTGGTCCGCCGCGCCAAGGAAGCCTTTGTCCGCGGCGACCTGTTCGAGGTGGTCTGCGGCCAATTGTTCTCGACACCCTGCGCCGACCCGCCGAGCACCGTCTTCAACCGGTTGCGCCAGGCCAATCCGGCACCCTATGGCGCGCTGATCAATCTCGGGGAGGGGGAGTTCCTGGTCTCGGCCTCGCCGGAAATGTATGTCCGGGTCGAAGGCAGGCGCATCGAGACCTGTCCGATCAGCGGCACGATCGCGCGCGGGCGGGACCCGCTGGAGGATGCCGAGCGCATTCGCGAATTGCTCAACTCCAAGAAGGACGAGAGCGAATTGACGATGTGCACCGATGTCGACCGCAACGACAAGTCGCGGGT
>WNFC01011854.1_pt1 | contig 18965 bp, 17 predicted proteins | sample 5400541 | NCBI WGS metagenome assembly WNFC01 (sample SAMN13153342, study PRJNA577476) | soil metagenome | isolation source: 120 cm saprolite under Douglas fir tree site 2 hole 2 replicate 1 | place: USA:California | collected 2015-04-18 | reverse complement strand
GGCCGGCCGACGCTGTCGCCGCAGATCGGCGTGATCACCTCACTAATTCTCGGCGTGATCGGACTGTTAGCCGGTTACTTCCCCGCGAGGCGGGCGGCGTCGGTAGATCCGGCAGCCACGCTGCGGTACGAATAGGAGATCCCATGGGCAGCAACGGAAACGGAACAATCATCAGAATGTCGGAGATCCGCAAGGTCTACGACACCGGCAAAGTGACGGTAGAGGCACTGAAGGGCGTCAACCTCGAAATCCACAGGGGCGAGATGGTCGCCATCGTCGGCCCGTCGGGCTCCGGAAAATCGACGCTGATGAATCTGATTGGCTGCCTCGACACACCAACCTCCGGCGCGTATGAGCTGGGTGGACAGACGGTGGCCGGCGTTTCGCGCGATGCGCTCGCAGAGATCCGCAACAAACGCGTCGGATTCGTTTTCCAGAACTTCAACCTCCTGCCGCACATCTCGGCCCTCGAGAACGTCGCGATGCCGATGTTGTTCGGCGGCATGCGGCCGGCTGAGCGTCACTCGCGCGCGACGCAGCTCCTCGAGCGCGTCGGGCTCGGCGACCGAGTCGATCACAAGCCGACTGAGCTTTCCGGCGGTCAGATGCAGCGCGTCGCCATTGCGCGCGCGCTGGCGATGAATCCCGACATCGTGCTGGCCGACGAGCCGACCGGCAACCTCGATTCGACTTCCGGCAGCGACATCATGTCGATCTTCACGGAGCTGTGGAATCAGGGCAGCACGCTCGTGATCATCACGCACGATCCGGCACTGGCGCGGCGCGCCAGCCGGCTGGTGGAGATTCGCGACGGAAGAATCACCGCCGATCACCCGGCAGCCGCGGCTTAGTGCCCGTTCAGCTTTGATGACGGCACCGCGAGCGTCATAACCAGCATCCTCAGGCGCGCTTCGGACTCGTCATCCGCTGCCACGATTCGCAATCCGGTGTGGAACGTGGCGCCATCAGGAGCGCTTCGCGCGACTTCGCAGTGCAGCGTGATCGGACCGAAGTCGGAGTGAAACATCAACCTGCACGTGGTGCCCACGCGTGGCGCACCGACGTGCTGCAACACTCCGATGCCGGCGATGGACGCATCGACGACGTACGCCGGCGATGTCCCCATCGAGGTGCGGACGGGATGCTGTAACGGAAAGCGGTCGTAGCGCCGCCGCTCTTCGACTTTCACACTCATGGACCCAGCAAGGAGCTTACCACGGGAAGGATGGAAGGCGGGAATCAGCGACGTAGCTCAAATAGCCCGCGCATTGCGCGATCGCTCAGGAGCCGTGCTTGGACGAAGGATGCTTTTGGACGATGAAGTCCGCGATCGCTTTGGTCTCGTCCTGCTTTCCGCGGAACTTGTAAACATCCTTCCCGTCGGTAAACCACCACTCCTGCTCCTCGTTGCGATAAGTGGTATCCCCGAGGGCAAAAAGCGATGCCTTGGCGAAGCAGTGCGCGGCAATGCGATCGAGTGGGATGCTCTGCTCGTCGACGCTGACGCCGCTTGCGGCAGTACACAAGCTCGCCGGCACCCAGTTCCAGCCATTGTTGCCAAGCGTGTAGTACTTGACGTTCGCGCAGCGAGCCCCGTCGCTCGTTGTGGCCTTCGGCGTGCTGGTTTTCATCAACATTGCCCTGATGACGACATCAGGAACGCCGGCCGCCTTAAGCGCAATCAGTCCGTCCGTGGAGACATCGAAATGTGCCGGAGACTGCTCGACTTTCAAGGCCACGATGTCAGCGCCGAGGCCCGCCTGGGCCAGGCGGATGACAGCAGCGTTGTCGAGCACTTCGTCGGCGTACGTTGTTACGGCCAACAGCAACAACAGGGAGGCAAGCACTCTCGACACGCGCGGTATTGTACGGGAAGGCGGGAATGGCTCCGGCAGTAGGACTCGAACCTACGACCCGCGGATTAACAGTCCGCTGCTCTACCAACTGAGCTATGCCGGAGTGCGGCGTGAATAACCGGCCCCGCTTGCACTGTATTTCGCCAGCGCGGCGCGCAAACGGCTGAGCATTTCCGCGGCGTCATCGTACTCGATCAACTCGATTCCACGATCGCCGCCGACCATCGCCGTGCAGCGCTTGGTGTACGCCGGACGATACAGACAGACGACCGGAATGTCGTGAAGGTAGCGCGCGGTCGCGATCTCGTAACCCACGCCGGTCGACGGCATCGAGACCTCCGCGACCAAAACGTCCGCCTCGCCGATCCAGCCCAGGTCGCGCTCGAAAATCGCCTGAGACTCGAGCCGCTCGCCGTCCGCACCGACATTCTCCGCCGCGACTGCGCCGGCCAGCACGCGATATCCGTCCGCCTCGAGCGCGGCCACAATGCTTCGATAATGCTCGACGTCGCCCCGCCCGCCGCTGATCGCGCCGGCGAAGTAGATGGTGAGCGGCACGAGCGCAGTCTACAATCTCGCGTCATGTCGCGCGAGATCATCATCAATGCGACCAAATACGAGTCGCGCATCGGAGTGCTCGATGAGGGTCAGGTCGTGGAGCTGTGGGTCGAGCGCACCCGGCATCGCACCATCGTCGGCAACATCTACAAAGGCCGAGTGACGAAGGTTCTCCCCGGCATGCAGTCCGCCTTCGTCGACGTCGGCCTCGAACGCGACGCCTTCCTGTACGTCTCCGATGTTCTCGAAGAATTCGAAGAGTACGACGACTCCGGGGAGGACATCACACTCGACGAGGTGCCGCAAAAGCCGGAGGCGTCGATCTCCGATCTGCTGCGCGAAGGACAGGAAATCGTCGTGCAGGTCTCGAAGGACACCATCGCCGGCAAAGGGGCGCGGATCACCAGCCACATCACTCTCCCCGGCCGCTATCTGGTTTACATGCCGACCGTCAATCACGTCGGCGTTTCGCGCCGCATCGAAAATGAGGACGAGCGGCAGCGACTCAAACAGATGCTCGAGAAAATCCGCCCGCAGGGCAGCGGCGGCTTCATCGTGCGCACCGCCGGCGAGCAGCACGACGAAGAGGAATTCCGCGCCGACATGAAGTACCTGATGGATCTGTGGGATCAGATCCGCCGCCGCGCAGAAAAAGCGTCCGCGCCGACGCCGATCCATCACGACCTCGATCTCGTCCTGCGCACGATTCGCGACGTGATGACGCCGGAGTTCAAAAGCGTCTGGATCGATTCGGTCGAGCAGTACCAGCGCATCGTCGAGTTTCTCGATCAGATCCAGCCGGTGCTGGTTCCCCGAGTGCGGCTCTACCGGCGCGACGAGCCGATCTTCGATGAATTCGGCATCGAGCCCGAGATCGCGAAGGCGCTCAACTCCAAGGTCTGGCTGAAATCGGGCGGATACATCGTCATCAATCAGACCGAGGCGCTGGTGGCGATCGATGTGAACACGGGAAAGTACGTCGGGAAGCGCAATCTCGAAGAGACCGTCTTTCGCACGAACCTGGAAGCGGCCAAAGAAATCGTTCGCCAGATCCGTCTCCGCGACCTCGGCGGGATCATCGTGCTCGATTTCATCGACATGGAAGATCTCGCGAATCGGGCGGCGCTTTTCGAAGCGTTCGAAAACGAGATCAAGAAGGATCGCTCGAAGACGAAGATCCTGCAGATTTCAGAATTCGGATTGATCGAGATGACGCGCAAGCGCGTGCGCCAGTCGCTCGAGCGCTCGCTGACGCAACCGTGTCCCTACTGCGCGGGCAGCGGCAGAATCAAATCCAACACCACGATTTCACTCGAGATCTGGCGCGAGTTGATGAAGCTGCGCGATCTGCACGAAGGTCAGGACGTGATCGTTCGCGTCAATCCAACGGTTTACAACTCATTGGATCCGATCTTCGATGAAGTGGAGCGCGGCCTCGGCATTCATATTATTTTCAAACCCGACGACTCATTGCACCACGAACAGTTCGATGTGGTACGGATTTAGCGTGCATCGGCATGCGCCATGCAGTTTGCCGGGACGGGCACCATGTCTCTAGAGGAGACCTTCGGCAATCTCGCCGCTTTTCTGAATAGTCTGGATGCAGAGGGGGAGCAGAAATTCGAGCTCTCGCATTCGCTAGTCATCATCTGTCCCGATTGCGGCAAGAGCATCGCGTTTCGCGGACGCTGCCCGAAGTGCGGCGGCAACAGTTGGATTCCGGCCGGCCACACCGGCGGGATTTTCGAGCAGATGAAAGCCCAACGCTGGCGGCAGATGATGCGCGACGAAGACGACACCGGGTCGCTGCGGCCGAAGCGTGAGATTGCGGCGCAGCCCGAGGGCGAGCGCGCCGAGCAGCGTTAGGTATCCAACCCTTCGCGCAAATACTCCTCCTCCATCAGCTTTCGAAAGAGATCTTCGTACTCGCGCGAGCCGGGTTTCGGTCCCTTGCGCATCGACGCCAGCCGCCGGCGTACGTTCTCCTCGCGTTCTTCTTCGCGTTTGAGCTCATCGGCCAGGGCGTGCGCAATCGATTGCCGGACCACCTCGCGATCCTTCAGCAGAATCACGGACTTGGTCCGGGTCATGGCATCGAGAAGTTCGCGCGCGAGCTGATTCACCCGCTCGCGCGAAATTCTGTGCATATTTGATTTTAGCGTCAGTGGACGATGTTTTCTTCGGAAATCGCCGGACCGCCGTTCTCGTCCTTCTCGACCAGCTTCACCGCCGCCACCACGTGATCGCTTTCCTCGACGTTGATGACTTTGACGCCCTGCGTCGAGCGGCCCATCGAGCGGAGATTGCGAACATTCGTGCGGATGATCATTCCCTGCTCCGTGATCAGCAGCAGTTGATCGTCATCCACGACGTGCGCGATGCCGGCGACTTTGCCGTTCTTGTCGGTGACCTTGATGTTGATCACGCCCATGCCGCCGCGATGGACGAGCGGATAGCGTGACACCGGCGTGCGCTTGCCGAAGCCGCGTTCGGTGACGGTGAAGATGTAGCCGCGATTGTCCGTCGCCAGCACTTCGGCATCGCTATCGGCTTCTTCCGGCGCGCCATCGTCCACGACCGCCTCGGTGGATGCAGGAAGCACGTCCATCTCGACGACGAAATCGCCCTCGCGGAGACCGATGCCCTTCACGCCCGCCGCGCCGCGCCCCATCGGGCGAACTTCGGATTCGTGGAACCGGATCGCGCGTCCGTCGTGCGTGCCGATGAAGATGTCCGATTGGCCATCCGAAAGCCGCGCAGCGTAGAGATCGTCGCCTTCGTTGATGTCGATGGCGATGATTCCGCTCTGCCGCACGTTCGAGAATGCCGTCAATTCGGTCTTCTTGATCTTGCCCGCGCGCGTGCTCATGACCACGAACTTGCCGGCGGGGAAATCGCGCACGGTCAGCAGTGCGCGGACGCTCTCGCCCGCTTCGACCGGCAGCAGATTCACGATGGCCTTGCCGCGAGCGTTCGGACCGACTTCCGGAAGCGCGTGCACTTTCAGCCAGTACAGCCGGCCTTTATCTGTGAACACCAGGATGTAGGCGTGCGTCGACGCGACGAAGAGATGCTCGACGATGTCTTCTTCCTTCGTCGCCATCCCGATGCGCCCTTTGCCGCCGCGACGCTGCGCGCGATAGAGCGACAACGGCGAACGCTTGACGTAGCCGCCGCGCGACACGGTGATGACCATGTCTTCGTCGGCGATCATGTCTTCGATCGTGATCTCGCTCGCTTCCGCGATGATCTCGGTGCGGCGCTTGTCACTGTACTGCTCTTTGATCTGCCGCAGCTCGTCCGAAATTATGTTGAGCACGAGCTGCTCCGAGCCGAGGATCTCCTGAAGTCTGCGGATGGTGGCGAGAGTCTCCTCGCGCTCCTGGTGAATCTTTCCCGACTCGAGGCTGGTCAGCCGCTGCAGGCGCATGTCGAGAATCGCCTGTGCCTGAACATCCGAGAACTTGAACTCGCTGATCAGCGATACCTTTGCGTCCGCCGGCGTACCGCTGCCGCGGATGATCGCGATGACGCGATCGATGTTGTCGAGCGCGATCACCAGGCCCGCCAGAATGTGCTCGCGCTCTTCGGCTTTCTTCAGGTCGAAGCGCGTGCGGCGGACGACGATCTCTTTGCGGTGCTCGACGAAGTGTCGCAGCATCGTCGGGAGGTCCATGACCTCCGGCTTGTTGTTGACGATCGCCAGGAAGATGATCCCGAAGGTCGTCTGCATCTGCGTGTTGCTATAGAGATTGTTCAGGACGACTTCGGGCACTTCACCGCGCTTCAACTCAATGACGATGCGCATTCCTTCGCGATCGGACTCATCGCGGAGATCGGAGATGCCGTCGATCTTCTTGTCGTGTACCAGTTCGGCAATTCTTTCGATCAGGCGCTTCTTGTTCGTCATGTAGGTGATTTCCTTCACGACGATCTGCTGCTTGTCGCCCTTCTTCGACGTCTCCACGACCGCACGGGCGCGGACCTGAATCAAGCCGCGACCGGTCTTGTACGCCTCGTAAACGCCATCGATGCCGTGGATGAAGCCGGCCGTCGGAAAATCGGGGCCGGGCATGACCTTCATCAGGTCGCCGACGTTGGCATTCGGCTTCTCGATCATCATCAGGCACGCGTCGATCACTTCCCCGAGGTTGTGGGGCGGGATGTTGGTGGCCATGCCGACGGCGATGCCGGACGACCCGTTGACCAGGAGATTCGGAAATTTCGCAGGAAGAACGGACGGCTCGCGTTCGGTGCCGTCGTAGTTCGGAATCCAGTCGACGGTTTCCTTCTCGATGTCGTCGCGCATCAGCTCTTCGGCGAGCTTCGTGAGGCGCACTTCGGTGTAACGCATGGCCGCCGGGTTATCGCCGTCGACCGAGCCGAAGTTTCCCTGGCCGTCGACCAGGCCATAGCGCATCGAAAAGTCCTGCGCCATACGAACGACTGCGTCGTAGATCGCGTTATCGCCGTGCGGGTGATATTTGCCCATCACGTCGCCGACGATGCGCGCCGATTTCTTGTACGCACGGCCGGAGGTATTCCCCTGCTCGTACATGCCGTAGAGGATCCGGCGGTGGACAGGCTTCAGCCCGTCGCGAACATCGGGGAGCGCGCGGCCAATGATGACCGACATCGCATAGTCGAGATACGACTTGCGCATCTCGTCTTCGATGTTGACAGGCAGGCGTTGATCGTTAAAATTGTGGTAATCGAATTCAGCCATTAATTAACGTGACGATTAGATATCTAGATTTTTTACTTCGAGAGCGTTTTTCTCAATGAAGTCGCGACGAGGCTCGACCTGATCGCCCATCAGCGTGGTGAACAGATATTCCGCCTCCACCGCATCCGCGATGGTCACCTGCAGCAGCCGGCGCGTTTCCGGATTCATGGTCGTATCCCAGAGCTGCTCCGGGTTCATCTCGCCAAGGCCCTTGTAACGCTGGATGCTGAGACCTTTCTCGGCGAGCTTGTAGACGTGTTCGAGCACATCGTCCACGCTCACGAAGACCGTCGTTTCGTCGCCCTGCTTGACCGAGTACGGAGCGAGACCGAACGCCGACAGCGTCTCGTACGCCTTCGCGGACTGACGGAACTCGTAGTGCGACACGAGCTCGTTGTCGACGATCGCCTTCTTGCCCGTTCCATTGCCGCCCACCGTGAACTGAATGTAGGGCGCCTCGGTTTCCGGATCGCTCATCTGCCGGACATGTTCGAAGCCGGCCTTCTTGAGCGCCGCCTCGAGCGCATCGAGCTTGTCGGGATCGGCAAGCGCAGTGCGGTCGGTGAATCCTTCCGCGAACAGGACGTCCAGCGCCGTGCGGGGAAATCCGCGTGCGTGCACCTTGCGTCCGTGGTTGCGATACTCCTCCATCCGCTGCAGCATGTTGACGAGCGCTTCGCCTTTGATGGGCAGCCCGCCTTTCGGCGTGACTTCGACCGATTCGGCAACCCGATTGAGGAGAAAGCGCGTCTTCTCGCCTTCGTCCTTCAGATACGTGTCTTTCTTTCCCTGCGAAATCTTGAACAGCGGCGGCTGCGCGATGAAGAGATGCCCGCGCTCGATCACTTCCTTCATCTGGCGATAGAAGAACGTCAGAATCAGCGTCCGGATGTGCGAGCCGTCGACATCAGCGTCGGTCATGATGATGATCTTGTGGTAGCGCAGCTTCGCGACGTCGAAGTCGTCGACACCGATGCCTGTGCCGAGCGCCGTGATCATCAGCCGGATTTCTTCGGACGAAAGCATCTTGTCGAGACGGGCTTTCTCGACGTTCAGAATCTTGCCCTTCAGCGGCAGAATGGCCTGAAAACGCCGATCGCGCCCCTGCTTGGCCGAGCCGCCGGCCGAGTCGCCCTCCACCAGGAAGATCTCCGAGAATTTCGGATCGCGTTCCTGGCAGTCGGCGAGCTTTCCGGGGAGCGATGCCGAGTCGAGCGCCCCTTTGCGCCGGGTCAGATCGCGCGCTTTGCGGGCCGCCTCGCGCGCCCGTGCCGCTTCGACGATCTTTTCAACGATGCGGCGCGCTTCGCGCGGGTTTTCCTCGAGGTACTCGCCGAGGCGCTGGTTGAGCACCTGCTCGACCCAGGTCTTGACGTGCGAGGAGACGAGCTTCTCTTTCGTCTGTGAAGAGAACTTCGGATCGCGGACCTTCACCGCGATGACCGAGGTCAGCCCTTCGCGGACGTCGTCGCCTTCGAGGGTGAGCTTTGCCTTGTCGAGAATGCCCTCGCGATTGGCGTAGCGAACGATGCTGCGCGTCAGCGCCGCTTTGAAGCCGATGAGATGCGTACCGCCGTCCGAGTTTTTGATCGTGTTCGTGAAGGCGTACACGTTCTCGGTGTATCCCTCGTTCCACTGCAGCGCGAGCTCGACCATTTCGCCATCTTTTTCATCGCGGATGTAGATCGGCTCCTCGTGAATCGGCAGCTTGTTCTTGTTGATGTCCTTGACGAACGAAACGATGCCGCCTTCGTAACAGAACTCGTGCTGCTTCTCGCTGCGCTCGTCGTTGATGAGGATGTGAACGCCGGAGTTGAGGAACGCCAGCTCGCGCAGGCGCTGCGACAGCGTCTCGTAGTTCATCTCGCGGACCGAGAAGATCTCGGAATCGGCCTTGAACGTGACGTACGTGCCGCGCTTGGTCGTCTTTTCACCCTTCTCAATCGACGCCAGCGGGACGCCGCGCTCGTAGCGCTGACGCCAGACGAATCCGTCGCGATGGATCTCGAGCTCCAGCCATTCGGAGAGAAAGTTCACGACCGAAACGCCGACGCCGTGAAGCCCGCCCGAAACTTTGTAGGAGTTGTTGTCGAACTTTCCGCCCGAGTGCAGCTCGGTCATGATGACCTCGGCTGCCGAACGCCCCTCCTCTTTGTGGAGGTCGACCGGAATGCCGCGGCCGTTATCTTCGACCGTGACGGAATTGTCGGCGTGGATGGTCACGACCACGCGATCTGCGTAGCCGGCAAGGGCCTCGTCGATCGCGTTGTCCACCACCTCGTACACCATGTGATGCAGTCCGCTGAGGTCGTCGGTGTCGCCGATGTACATGCCGGGACGCTTGCGGACGGCGTCCAGTCCCTTGAGGACCTTGATGTCTTCTGCGGTGTAGTTTTCTGCCATCGATCGTCTTTCTAACGGCTCTTTTTGGCTGGCTGGACCCGGAAGGATTTTCGTGAGGTTGTCACCGCGAGACGTAACGCCAAATTGTACCTTGAAATTGCGTTTTTTTGGCGCTTTTAGCTGAAATTCAATGGATAAACGCCGGCGTAGGCCGCTCTCCAAAGCGGCGATGAAATGCTCCTTTGCGGAGGTCGCAAAAACCTGCGTTTGGGGAGGCAATCGCGACAATAATTTCTGCAAAATCTCGAGGTCGAGCTCAGCATCGATGTCGTCGAGTAAAAAGAGCGCCGGCTCGTCGAATTTCTCTCGAAAAAGCTCGAGTTTCGCGAATTTCAGGAACATCACGATCATCTTCTGCTCCCCCGCCGACGCCACCTCGGCCGCCATGCGACCGTCGATCGTAAAGTCGAGATTGTCGCGATGCGGGCCGGAAAGGCTCACGCGGGTGCGCAACTCTGCCCGGCGTAGAGTTCGCAAATCGCCGACGCCGCTGGGTCGATAGACGATTTGAAGGTTCCGCAGATGGTAACCGTGGGCATTCACGATGCTCGCGAACTTCGTGGCCAGCGCGTCAGCGTATGCCGCCCGCGCGCGCTGAATCGTTCCGCCCGCTTCGACGAACTCGGCATCCCAGGCGTCGAGCGCAGCATCTCTGGCGTCTCCGCTTTGCAGCAGCGCATTGCGTTGTTTGAGAACGCGCGCGAATCGATTGAGCGCGTCGAGGTACGTCGTGTCGATGCTCGCGATTCCCCGATCGAGAAATCGGCGCCGTTCCTCCGGTGAGCCGCGGATGATCTCGAGGCGCGCCGATGAAAACGCGAACACGCTCATCGCCGCGATGTACTGCGGCAGCGGCACGCGTTCCTCATTGATCAGGAGCACGCGCCGCCGCTGCTCACCGATCTCGAGCCCGACCGAAATCGTTTTCTGAACATCGAACCGCTGCAGTGATCCGGCGACATAGACGCTGCTCTCGCCAAATCGAACGACGCTGGCGAGTCGAGGAGTGCGAAAGGATTTGGTGGTAGCCAGAAAGTAGATGGCCTCCAGAAGATTCGTCTTCCCCTGGCCATTGAGGCCGACAACGAGATTGGTGGCGGGATGAAACTCGATCGGAGCGTCAGCGAGGTTACGAAAATTCCGAGCGGTGATGCTGCTGAGGATCACGTCCCTGTCATCCCGAGCGGAGCGAGGGACCTGGGTGTGAGGGGAGCGATGGTGTTGCTCGTCAGCCGAATCGTACCGCCCGCGCCCCCAGGTCCCTCGCTACGCTCGGGATGACAAATCACGCAAGCCGCATCGGCATCACGACGTACAAATATTCGTAAGGCAGCTCTTCACTCGGCGTCGACGGCTTGCCGATGCACTGACTGTTTTCGTCCTTCAAATCGAGGCTGACCTGCGGCGTGTCGACCGCGCTCAGGAAGTCCGTCACGTACGCGGCATTCAGGCCGACGAAGAACGGATTGCCGGCGTAGTCGATCGGAACTGTCTCCCGCGCATCGCCGAGCTCCGGGTTCGTAGAGGACACCGTCAGCTTGCCCGGCGCGAAGTCGAATCGCACAGCTCGTGTGCGCTCGTTTGCAACCAGCGAGATGCGGCGGATGGTGGAAAGCAGCCGCTCGCGATCGACCATCACGTGGCGGTCATTGTCGCGTGCGATCACTTCCATGTAGTTCGGGAAGTTCACGTCGATCATGCGCGCAAGGAGACGGCGATCGCCGGCGTCGAAGAAAAGATGATTCTCCGAAACGCCAAACTGCACCGTTCCTTCGTCGCCGGCTTCCAGGCGCAGGATTTCCTCCAGCGCCTTCCTCGGAATTAGTATCGTTAATTCGTGACCCTTTTTCTTACCATTGCCCTGCGGAAAATTGATCAGCGCCATGCGATGCCCGTCGGTGGCCACCATCTCCATCTTCGCCGCCTGCACCTTGAGCAGCGCGCCGTTGAGCTGGAATCGTGTTTCCTCGTGCGTGATCGCGAACTTTACCTTCGCGACCATCGTCTTCAACTCCTCGAGAGAAACGGTGTACGACTCCGTCGCGGTCACCGTCGGCAGCGTCGGGTAATCCTCTGCCGCTAGTCCGAGGAGACGGAACTTCGCCGTGCCCGACTCGATCAGCATCGAGTTGTTTTCCTGCATCGTGATGCGGACACCCTCATCGGGCAAGGAGCGAACGATGTCGAAGAGACGCTTCGCTTCGATCGTTACTCCGCCGGCAGTGGCAACCTTCGCGGGGCACGAGCTGAGAATCGTGACGTCGAGGTCTGTGGCGGCGATCTGGAGGCGACCGTCCGCCGCTTTGAGCAAGACGTTCGAAAGGATCGGGATGGTCGATCGCTTCTCCACGACACCCTGACAAAGCTGCAGCTCTTTCTGAAGATCAATCCTGGCGACAGTCAGCTCCATGTCTCTTCCCTTAAGAAACCGAGTCTATGTTGTTTGTAGTGGTGGCAGTAGAACCGTGCGGAAAATTCTTGATTCTTCTGCAAAGGCCTCAAAAGTATAGCAGTCTTGCTGCGCTCGAACTGCGAGTATCGCTGATGAAAAACGCCGGAGATGGCACCCGGTTTTCCGCAGATTTCACCGCTCCGCTCCGAACGCCCGAATCGTCCACAGATTTTCGTGGCACGTTTCCGCAGCCGTTCAGCGGAATTGTTTTCCCAGCATTTCGATCGTGCGAGAAAGATCATTGTCGTCCTGCCGCATCTGATCGATCTTGTCGACGGAGTACATGACCGTCGAGTGGTGCTTGTCATTGAACAGGCGGCCGATCTCAGGATACGAGAGATCCGTCAGATCCTTGCACATATACATCGCCACCTGTCGCGGAAAGGCGATCGTGCGCGCGTTCGACTTCGATTTCAGATCGGAAACCTTCAGCCCGTAGTGCGCCGCGACGACCTTGATTATTTCCGGACCGGTGATCGGCTTGTTCTCTTTGGTCAGAAGGTCTTTGAGCGCTTCTTTCGCAAGATCGATGCTCAGGCGATTGCCGGTCAGCGATGCGAATGCTGCCACGCGATTGAGATGACCTTCCAGCTCGCGAATATTCGAGCGCACCCGTTCGGCGATGAAGAGTGCCACTTCGTGCGGCAGATCGACTTTCTTCTCTTCCGCTTTCTTGCGAAGGATCGCGACCTTGGTCTCGAGGTCGGGCGGCTGGATGTCGGCGATCAGCCCCCACTCGAATCGCGAGCGCAGCCGCTCTTCAAGCGTTGGAATGTCCTTCGGCGGTGCATCGGAAGTGAAAACGATCTGTTTCTGCGCTTCATAGAGCGCGTTGAAGGTGTGGAAGAACTCTTCCTGCGTGCGCTCTTTGCCGGCCAGGAACTGAATGTCGTCGAGCAGCAGCGCATCCACCGTGCGGTAGCGATCGCGGAACGACTGCATCTTGTCGTAGCGGATCGAAGTGATGAGCTCGGTAACAAAGGAATCGGCGGACATGTAGACGACCTTCAAGCGCGGGCTCGAGTCGCGCATCTGCTGTCCGATGGCCTGGATCAGATGCGTTTTGCCGAGGCCGGCACCGCCGTAGATGAAGAGCGGATTGAATGAGCCGCTCGGATTCTCGGCGATCGACAGCGAGGCCGCGTAGGCGAGCTGGTTCGAGCTGCCGACCACGAAGGTCGTGAACCGGTATCGCGGATTGAAGATGGAAGTAGGGATCTCGGCGGCCGTCGCCGTCGGGATTGCCGGAAGCTCGCCGATCGTCCCGGCATCGGCGACAAAATGAAGATTCAGCCGGTCGGGGGCCACTTCGCTGAGGATATGGCGGAGCTGCTGGCCATAGCGATCCCGGATGGCCTCTACAAACCGCTGGGACGGAACGCTGACATCGACCGTGTCGCCTTTTTGGGCCAAAAAGCGGGTCGGAGCGAACCAGGTTACGTACTCCGTCCTATCAATATCTTGCTCAAGCCTATCAAGGACCTGCTTCCAGATATTCATCAGACGGGACGATCTAACTTTCTGAAAATCCACAGCTTTTCCACAATTGTGGAAAATCGTTGCCTGTGGAAAACGGGACTGGAGTCTAGCACAAAACAAAAATATGCAACCTCAAAAATCGTCTTGCAACATGGCACCTTCGGAATAGGTCCTGCGAGGCTCACGTTGAGCGGCTTGCCTCGCCCGGACCAGGTTGACGATGCCGCGGGCGGTCACTATACTCACCGCTTTCTTTTCAGAGGGTTAACGAACCATGAAGCGCACTTTCCAGCCGAACAACCGCCGCCGCAAGCGGACGCACGGCTTTCTTGTCCGCATGCGAACCAAGGACGGTCAGGCGGTCCTCTCGCGCCGGCGCCGCAAAGGCCGCAAGCGCCTCGCGGTATAACGGCCGGCTCGCGCTGCCGACGGTGCAATCGCGGTCCGAGGCTCTGCCGAAAGAAAAGAGGCTGGCGAAACGGCGCGAGTTTCTTCGCGTATATGAAACCGGCCGCAAGCTGTTTACCCGATATTGTGTGGTCTTCTTCGCCGCCAACGAGCTGCCCTTTTCGCGAATGGGAGTGACGGCGACGAAGAAGCTAGGAAAGGCCAACGTCCGGAACCGACTCAAACGATGGACGCGGGAGGTTTACCGCCGGCTGCGAGGACCTCTCGAATTCGATCAGAAAGCCTTGGATCTCGTCATCAACGTCAAGCCTAACGCCGTCGACGCCGACTTTCGCGACTACAGCAGCGATCTCGAACGCTCCTTGCGCAAGATCGCCGCAGGAGAAGCGCGCTGAAGCGCGAACGATGCGCGCCGTCGCCGTCGCCCTGCTTCGCGGCTACAAGCGATTCGTGTCGCCGATGCTGCCGCCAATGTGCCGCTTCGAGCCCACCTGCTCGATGTACATGATGGAAGCGATCGAGAAATACGGAATCGTGCGGGGCGGGTGGTTGGGCCTGCGCCGGCTCTCTCGATGTCATGTGTTCAACCCTGGAGGTTGGGACCCCGTTCCCTGAAATGGAAAAACGAATCTTCATCGCCGTTCTGATTTCGATCGCGTTCCTGTGGTTGTGGGCCGCGGTCGCACCAAAGCTTTTCCCGAATCTCATCAAGCCAAAAACAGCCGTGACCGCGCCGAAGTCTGCCGCCACCGCGACGACCGCGCCGGCGAAGACCGCCACGACTTCCACGGCATCAGCGCCAGCACCGGCTTCAGCGCCGCGGCCGGTTGTTCCGGAAGTTCCGGTCGCGCCGGTTTCAGCAGACTCGATCGAATACACCACCATCAGCAACGACAATTTCCCTTATGTCGCCCGCTTTTCGAATCGCGGTGCTGAGCTGGTCTCGTTTCAACTCAAGAACTACAAAACCAAGCCGAAAAACGGCGCTCCGGTCGAGCTCGTGAAAGCCCGCGATCTTTCGCGAACTGATTTTCCGTTTGCGGTCGCGACCCGCGACGCAGCGCTGACCAATCGCCTGAACAGCGCGCTGTATGCCCTCAACAAGCGCGAAGAGAAAGGCGAGACGATCCTCGAGTACCGCTATGCCGGCGCCGACGGAGTAGCGGCCACCAAGACATTTCGACTATCGAGCGAGTACGTCTTCAATTTCGCGGTTGCCATCTCGCCACCCGTCCCGTACCGCGTCGAGATCGGGCCCGGCATCCGCACGCTCGAACCCGACGAGAAGGACAGCCAGTTCACCATCACCGGCAACGGCGTGGCGCAGCACGACGACGATCTGAAAACCATCCGGCGCGAAAAGTCTCCGTCGCTCACGACGTGGGATTCGGTGCAGTTCGTCGGCATGGAAGACAACTACTTCCTGGCCGCGCTACGGCCCGAAAAAGCCGGCGGCGCGATTCTGCGAGCCGTCGATTTCGGCAGCGGCAAGGACAAGCGCCGCGAGCTCTACGCCGGATTGAACGCCGCCCCCGATAGCGTCGTCGCCGGCGCGGCTTTCTTCGGACCGAAGGAGACGCGGCTCCTCGATCGCTACGGCTTCGAGCGCACGCTGCAGTACGGCACGTTCGGCATCATCGCGCGTTTCTTCCTCGTGGTCCTCAACTGGATCAACAAGTGGACCGGCAACTACGGCTGGTCGATCATCGTCCTGACCATCATCATCAAGATCGCGCTCTATCCGCTGCAGCACAAGTGGATGATGTCGATGAAGAAGCTGCAGAAGGTGCAGCCGAAGATGGAAGCCATCAAGGCCCGCTATCGCAAGCACAAGAGCGATCCCGAGCAGCGCCAGAAGATGAACCAGGACATGATGAAGCTGTATCAGCAGGAGGGCATCAATCCGGCCGGCGGATGCCTTCCGATGCTGATTCAGTTCCCGATCTTCGTGGGCTTCTATAATCTGCTGTCGCACGCCATCGAGCTTCGAGGCGCGCCATTTCATTTGTGGATTCAGGACCTCTCGGCAAAGGATCCGACCTACGTTCTGCCGATCCTCATGACGGCGGCGATGTTCGTGCAGCAGGTCATCACGCCGACGACCGCCGATCCGGCGCAGAAGCGGATGTTCATGATCATGCCGATCGTCTTCGGGTGGATCTTCAAAGAGTTTCCGAGCGGCCTGGTTTTGTACTGGCTGGTGCAGAACATCTTGACGATCGTGCAGCAACTGATCATGAATAAGTACTGGAAAGAGCATCCAGCCGAGCTGCAGACCGCCTGACAGAAGGATCGATCATGTCGCAGCGATTCGAAGGAAAAAATCTGGAAGAGGCGCTCAACGCCGCCGCCCAGACGTTCGGCGTCGAGCGATTTCAACTCACCTACCACGTTCTCCTCGAGAAACGCGGCTTCCTGGGCGGCATGAAGCGGGTGGTCATCGAAGCCGAGATAAATACCGAGGCGCCGGAGCAAGCCCAACCGGCCGCTGCAGCCGAGCGTCCGCGAGGCGAGCGGCAGCGCGGTGGACGAGGGCGCGGGGAACGTGGGCGCGGGGAGCGCCGCGGGGGCGATCGCCGCGACCGGCCGCGCAAGAACTTCGATCGGCGCGACGAAGTCGACAGCACGCCCATCGAGATCCCGGAGCAGGGCCCGGAATCGGAAATCGCGCAGATGGTTCGTGCGTGGGTCGAGCGTTTGATTGCGCTATCAAAGCTCAACCTCGAGCTTCGGACGGAAGAGAACGATGCGCAGATCGTCGTCCGCCTGTACGGCCGTGACGCGCGGCGCTTGATCGACGGGCATGGTGAGGTCATCGATGCCATTCAGGTGCTCGCCAATAAAGCGCTCGTCGGACGCCGGCTCGAAAAAGACATCGAAGTCGACTGCCAGGAATTCAAGGGGCGGCGCGTCGAAGAGCTGGAGCAGAAAGCCCGTGAAGTCGCCGACCGCGTGCGCCGCGATCATCGCGAGCAGCTGCTTCCGGCGATGACGCCAATCGAGCGCCGGATCGTGCATCTGGCGCTGCAGGACGATCAGGAAGTGGCCACGATCTCGCGCGGCGAGGGCTTCTACAAGCGCGTGGCGATCGTCCCGCGCTCCTCGCAGGAGCAGACCTCCGCCAGCTCGTGAGCTCCACGGCGATCGACACGATCGTCGCGCCGGCGACGCCGGTCGGCCGCAGCGCGTTGGCGATCGTCAGGATCGACGGTCCGCTCGCGGCTGCGATTCTCTCCACGCTCGCCGGCGTTGTCCCCGAACCGAGGGTTTCCACGCTCGTCCGCCTCGCACAGAATAGTCAACATATTGACCAATGTATCGCCGTGCGCTACCAGGGGCCGCACTCGTTCACCGGCAACGATCTGGTCGAGCTCACGCTGCACGGCTCGGCGGTCCTGGTCGAAGAAGTGATCCGCTGCGCCATCGATCTTGGAGCGCGCCTCGCCGAGCCGGGCGAATTTACCGAGCGCGCGGTCCTCAACGGCAAGATGGATCTGGTGCAGGCGGAGTCGATCGGAGATCTCATCAACGCCCGCACGCCGCTGCAGGCGAAGTTGTCGCTCGCGAATCTCGAGGGCGCCTTGAGCCGGAAAGCGGCCGCCATTCGTGAGTCGCTGCTGCAGGTCATCTCCCGTCTGGAAGCGGCTCTCGATTTTTCGGAGGAAGGATACGAATTCATTTCGCGCGGCGATGCACGTGCGGCGGTCGAGAGCGCGATCGCAGACGCTGATGCGCTCCTCGAAACGTATCGCCGCGGCCGCGCCACTCGCACCGGTCTCAACGCCGTGATCCTCGGCCGGCCTAACGCCGGAAAATCGACGCTGCTCAATCGCCTGGTGGGCAGCGATCGCGCAATCGTGACACCGATCCCCGGCACCACGCGCGACATCGTCCGCGAAACGATCGAGATCGGCGGGCTACCGGTAACCCTCGCGGACACGGCCGGTCTGCGCGCGAGCGATGACGCGGTCGAATCGATCGGGGTCGAGCGGGCTCGAAGGGCGGCCGAGAGCGGAGACCTCATCCTCTATCTGATCGATTCGGCTGCGGGCATGACGGACGAAGACCGGAAGGAGCTCGAGCGCTGGCCCGACGCCTGGATCGTCTACACCAAGATCGATCTCGCGCCGGCGCCGGGGGGCGTGATGGGGGTCTCCGTCGCGACCGAACACGGCGTCGACGAACTGCTGGCGCGGCTCGATGCGCAGGTGCGCGAGCGTTACGCCGCGCCGGAGGGGAGTCTGGTCAACGAGCGGCAGCGCCAGGCGGTCGCGGAATGTGGCGAAGCGCTTCGCGCTGCGCGGGCATCGATCGACGCCGGACACGACGAGCAGATCGTGGTGGTTGATCTTTACCGCGCCGCAACGGCGATGGGGCTATTGACAGGCGCCATCACACGCGACGAAATTTTCGACGAGATCTTCTCAAAGTTCTGTATCGGGAAATGACAGCCGCCCTAGCGGCTGTCATCCTGAAGCGGCGAGCCATCAGCGAGCCGTGAAGGATCTCCAGATGACGCGGACGAGATTCTTCGCTCCGCTCAGAATGACGTATCGGAAAATGATGTTCCACGTGGAACCATGACGCGCACATTCGATGTCATCGTGATCGGCGGCGGCCACGCTGGGGCCGAAGCGGCACGCGTGTGCGCGCGGGGGGGCGTGCGGGTGGCGATGATCACCATGCAGCGCGAAGCGATCGGCCGCATGTCGTGCAATCCCGCGATCGGCGGCCTCGCAAAGGGAAACCTGGTCAAGGAAATCGATGCCCTCGGCGGATTGATGGGAGAGGCCACCGATCGCGCAGCCATCCAGTACAAAGTCCTCAATCGATCGAAGGGGCCCGCTGTCCAGGGGCCGCGCGCGCAGTGCGATCGCGATCTCTACGCCCGCGCGGTCCAGGAAATCCTCGGCGCAGAAGCCAACCTCGAGATCATCGAAGGATCTGTTTCGCGGATGCGACGCGGATTGAATTTGACGCTCGCCGACGGCGTCGAACTTCGAACGCGCGCAGTCGTCGTCACAACCGGCACGTTTCTTCGCGCGCTCATGCACTCGGGCGAAAAGAAGACCGTCGGCGGCCG
>WNFC01008418.1_pt1 | contig 18965 bp, 16 predicted proteins | sample 5400541 | NCBI WGS metagenome assembly WNFC01 (sample SAMN13153342, study PRJNA577476) | soil metagenome | isolation source: 120 cm saprolite under Douglas fir tree site 2 hole 2 replicate 1 | place: USA:California | collected 2015-04-18 | reverse complement strand
CTCATCCATCGCCGCGAGGTCGCCGGCGGCGAGAAGATCCACGTCACGACGCAGATCCTCGGCGCCGACGAGAAGCGGATCCATCTCTTCCACGCGCTCTATCGGAGCGGCGACGAGACGCTGCTGGCGACCGCCGAGCAGATGCAGCTGCATGTCGACAGCAAGCAAGGCCGCGCCTGTCCGGCACGCGACGACATCCAGGCGCGCCTGCGCCGCCTCGCCGCGGTGCAGGCGACGCTGCCGCGACCGGACGCTATCGGCCGCCGCATGGCGATTCCCCCGACCAAGGAGTGAGACGATGCAGTTCGGCCTCACCGCGGAGCAGGAGCTCGTCGTCGATACGGTGCACAGCTTCGTCGAGCGCGAGCTCTATCCGCTGGAGAACGAGGTCGAGCGCACCGGGACGGTTCCCGCCGAGCTCGGTCGCGAGATCCAGCGCAAGGTCATCGAGCTCGGCTTCTACGCTCCAAACATTCCCGCCGCGTTCGGCGGCGGTGGCCTCGACCAGCTGACCTTCGCGCTGCTCGAGCGCGAGCTCGGCCGCGCCGCGATGGCGCTCTCGGTGTGGTGGGGCCGCCCATCGAACATCCTCTGCGCCTGCAACGACGAGCAGCGGCAGCGCTATCTGCTGCCCGCCGTCAGCGGCGAGAAGATGGATGCGCTGGCGATGACCGAGCCCGATGCCGGCTCCGACGTGCGCGGGATGAAATGCAGCGCGCGGCGCGACGGCGCCGATTGGATCGTCAACGGCACCAAGCATTTCATCAGCCACGCCGACATCGCCGATTTCGTCATCGTCTTCGTCGCCACCGGCGAGGAGCGGACGGCGGAGGGTTCGAAGAAGCGGATCACCTGCTTTCTCGTCGATCGCGGCACGCCTGGCTTCGAGATTCGCCCCGGCTACAACTCGGTGTCGCATCGCGGCTATCACAATTGCATTCTCGCCTTCGACGATTGCCGGCTGCCTGCCGCGCAGATCCTCGGCGAGGAGGGGCAGGGTTTCGCGCTGGCCAATTCCTGGCTCTACGCGACGCGGCTGACCGTCGCCGCCATGTGCGTCGGCCGCGCCCGCCGCGCCTTCGATCTTGCCCTCGGCTATGCTGCCCAGCGCAAGCAGTTCGGTCAGCTGATCGGCAAGTTCCAGGGCGTCTCCTTCAAGCTCGCCGACATGATCACCGAGATCGACGCGGCGGATTATCTGACGCTCGCCGCGGCGTGGCGGCTCGACCAGGGGCTCGACGCCAACCGGCAATGCTCGCAGGCCAAGCTCTTCGCCTCCGAGATGCTGGCGCGCGTCACCGACGAGGCCTTGCAGATCTTCGGCGGCATGGGGCTGATGGACGATTTGCCGCTCGCGCGGCTGTGGCGCGACGCGCGGGTCGAGCGCATCTGGGACGGCACCAGCGAGATTCAGCGTCACATCATCTCGCGCGATCTCCTGCGGCCGCTCGGAGGCTGAGCCGTGCGGGGGGATCAACCCATCGGCGATCTGTCGCGCCTCCTGCGACCCCGCTCCGTCGCCGTGCTCGGCGGCAAGCCCGCCGCCGAGGTGATCCGCCAGCTCCGCCGCATCGGCTATGGCGGCGAGATCTGGCCGATCCATCCCCGGCTCGACGAGGTCGCCGGCTTGCGCGCCTACCGCTCGGTCGCTGCGCTTCCGGCGGCGCCCGACGCGGCGTTTCTCGGCGTCAACCGCCATGCCACGATCGAGATGGTCGAGGCGCTCGCCGCGCGCGGCGCCGGTGGCGCGGTGGTCTATGCCTCGGGTTTCGCCGAGAGCGGCGCCGGCGGCGAGGATCTCCAGGCACGGCTGATCGCCGCCGCCGGCGCGATGCCGTTCATCGGGCCAAACTGCTATGGGTTCATCAACTATCTCGACGGCGCGCTCTTGTGGCCCGACCAGCATGGCGGCAAGCGCGTCGCGCGCGGCGTCGCCATCCTCACGCAATCCGGCAATATCGGCTGCAACCTCACGATGCAGCGGCGCGGCCTGCCGATCGCCTATCTGCTGACGCTCGGCAACCAGGCGGCGATCGGCATGCCGGCGATCATCGAGGCGCTGCTCGCCGACGAGCGGGTGACGGCGATCGGGCTCCATATCGAAGGCGTCGACGATGCCGCTGCCTTGGCCCGCGCCGCCGCAAAGGCCCGCCGGCGCGGCGTCCCGATCGTCGCCCTCAAGACCGGCCGGACGCCGGCGGGCGCCGATCTTACCCTCAGCCACACCGCCTCCCTGGCCGGCGCCGACGCCGCGATGGCGGCGTTTCTGCGCCGGGCCGGCATCGTTCCCGTCGCCTCGATCCCGGTGCTGCTCGAGAGCCTCAAGCTGCTCCATCTGCACGGCCCCCTGCCCGCCCGCGATATCGCCTCGCTGAGCTGCTCGGGCGGCGAGGCGGCGCTCATCGCCGATGCGGTGGCGGGACGGCGCCTGGCGTTTCGCGCCCTGACGCCGGCGCAAGCGGCGCAGGTCGGGGCGACCTTGCCGAAGCTCGTCACCGTCTCCAACCCGCTCGACTATCACACCTTCACCTGGGGCAACGAGGCGGCACTGACCGAGACCTTCGCCGCAATGATGGCGGCGGATTACGCCATGACCATGCTCGTCCTCGACTATCCGCGGCGCGATCGCTGCGAGGAGGCCGATTGGCGCGCCTCCGAGCGCGCACTGATCGCCGCCTCGCAGCGCACCGGCGCGCGCGCCGCCATCGTCGCCACGCTGCCTGAAGCGTTGCCCGAGGAGCGCGCCGAGGCGCTGCTCGCGGCCGGGATCGCCCCCTTGCTCGGCGTCGACGATGCGCTGGCGGCGATCGAAGCGGCCGCCGATGCCGGCGAAGCGGCAACGCCGGCGCCGCTGCCGGCCCCGACGTTTCGCGCCGTAGGGCGAAGCCGGACGCTCAGCGAGTGGGAGAGCAAGCAGATCCTGGCGACATACGGTCTCGGCGTTCCCGAAGGCCGCCTGGTACGCACCGCCGGCGAGGCTGAATCGGCAGCGGTCACCCTCGGCTTTCCCGTCGCGCTCAAGGCGGTCGGCGCCGCCATCGCCCACAAGACCGAGATCGGCGGTCTCCGCCTCGGTCTCGGCGATGCGGAAGCGGTCGGCCGCGCGGCGGCGGCGTTGCAGGGATTGGGCGACGCGCTCATCGTCGAGCGCATGGTCACGGATGCCGTCGCCGAGCTCATCATCGGCGTCAATCGCGACCCCGTCATCGGACCCTATCTCTTGCTCGGCGCGGGCGGCGTGGTCGCCGAGCTCCTCGGCGATACGCGCATCCTGGTGATGCCGGCGACGCGCGACGAGATCGCCGCGGCGCTCCTCTCGCTGACGATGGCGCCGCTTCTCGCCGGCTATCGCGGCCGGCCGAAAGGCGATGTCGGCGGCGCCGTCGATGCGGCGCTCGCGGTCCAATCCTTCGCCGTCAGGAACAGCGAGCGCCTGCTCGAGCTCGACGTCAACCCGCTGATGGTCCGCCCCGAAGGGCACGGCGCCATCGCGGTCGATGCGTTCATCCGTGTCATCGGGGAGGATAGAATTGACTGACGGACCGCTTCGCGTCGCGCGCCGCGGCGCCATCCTGGAAGTCGTGCTCGACCGGCCCAAGGCGAATGCGATCGACGCCGTGACCAGCCGCGCGATGGGTCAGGTCTTCGCGCAGTTCCGCGACGATCCCGAATTGCGCGTCGCCATCCTCAGCGGCGGCGGCGAGAAATTCTTCTCCGCCGGCTGGGATCTCAACGCCGCCGCGGCGGGCGAGCCGCCGGATGCCGATTACGGCGTCGGCGGCTTCGGCGGCATCCAGCAGCTGCCCGGCCTCAACAAGCCGGTCATCGCGGCGGTCAACGGCATGGCGGTCGGCGGCGGCTTCGAGCTGGCGCTCTCCGCCGATCTCATCTTGGCAGCCGATCACGTGCGCTTCGCGCTGCCCGAGATCCGCTCCGGCACGCTGGCCGATGCGGCGACGATCAAGCTGCCGCGCCGCATTCCCTATCACGTCGCCATGGATCTCCTCTTCACCGGACGGTGGATGGCGGCGGACGAGGCGCTGCGCTGGGGCCTCGTCACCGAGATCGTGCCCGCCGCCGCATTGCTGGAGCGGGCGCGCGCGCTCGCCGACACGCTCGCCGCCGGCCCGCCTCTCGTCTTCGCCGCGATCAAGGAGGTCGCGCGCGAGAGCGCCGCGCTCTCCTTCGAGGACGCGCTAGCGCGCGTCATGCGGCGCGGTTTCCCGACGGTCAGCGCCCTCTACGGAAGCGAGGACCAGCGCGAAGGCGCCCGCGCCTTCGTCGAGAAGCGCGCGCCGGTGTGGAAGGGACGCTGAATGCTAGAAGCCGGTCTCGCGGATGACGATCGCGGCGACCCGCTGATAGAGACGGCTCAGCAGCGCCACGTCGTCACCTTTGATCTCGACCGCGCCGCGCTGCTTGCGGGCAATCGCAATCATCTTCTGCTTGGGCGCCAGCCGAACCTTGTAGACGGCGGTATCCGGGACCAGCTTGCCCGCCGGATTCTTGCGCACGGCGACGCCACCGCCGTTGATCGAGGCGATTTCCGGCGGATCGAGCTCGGTGACCGAGGCGGGGCTGACGCTGACCACCGTCAGGGCGATCGTCTCCTCGTTGTTCTCCGGATAGAACGTCGCGTCGGCGCCGGGATGGACGCGCGGCAGGTCCGCCTCCTCGACATAGGCTTCGACGATCTGCGTCGAGGGATCGATCAGATAGGCGATGATCTCGCGGCGCGGCATCCACAAGCCGGACCGCAGATGCGGCGGAACGTCCATGACCACGCCGTCATAAGCGGCCCGCACGACCAGCGTCGCCGCCTCGGCCTCGATGACGCTGAGATCGGCGACGGCGCGCTCGAACTTGTTCCAGCTGAATTCGAGCGAGTTCTTGGCGTCGCGGTCGAAGGCCTGTCCGGCAAGTTGCGCGCGCAACCCGTTGATGGTCGCCAGCGTCGTGGCACGGCGATGCTCGATATCCGGCGATTGAGACCTGGCGATCGCCTGACCCGACTCGACCCGCACGCCGCTGACGGTGAAGTCGATCAATTGGCCGGCGACGCCGGTATAGAGCGCCGTCTGCCGCTCGGCCCGCAGCAAGGCCGGCGCCTCGACGCTCGCCGGCCACGGCACGAGCAGGACGCCCACGGCCAGCAGCGCGAGGCTGCAGGTCGCGACGCTGTTGATGGTGACGCGCCGCGCCGAAAGACGCTGTCGCCAGACGCGAAACTCGCCGACGATCGGCCGGACGATGAACCAGCCGATCTCGACCGCCATCAAGAACAAGCCGAGCGCCTTGAAGGCAAAATGATAGACGAGAAAGGCGATGCCGACGAACAGCGTGAAGCGATAGATCCAGGTGCAATAGGCGTAGCACAGGAGGATGCGCTGCCGGGCCGGGGCGAAGCGTTCGGGCGGCGGATCGCTGAGGCCGAAGAGCCGCTCCCTCATCCACCAACGGGCGAGGGCAAAGGCGCGATCCTGCAGATTGGGCATGTCGAGCATGTCCGACAGCAGGAAATAGCCATCGAAGCGCATCAAGGGATTGAGGTTGACCGCCAGGGTCAGAATCCAGGTTGAGCTGGCGAGCAGGAACATCGCCGTGCGCGTCGGCCCATCGGGCAGGAAGCTCCAGGCCAGCGAGGCGAAGATCGCGAGGGTGATCTCGGCCAGCATGCCGGCCGCGTCGATCGCCATCCGCTGGCGTCGCGACGTCAGCCGCCACGCATCGGTGGTATCGGTCCACAGCACCGGCCAGAGCACAAGAAGCGCGATGCCCATGGCCGGCACGCGGCAGCCGAAGCGCTTCGTCATCAGGCCGTGGCCGAATTCGTGGACGATCTTGGCGGCGGAGAGCGCCAAACCGACGACGAGCGCGCCCTGCAGCGAAAACACGTGCAGGAAACTATGGGTGAAGGCTTCCCATTGACGCGCGATGAGATAGAAGCCGGTCAATCCAAACGCCGCCAGCACGATTGCGAAAGCCGGCGTCATCATCCAGCGGACGAGACCGAGGAGGTGTCCCAGGAGCCGATCGGGATTGATCAGGCGGATGCGCAGGAACAGATAGTTCTTCAGCAGCCAGCCGGCCGCCGAATCCCGGCGCCGTTCGCCGGCCGCCACCAATCGCGCGACGCCGGCATCGCCGAGCGGCATCAGCAGGCCGGCGGCTTCCACGAAGCGCGCAACCTCGACCACATCGGCGCTCTTCGCGTGGATCGTCGTCTCGTCGCAGACGGCGGCGGCCACCCGATCGATCGTGCCGAGGCCCCAGCGCGAGAGAATCTCGAACTCCACCCAGCCGATGCGAAAGAAACGATGCGCCGCCGGATCGTATAACGTCCAGGTCGGCGCGCCGTCATGGGCACTCGGCCCGGGCAGCAGCTTGATGTCTTCGCGCAACGGCGAAAGCAAAGCCGGTTGACTGCGCGCCGGCGCGGCAAGACCGGGAAAGCTTAGAACGCGAGCCATTGCCGCACCATCGCGATCGGTCGGCGGAACACCCAGAGGGCAAGCAACCGAGGCGGCCCATAGATCTTCGCCGTGCCCTTGAGACCGAGGCGCAGCGTCGGCTCGTCGGGTTCCAGCCGGGCGCGGAAGCGATAGGCCAGCACACCATCGGCCGTCGCGGCGCTGCCATAGCTCGCGAAGACGAGATGGGCGCGGGCGGCGCGATCGGGATCGACGTTGCTGAAGAATAGAACGTTCGAGCCATAGGCAAAGGTGGCGACTTCGGCGACCGGCACCTGGATCTCGAGCTCGGCATCGCGCGGCGAGGCGACCAGCATGATCCGCTCGCCGAGCATCACCGGCTTGCCGATCCACTCGTCGATGTCGTCGAACACCGCCACACCGTCGGCCGGCGCGACGATGTCGGCGCGCTGCAGCATGCCGGCGAGATAGGCCACCTCGGCCTCTTGCTGCTCGATTTTGCTCTGCAGCAGCAGCAGTTGGCTCTTCAGCTTGATGTCGAAGAGGGCGCCCTGCGACGCTTCGCTGTACTCGGTGCGTGCCATCTCGAGCGCTTTCGACGCGACATCGTAGCGGGTGAGGAGCTGACGCGTGTCGAGCGACACCAATTTCTCGCCCGCCTGGATCGTCGCGTTGGGGGCGACGTGAATCGCATCGACAACGCCCTCGAAGGGCGCGCGGATGAGCGCCGGGGCGAAGGGAACGATCTCCGCCGGGGCGAGGACCGATTGGCGGATCGGGATCAGACCGGCGGCCAATACGATGATCGCCGCCGCCAGCGCCAGCTTGCCGCCTTTACCCGCGGACCACGCCGGCGAGCGGATACGGCGGGGAAACCGCGCCAGCATCAGGCTCTGCGCATAGGCGCCGCTGAGCGCAGAGATGACCTGAAGATCGCCCTCTTGCCAACGTTCGGCACGGCCGAGCAACAGACCGGCGATTAGGGTTCCGTCTGGCGCCAAAAGCGGGCACCAAAGAGCATGGGACGGAAACCATTCCGGCCACTCCGCCGCCAGCCGTTCGGGCAAGTCGGAGGGGATCAGCGCGTGCATTTCCTTGGCGAGCCGCCGCTGAGCAATCGCTGCCAGCGCCTTGCGCAGCCAGACGATATAGGGAGCCCCATCCACCGGCGTTGCGGCGCCCGAGACGGCGGTGAGCTTGCCGGCGCTGCCCACCCGCTCCCAGAGCGCCGCCTGCTGGTAGGGAACGACCGTGGAGGTATCGTTCACCATGAGGAATTCCAGCTCTCGCCGATTCGCCTTGCGGGCGCGCTGCTCGAGCTGGAGCAGTCCGGAAAGGCGGAGGAGTTGATAATTGAGGGCGGTGGTCATCGAACTCGGTATCAAAGACCGGCGGGTGGCGAAAGCAATGCGCGACCGCTCATGCCAGGCAGCAGATCATCGCTCGGATTGGTGATCTTGCCGTAAACGTTGATCGATTGGCTGACGGCATCGACCTTGCCGGAAATGCGCGTGAGCTCGGCGTGATAGACGCGGCTGGTCTCGATCACCGCGATATCGAAAATGGCGCCCGTCTTCAGCCAGGAGAGCCACAGGGACGGCACGATCATTTGAATCTCGAGTTCCTTGTCGCTCAGGAGCTCGATCAGCGGCGCGCCCTCGGTGACGAACTGATTCTCATGTACCAGCGCGCCGGAAGCACGTCCGTTGAACGGCGCCCGCAAGATGCATTTGTCGACGATGGCGGTTGCCATCGTGACTTCCGCCGTCGCTACGTGGAGCTGCGCTTCCGCAACACCGAATTCCATGCCGCTCGACGTGCCGAGCTGGCGCAGCCGCTGATTCGTCTCCATTACGTGACGCTTCTCTTCGAGCACCCCGCGCGTACGGGCGAGCGCACCCTGCTGAACGGCGCAGTCGAAGCGGGCGACGAGCTGATCCTTCTTGAAGCGATCGCCGTCGCGCAGCGGGAATTCCGCCAGGCGACCGGCCATTGGCGCACCCAGTACAGCGCTGGTTCGAGCAACGATCTGAACGCGAATATCGCGAAGCTTGAGGCTCAGATCTGGTGGCGCCGTGGGCTTGGCGACTGGTGGCGCGGGAGTCGCCATGGCGGGCCGGTCAACATTGTCCTGCGCCAGCACTGTCGCGGCGGCACAGCATGTGCCGACCACCAACGCGATGCGACAGATAGTTGGATAGCGAATTTCATACGGCATCATCGAAACCCAGAAACGTCGCTCAGAGGCGGCGATTTGGCGGTGGCGCAGATGCTTGCCCCCGCAAGCGGCGCGCCCTTCCGAAACGTGTGCACTGACGTCAGATTTGCGGCCGATTGATTCCTCCTCCGGCGCTCTCCGATATCGCTTTCGGCGTCTCGTCGCCGCTTTGGGAGGGGGGTGGCGCGGCAATCGAGGGGGCCTGCGCCGGGTCGCCCGATACCGCCGGCGACGCAGGTATTTCGATCGACGGCAGACGGCCCGCTTCCCAATCGGCGATCGATTGCTTGACCTGTACGGTCAGCGCGTCGAGATCGTTGAAATCGGCCGACGGCGGCACGATGTCGATGCCGACTGCCGTATAGAGATTGGCCAACGTCGTGTGAAGATCGACGATCGCGCGGTAGCGCTCCATCTCGGCAATCATTGCCGTAAGCGTGCGGCGCACGCGTTCCGCATCCGATTGCGCCTGCGCGATACTGGCATTGTTCGAGGCCGTGGCGATCTGCTGCTGCACTTTTTGGATGCGGGCTGCAGCCTCTAGATTGTCGAGCGAATTCAGGTAGTTTTGAAAGCCCATGTTGACCTGGGTGAGGACCGCCACGCTGAGCGCCAGACGCCGCGCGTGGGCGACGTCGACGCTCGCGCGCGCCATCTTGATTGCCTGCGGCCCTTGAATGATGCCGACGAGATTGACCGTCGCGCGGACGCCCAACTCGCCCCAGGTGTTGTTGGTGAGGTACTTGTTGGAATCGTAATTGAGACTGCCAAGAATGCCGATCGCCGGCATCATCTTGATCATTTCCTTGTAGATGTCCTGGCGACTGATCTTTTCCTGATAGGCCTCTTCGCGAAGCTCCGGCCGCAGCGCGAGGCCGAGCGCTTCGAGCTGCGATCGGTCGAGCACGACCTTCGGAATCTGCATCGGATCCTCGACCGGCTCGGTTGCCAGCTCGGTCGAGGGCGGCGCGTTGACGAGCGTGGCAAGCTGCACGCGTGCGGACCGCAACTCGTTGCGCATCCGCCGCAGCTGGCCGATGACTTGCAGCATGCTTTGCTGGAAATCGAGGGCGACAAGCGGCGCCTGCAGCTCATCCTTGTGCGCTTGGCGCGAGGCTTCGAGGACGCGTTCGGCACGCGCCAGGGCATCCTCGATCGGCGGGATCAGCTTGTCCGCCGCCATCGCCTTCCAGTAGGTACCCTCGACCTCCTTGACGATCCCGTCCAGCACCTTGCGTCGGCGTTCGACCGCGACAAAGGCGCGATAGCCCTGCTGTTTCGCCTGGAAATAGCTGACGCCGATGTCGAGCAGGTTCCAAGAGAACTGGATATCGGCAGTACGGTGCCCCGGTTCCTCGGAGAAGGACGGCTCGAGCGATTGAATCTTGGTTCGTTCGGATACGCTCGCCGCGGCATTGTCGTTGTTTCGCCAATTGTAGCCGGCATTTGCGGCGATGCGCGGCAGCATCTGCGACAAGGCGAGATCCAATTGACGCTCCTGCAGCGAGACCTCGGTCTTCGCGAGCTGAGCGTCATAATTGTACTTGAGTGCCCGAGCGATCGCCTCTTCGATGGTCAACGGCCCCTTGACCGGCAAGTAACTGGCTTCGAGAACACCTTGATCGTCGCGCGCCCGTTGGTAATGCTCTTCGGGCGTGATCGGGTCGGGCGCGAGCGCGCAACCTGCCAGCGCCGAGAGGGCGAATGCCGCAAGACAGCGGCGCGCTGTGCTGGCGTAGAGCGAGGGATCGGCCCATCGAGCGGATAAGCTAGGATTCGGAAAGGCAAGAGAACTCATGATGCTCTGATCAATCTCGAAGTTCCTGAAGGATATCGTCTAGGAAATGGGCGGGCGGCCGGCGCCCGTATCAATTGCATCGAGAAATACCCTGGCGCGGGCGAATTGACCCAATCGCCCGGCATCGCGCAGCTGAGCCGAAAAATCGCTGCGCCCGTCATGCGATCGATCGACGTGACGGGATACGCGGACCATCTCGGCGCCGGGCCGGACGATTTCAGTGCCAGCTGGTTGCGCCAGCGAGGCGAAGAAATTCGGCTTGTCGCCGGCATGATGCGACGCGTCGGCGAATTGCTGTTCCGACGCGGCAATACCGTCGGGAAGGTCATGAATCTCCGAGGTCCGCGGCGGCGCGGCGCCGCTATTGCGCGGCGCCGTATTGCCGCCCTTCACCGGCTCGCCGACCTCTTCGCCGACGAGGACGCGGAATTGGGCTTCGGCCTGGTTGCCATGCCCGTCTTTGGCCTTGATGACGACGTCGTATTCGCCATGGGCGCTCACCGGCGGCACGCCGGTGAGCGTCAAGGTATCCTTGTCGAAGTGAATCCAATTGGGCAGTTGGCTGCCGTCGGGACGCGACGCCTCGTAGGTCAGCGTCTCGTCGGAATTGGCGTGCTGGAAAATCTGCGGCGGAATCGGAACGGTCATCATCTGCTCGACGATGACGAACTTGTCGCCCACCGAGCCGACCAGCCAGAGCGGGTAATCGCCGGGTGTGTCGTAGAGATGGTCGACGGCCGATTGCAGCGGCGGCAAGGGATCGATCCCTGGCAGCGGATTTGGCGACGGTGTTTGCGGCGGCAACGGGGTGGGCGGATCCGATGGCGGGCCGGCCACCGGGGGCGGAGGCGCCGGCGGATGCACGATCGGCGGTGTCGGGGTCGGGGTCGGAGTTGGCGTCGGGGTCGGTGTCGTGTCGGTGTCGGGTCCGGTGGGGTCGGCGTCGGCGAAGCCAGATAGGTATAGGTAATTTTGACCGTGCCGCTCACGTCGCCGTCGCCACCGACCAGCGTCGTTCCGGCGGGATGAGCGGGATTTCCATAGGTGACGGTTGCATTGAAGGCACCGACGACCAGATGGACCGTCGTGGTGCCGGTACCGGTATAGGTTGCGAAACTGCCAGCGGTGATCGGACCGGAGACGTCGAAGGACTGGTTGGACCCGTTGATCGGCGTTATCCCCGACGGCGCATTGCCGGCGAGAACCCCCGTCGTCACGTTGGAGAGCAGGTTGGTAAGACCCAGCGCGCTGACGACGATATCACCGTTGGCATTGGCCCCCGTATAGCTGACGGCAAAAGCGTTGATGTTGATGAAGCTCACGATGGCGTGCCCGGTGCCCGTCAGCTCGACCGTTATCGACTGGAGCGTCCCCAGGCTGGGATCGAATTGCTGAAAGCTGAGATCCTGCACGAGCTGACCGGTGCCCGGCGGGAAGGTGTAGGTATCGGTAAAGGTCTGGGTCAGCGTTTGATCGAGCACGTTGTTATAGGCAGCAAGCGCCGCGCTGCTGAACGGTATTCCCGCCAGAAGCGGGCCGGTGGTTGCTTCGAGTATCCAGTTGCCTCCCAAAGCGGCCGCACCGGTCCGATCCGTCGAGGCGCCGATCTCGACCCCGGTCAAATCGTGCATGACGCTGAGAAACGTCTGTCCCGCAGTGCCAGCGCCGACGTTGCAGCCCCAGAATAGGATGTTCGCGTTATCCGCCAGACTGTTTCGCCAGGATGCGATCTCGCCGGCATGGAGCAAAAGCGTATCGGCGGTGACGGTCGATTTGCCGAGCTCGATCTGGCCCGACGAGCCGTAGGTGAGAAATTCGACCGCGGTGATGCCGGTACGTCCCTCGAGGGCGCGGGTGACCTGGGCGAGCCCGTCACGATTGGGATCGATGACGATGACCTGAACATTGCTGCCGACGCTGGCGGCCAGTGTCCGCCAGTTGGCGACGCGCGGGTCTATAAAGAGAATCTCGGTAGCGCCTGGATTATGCGGCACCGCGTGGTCGCGATCGTGCCCAAGAAGATGCGTGGCCGTCGCGGCCGCCGGCGTGTCGTGCAACGCCGCCGTCGATGCTGCGTGGTGATCGCCCTGGTGATCACCCCGATGATCGCCCTGGTGATCTGCCCGGTGCGTGCCGTCATGGACGTGCTTGGTGACGGCTACGACGCTACCGTCGAACAGGTAGCGTGGCTCGAGAATGAGCTTCATATCCCCACATCCGCAAGGCACGCTGACCGTGCCCCGCCCCCAAAAGTTAACCCGACCGCGGCCCTTAACGTATTGTTAAGAGCTTACGTGGAGCTTATGGGGACCGTGCCCACGCTGGGAAAATCGACAAATCGGCCTGGGGGGGCGGCCGCGGAATCGTCGAGAAAGCCTAGGCGAAGGCCCCTAACAAACGCGGAGGAATTTCGTAGTTTTGGTAGCGGGAGAGGGATGCCGCCTTTACAGAACAGTCGCCACCTGGCCGAAATAGGTTCGAATCGCGGAACCGGTGCCAGACGCTAAAAGCCCCGCCGGTGAAGGCGGGGCTCCCAGGTTTGCCGGCTGCGGGGAGCACCGTAGTGGGCAACTCTTCGTAACCGGTAGTCGGCTATTCCTCGGTGACGTGGCCTCTCGAATCGACCTGAAAGCGCACCTGCTTGCCGTCCTTCGTCGCGGTGCCGGTGTACATCTCGGTTCCGGCGGCGTCGCGAACGCCAGCCGTTTGCGTTTGCTGGCCGGTTCCGGCCGCGCCGCTAACACCAGTCGTTTGCGTTTGCTGGCCGGTTCCGGCCGCGCCGCCCATTTGCTGGCGGCCTGAAGCACGTTGCAGGCTGATGTTGCTGTAGCCTTCCCTCTCCAACTTCTTGGTGATCTCGGATTCGCTAAGCATTTCAGTACCGGGCATTTGGCGATCCTTTCCTGATAGACGTCCCCATCCAATGCGAACGAAGACGATGCTGGTACATGGTGACGAACAGACCCTATTAAAGCCAAATAATAGCAAAATATTTTTTGTTGATCATTATATTCATCAGAGGTAATGAGGCCGGTTTTTAGTAGATCCGTTAGTATACCTCAAAGGATTGATACTCTTATAGGCTGAGGCTGGGGGACAATTTTTTATCACAACTTTTGGGACGGGTGAGGGGATCGACGCTGTAATCGAGTAATCGAGGGACCCAATCTCCACAGTTACCTCGACGACCCTTGACTCTCTGTCGAAGTAGGGACAAAATAAATTTGTAGTCAACCAACGCGGAGATTGCGTAATAAGCACAACTCCAACTGGATGGTACTGAGTTGCCGACGGCTTGGCATCAGCAACCCATAAGTAAGTCCAAGATTTTACTCGGCTTGCCGAGTATGGACACTTGGTGTCCGCAAATAGGCCCCCGCGAGTCAGAGATTGGCGTTTAGCGGGGGTCTTTCGCTGGCGAGTGAAAGCCAGGGGCGATTTCCACACCGCAAATCTTCGTTGGGTCAGCGAGATAGGGCCGCTGCGAAAGTCCCCCCATGGCCCCCCGCGCGCGGATAATGCTCCCGAGCGCGCGTGCACACCACGCGGAGCAGCTCCCGAGCGCATGAAGTGAGCGCTGGCCCCTTTGCCGTTCACCTTCGGAGGCTGATCGACGGGTTGACGTGGGCCATGGTGATGGGCTCCACGGGCGAGGTAGGCGAGGTGATCGCTCTGCTCAACCTGGCGAGCATGGGCAAGGGTGGCGGTCGCAACCATCCCGCTCAACACCGCCCTACGGGAGTCGCTGGTCGCCCTCAAGGCATGGAGGGGTACCGATGCCACACCCTGGCGGCCTATCGTCCTGAAACGCTGCGGCGGGGGAGAGTGCGGAGGCGCGCCGCCTATCGAGAATGACCGGTATTCCTCGAAGTCCTCGCGCGTCTCGGACCTCATACGGCGCCGTACCTAGTCCCCCGTCGCGTTGAATTACGTAATCAGGTGACCGAAGTCTCACAAGCTCTTTCTCAGCCTCCCAGGTTCAACGGCTGATGGCGCGGACTGAAGCTCGCGAACGCGCTCGGAACGCTTATAGATTGTCTATCGCGGCCAATTCCTCGAAACGTTGCACGAGGTGCTCGAGCATCATCGCCGTGGCGACCGACAGCTTGCGGGCAGTCGGGATCATCACCCCAAGCTTCAAACGCTTGAGCGACGTTTCCGCCAGCGGAATATGCAGGAGTTCGCCAGCGGCGATCTCGCGCCGGAAGGCAAGCCGCGTGAAGAAGGCGATGCCGAGATTGGCAATGACAGCGCGTTTCATCATCTCAAGCGAGTTGGAGACGAGCTTGGGAACGATCGGCGTCTCGCCAGTGGCGAGCATGGTCTCGATGAGCGGCGTCAGCGGCGATGTATCGTGCCAGAGAATCACCGGATAAGGCGCGCAATCGCCAAGACGCAGGACACGGCGGTTGGCGAGCGGATGATTGGGCGCGACGAGGGCGCCAATCCCGGTCTCGATGGTGACGACGATGGAAACGTTGCGGTGCTCGCGCGTTGCGAAGGAGACGCCAATATCGGCGCGGCCGGCAGCAAGCTCCTCGGTCACGTCAGTCGGACCGAGCGCGAAGACGCGATAGTTGATGCCGGGATAGTTGTGGTGGAACTCGGCAATGACACGCGGCAGGAAGTCGACCAACAGGGAGTCGAGCGCGGCGATCTTGATTTCGCCAGTCTTGAGGCCACGCAGATCACCGATATCGGCGCGAATGCGATCGAAATCGAACAGCGTCGAGCGTACGTGCCGGAGCACGAGCTCTCCGGCCGGCGTCGGCCGCACGCCGTCGCGCCGGCGGTCGAACAAGGCGACGCCGAGCTCGTCCTCGAGATTGAGGATTTGCCGGTTCACCGCCGACGAGGCGATGCGGAGCGCGGCAGCCGCCTTCCGGATGGAGCCCTCGCGCGCCACGATGTCGAGGTAGCGGAGGACCGCCGCGTGCATCAAAAACCTCCGATCGGCGATGCCGAGACGGCATCGCCAAGGCCGAAATTCTATGCTTTTCGGCAGCACAGGGCCATGGGAGACTGAACCCTTCGGCGATCCCGGTTTGGTATTCGGCACGCGAGACTACGCCATGGCGCGGCCGTCGCGCGCCGCACGGAGGGGGATGATGGCATCAGCAAAGCACGACACCGGCGGGTCGAGCCGCCGCGACTTCCTCAAGCTCACCGCCGCGGCCTCGACAACAGCCGGCCTCGCCGCGTTCCCCGGCGGGGTCTGGGCTCAGGCCAAGACGACCACCGTCAATATGCAGATCGGCTGGCTCGCCAGTGGTAATCAGATCGGCGAGGTCTGCGCCAAGCGGCTCGGCTATTACGAGGAGGAGAAGCTTAACCTGGTGATCCAACCGGGCGGCCCCAGCATCGACGGCGTCGCCATCGTCGCCTCGGGCCGTTTCGAGATCGGCCAGGTCTCGTCGAGCCCCTCCCTCATGCTCGCCGCCTCGCAGAAGATCCCGGTCAAGTGCTTCGCGGTCGGTGCTCCGGAGCACCCCTACGCCTTCTACTCCCTGCCGCGCGCCCCGGTGCGCACGCCACAGGATTTCGTCGGCAAGAAGGTCGGCATCCAGGCGACCGGCAAGATCCTGCTGACGGCGCTGCTGCGCAAGAACAACATCCCGGAGAAGGACGTCACCGTCGTCGTCGCCGGCGCCGACATGACGCCGCTACTGACCGGGCAGGTCGACGTCTTTACCGGCTGGCTGACCAATACCAGCGCCCTGAAGCCGCTCGGGCCCGACCGCATCGACCTGCGGCTGTGGGATGCCGGCGTGCGCCTCTACGCGCTGCCCTACTACGCGACCCAGTACACGCTGACGAAGCAGCCCGAGATGGTGGCGGCCTTTCTGCGCGCGACCGCCAAGGGCTGGAAATACGCGCGCGACAATCAGGCGGCGGCGGTCGACCTGCTGGTCAAGGAATATCCCAACCTCGATCGCAACGACGAGATCGACGCGGCCAAGGTCATGCTGCGCTTCGCCTTCACCGAATCGAGCCTGAAGAACGGCTTCGGCGCGATGGATCTCGCCAATTGGCAGACGCAGATCGCGCTTTATGACGAGCTGAAGGAATTCAGCGCCGGCGCGCCGAAGCTCGATGACGTGGCGGTGACGTCGATCCTCGACGCGACCAAGGACGCTCGGCTGAAGCTCGTCTGACCATGGTCGTCGCGACCGTCGATCCGGCCACCGCGGCGCCCATCGCCGCGGCGTCCGCCGTGATTTGCGACAAGGTGACCGTGCGCTTCACCACCGATCGCGGCACCGTCACGGCGCTGCAGGACGTCTCGCTCGAAGTGCCGACGGGCAGCTTGATGACCTTGCTTGGCCCGTCGGGTTGCGGCAAGTCGACCCTCCTGCGCGTCATCGCCGATCTCGTCGAGCCGACGAGCGGCGTGGCGACGGTCCTCGGCGGGCGGCCGCCGGAGGCGCGGATGCGCCGCGACATCGGCTTCGTCTTCCAGGACGCCGCGCTGCTGCCGTGGCGGAGCGCGCTGCAGAACGTCGAGCTGCCGCTCGAGGTCGGCGGCGAGCGCGCCAGCCGGCGGGGCAAGCGGACGCCGCGCGAGCTGCTCAATCTCGTCGGGCTGAAAGGCTGGGAGAACGCCCTGCCGCATGAGCTCTCGGGCGGCATGCGGCAGCGCGTCTCGATCGCGCGCGCCCTGGTCACCGATCCGAAGCTCCTTCTGATGGACGAGCCGTTCGGCGCGCTCGACGAGATCACCCGCGACCGCCTCAACGAGGAGCTGCTGCGGATCTGGGAGGAGACCGCGATCACCGTCCTGTTCGTCACGCACAGCCTCTACGAGGCGGTCTTCCTCGGCCAGCAGGTGCTCATGCTGGCGGCCAATCCGGGGCGGGTACGCGAGATCGTGCCGAACGAATTTCCCCAGCCGCGCCGCCTGGCGCTGCGCGAGAGCGCCGAGTTCGTTCGCCAGGTCGCCCGGCTGCGCCGCGTTCTGGAGACCTGCTGATGACCGCCTTCGTCGCCGACACCGAGGCCCAGGCGCGCTTCATCCAGGCGCGCAACCAACTGATCTGGCGCAAGCGCCTGCTGCCGCTGGCGGCGCTTGTCGGCCTCCTCGTCCTGTGGTGGGCCTCGGTCAAGATCTTCGGCATCCGCCCGTTCATCGCCCCGTCGCCCGACGCGGTCGTCATGATGCTGTGGCGCAAGCTCGACATCCTGATGGCGAATCTGGCGCCGACGGCGATCGAGGCAGTGGCGGGCTTCATCCTCGGCAACGTCGCGGCGATCGCCACGGCGACGGTCTTCGTTCACCGAAGGATGATCGCCGAGGCCTTCTTCCCGATCGCTGTCATGATCAACACCATTCCAGTCGTGGCCAAGGCGCCGATTCTGGTGCTGCTGCTCGGCAACGGCATGGAGCCGAAGATCGCGATCGCTGCGCTCATCGTCTTCTTCCCAACCCTCGTCAACATGGTGCGCGGTCTCGAATCGGTGAACCCGCAGGCGCTCGAGCTGATGCGCGTGCTCTCCGCCAGCAAGCGCGAAGTCTTCTGGAAGCTGCGCGTCTACAACTCGCTGCCCTATCTGTTCTCCGCCCTCAAGATCGCCGCCAGCATGGCGGTGATCGGCGCCATCGTCGGCGAGTGGATCGGCAGCAACGAGGGGATCGGCGCACTCATCATCCAGGCGACCTACGCCTTCGACACACCGTTGCTCTATGCCACGATCATCGTCGGCTCGACGTTTTCCGCCTGCTTCTTCCTGGTCATCAGCGCGATCGAGCGCCTCGTCGTCCGCTGGGACACCAGCGCGCATTGAGAGGAGTCCCCGCCATGGCATCTTCACCGACACTCGTGCGCGACGGCGACGGCACCGCGCCGGTCGTCGCCCGCTCGGACGTCGTCATCGTCGGCGGCGGACCGGCCGGGACGGCGGCGGCGATCGCCGCCGCGCGCAACGGCGCCAGCGTCACCCTGCTTGAGCGCTACCCCTAACTCGGCGGCCTCGCCTCGGGCGGCATGGTGCTCGTCCTCGACGACATGACGAATGGCAGCGAGATTACCGTCAAGGGTATCTGCCAGGAGTTCATCGATCGCCTCGCGGCACGCGGCCTGGCGGTCTTCCCGCCGGAGGCGGATCGCCGCATCGACTGGGCGATGTGGCGCAAATGGTCGCGCTGGGGTGTCCATGATTTCCACGCCCACACCAAACCCCACCCCATCACCTACGCGACCGCCTTCGACCCCGATGGCTGGAAGCGCGTCTCCGGCGAGCTGATGCTGGAATGTCGGGTAAATTTGCGACTGCACAGCTGGTTCAGCCGCCCGGTCCTGGACGATGGTCGGATCACCGGCGTGATTTGCGAGACCAAGGCAGGCCGGCAAGCGATCCTCGGCGACGTCGTGATCGACGCGACCGGCGATCTCGATGTCGCCGCCGCGGCGGGCGCCCCGCACATCACCGGCTCCTATATCCTCACCACCGTCTTCCGCATCGGCGGCGTCGACACGGCGGCGGCGGAGCGTTTCCAGTTCGAGCATCACGACGAATTCCT
>WNFC01014445.1_pt1 | contig 18975 bp, 12 predicted proteins | sample 5400541 | NCBI WGS metagenome assembly WNFC01 (sample SAMN13153342, study PRJNA577476) | soil metagenome | isolation source: 120 cm saprolite under Douglas fir tree site 2 hole 2 replicate 1 | place: USA:California | collected 2015-04-18 | reverse complement strand
ACGGGCGACACGAATTTCATTTCGACGGTTGGCGAGACCCGCGTGCTCTCTGAGGATCTGCCGACGACTTACGGCAAGCTGCGTGATAAGTTTTGATCACGAGGTCAGTACCGGGAGCGATAGCGACCGGGTAGTAGTAGAGGCAGCACAGCGAGCGACCGGGTCATGAGGTCAGTACCACCCCCGTCAGGGGGTGGGTCAGACACTCAACGCGTGGGTTGACCGATGGTCCCACCCGCTCACGCAGGTGGTACTGACTCCGTGTGGTGGCTCAGACACTCAGCGCAGGTTGATCGATGGTCCCACCCGCTGACGCAGGTGGTACTGATGATGACTCCGTGATCAAAACTTCTCGCGCAGCTTGTGGTAAGTCGTCGGCAGATCCTCAGAGAGCACGCGGGTCTCGCCAACCGTCGAAATGAAATTCGTGTCGCCCGTCCAGCGCGGCATGATGTGCAGGTGTATGTGATCGGGAATGCCCGCTCCTCCGGCACGTCCCAGATTCATTCCCAGATTAAAACCTTGCGGGTGGTAAACCTCGCGGAGAGCCGACTGGCAACGCTTGGCTAACTCCATCATTTCATCGGTCGTCTCTTTGGGCGCGGAGTCAAACTCGCCCAGATGATCGTAAGGAGCAATCATCAGGTGACCGCTGATGTAAGGATACAGGTTGAGAATTACAAAGTTGTGGCTGGCGCGATGGACGAGGAAGTTCTTTTCGTCATCAGCGGGGTTCTTGTGGACTTCGCAGAGGATACAGCCGGCGCCCTCAGTCATGTCGGCGCCAGCGGCAGCGATGTAGGCGTGCCTCCAGGGGCTCCAGAGTCTCTCCACAGATTAAACCAATCCCAATGAATTGAGTGACGCTCTTGGGTAGTGCGTCAGTTTAGAATTCAACCCTTAGCTTGCGCCTGGAATCAGCAACCTAAAGGTTGAACTCTGAACGCGAACGGACCAACTACCCGATCTTGCGGCCGGTTTCGTTTTCTATTGCCGGCCGGCCGCTTAGCTCAGCGAGGGAGCCGGGGCCTTCTCGTTAATTAGTTCTTTCAGTTCCTTGCCGGCTTTAAAGTAGGGAACGCGTTTCGCGGGAATGCTAACCGGCTGGCCGGTTTTCGGATTGCGGCCGCGACGGGCGCCGCGTTCCCGGACGCGAAAGCTTCCGAAGCCCCGCAACTCGATCTTTTCGCCCTGATTTAAACTTTCGATAATGCTTTCAAAGACTATCTCGACTAGTCGCTCCGCGTCCTTTTTGGTGAGTTCAGCAGCGTTGGCTACGTCATCGACAAGATCAGCTTTAGTCATGCAATTCACCTCGCTCGCGCAAAAGCTTTGAGTCCGGAAGACCGGCAACTAAATTTGCTTCGACCACTCGCAGCAAGATAAGGACGGATGCGGCTTAGGTTATCAGAACGACCAAGCGAGGGCAAGAGTCAACCTACTGTTTCCCCAACAGCTTACCGTCAGCTGGGGCAGCCCGGCTTTCTCCACTCGGATCGGCCCCAACACGGGACGGAGATCGCTATTCGTCGCTCTGTTCTGCGTCCGCTTTTTCGTCTGCTTGGGCGTCCGCTTTTGCCTCAGTCTTTGCGTCCGTCTTTGCCTCTGGGGTGGCGTCGGCCTTAGCGTCGGGTTTTTCGTCAACCTTCTCTTCTGCTTTGCTCGCGATTCCGAAATCGGCTAACTCACCGAGTGAGGCCATCCCCCCTTTGGCTTCGGACGTATAAACCTTGGTTTCCACGATGGGTTCGTCGTGGCCGGCGGCCCGGGCCGACAAGCCGATCTTCTTGTTTTCAGAATCGATGCGAAGAATCCTGAAATCCATTTCCTTACCAAGCTCGGCCGCGTCTTCGGGCTTCGCGATTCTTTCGTCAGAGAGTTCTGAGATGTGGCATAGCCCTTCGAGATTGTCACCCAGTTCGACGAAAGCACCGAAGCTGGCAAAGCGGGCGATCTTGCCTTTCACGACATCACCGGCTTTGTGCGAGGCGACAAACGTGTCCCACGAATTTGGTTCGAGGTCCTTAATCGAGAGCGACATCCGCCGATTCTCGGCATCGATGCCGGTGATCACGGCATCGACTTGTTGACCTTTCTTGAGCACCTCACCGGGATGCTTGATGCGGCGCGACCACGAAATATCCGAGACATGCACGAGGCCGTCCACGCCATCTTCAATCTCGATGAAGGCACCGAAGTCCGTAAGATTGCGAACTCGGCCATGAACTCGGGTGCCCACCTGATAGCGGTCGCCGAGCGACATCCAGGGGTTGGCCTGAATTTGCTTCATCCCCAGACTGATCCGTCTGGCCTTCGGATCGACGCCGAGCACTTCCACTTCAACTGCATCGCCGGGTCCGACCAGCTTGCTGGGATGCTTGACGCGCTTGGACCAGCTCATTTCCGAAACGTGCACCAGACCTTCAACGCCCGGCTCTAACTCGATGAACGCGCCATAGTCGGTAACGCTGGCGACCTTGCCGTTTAAGCGCGAGCCCGGCGGAAACCGTTCCTCGATCGTTTCCCAGGGATCGGGAAGGAGTTGTTTGTAACCGAGCGAAACGCGTTCGCGCCCGCGATCGAATCTCAGAACCTTCACCTGGACTGAGTCGCCGACCTTGAAAAGTTCTCCAGGGTTTTGCAAGCGGCCCCAGGACATGTCAGTCACGTGCAACAATCCATCGAGGCCGCCCAGATCGACGAAGGCGCCATAATCAGTAAGGTTCTTAATCTGTCCTTCAACGATGATGTCTTCTTCGATATGGCCGAGGGTTTCGTCTTTGCGGCCGGCGTTGCGCTCTTCCAGCACCGCCTTGCGCGACAGCACAACATTTGAACGCTTGCGATTGAGCTTGATAACTCTGGCTTCGATCTCCTGTCCGCGCAGCGAGTCCAGATTGCGCACCGGACGAACATCAATCTGAGAGCCCGGCAAGAATGCCGAGATGCCATCGACATCAACCCGCAGTCCGCCCTTGATCCGCTCGGCGATGCGTCCCTTAACCGAGGTGCCGTCGGTGAAAGCCCTCTCGAGCGTGTCCCACGCGCGCAGGCGCACCGCATCGGCCCGCGAGAGCAGCGGGTAGCCCTCGCTGGTCTCCATGTTCTTGACCAGCACGTCGACCTCGTCACCGGGCTTCACGGTGATGCGGCCGTCTTCTATGAACTCATTCTGATTAACTATGCCTTCGGACTTGTAGCCGAAATCGATAACGACGCCGCGCTCGGTGATCCCGACCACCCTTCCCCGCACCACTTCGCCTTCCTGAAACGCCGACTGCTCCTGCTCGAATTGATCGAGGATGCTGCCAAAGTCTTCGCCGGGAGGACGTGCCTCCTCGTCACTCTCGCGCTGGCTGGCAACAGCGGCGGATGAGCCTTGCGCGCCGGTGGCGGTCGCGATTGATTGGTTAGGGGCGGTGGTTTCCGCTGGTTTGGTTTCCGTTGACGATTCGTTTTGGTCGGCAGCGCCGATGTTAGACATGGTTTCTTCGGTGGACATGAACACTCCTGCTCAGCAAATTGCCCGAGGCGCGTCTCAGAGCTTCGCGCGCCGATCCGGCCGTGGCAGCGTAAATCTTCGAGCTACCCTGGGCGGCCCTTTTCTTGTCGGCGATTGAGTCGGAGTATGGAATGAGAGGATGCGAGCCTTAAGGAGTGGAAAAAAAGGTTAACGTTTTCGATTTCCGTTGTGCCCGTAGTCACCAGCCAAGTCCAACCAACCACCGGCCGCAATGACCGGATCGATTCGGAATTTACACGTCGCCGTGAGTGAGTGTCAAGGCGACGGTTGAGTTTGAATTCCGGAACTGGCGGCGAATTCTACGGAATGGAGTTTAGCGAAGCTTCATTTCCGCGCGCGACGACGTAGATTCCGGCTGAATGCGAGCCGACAAAAAGCGTGTTCTGATCGCGAGTATCAAGGGCTAGGGCCCAGATGCGCATGCTGGGCAGACGATGTTCCCGAGAATCGATGCGTGCCCAGGTGGTCCCGCCATCGACTGACCGGTAAACGCCGCCGCCATACTCGGCGTTTTGATCGTTTTGATAAGCGTTGCCGGCGAAAATCTCGTTGCTGTTGCGCGAATTGATCAGGATGCTGGTGAAATCGCCAAACGGAAGATTCCCGCCGCGCCGCGACCAATGCTCGCCGCCATCGTGCGATAAGTAGAAGGCCTGCTTTGTTCCCACGTAGATGAAAGCGGAGCGTTGCTGATCCTGAACGATTATGTTAACCGGAGACGTCGCGGGAACGCCGCTCACTTGTTGCCATGTTTCTCCGGTGTCGCGTGACACCAGCACGCCAGAGGTCGCGGTGCCGACGAAAATCAGCGATGGATTCTGCGCACTGGTCGAAATGCTGGTCGTACGGGGATCAAGACCGCGACCGTAAGAAATGCGGTCCCATCCCTGAGCCGGATTGAGCGTGCGGAACAACCCATTGTTGGTCGCGGCGAGCACGCCCGAATGCCCTGAGCGATCGCGAAACTGAACGAGGGCATTGATCGGGTCCGAAATGCTTGGTACATGCGCGGCGAGCGCGGCCGTGCCGTTGCTACCACTGATCCCGAGCGCGGCGACCGTCGCATCGTCAAGCTGTCCGGTTAGCGGCAGATATCTGTCAGTTTGAAACCTTCTGATTGCAGCCACGGTACGTGGCCCCAGCTGGCCATCAGAAACGCCAATTTCATATCCCGCGCGCTCCAGGGCTTCCTGCGCGCGACGCACCACGTCACTAGTAACCTTCGCGGTTGGCCTCATAGCTGCGGTGGTGTTTGCTGTCCCCCGACTACCCGCGGGCGCAGCCGTACTCGCCTGGGCGCCCGCTCTGCGAGCGGCGCCGCGCGCCGGTTGTTTTCTACGCGGCGCAGGCGCCGGAGCTTTCGCGGACATTGGAGCCCACACTCCCAGGTTCGTTCCGAGGTAGATTACGTTCGCGTCACTTTCGTCCTGCAAGATTGAATAGCCGATCAAGCGCGGCGGCATGTTGCGCATCGAAGGCGACCAGTTAGCTCCTCCGTCGCTGCTGACAAAGAAGAACCCACCGCCGGTGGCCGTATTAATTGTCGTCGCATAAATGCGACTGCCGTTTTCCCGGTCCGGCACGATCGAATTCACAAAGCGGCCGCTATAGCCATTGTTGCTCGGGACAAAGTTCTTTCCTCCGTCGGTCGACACCATCACGCCGTAGTTGTTGGTGCCGATGTAGATCGTATTTGGATTGCGCGGATGCACGGCGATGGAATTGATCTCGATTTGCCGCGAAGTTGTTACCATCCATGAGTTGTTCTCGCCGCCCTTTGCCGAGCGCCAAAAGCCTTCAGTCGTCCCCGCAAACACCAGCCCCGGAATAGTTGGATGCTGCACGATCGCGCGCGTGCGGCGCGACTGTGACGGAATGCCCTGCACCTTGTGCCAGCTTTCGCCGGAGTCGCGCGTATCGTAGATGCCGCTGCAGGCCGACGCGATCAAGTGATTCGGATTCCGCGGATCGATGTTAATGGCAAAGATGTCCGAATCGTCGATTATTCCCTGCTTGATACTGCGCCAGGTTTTGCCGCCATCGGTGCTCTTGAAAGGCAGATACCAGGTGCCCGCGTAAATGACGTTCGCATCGCGCGGGTCAATTGCCAACGATTCGACGTGAACCAGGCCAGGCGTAGTCGTCGTAGGCAGCGGCGTCCAGGTTTCGCCCGAATCATTCGAGCGAAAGATCCCGTTGAAGGTGCCCACCACCAGGACGTCCGGATTCTTCTCGGATTGCGTCAGCGAATGCACCGCCTCGTTCCTTAGCTCTGGCGACTCTCGCCACGTCAGACCACCGTCCGTCGATTTGAAAAAGCCTCCGGCGTCTTTGTGCCGGTGGGTCGCCACGTACAAGACTTTCGAATTACGCGGATCCACCACGATGTGGTCAACAAATAAATGGGCCCGGTTGAAGTTCGTCAACAGACGCCAGTTGTGTCCGGCGTCGGTAGAAGTGTAGAGCTGGCCGTCAAGCGTTCCGAAATAAAAGCGATCCGGGTCGCTGGGATCCACCACCAGGGCCCGGACGTCGCCGCCCGTCGGTCCGGTGATCCGCCAGCTGGTCGAATACGCAGCCCCTTCTAGCGCCGTTCGATCCGGCGCCCCGGCCCCGGCGGTCTTCTGGATAAGTTGTCCCGGTAACAGACAGAAAAGCGCAACCACTGAAAGCAACAGTCGGGGTGTTATTCGATCCATAAGTCTCATCTCTTTCTTTAACTTCATTACTTCGGACGCCGCACTCGCAGGTGAGGGCTTTGCCCCTTGGCCCGCATTATAACTCGTTCAGCTCTTGTTTTCGATGCCTTAATTCTATCCTGAGTTGTGGTTGCGGTTAGCCGAAGCTCGAGCGCGCTGTCGAGCAGGAATAAGCAGAGGAAAAGCGAAGCGGGCGGTGCATCCCTTTCGGAAGGCACCGCCCGTGTTCGGAAGAAGGTCGCAACCCGATCAAGAGCCGCGAACTCTGTTAAGCCAGCGTTTACTCTTCGCCGCGACGGCCGCGTCGAGGCTTAGTAGCTTTCTTCTTGCAATCCGGACAAGGTGAAACTGCGCCACTCGTGTCCGCCGGCGCCGCGGTCGCGCCCTGCGGCACGATCCAGAGTTCAACCTTGAGTTCCGGCTTGCAGCCGCCATCGACTACGACCAGACGACCCGCGTCGATACCACGCGTGTTGACCAGATAGTCCTTGGCGCGATTGGCTCGCTCCTGGCCCTCGGACCCGCAACTGCCGTAGCCGTAGATGTAGCCCTGGGCGGTCGGCTCGTTCTGCAGTTGAATCGCAAAGTTGTCGAGTCTGGCCTTCTCATCGTTGAATCTGATGTTGCCATACTCGTCGAACTTGCGTGGAAGCGGTGGCTTACCTCTAACAGGTACCGAGCAGGACCACGTCCTGGTGCAGGTTGGATCAGGTCCGCCTACCTCCACCGTGGCGGTGATCGTCTGGCCACCCTTGCCGCTGGTGTCAACCGTGATCGAGGAGGTTCCCTGACCACTGGTGATCGTGCCTGTCGATACCGACCAGTTATAGGTTGCAACCGGTGGCGTACCCGCGCTGACTACCGTGGCACTGATGTTAACGGGCGCGCCTTCGTCAGCCGCGTCTGGACAACTTACAGTGACGTTCGGGCAAACTCTATTCGGGATGCAGTCTGAGCAAGTGCCAATCGTCACGTCAGTGCTCGAAAACGAAATGCAACCGCAGCCGTCATCAACCTCGACAGTGGCCGTGTATTTACCAGGTCCAACGCCGCTAAGATCCCAACTTACGTTGGCGCCTTCACCAGTTACTCGGCCGCCCGAGACGGTGTAGGTGTACAACAAAGTGTCGCCGTCGGGATCCGTCGCGTTAACGGTTAGGCCAACCGACGTACTCGGATTTGCCGGACAACTGTTAGAGCTGGAATGCGATCCCTCCGGGCACGGCAGCGTGATCACCGCGGTCGAAGCCGCGAACGAGTTAATCACCGGCGGACTGTTCGGCAGAATCGACGGCTCACGCGACTTGCGGTGGCCAGCAAAGAACTGGAACCCAAAGCCGTGCGGGTCGCTGGAAGGAATGAAACCGAGCGGCGCGCCGTTGAACGTAGCCGCTGCGGACGTGCCGGGCACGATTATGATTCCCCGGGCGGTTGGAAAGCGAACATTCACGCCGGTAACATTGGCAATCGACGTGGAAGCCGTGTTCTCAGCAAAATTCTTCAGGCGCTGATCGTTTATCTGCCGTCGATACCAGGCTCCGAAGCCCCACCAACGCCGCGGATAAACTTTCAAGCCGATGAGAAATTCCACCGGATTGTTGTTCATCGCGTTGGGCGTGTGGCCGCCGACGTACTCAGTGGCCCTAAACTCAGCCAAAGGCTGGAAGTGCTTGTTAATCGGAAAATCAAATCCGATGCCGGAAATGAATTCGTTCGGCCGATCCAGCAGGACCGCATCGCCACTCTTTGGATTGCTGTTGAGAATGTAGCCGAGGTTGGCCGAAAGGTTCACGTGTTGACTCAGCCGTCCATCGACAAATCCAATCAAGCCGAAATCGCCGATGTTAGCTCCGGGACTGGCGCCGCGCTGCAATTGATTGAAACCGCTCTCGGGCTTGTCGGCATACCAGCGATAGAACGGTATGAGGCCAAAGCCAAGCGCGTTGTTGGGACTCGTCATGCGCCATTTGGCACCGGCCACAAACGTGCTGAATGACGACTGGCCATACAAACGATTAATGAACGGAGCATCCGGCAAGTACGACGGCGCGACCGTAAAGGTGACCGGCACCACAATCGGATTCAACGAGCCCGGGCTTCCCGGCGGACGGCAGTTACCCGTCAACGCCGTGCATGGCAGCGTAAACGTCGCGAGCACTAAGCCCGGGAGAATGCCGCCCACCACTGATCCCATACCCGGATAGTTACTGGCAGCCCCAAAATTACCGTTACCGCCAGTCGGAGTTCCGATTGCCGTGGCGAAGCCCGGGAATCCGAACTGCATCCCGATGACACCCGGGCTCAAGCCGAAATTCGGCCCGATGCCGCCGATGAACGGCGACTGCACGAACGGCTGGCCAGCCGTGTAATAGGTATTAAACACCGGATTCCCGTTCCCAGGCGGAAAGAATGGCGGACGGAATACGGCCGTGCCGGCGAGCGTGCCAACGTTCGGACCTGATGGCGCGAGAATGATCGCGGGCCCGATGCCTAATCCAGTTGCCGAAAAGAACAACTGCGAGTTCGGCAAAAGGAACGAAGACAGATTTGTCGGGTTGTTGACCTTGATGCCGCGATAAGCGGTCGTGTTGAAGAACAACTCCAAATGATCGTTCAGGCCGACGTTAAAGCTGGCCGGAATCTCTGTGATGTCAACATTGCCGGGATCGCGATCGAAGTTGCTGTACGCGATACTGAATGTGTACTCTCCCTTGCGCAACGTCGAGCCATCGTAGATCGTGAATAGCCCAGTCGGGCCTCCCGGAGGTCCTCCCGTGCCCACCGACGGCGATTGATTCCTCGGATCGTTTTCCGATCTGTGCGTCTGCGCAGACGTAACGGCCGACAAAATAAAAATGGCGAGCACACAAAGCAGCACTCTGTTCGCGAGTCTCATCGCGTTCCTCCTGCGATATGAAATGTAAGGTTCGGGCAACCGAGCCAGTGAAGATAAAGCAGCGGTCGATTTCGAGGTATTGAGATTCCCTGCTCGAAGCATCACGCTAGTTACCTTTTGAACCCGGACGCTCGAACTACCAGCGTCAACGACAACGTTAACGAAACTGCTTCCGCTCAACTCCAGGTTTCTGGCTGATGGAGCGGCGCAACAAAGAGGGCTACCACCCGTCGAATATCCGAAGCCTCTCTCTAAGTTCTTAATACCTAATATTCTAGCGCTCCTTTATAAGCAAACAGAGCGCCGATGTCAACCATCATTTCAGGGCTCGGTATGGTCCAGATCTATTATCTCTTCCTGAACGATCCCAACGGCCCGGAAATACTAGCGAAACATAACATTACCTGTACCCGGAAATCAAGGCCTTTTCACAACTTACGGGGGTATTGTTGTATGTTTTTTCCGTTACGCATAGATGCCGCGCATCCGAGTATCGTATGCGACGCGGTCAATAGCCAGCATGTAGGCCGCCGTCCGAGTGTCCACCGAATGCGCGTCGGCATAACGGCAGAGATCGTTAAAGCTGGCTACCATCGTATCCTTAAGCCTTTCATTCACGACATCCTCGCGCCAAAAATAACCCATGCGATCCTGCACCCATTCGAAGTACGAAACCGTCACGCCGCCGGCATTCGCCAGGATGTCAGGGACTACGAAGATGCCCTTCTCGTACAGAATCTTGTCGGCGGCTGCGCTGGTTGGGCCATTCGCTCCTTCAGCCAGAACCTTGCACTTTAGTCGCTCGGCATTATGCGAGGTGATCTGATTTTCAGTCGCGGCCGGAATCAACACGTCGCAATCCAATTCCAACAGTTCTGAATTGCCGACGTATTCCGCGCCGCCGTAACCTTCAAACGAGCGCGTCGTCTGCAAATACTTCAAAGCTGCGCCGATGTCGATGCCATCTGAGTTGTGAATGCCACCATGCACGTCAGATATTCCTGTCACTTTATAGCCTGCTTCATAAAGCAGCTGGGCGGCGATGCCGCCGACGTTGCCGCTTCCCTGCACGACCACGCGCGTATCGGCCGGAGTCATCTTGAATCTCTTAACGGCCTCGCCTACGACAATCAATAACCCTCTGCCCGTGGCTTCGCGTCGTCCCCTCGATCCGCCCAGGTCAATCGGCTTGCCGGTTACCACCGCATTCACCGTGTGGCGAGCATGCATCGAATACGTGTCCATGATCCACGCCATGGTCTGCTCGTTCGTATTCATATCCGGAGCGGGCACGTCCTTCTCAGGCCCGATGAAATCAAGCAACTCAGACGCATACCGGCGCGTCATTCGTTCCAACTCGCCCAGAGACATCTGGATCGGGTCGCAAATAATGCCGCCCTTTGCGCCGCCGAATGGGACGTTAACGACTGCGCACTTCCAGGTCATCCACGCCGCCAGGGCACGTATTTCATCAATGTTGACGTCGAGTGAATAACGAATCCCGCCTTTCGCCGGACCGCGCGCAAAGTTGTGCTGCACGCGAAATCCTTCGAACACCTGGATGCGGCCGGAATCCATTCGCGTCGGAATGTAAACTTTTAGCTCGCGATTGGGCACGCGCATCACCGCATAGAGATCCGGATCGAGATTTAGTAACTGCGCCGCGCGATCGAACCGCGACATCATCGACTCGAACGGATTGTCTTCCTTGATCTCTCTAATGTCGTCAACCAGTGCGGTAGTCATATGCAATCTCCGGCGGCTCGAACATAGTCGAAAGCTTAATGAAATCCCTAGGCGGAGCAAAATGGTAACGCATGAGGTTAGAAGGCGCAACCAGCCCATTTATTTCATTCATGATGATTTGGACGCAACGCAAAGTTGCGTGATAACATCGAAACCCGGCAAGCCAGAGCAAGCGCCGGCTCAACCGTCCTGGACCCAAGCGAAGCTACAGATGATTTTTCAAAGCTCGCGTTCATTCCTTCTCGCGATAGTCGTTTTCATATTGGTTGCGGTATGCGCTTCTGCCGCCGCGGCTCAAACTGTTGACTTCACCGACGGCGAGAGCGATCCCGTGAAGCTCTTTGAACGGGCGCAGAACGCCCACGCCAAGGGCGATCTTGAACGCGCGCTCGCTCTTTACGAAGAAGCAATTAAACTGCGGCCCGAGTTTCCGGAAGCAGAGTATCAGCGCGGCGTGGCGCTGGCGGCCCTCAAGCGTCCGGCCGAAGCGGAGATCGCCTTGCGCCGCGCGATCGAGTTGCGCAAGGATTGGGCTCTGCCCTACAGCGCGCTGGGCAACCTGCTCAGCCGTTCTGAGAAAGACAAGGAAGCCGAATCGTTGCTGCGGCGCGCGCTCCAGTTGGGCGCGAAGGATTTCACCACTCTCGATTCGCTTTCGACGGTTCGCTGGCGAGCCGGCGATAAGCCGGAAGCGCTCGCCCTCGCCGAACGGGCGACCCAAGACGAAGGTGCGCCGGCTTCCGCATGGGTCTGGCGCGGAATCGTAGAACGCGCGAACGGGAACGCGACGACGGCGGCGGCCAGCCTTGACCACGCTGTGCAAATGGAACCAAAGAACGTCGCCGCTCTCCGCGAACGCGCCGAAGCGCGGGTTGGCGCCGCCGAATATGATCAGGCGATCGAAGATTTGAAAGCGGCACTCCTGATCGTTCCTGGTGACAAGGAGATTTCGTTGCGACTCGCAAAGGTTTACCAACTCGCTAACAAGCCGGACGAAATGCGCCGCGTTTACGAATCCATTGGTTACGAAGTCTTTGGTCCAGGCGTCTCACCAACTCCTCGATCGCCGGGAGTCCTTAACGTCAAGGGAAGCGCGCAGGACATCACGGCCGCCAACGCCGATGATCCAAAGATCTCCCAGCCGGCGCTGGAAAGACTGATCGCCGCAAACCCGAAGAACGCCGGGTTGTTCGCGCGACTAGGTGAGGTCACGCGCCGCATCGATCCGCAAAAGAGCGCCGAATCCTACCGCCACGCCAACGAGATCGATCCGCATAATCCCAGGTACGCGACCGGTTATGCCGCCGCTCTGGTACAAGCGCGACGCTTTGCTGAAGCGGTTCCAATCTTGCGACAAATCATTGCCTCCGCTCCGAATGAGTACTTTGCGCACTCGAACCTCGCGCTGGCGCTTCACGAGTTAAAGCGATACGCAGATGCCTTGCCGGAACTCGAGTGGGTGGCGAACGCTCGCCCAGATAACGCCGTAACTTATTTTTATATAGCCATCGCGCATGATAATCTCGAAGAGTACCAGCAGGCGCTTGAGGCTTACGAAAAGTTTATGTCCCTGGCGGATCCAAGTGTCAACAAACTCGAAATCGAAAAAGTTAATTTGCGGCTTCCGAAGCTTCGCGATCAAATCAGTCGTGGACAGGGCGTGAAAAAGAAAAAGAGCTGACTCGCGCTCATTCGCCTGGTCAAAGAGAATGTCAGGCTCAAGTCATCGCAATTGGACACCGTTATCGTGCGGCGTCTTATTGTGTTTCGTGTCAGGGGCAGCGTTGGCCCAGCAGCAGCCTCGCTCTCCGCGACTGCCCGCGCCGCCGCCCATGAGGTTCGTCTCTCGGGCCGAGCGCGAACAACTAAACGTCGCCCGAGATCCAAAGGCGCGCGTCCGCACGACGATTGATTTGGCCGGGGACCATCTGACCCAGGCTGAGTCTTACACTTCAGAGAAGAAATTCGTTCAGGCGTCCGAAGAACTTGGCGGCTACCTGGGTTTGATTGACAACGCCGTGGGATTCATCGGCGAGCTGTCTCGAGACAAGAGCAGCACTCGCGATCTTTATCGTCACCTCGATATTGCTTTGCGCGCGCATATCCCGCGAATCGCCGTGATGCGCCGCTCAACCCCGGCGGAGTATGCCGGGAACCTCAAAGCGGTCGAAGAATACGCGCGCGACACGCGGGCCGAGGCGCTGGAAGCATTCTACGGCCACACGGTTTTGCGCGGAGACCCTGAATACCAGAAGAAGACAGACAAGACCAAGAACCTGCCGGAAGAAAACAAGCATCCATGATCAAGTTGGGCGGCACGAGAAGGATTGTTTCACCGGCAACTCGGCTGACGAGCACAGCGTTGTTAGCGGCGCTGTTGGCCACGGCGGCGTTTCTCTCGCCGAGATCAGCGTCGGCGCAAACTCGCGATCACCTGACCGGGCAGGAAGGTGAATTGGTGCGCTTCAATCAGGAGCTGGACAAGCGAACCGACGTCTTTATCAGAGCGATCAATCTGAGGTTCGCCATCATTAACGGCACGGCCGCGCCGCCAAAGCCAAAGAAAACGAATAAGGAAGAACCGGATTGGGGCGACCCGCCGAAAGGTAGCCGCGCGGAATTGTTGGAAGACATCGCCGGCATTCTCGACGAAGCGATCACGAACATCGACGACGTCAGCCGTGAACTCGGCGACCAATGGCTATCTTACCCAACTCAACACGCTCCGGAATCAGACCAGGGACCCCGACGAACTGGCGGCGATCGTGCGCATCCAGGATTACGCCAATCAAATCATCGAAGTTGGAAACAAACTGCCCCCACCGGCGCCGGAGTCAGACAAGAAGAAAAAGAAACCCTGAGATAGCGAAGGGCTAAGCGCAAAGAGCCAAGGGCTAAGAGCAAAGATCAACGCCGCAAATTCTTTGCGCTTTGCGCTTTGCCCTTGGCTCTTAGCTCTTAGCTCTTAGCCCTTTGCCCTTTGATTTGATTGAACTGCCGCGGGCATATTCACGTAAGACGCCTTGAGGAGAATCTCAAGAATGGAAAGCCGCTATTATCCCGGCGTCGAAGCCGACGTAATCAAACTGATGACTGAACTTCGTAGTCTCTTTGACGAAGACTATGACGTGCAGACGATGCAAGTCTCATCGACCGCCGTGCTGCAAGCGCGCAAGTCCAGCACGTTGCGTGAAATCACCGGGCTGTCTGCCGCGCTCACGATCAAGGTGACGCCCGAAACCGGCGGCACGCGCGTTGAGATTGGCATGCAGAAGTGGTTCGACAAAGCTGCGGTCGCCGCCGTAGCGCTTCTGCTGTCAGCCGGATTGCTGCTCGCGCTGCCGGCCCTCGGCGCTTACTGGCAATACAAACTCACCGAAGACGCGTGGAAGATCATCGAAGATCACATCGCGCGCAAAGCCGGCGGTTACGTCCCGCCGCTGCCCGGAAGGTGTGGCACCTGCGGCACTGCCGCCAGTGCCGGCTCGACTTACTGTTCTTCGTGCGGGGCAAACCTGCGCAAAGGCGTCACCTGCGCATCCTGCAACGCGGTGCAGAAGGATCCGGGCGCGCGTTTTTGCGATTCTTGTGGAAAACCGTTAGCGAGTTAAACCACAGATGAACACGGATACACACAGATCAGCTGAAGAGCAGAACCAGCTTTTTCATCAGTGTGAATCTGTGTCTATCTGTGGCTAATCATGTCTGAGCGCCCGTACCGGATCGATCCGCGCGGCGCGCGCCGCCGGGTACAGCGCGGCGAGAATTGAAACCACCAACGCAAACAGAATCGCGCCGAGCCAAAGGTAAGGCGGCAGCGAAAAGAAATCGACGAACGACGCGCCCTGCGGTTTCAGTATGAAGCGATACGCCAGCCGGTTTGAGACGCCGTCGATTCCCCACGCCGCCAGCGCTCCGATGATGCCGCCCGTCAAGCCAATCACGGCGGCTTCAAAAAAGAAGATCATTTTGACTTCGCGATCCTCTGCCCCGATCGCTTTCATGATTCCAATTTCGCGCGTGCGTTCCAGGATCGACATGATCATCGTGTTCGCAATTCCAAAACTTGCAACCAGCAGTGAGATTCCGCCCAGCAACCCCAGCACCGAATCGATGATCAAAAACACCGTGCGAATCTGTTCCAACTGATCGACGATCGAGAAGCTGCCGAAACCAAGTTCCGTCAGACGCTTGCGCACCTCAGTCAACACTACCGGATTGTCCACGCGAATGACTGCTGATTCGTAGCCTTCACTTTCGGACTTATCCAGCGAACCACTCTCGCGCGCCAGCGCCAGCGCCACCTCGTTCATCGGGCCGCGATGATTGATTGACCATTCGTGCGCCGCCGGCAAAGGGATGTAAATGTCCGCGCCCGGCAAAAGCCCGCGCAAACCGCCCTGGCCGGCTCCTTCTTTGATTTCGGAATTCAGCACACCCGCGATGCGAAACGTCTTTGCCACTACTGCGCCGCTGCCCGCTTCGGGCGCGGCGTCCTGTCCCAAAGGCAGGCCAAAGAAACTGGGCGGTTCTTCTTCGGCGCTCTTGGCATTGGCAGCTTCTTTTGGCGCAGCCAGAAACTCGATCGTCTTGCCGATCGCGTCGGCCGGATTCTTAAAATCAAACTCCTCGGTGAATCTTTGAGTGACTACCGCCTCGTCCGCCTCCTTTGAGACGATCATTTTACCGGCGGCAAATTCAGTGAACCGGGAACTCGAATTCGGCACGGACGCGCCGGTAATGAATTGCACCTGGGAATGGCCGTTGACTCTGACATAAGCCGAAAGTATCAACGTCGGTTCGACGTAAGCTACACCGGGAATCTTGGCAATCTCGGCAATCGCGGCGTCGTTCAAAATTCGCGTCGGCGCCTTGTCGGGCCGGAACGATGGTCCGCGGCGGTCGTTTGGATTGTCGCCTCGGCGCGCCGCGTTTGAGTTTGGAGACGCCAACGTAAAAACGTTCTTGCCGAACACCCGCATCTCATTGAAGAGATCGAGGGCCTTGAAACGCGACAAGAGATTGCGCTGCAAGCCCAGCCCGAACGAAACCATCGTGACGATCACGGCCACGCCCACAATGACGCCCATCGAAGTCAGCGTCGCGCGCAGCTTGGCTTCGCGCAGGTTTCGAAGTGACAGATAAAGAATGTCCAGCAAAGACATAATCAAAAACCCCAACTAATCTCGCGTAGATTAGCCTATTCTTGGGGCATTAGAAACAGGCCGGTATAGAACCGATGGCGGTAGGCAACGGACCTGGTGGTTCGGCCTTTGAACCGTTGTGTGGTCTAAGCCGGAAATAACCCTTTCGGAAAACTCGCCGGTACAACTCCGACGCATCTTGACGAATCTAAGTAGTGTTCCCGACAACGCTACTAGACTTGAGTTAATAAGCAGGCGAGATCCACCCGTCAAGATGACCCCAGGCGTTGGCGCCCTCACTTGATACTGGTCTTGCGAAAAGCAGAAAATCCTGTTAGAAACTCTAAAGATTTTAGGAGTTACTTAAGATGTCAAGTTTTAGAAATACCTCTGTCAGAATCGCCGCTTTAGTGGGGTTAATCCTCTTGATCGCCTCCGGGACCGTCGCAAAAACCCACTCAGACCCCGCATTTACCAACATTAAGATCAGGAATTTCGGCAAAATGGACGACCGGTTTTATCGCGGCGCCCAGCCGGACGAGTCAGATTACAAAGACCTCAAAGCGCTGGGGGTGAAGACGGTCATCGATTTGCAGGACCATCCAACCAGTTATGAGAAGCGCGACGTGGAAGCGCTGGGAATGCGCTACGTGAACATTCCGATGAGCGATTCCAGCTATCCGAAACCGGAGTCGGTTGATGCTTTCCTGAAGCTGGTTAATGACCGTCAGACCGGCGCGATGTTCGTGCACTGCGCCGGCGGCCGTCACCGCACGGGAGTCATGGGCGCGGTCTATCGATACAACGTAAACCACTGGAACTATGACCAGGTCTATGCAGAGATGAAGGACTACGACTTCTATACCCGCTTCGGTCATGGTGATCTGAAGACGTTCGTGGAAGATTACGCCAAGCGGATGCCGGCGAATGCGACGACAGCCGCTGCGGCGACCGCGACCAGGCAGTAAGTATTTGAATCCCCGAATCCGAGACTTCCGATTTGCGAATTCAAGAAAGGCCGCTTCATTCGAAGCGGCCCTTTTGTTTTCGTCCGATGCCATTCCTCGACGCGTAACGCCCACCTTTGAGTGGAGACGGACCCCTCCCTTACGGTCGGGCTACTGCCCCGATCGATCAAATGGCGCTGTGATGCTGACTCGCCGCCTAAACCGTCACGAGATCTCGCGAATCCTCTTCTTCTCCTCTGAACTGCAACTCATAAAGTCGCGAATAGAGTCCGCCCTGCTCCAGCAGCTCTTCGTGAGTTCCCTGCTCTACAACGCGACCCTCGTCAATGACGAAAATCACATCGGCGCGGCGAACGGTTGCCAGCCGGTGCGCGATGACAATCGAAGTTCTGCCGGCCATCAAGTTTCCCAGCGCATCAAACACAAGCTTCTCGGCGGCCGGATCCAATCCCGATGAAGGCTCGTCGAGAATCAAGATCGGCGCGTCGCGAATGATCGCCCGCGCGATCGCGATGCGTTGTCGCTGGCCGCCAGAGAGGGTCATGCCGCGTTCGCCAATCATCGTGTCGTATCCCTCCGGCATCTGTTCGATAAACTCGTCGGCGTAAGCGAGCCTCGCGGCGCGAATAACTTCGCCGCGCTTGGCCTCGGGTTTTCCGTAGGCGATGTTTTGCCAGACGGGTGCGCGGAACAGCAGCGTCTCCTGTAGCACAAAACTGATTTGCTGCCGGAGAGATTTGATTTTGAACCGGCGAATGTCCGTGCCGTCGACTCTGATCTCTCCGGAAGTCAGATCGTAAAATCGCGGCAGCAGGCTGACGATAGTAGTCTTGCCCGCACCGGTCGGGCCGACGAGAGCGACCAGCTGGCCGGGTTCGATCTTCAGGTCCACGTCTGCGAGGACGGGCTGCCTCCCATCGTACGAAAAACTTACTTGATCGAACTCAATCTTGCCTTTCAAGCGCGGCGCACGTTTGGCTCCGGGCAGATCGCGAACCTGGGTTTCGTTTTCCAGCACCTCACGAATCCGCTCCCATCCCACCGAAGCTTTCGAGATCGTGTCGGTCATCTTCGAAAGTTCGCGCATGGGCTTATACATCTTGCCGAGGTACAGCAGAAACACGAGCAACTCACCGGAAGTCAGTCCGCCCGCGAGCACCAGACGCGCTCCGTACCACAGCACCAGGCACGTGCCGCCCGCCACAATCAGTTCCACGATCGGAGGCAATTTTGCTTTGACGTTTCTTGCCTGCAAAGCCAGCTCTACGTTCTCTCGGCTCTCCTGTTCGAATCGCCTCTGCTCATAATCTTCCCGAGCAAATGCCTTGACCACTCGAATCGAGGAAAGAACTTCTTCGAGCACCGAAACAACTTCACCTTCTTTGCGACGCACGGCCCGCGAAGCTTTCTTGATCGTCCGCGTGTAATAAAAGACGACCAGGAACAATCCCGGCGCAATCAGCATCGCAATCAAGGTAAATTCCCAGTTGAGATAAAGCATCACCAGCACCATGCCGGCCAGTGTCAGGACGTTGACCAGCATTCCCAACAGCACTGACGAAACCAGATTCTGTACCGCGTCGATGTCGGTGGTAACCCGGCTGATCAGATCGCCGGTGCGCTTTTGATCGTGATAGGAAAGGGAGAGTCTCTGGATATGACTGTAGAGCACACGGCGCAAGTCATGCATCACCCACTGGCCGACGCTGGTGGTGAGATATTTCTCAAAGTACGAACTCAGCGCGCCGAAGATCGCAATTGCGATCACTGCCAGCACGACGAAGTTGAGGATCGACAACTTATCGCTGCCGAGCCATCCCACCGCGCCGGCCAGCCAATCCGGCATGCGCTTTGAGCCAAAGACGTGATCGAAAACGATCTTCAGCGGCCACGGCTCGAGCAGATCCGTCACGCTCTCGCCGATGACCGCCACGAACGCCAGCGTCAAGGCCGGCCAGTGCGGGTACAGCAGATCGGTGATGCGAATCTTTTTCTGCAT
>WNFC01009521.1_pt1 | contig 18975 bp, 14 predicted proteins | sample 5400541 | NCBI WGS metagenome assembly WNFC01 (sample SAMN13153342, study PRJNA577476) | soil metagenome | isolation source: 120 cm saprolite under Douglas fir tree site 2 hole 2 replicate 1 | place: USA:California | collected 2015-04-18 | reverse complement strand
CAAGCCCGAGGTTGCTGATGAGGTAGCCGATGGACATAAGTGCGACCATGGCGAGGCCGATGTAATAGGCCGAGAAATTTCCAGCCACGAAGCCGGAGAGGATGCCGAGCGAGGCACCGCCTTCTTCGGCGGAGCGGACGACTTCTTTGACGTGGCGCGACTCTGTGGAGGTAAAGACTTTCACCAGTTCGGGGATGATGGCGCCGGCCAGCGTGCCGCAGGAGATGATCGTGGCGAGCTTCCACCACTGGGAGGAGTCGCCGCCGAGAGTTGGGATGATCAGCGAAGAGACGACAAACGTAAATGCGATGGAGACCAGTGACGTGATCCAGACTAGCGAAGTGAGCGGTGCTTCGTAGTTCATCTCGTCGACATTTGCGTAGCGCGCTTTGGCGATGACGCCGTTGATGAAGTAGGCGGCGGCGCTGGCCACCAGCATCACGATGCGCATGACGAAAATCCAGACGAGAAGTTGGACTTGCACGGTGGGATTTTTTACGCCGAGGAGGATGAAGGTGATTAGTGCAACGCCGGTGACGCCGTAGGTCTCGAAGCCGTCGGCGCTGGGGCCGACGGAATCGCCGGCGTTGTCCCCGGTGCAGTCGGCAATTACGCCGGGATTGCGCGCGTCGTCTTCCTTGATCTTGAAGACGATCTTCATGAGGTCGGATCCGATGTCGGCGATTTTGGTGAAGATGCCGCCGGCGATGCGCAGCGCGGCCGCACCCAGCGATTCACCGATGGCGAAGCCGATGAAGCAGGGGCCCGCGTAGTCGCCAGGAATGAAGAGCAGGATGAGGAGCATCATCAGGAGCTCGACGGAGATGAGCATCATGCCGATGCTCATGCCGGCCTCGAGGGGCGTGTGGTAGATCGGGTAGGGCTTGCCGCGCAGGCTGGCGAAGGCGGTGCGGGAATTGGCGAAGGTGTTGACGCGAATGCCGAACCAGGCGACGCCATAGCTGCCGGCGATGCCAACGAGGCTAAAGCCGAGAATGATCGGCAGCGTGACGGCGATGGATTTGCCGGGCACGGGAGCGAGAACGCCGAAGTAGAGGACGATGACGACGGCGATGAAAAGCCAGAGCACGATGAGGAATTTGCCCTGGGTGATGAGGTAGGTTTTGCAGGTTTCGTAGATCAGCTCGGAAATATCCCGCATCGACTTGTGCACGGGAAGATTCTTGAGGCGGCTGTAGATTACCAGGCCGAAGATCAGGCCGAAGACGCAAAAGAGAATGCCGAAGAGCAAGAGTTTGTGGCCGTCGACGCCGAGGAATTGAACCTGGCTCAAATCAGGAAGCTTCAGGCTGGCTTCGCCGCCTGCTTCTTCCGTGGATTGAGCAAAACCGGCCGCGGCGGTGAAAAGGGAAGCGATCGCGGCGGCTGCGCCGAATTTTGCGAATCTACAAGCTAGTGCCCGGGCAGGTGTAAGCCAGGTGCGCATCAACACTCCTCCGTGAGTACAAAAGAAATTTCGAAGTTAACTGCGTAACGTCTCTGGGCATCCTCTTCCGGCACACCAGTATGCCTGGTGATTGCTTGTCGCACCGGGAGGAGCTTGCCAGACTACAAGAAAGCCCCATTTTGCGGATGGGACCGAAACTTGAAACCACAGGCACCGAGCATCATTGCACTGCTCTACCCCGGGGCAGGAACCCTGTAAGCTCGGCACACGCCTTTCCGAAGTCGTTGATTTATAACATTTCGCTAATGGTGGGTCAAACGTGCGGCTATGAGTTTGAGCGGCAGGAGATCGAGGCCGCGCCGGCCAATTTCGCGGTAGCAATATGCTCGTGCTACTAAAGAATGAATCGAAACGCGCCTCAATGTCGGGCGCTAACGAAAAGGTATCGCTGGCGTAAGCAGGAGGGATACGCAGCTTGCCAAGCGATGGTAACATGCGTCATCGTTCCAGGACGGATAGAACGAGTCAGACAGGAAAAATGATGAGCCACGCCAGGTCCAGGGCGGCGCTTAGGAAAATCGCGTCGGTTTCATTGCGAGACGAACGGGAAAACGCCAAAGCAGGAGGCGCTCTGGCAGGAAATCTCAGGGCGTAAGTCCGTCGAATCGCATGCCACCTCACTTTATCGACTCACACGAAGTCAGATGCGCGCTCGGAAAGCCAGACGTCCGGCGAAATTTGTGCTGGCTGCGCTTGGTTGAGGGGGAGCGCGGTTGAGGAACCATTTCTTCATTACCGGGACGGATGCGGGCGTCGGGAAGACGACGCTCGCGGCGTTGCTGTGCGCGGCGCTGGACGCGGTGTATTGGAAACCGATTCAGACCGGCACGCTGGAAGGGTCGGATCGTGTGACGGTGATGCGGCTGGCGGGAATTGGCACGGACCGCACGATCGACGAGGTGTACAAATTTGTGCCGCCCGTGTCGCCGGACTTGGCGGCGCGCTGGGCGGGAACGGAGATCGATCTCGGACGGATTAATCTGCCGTCGAGCATGAATAGTGATTGGGTGGTGATCGAAGGCGTGGGCGGCGTGCTGGTGCCCATCAATCAGAAGCAGTTCATGCTCGATATGATGGTGAAATTCAAGCTGCCGGTGATTTTGGCGGCGCGTAGCAGCATCGGTACGGTGAATCACACGCTGCTGACTCTGGCGGCGCTGCACGCTGCGGAGCTGCCGGTGCATGGCGTGGTGCTGATCGGCGATCAGAATCGGGAGAACCGGGAGACGATTGAGCGATTTGGACATGTGCGAGTCATTGGGGAGATCCCGAGATTGCCGAACTTGCATCGCACGGCGCTGATGCAGGTGTTCATGAGCCATTTTGATCGCGGGGCGTTTTCGCAGTAGAAACAAACAGGAGAGAGCACGTTTCATTGCCCGCACAGCTCGGCGCTTGGAAGCAGAAGATTGTGGCGTTTGCGGGGACGCTGGGGGCGCCGGGCCTGTTCCTGATTTCGTTTCTCGATTCGTCCGTTTTAACCTTTCCTGTGATCAATGACTTGTTGCTGATCGAGCTTTCCATGCGGCGGCCTGCGCGCATGCCGCTGTATGCGAGTATGGCGGCGCTGGGCTCGCTGCTGGGCTGCGTTTTGCTGTTTTTATTGGCGCGCAAAGTTGAGGAAGCTGCGTTCCATCGGAAAGTGGGCGCGCGGGCCGCGGCTATCCGCCATTGGGTGGAGCGCAACGGATTTAGCGGGATGCTGCTGGCGGCGATGCTGCCGCCGCCGACGCCGTTCAAGTTTTTTGTCTTGGCTGCAGGAGTGTTCGAAGTGCCGCTGGCGAGCTTCGCTTCGGCGATTGGTCTGGCACGGGTCATTCGATATTTTGGCGTGGGGTATTTGGCGGTGCGGTATGGCGCGGATGCTTTGCCGTATTTGAAAGCGCACAAATTGGAAGTGACGCTGCTGGTGATTGTAGTTGTCGGGGCTAGTTATTTGGTCTCGCGGGTTGTGCTGAGGGATCGGACGGGGCAGCAACCAAAATAGGGAGAGGGTCTCCAGCCTTCGCGGCTCGCGGGCAGGCGCTACATTTTCTGAGCCCAGTCGAGTTCGTCGCTTAATACTTTGGCGTTTGGGTCGGTATCAACGATGGCGATCACGCGCGGGCCGGAGCGCGCTTCTTGTTGCCGGGCGAGGTCGCGAATTTGGACGCGGTAGCCCGTATTGGTTTTTTCTACCGTGGCTTTCGCGAATTTTGCGGCTTCGAGGAAGCGGCGGACGGATTCGGTGGTGCGCGCGGCGTCGAGCGGGGCCGAGGATTCCGGCTTGTAGTAAACCACCGCGGCATCGGGGTTGAACGAGGAACCGGGCGCCAGGTTTAGTTCCAAGTCGTGGAACGCGCGCTCTGTTTCCACGATGCCTCCCCAGTGAAAAGGCGAGTCGGATTCGGCGAACGCTGCGACGCGGCGCGGCAACTCTCCCCGGTAGGTGCGGGCTTCCATCATCGCCACGGCGTTCCCGTGCAAAACGAATCGCGCACCGATATAGATAAAAACTGCCAGCAAAGCGAGGATTGCTCCGATTCGCTCGCGCGGCGCCTTGGATTTTGCGCCGATTTCTTCCGTGACGAGCGCAAGAAGTTGCGGCAGAAGCGCGCCGGCTAGAAGAATCAGCAGAATCCAGAGATCGAAGTGAGCGGCCAAGTCCGCCGAATATCGCTGCGCGCGAAAAGGCCAGAGGAGTTGGACGCTTTCGTTTTGCGTCAGGTCCATCGCGACGTGGAGCGAGCAAGCAGCGAGCAAGGCGAGAAAAACAGTGCGAATTGCGTCTGCCTTTGGCTTATTCCGCGTGGTGAGTGACGCCACAACCAGGAAAGCGGCGACGATCACTAGCGTTCCTACAATGGAGTGGGTAGCGGTGCGATGCCACGCGAGGAACGCGGATGGACCCACATACACGCTGAGCTGGTCGAGGTCGGCGCCGGCGCCGGCGAGGACCGCGACGAGCAGCGTGGCACGCGATGCTCTTGGGAACGCGGCGCGGGTGACGGAGTAAGACGCCAACCCGTGTGTGAGGACATCCATTTTAATTCTTGGATTGTGCTGGGAGTTTCGCGACGGAAGAGTCTGTTGGGACCAAAAGCTTCAGCGCGCGCGGAACGATTTTGAATTCGACCGGGAGGCGCCCGAGCGGCTCGCCATCAACCTGGGCGTAAACGGGATTGGCGTCGAGCGCCTCGCACACGATGCTCTTGGCTTTCCAATAGTGCACGCCTTCCGTGCCGCGCAGCTTGCCGGCCCACAGCGTGGGCAAATAGCTCAAATAGCGGAAGCCGCTCTGCGTGGTCAGGCCCATGAATTCGAATTGGTCGGCGAAGAGGTCGGCTTCGTCGGTGATGCGGAATGGGCCGCCGTAATGCTTGGTCCTGCCAACAACCACGAGCGAGACGTTCAGCTTTTCGTTGCCGGTGACGACGCGGAAGTGCGGGAATGTGTAGCGGAAGACTTCGCGGGCGCCTTGCCACCAGTAGGCGAGGATGCCAAGACGCGCTTTCATATCTAGATCGATGGAGTAGACGATCATGCCGTCGGGACCGGCGCCGGCGACGCTCAGGAAATAGAGGGCCTTCGACGGTTCTCGGAGCGGAGTGGCGAGGCCCAGCGCGATTTCCTTTACCTCGCCGTGGACTAATTTGTGCGCGGCGGCTGGGATATCCCAGGGCAAGCCGATCTCTTTTGCGAGTACGTTTGCGGTGCCCCCCGGCAACAAAGCCAGGGGCACGCGATGCCCATTTTGTGGAACAGCAAGGCCGTTGACGATTTCGTTTAGCGTGCCATCGCCGCCGCAGGCGATCACCAGTTGGCGCCCCTCAGAGCCGGCTCGTTGAGCCATCGCTGTGGCTTCGCCGGGCGCGCGCGTTTCCTGAAGATCGGCCTCAATGCCGCCGAGTGAGAGAATGCGGCGCGCTTCGTCGAGCATGCGCCGCCGACGCCGGCCGCCATTGCCGGCGTTGGGATTGTGAATCAGCAAAGCGTTCCGAAGGTTTGCGTGCATCGGCCCTTTCCGGGGCAATCTCTAGCCGCGAAGTGAAAACTCCATTCTATATAATATGATGCGCATTCCGATGAACGTTCTTCCGAGGGTTCTATGGCCAAGGCCGTAGTCGCTAAACACGAGATCGAAGAGCTGCGCGACAAGCTGCGCCATCACGAATATTTGTACTACGTTTTGGACCAGCCGGAGATTTCGGATGCCGCGTACGACCGGTTGATGAAGCGGCTCGACGAATTGGAAGCGACTCATCCAGAACTGATCACGCCGGATTCTCCCAGCGTGCGCGTGGGCGGAACGCCGCGCGAGGGATTCCAGACCGTGCAGCATGCGCGGCCGATGCTGAGCCTGGACAATGCGTTTTCTTACGATCAACTGCTCGATTTCGACCGGCGCGTTCGGCAGGGCAGCGGCCGGGAAAAAATTGAATACATTGCGGAGCACAAGTTCGATGGGCTGAGCATTTCGCTGCAGTACGTCAACGGCGGTCTGGCGCGCGGCGTCACGCGAGGCGACGGGCGGACCGGCGAAGACGTCACGCCGAACGTGAAGACGATTCGCTCGATTCCGCTGCGTGTTGAGCCGAGTGCGCTGAAGAAATTGAAGCTGCCGCCCTCGTTCGAAGTGCGCGGCGAAGTCTTGATGACGCGCAAGGCGTTTGACGCCATGAACCGCCAGCAGGAGGAGAGCGGCGGGAAGATTTTCGTGAATCCACGAAATGCCGCGGCGGGCTCGGTGCGCGTGCTTGATCCTTCGATTACCGCGCGGCGGCGTCTGGAATTTTTTGCGTATTACCTGCTGGTGGATGGCGAGGTTCCTTTCGCGAAGCACTCGGAGTCCCTGGAAGCGCTGAAGCAATTGCGCTTCCGCGCTTCGGAGGATTGGAAGCTTTGCGATGGTATCGAGGAGGTTGTCAAGTATTGCGATGCGTGGGAGCCGAAGCGGGAGAAGCTGCCTTACGAGATCGATGGCGTGGTGATTAAGGTAAATTCACTGGGTATTCAGCGCGAATTGGGCTTCACCGCGAAGGCCCCGCGCTGGGCGATTGCCTACAAGTATCCGGCGCGGCAAGAGACCACGGTGGTGAACGACATTCGCGTGCAGGTGGGCCGCACCGGCACGCTGACGCCGGTGGCCGTGCTCGAGCCGGTGCAGGTCGGAGGCGTCACTGTCAGCCGTTCCACGCTGCACAACATGGACGAGATCGAGCGGCTGGGTTTGCAAATCGGCGATACGGTGCTGATCGAGCGCGCCGGCGAAGTGATCCCCCACGTTCTGAAGGTGACGAAAGAAGGCGCGAACCGCAAGCCCTTTCGCATGCCAAAGAATTGCCCGGAGTGCGGCAGCGCGATTCACCGCGCCGAAGGCGAAGTCGCCTATCGCTGCGTCAATGCGGCTTGCCCGGCGAAACGCAAAGAATCGCTGTTGCACTTCGCGAGCCGGCACGCCATGGACATCAATGGCCTGGGCGACAAGATCGTCGACCAGCTTGTGGACAAAGGCATGGTGAAAGATGTTGCGGACCTTTACACGCTGAAGCTGGACACGGTCGCGGAACTCGAGCGCATGGGGGAAAAATCCGCGCAGAATTTGCTCGAGCAGATCGCGGCCAGCAAGAAGCACACGCTCGCGCGGCTCATCTACGCGCTTGGCATCCGCATGGTCGGCGAGCGCACCGGGCAGCTTCTGGCGGAACATTTTTCTTCCCTGGATGAGTTGGCGCAAGCGAAGGAGGAGCAGCTCTTCGAGGTGACCGAAGTCGGACCCAAAGTAGCGGCCGCCATCGCGGAATTTTTCTCCGAATCCGCAAACCGGAAAATCATCAAGAAGCTGGACAAAGCCGGCGTGCGGCCCACCGCGGAAAAGCGCGTAGTGAAAAGCCAGAAATTCGCCGGCAAGTCCTTCGTGTTCACCGGCGCCCTGGCCAACCGCTCCCGAGAAGAAGCCGGCCAATTGGTAATGCAACACGGCGCCAAAGTCTCCAGCTCAGTAAGCAAGAAGACCGATTACGTAGTAGTGGGCACCGACCCCGGCTCCAAGTACGACAAAGCCAAAGAGCTAAGTATCCCGGTCCTCACCGAAGGTGAATTCGAAAAGCTCCTACGCTCAGTGTAGCGGCTGGGCTTCAGTTTATCCTGAGCCTCGAAGGACCCAGCTAGCGAGCAACGCGAGCGCGCCCCCGGTAGCGGCGAGTTCATCTCGCCATCCCGCCTTGTCAGTGTAGCGGCCGCGGACCGTCGCGGGCGCCTTTGCCTTACTCCTTAGGAGGTGGCTGCTTCAGCCGCCACGCACACGCGCAAACCAGATTGGGCTTTAGCCCCTGAAAGAAACCCTCCTCGTTTTTGGGGCTCGACGAATGGTGGAAGCCCCTGAACTTCAGTCAGGGGAGCGGCGCCTTCAGGCGCCGCGGAACAAGCCAGCCCGGCGACTGGCTTTAGCCATGGTGTTCGGGATCTGACACAGACACACTGAGGATCCTACCCAGGTCCGCGTGTCATATCCCGTCGGTTATCAAATGTGTGCATCTGAAGAAAAATTGTCGCAACCAAAACGGATTTCGTTCATTGTGTGAAGTAAGATTCGTGCGGACGCCGGAACTTTATGAAGCCTAAGAACGCTCTCAAGACCGTTTCCACAGTTGCTATGTGGTTCTTTGGAGAGCATAGCCCCACCTACTTGGACCTCACCAAAGATCGTCCCGAGTGGACTGGTCTTCCGCAACGCGAACCCCTTTGGTATAAAATGTTGACGCCAGAGGACCCCGCGGATGTCCTTCAGCCTGGCGAAAAAACATTAGGCCGGCAGATTCTAGAACAATTTTGGGCAGAGGACCGATAAGCGGCGAACAACCATTGGCGAGTGGCAACCAGCACCGCGCCGCCTTCCGTGCCCACGGCGCGCCCCCAAAATTGTCATCCCGAGCTTCGCGAGGGACCTGCTTTTCGCTTCATCGCCGAAATCCGTCGCCGTGCCCTTACGCGGCATGCATCATCGCTCGCAAGCAAGCGTAGCGGCCGCGGACCGTCGCGGGCGCCTTTGCCTTCTCTTTAGGAGGTGGCGGCTTCAGTTCATCCTGAGCCTCGAAGGGCCGCCACGAACCAGCGCAAAACAAAACGGGCTTCACCTTGCTCGCCGAAGGAGATATTTACTCGCCGCAGCAGAGCCCCTGAAGAAAGCCTTTTTGTTCTGGGCTCGACGAATGGCGGAAGCCCCTGACTTTTAGTCAGGGGAGCGACACCTTCAGGCGCTGCGGAACAAGCCAGCCCGGCGACTGGCTTTAGCCATGCTGCGAGTTCGAGGCGGTCTGTCCGCTCGAGTCCAACCGTTTAGAGCCGATCGAGAACACGCTTGATGCATCTACTCGGGCTCTTTCGGAGCTGACACTCCCAGATGCGAACTACGTTATACCCAGACTTTCTTAACATCCGGGATACTGTCCGGTCGCGCCTCTTGTTACTATCGATCTTGGCGCTCCAATACGCCGTGTTCGTTCTCGGAACGTGGCCGCAGCCTTCGTGTCCATGGAAGAAGCAACCCTCGACAAAAATCGCCACCCGTTGCTTCAAAAATACGAAATCCGGCCTGCCGGGGATGTCGTGCAAATGACGCCGCCATCCCCGTATTTTCTCACTCCTAAACAGGGAGGCCATGAGCACGTCGGTAGACTTGTTGCCTACGGACCGGATTGCTCGCATGTTGCGGCTTCGGATTCTAGCAGGTTTCTTGAACGGCGGGAGCCCCATCAATTCGGTCCGAACCAAACGAATGCTCAGATCACGGCGAAATCCATACCGGGCGGCAAAAGTGGCGCAACGTCACTAATACCCAACGGAATGAATCCGGCGTCGCGCGCGTGCTCCATCGTTTTTTCATCGATGTAGTCATTGTAGAGCACACAATGCAGATGAGCTTCTTCGGCCTTAGCGTGGGAGTGGCGCTTCAAACTCTGCTTTGCTCTTCCAACCGACGTGAAACCCGCGTCTCGATTGTAGAGGGAGTTCTTGCACTGGATTGAGACCATCGCACGAAAAGGAAATGCGCCCAACGGCGGAAACCAAAGGATGTCGAAGCCTCCATCCTTGTCGTTTCCTACCAGAACGCGACTCTCGAAGCTAAACTCCTTCTCGAGATACGAAGCGAACTGATGGCGTTTCTTGTATTTTTTCCTCGGAGAACCCACTCTGCGGACGATACCCGTAAGCCTCGAGGCCAATTGCTTAGACGTCTCCTCTTCGAAGCCTCGCGCCTTTTTCGGGACGCTTCGTCTTGCTTGAGCTTCAGAAACGAAATCTATGTAAGTAGAATTGAGGGCCGTTACGCGACCCGTTTTGAGGTCATAGTTAAAAGGGAGTTCGGAACCACGCGCCCCGAAATGCTTTCGCAGATAGGCCAAAGCCTTTTCGACAGCGACATTCGTAACTGGCTCTTTGAAGGCACGTCTAACACTCTCTAGCGTAACCGGCGAAAAATCGTCATCGATCAACACAGAAACTTGCTGGCCGCTGAGTTCCCCGCAAATTTCTTCAAACAGATCGAAGGCTGGGTTGCTTCCCATAAGCAATCAGGGTCTTATCTTTCTGCCAAATTCGTCTACAACGTTGGCAATTTTCTTCGCATCTTCTTTCTGGGGCGACAGCATTTTGATCTTCGCGAACAGTTTCTCGAGCTGTCTTAAGAGTTGCCCGAGAGTCTGCTGTTTCGATTCGATGAATAGGGAAGCTTCATCAAGGGTGGCGCCGTTCTCGAGTTTTTTTGCTGCTTCGGGAGAGCCGAGCACCCTGCCCAGCGAAGAAAGCTGCCTCGTGTCCGTGACACGTCGTCTCTTGCCGTAAAGAAACTTCGCTAGGTAGCGAAGCTTCACTGGGTCGAACCACTTCACCACCATTGTCTTTCGATCGACATCCAATTCGATGTAGGCCTTTATGTTTTTTCGGCCAAACGATTCAGCCAGAGACCAAAAGTCCTCGGCGTTAACTTTCTTGAAGGTTCGTTTGGCAGCTTTGGTGAGGCGGTATGGGACAAGATAACGAGCCGCCTCCTGCCGACTGATGTTCAGTTCCTTCAAAACCTGGGAAAGATCCTTCTTAGATTTCACTCGTTTGTCTAGGAACATCGCCTTACTTACAGGAGGCCAATCACGGAACCCGAACAAGTGCTTCACGCCGGCACTTGGGGCATCCTAACTGTTCCGGGAGGTCTCCAGGGTTCATGGGCACGCCCGTTCCAACCCGTCGATCCGATGGTCGATCCGAAAGGCGTATCCCGAAGAGATTGGCCGCAGAGCTTTCGCGCGCAGACGAATCTGTGCCAAAGGAAATGACGTTCACTGAGAACGTGAGTCCTCGAGGCGTACGCGTCACCACAGTGCAGCACTGGCAACCTGGAACTCGCGTGCTGCTTACTTTTCCCCAGAATGGCATTCGGTCTCAAGGAAGGATCGTTTACTGCGAGCGCGTGGAAAGTGGCAAGTTCGCCCTCGGGCTCGAGCTAGCGTGGCAGGTGCAGCGCTGGCAGATGCTGTGGTAAACGCGGGCGGATGTTAGGTTTGGCGGCCCATCTGAAATATCGATCCAGCTACCAGCCACCGTGTTAAGGTCAGCCCAATTCCGTTGGTCATTGTGCGTTGAAATAGTGAGGAAGGGCAAATGGCCCCCGCGAAACTACAGATTGCCACTGTTACTATGGTTGATGTTGCACTGCGGACATTTCCAGAGACGGAAACTCTTATGTTCCGGCAAAACCTCAGCTAGATACATGGACGCCCCATCATATGGACAACGGACGTTGGGTGTCATCTCTAGCTTATTTCCATTTCCGTTCTGGTCGGCGATGAAGTATCCGCGCGAAGCATCGTAGTGGACCAAGCAATCGGGCTCCGTACAGGTATAGGCAAGTATCTGTGTCCGCTTGCCGGTGGTTTGCAGGACAACCTGACCAAACCTCATCGCAACGTGATGCTCGTAGCAAAGAGCGGAAGGGTCCCTCTTCATCGGGAGACCGGGCATGTGCCCTCCCTCAAAACTACCGAGAGACAGCTTCTCAGGGAGTGCTTGAAGTAATACCAACAACGTCTGCGCCAAGAAGCCTACCACCACCAATGTTATATATCAAGAGTTATCCCCCGTCCTTGGAACGAGTTAGCGATCGGCAAGGCGGGTGGCAAAACAGGACTTTGGGGGCCGCATTCCTTCGTGCTTTGTCGCATATTCCCGGCGCAACTTGTTACCCCGTCTTCGCTTCCGACCTTTCTTCTAATGCTTCCGTTGAATATTCCTTCCGCGTCTCCCGCTCTGCGTCAACTCCGGGCTCTCTGCGTCTCGGCGTTATCATCTCCGGCGATTTTTTTTCACCACCCGCCCGGGTCCCCCGAGTAACAGCTTACATGTGGCTTTCGTTCCACGCCATTCAAAACATTGCACTTAAGTTTACTATGCACTTAAGTTTACTATTGACAAACGTCCAGATCTGTAATATGTTTGCGTGTGTTATCTCGAACAAACCTCGCTGACCCGTTCGTTCACTTCTCCTCTAATCCTCTATCTTTCAATAACTTACCGCCTCTTGAACTCTCTTGCCCCTCTTTTTCGGATCGCTATCCTTTGTTTTCAACAGCTTGCAGCCTCTTTTCGCAAAATGCCGGGGTGGCATACTCCGTTCCTCTCGGTCTCTGCGCCAACTCTGTGTTCTCTGCGTCTCGGCGTTATCCTTTCCCTCGATTTTCTCTCGCCACTCAGCACTCTCCTCGTCTCTCTCGCCAGCTGCGACCGCCCCCATAACTACCTTTAGAATCAACACTTGCAAAAGTGTATCAAAACAAACAACTTTAACTTCCTTTAGAATCAACACTTGTGAGAAACATAGGGAGGGGGGGTGTTATTGTTAACTAGCGACTCAACCGTGGGACTTCGAAGGGTCACTCTTCCCTCCTGGCTCATGCTCGCCACTCGCAACTCGTCACTCGCCACTTATCCCCAGGAGGATTCGAGCTATAATGAAATTGGCGGACGGGCCGGGTGATCGCTGGTCCCGAGCAATCGGGACGGGAGGAAAGTCCGGACACCGTCGTCGTAGGCTCGCAAGAGCCGGTGACGAACAAGGGCAACGCGCCTGGTAACGCCAGGGGACGGCCACGCAGGCTCCGCTGCAAAGCGGAGTTACACGCTTCGGCGGGTGGCGTCGAGCTTAGCTCGACGCGGTGCGGCTCAGTTACGGAAAGTGCCACAGAGAATATACCGCCGGCGGAGCAGCACGGTGGCATCGCGCAGGGAAACCTGCGAGACGTCTTCGAAAAAAGTCGGGCTTACCGCCCGGGCAAAGCTGGTTCGTTAGGCAAGGGTGAAAAGGTGGGGTAAGAGCCCACCGTCCCGGTAGCAATATCGGGAGCATGGAAAACCCCGCGTGGTGCAAGGCCAAATAGGAGGGGAGAGCCGGCCCGGCTCGATGAGAGCGTTCGCGCAAGCGGGCGCGCTTCCTCGGCGATGGCGCAAGCTGTCGCAGAGGACAACCCTCGGGTAGGCTGCTGGAGTCACGCCGCGAGGCATGACCTAGAGGAATGATCGCCGCGGCGTGCGGACGGAAACGTTTGCATGCCGCACAGAATCCGGCTTACAGGCCCGTCCGCCACTACCTGCAGCTTTTTAGCCATACGACTAAGTCTATCCGACTCATGCCTATGAGTCAGTCTACCGTGCGCAAGAGTGCGATCACTACTTTACGGGTGCTGCCGCTGCTGGCGTTGCTTGCGGCGGTGGTCCGGGAGGCGAAGACAAGTAAGCCTTTACGGCCGGCGAAACTTTGTCTGCGTTGGCCAACAACACACTGACCTGCCAAAGCTGCGTATCGTTCAGGGCCTTCTGAAAGCCGGGCATGCCGGTCAGGCGAATGCCGTTCTTGGCTTTCCAGTACGTTTCCCACGCAGGATCGTCGGTCACCCCCGTTCCGTGGAAGAGCTCCGGGGGCTTGGGGAACATGCCTTGTCCGATGGCGCTCTGCGGTTCCCCCGGCAATCCGTGGCAGACCGCGCAGTTCTGCTTGTACACATCAGCTCCAGCGAGATAGGTCGCCTCGGTGAGAGGAACCGGCGCCGGATCGGTGTGGGGATCTTTGCCGATCCGAGCGTTCAATGCGCCGTGGGAGAGCTTCTTCTCAAACAGCAAAGGTGGGTCCGCCACCGCAACCGGCGCCCATCCCTTGGTGAAATACAACCAAGCGCCTGCGACCACCAACAGCACGCCAATCAGTATCCCGATTACAAAGGCTTTGAACATGATCCACTATTCTCCCCTTTCCATTGTCGCGACGGACGGCCGCCAGGTTGATAGTCTCACTCGCTTTCACAAGGGAGGCACCGACGCGCGTTAGTGTACTGTCCGACAGGTGTTTGTGCACGCGGATTTGTACGCCGAAAACTGACGAAAGCTAACACTGGCGTTCGTAACCTTTTGTGGCTCTGGGCCGTCCTATTCTAGGAATGAGCAGGGCTTTCCGATAAGCTTTGGCCGGTCACCTGGAGCGCTTGGCGTCTCCCCCGATTGTCTTGCCAGTGGCAGACTTGCTCGCATAAACATGCAATACCGGAGCGTATGAATGGGCCATTTGAGCGCTAATCCAGCCGGGCCGAACTCTTCTGGCGAAGGGCCTGTGCGGCGCGAGCCTCCGTCGAAGGGCCATCACTGGGTATGGATCCTTGCTTTGGCCGTTCTGGTCGGTCTGGGCATTTGGTATTTCCGCGGACCGCGCTCGAACACTGAAGCGCAGGGCCCAGCGGCGCCCGGCGGAGCCAGCAAGGGGCAGGGCCGCCAGGGAGCGGGGGCGGGCGGATTTGTCGTACCAGTTGTCGTGGCCACCGCACAGCGCGGCGACCTGCCGGTGTACTTCGATGGACTCGGAACGGTCACCGCATTTAATACCGTGACGGTGCACAGCCGCGTGGATGGGCAAATCACAAAAATTAATTTTCAGGAAGGTCAATTCGTTCACCAGGGCGAAAGCCTTCTGGAAATCGACCCGCGTCCCTACCAAGTACAGCTCGAGCAGGCGGAAGGGCAGCTTGCCAAGGATCAAGCACAGCTCCGCGACGTGCAGGTGAACTACGAGCGCTTCCAGCTTCTGTACAAAGAGGGCGTGATCCCCAAGCAGCAGCTCGATACGCAAGGGGCGCAGGTGGGGCAATTTGAAGGCTCAATCAAGGCGGATCAAGGCACGATTGACAGCGCGAAGCTGCAACTGGTGTATTCCCACGTTATCGCACCGATCAGCGGGCGCATTGGGTTGCGCTTGGTCGATATCGGGAATATTGTGCACGCCAGCGATACTGGCGGGCTGTTGGTCATCACGCAGCTGCAGCCCATCGCAGTAATCTTTTCCCTGCCGCAGGACCAACTGCCCCAGGTTGCTAGCAAGCTCCGGAACGGCGAGCAACTGATCGTCGATGCCTTTGACCGCGACGACACCACCAAGATCGAATCGGGCAAGCTGCTGACCATTGACAATCAGATCGACACGACCACCGGCACATACAAACTGAAAGCGGTTTTCAATAACGATCGAAACCTCCTGTTCCCCAATCAATTCGTGAACGTGCACCTGCTTGCCGACGTGAAGAAGGATTTGGTGATCGTGCCCGCTTCAGCCATTCAGCGCGGACCGCAGGGCACCTACGTGTATGTGGTGCAGACCGGAAAAACCGCCAAAATCCAAACCGTTACGATTGCCCTAACGACCGCCAACAGTGTCGGGCTAAGCGCGGGATTAAATGCCGGCGAGGTCGTGGTTGTCGACGGACAGGACAAGCTGCAAGACGGCAGCCAAGTCAATCCCAGCACCGCACCGGCGGCCGCGCCAAACGCGCAGAGCACCAACGCAGGGCAGCAGCCCTCGCCGCAGCAGGGCAAGACGCAAAGCGGCGCGCGGCGTACGGACACTCCGCAACAGGGCCACGCTGCCGGGAAGGCCCAATGAGTCCATCAAGGCCGTTTATTTTGCGGCCGGTGGCCACCACATTGCTGATGGTGGGGATTTTGCTGGTGGGCTTTGTCGCCTACCGTCAACTGCCCGTTTCCGCCCTGCCGCAAGTGGATTACCCCACGATCCAGGTACAAACGTTCTATCCCGGGGCCAGCCCGGACGTGATGGCGTCTTCGGTGACCTCGCCGCTCGAGCGGCAGTTTGGGCAAGTGCCGGGGCTCAACCAAATGACCTCGACGAGCTCTTACGGCAGCTCGATCATCACGCTCCAGTTCGATCTCGATCTCAACATTGACGTCGCCGAGCAGGAGGTGCAGGCCTCGATCAACGGCGCCTCCAACCTCTTGCCGCAGGGACTGCCCAATCCGCCGATCTACAGCAAGATCAATCCCGCTGATGCCCCCATCCTGACCCTGGCGATTACTTCCAATTCGCTGCCGCTGTCCAAAGTCGAGGACCTTACGGACACCACGCTGGCGCAAAAAATTTCGCAGCTTACCGGGGTCGGACTCGTCAGCATCAGCGGTGGACAGCGTCCGGCGGTGCGCATTCAGGCGAATCCCACCGCTCTCGCTTCCTACGGGTTAAGCCTTGAAGACCTTCGCACGGCCCTGACGCAAGCCAACGTGGACCAGGCGAAAGGAACTTTCGACGGTCCGCATCAGGCATACACCATAGGCGCAAACGATCAGCTCATTTCGAGCAATAGCTACCGGCCGCTGATCGTCGCCTATCGCAATGGGGCGCCCGTCCGCCTGACGGATGTGGCCACGGTGCTGGACGGCGTGGAGAACGTGCAACAAGCCGCCTGGGCCAACCAGACCCCCGCCGTCATCTTGAATATTCAGCGCCAACCCGGCGCCAACATCATCGCCGTGGTGGACCGCGTCAAGAAATTGCTGCCGCAGTTGCAGGCCGCGCTTCCTGCCGCAGTGCAGGTGGAAATACTGACCGACCGTACCACCACCATTCGCGCTTCCGTTGCGGACGTGCAATTCTCGTTGATGTTGACGATCGTGCTGGTCGTGTTGGTCATCTTCCTGTTCTTGCGCAGCGTTCGCGCGACGATCATTCCCAGTTTTGCCGTGCCCCTCTCGATTGTGGGCACCTTCGGCGTAATGTACCTGCTGGGCTACAGCCTGAACAATCTTTCGCTCATGGCGCTCACCATTTCGACTGGCTTCGTGGTCGACGATGCCATCGTGATGATCGAAAACATTTCGCGCTATATCGAAGAGGGCGAATCGCCTCTGCAAGCGGCGCTCAGAGGCTCCGAGCAGATCGGCTTCACCATTCTTTCGCTGACCGTATCCCTGATCGCCGTGCTCATTCCGCTGTTGTTCATGGGCGACATCGTGGGCCGGCTGTTCCGCGAATTTGCCGTCACCCTTGCGGTCACCATCATCGTTTCCGCCTTCGTTTCACTGACCCTGACGCCCATGATGTCCGCCAAGCTGCTGCGCCATCAGAAAGAAGAAGAGCAGAGCCGGTTCTACCGCAAATCGGAGCACGCCTTTAATTCCATCATTGCGTTTTACGGCCGTACGCTGAAGTTCGTGCTGCGCTTCCGTACCACCACGCTCCTCATCACCGCCGCGACGCTCGTTGGCACGATTCTTCTCTACATTTACGTGCCCAAAGGATTTTTCCCGGTGCAGGACACCGGCGTGATTCTGGGAGTTTCAGAAGGTCCGCAGGACGTTTCCTTCGCGGCCATGGTGAGCAGGCAGCGCGCCTTGGCCGACGTGATTTTGAAGGACCCTGCCGTCGAGAGCCTGTCTTCGTTCATCGGCATTGATGGGATCAATACAACTCTCAACAGCGGGCGTATCCAGATCAACCTCAAGCCCCTCGGTCAGCGCAAGATTTCCGCGTCCGACGTAATCCGGCGCCTGCAGCCCGCGCTCGCCCAGGTGGACGGTATATCGCTGTTCATGCAGCCGGTGCAAGACCTCACCGTGGAAGATCGCGTCAGCCGCACGCAATTTCAATACAGCCTGGAGGACGTGGACGCCAAGGAGTTGGTCTATTGGGTCCCGCGCTTCATGGAAAAGCTCAAGGAGCTGCCTGAGTTGCGTGATGTCGCCAGCGATCAGCAGAACCAGGGCTTGCTCGCGGTGCTCACCATCGATCGCGATACGGCATCGCGCCTCGGAATTCTTCCCGCCGACATAGACAACACGCTCTACGACGCATTCGGCCAGCGCCTGGTCTCCACTATCTTCACGCAGTTGAATCAGTACCACGTCGTCTTGGAAGTAGACCCGCAGTTCCAGCAGAACCCGGAAAATCTGAAAAACATTTATGTACATTCGTCGGCCGGCCAGGCGCCTTCTTCGGGATCCGGCACTTCGATCACCGCGGCCACCGCGGCGCCCACCTCGGCCGCGACGACGCAGGTTCCGCTCAGCGCGTTCACCCGTTTTGAACCTAGCAGTACGGCTCTGACCATCAATCACCAGGGGCAGTTCCCGGTAGTGACCCTGTCTTTCAATCTTGCTCCCAATGCCGCTCTCGGTGAAGCGGTCAACGCCATTAACAAAGTCAAAGATGAAATCGGCATGCCGCCAAGCATTCAGGCCACCTTCCAGGGCACGGCCGCGGCTTTCCTGCGCTCGCTCTCCAACGAGCCGATTTTGATTTTGGCTGCGCTCGTAACGGTGTACATCGTGCTCGGCGTTCTCTACGAAAGTTACATTCATCCGATCACGATTCTGTCCACGCTGCCCTCCGCGGGTGTGGGCGCCATCTTGGCCTTGCTGTTGTGCCGTACCGAATTCAGCATCGTCGCGCTGATCGGCATCATTTTGCTGATCGGCATCGTGAAAAAGAACGCCATCATGATGATCGACTTCGCGCTGGAAGCCGAGCGCAAGGAAGGGAAGGCGCCGCTCGACGCCATTTACGAAGCGTGCCTTCTGCGCTTCCGGCCCATCATGATGACTACGATGGCGGCCCTGCTGGGAGGTTTACCGCTGGCGCTCGGCAGCGGCGTAGGCTCCGAGCTTCGCCGCCCATTAGGAATAACGATTGTCGGCGGCTTGATTGTGAGTCAGATTCTTACGCTATACACGACGCCCGTCGTCTATCTCGCCTTCGACTGGGTCGCTCATCGCTTTCAATTCCATGTTGGCAATCCTATCGAAGATCCTGCGGGCGCCGCTGGAAACTGAGCCGTGAACGTCTCCTCAAATTTCTCGGTGCCCTTCATTCGCCGCCCGGTCGCGACCTCGCTGATCACGATCGCAATCCTTCTTTCCGGCCTCGTGGCCTTTCGCTTTCTTCCTGTCGCGCCGCTTCCACAGGTTGATTTCCCCACAATTTCCGTGGGCGCGAATCTCCCCGGCGCAAGCCCCGAAACCATGGCCTCCGCCGTGGCCACTCCGCTCGAGCGCCAGTTCGGCCGCATCGCCGGCGTTACGCAAATGACTTCCTCCAGCGGCCTCGGCTCCACGGGTATCACGCTGCAATTTGACTTGAATCGCGACATCAATGCCGCCGCGCGCGACGTGCAAGCCGCCATCAACGCCGCGCGCAGCCAGCTTCCTCA
>WNFC01003384.1_pt1 | contig 18979 bp, 21 predicted proteins | sample 5400541 | NCBI WGS metagenome assembly WNFC01 (sample SAMN13153342, study PRJNA577476) | soil metagenome | isolation source: 120 cm saprolite under Douglas fir tree site 2 hole 2 replicate 1 | place: USA:California | collected 2015-04-18 | reverse complement strand
AGCTCAACGTCATGCGGCGCAAATCCCCGAAACGGGTGGCCCTCAGCAGCATCGACCGGCTGTTGCTTGTTGGGCTTTATCGCCTGGCTCCCCGGGTGCTGGACGCTCTGAAGATTATAAGGCCGGAGACGCTGATGCGCTGGCACCGCGCCGGCTTCCGAGCCTATTGGCGCTGGAAATCCCGACCGCGCGGTGGCCGGCCGAAGACAGCGGCGGACATTCGCCGCCTTATCCGCGAGATGAGTGTGGCAAACCCGCTTGGGGCGCCCCGCGGATACACGGCGAGCTGCTCAAGCTCGGCATCGATGTCGGACAGACCACGGTCGCAAAGTACATGGCGAGGAGAAGGCGGCCGCCGTCGCAAGGCTGGAAGACCTTCCTTCGCAATCACGCCGACGGCATCGCATCGATGGACTTGTTCCTGGTCCCGACGATCTCGTTTCGGCTGTTGTACGGGTTTCTGATCCTGCGGCATAGCCGCCGTGAGCTTCTGTGGTTGGGTGTAACGGCACATCCCAATGCGGAATGGATTGCTCATCCGGTCACCATGGCAGAATGGATGTGCAGAGAGGCTCATCGGATCGATCCGGCGGGATTGTCTTGACCATGTCATCGTGTTTGGCGAGCAGCACCTTCGTCATCTGCTCAAATCGTATCAAAAATACTACAACGAGGTCCGCACGCACTTATCACTTCAGAAGGACGCGCCGGTCCCCCGCGCCGTCCAGACCGTCGGTCAAACGTTGGCCGTGCCAATTTTGGGCGGACTGCACCATCAATATATCCGAGCGTGAGTTTCCGACAGGGACACGTCCCGTCGGGAACGCCTTCCAGCGCCTGGAAGCCGAGGGAGAGGAAAACGTCGTTCTCGACCGCAATTACGCGCAAGCTGAACACGAGTTCGACGCGGATCGTGGACAGGGTGAGCGGCGCTCCCCTGTCGGCGGTCGTGAGCTGCGCGATCGACGAAATCGTGACATCGGCCGGCTGAACGAGCTGGACCCGCTTGCCCGGAAGATTGACGACGAACGGATCGTCGTTGAACGGCTCGCGTCTGAAGACGATCTTGTTCTCGTCGGCGGTCGCGCGCACCCATCCGAGTGGCCATTCGATGCGGGACACCACCGCAGGGCCGGCAGGCGTCGGGAATTCGTCGGTTATGCAAAGCCGCTGACGCCGGATCTGCTCCCTCAAGCTCAGCGCCAGATTGACGGCCGCTCCTGGGCGTGGAGTTGGCGACTCTCTTGATTACCGCGTGGCATGGGCGGCCCGCGAGCAACGAATGTAACTTAACTTAGAAGCGGTCGCCTTAAAAGCGTCGATCCGCAGGATTTGCGTCCGTGAAAAGGACGCACAAAGGGCCGCTGCGCGACATCCTGGCGACGAATACCCGCCAGGGAGCGAGCCCGTTTGCGGCGGGCGTCGAAAGCTCGCCACTTGGGCACGTGAGCGGTCAGCGCCGCATCCTCGTACTGGTCGAGTTCGTGCAACCGCAACAGCACTGGCGCGAGCCAGGTGATGCCGCTTAGCTGCCGGGCGCGAGCGCTTGAAAAAGGTGCGCCGTATCGGAAGCCGGCACGCGCACAGTGTCGAGCGCCATGGGCGCGAGTGCGTCGCCAGGACGGTTGCGATAGCAGTGACCCCACCAATATTATCCGAGTCTGAGTTTCCGACAGGGACAGGATGGAGCGCCGCGCTCGGCGACACGGAGCCGGTGATCGCCCTTTCCATCGGCGAGGATGCTCGCGCCTATCCGTTGCGCGTCCTGATCTGGCACGAGATCGCGAACGACGTCGTCGGCGATACGCCCGTCGTCGTCACCTACTGCCCGCTGTGCAACGCCGCGCTCGTGTTCGAGCGGACGGTCGATGGCCGCGTTCTCGATTTCGGAACAACCGGGAAGCTGCGGAACTCGGATCTCGTGATGTACGACCGGCAGACCCAAAGCTGGTGGCAGCAATTCACGGGCGAGGCGATCGTCGGTGCCATGACCGGGCATCACCTGCGGCTCATCGCTTCGCGGCTGGAATCGTTCGATCGCTTTCGCCATCGCTTCCCGGAGGGCCAAGTGCTCGTCCCGGGCAACCCGAACGCGCGCAATTACGGACGCAATCCCTATGTCGGCTATGACGCGGCCGGGCAGAGGCCCTTCCTCTATGACGGATCGCTTCCCGACGGCATCGAGCCGATGGAGCGCGTCGTGGCGGTCGAGACCGCGCCGGGGCGCCACGAAGCGTGGGCGCTCGCCCTGTTGCGGCGCAGAGGCACCATCAAGACCGCCGATCTCTCGATCCACTGGCAACCGGGACAAGCGTCCGCGCTCGACAAGGCGTCGATTCCCACGGGGCGCGATGTCGGAAATGTCGTGGTACAAAGGCAACAGGGCGATCGGCTTGTCGACGTGCCCTATGACGTCACCTTTGCCTTCGTATTTCATGCCTTCCGGCCAGACGGTCCCATCCACAAGGACGACACCGATGGTCAGGGTGCCAAATAGACCCGAACGAGCGACCGCTCACGACCATGGCGCCGGCTCGAGGTCGGGCCGGCAGGACCGCCGGCGATTGGAACGCCCGGTCAAAGACCGGCGTCAACATCGCGGTTGCCCGCGCCACGTCGTTGGCCCGCCGGATACGGCCATTTGCTCATGGCTATCTTGACGACGTCGCGCAACGCCGAAGGGTCGCCGAACACCTTGTGCAGGACGCCGATGCCTTTGGCGACGCCGAGATAAAAGCGGGCTAGCGCCCGAGCATCGGCCGCGGGATCGAGAAGGCCTTGCGCCTGGGCGCGCCGCAGCACGACGTAGATCGCGCCTTCGATGCCGGCGGTTCGCTCGGCAATGATGCGAAGGACTTCGTCCGGGGCGTTCGGGAACTCGAGCGACGTATTGGTGTGGAGGCAACCGCGCGGCCGGCTGGGCTCGCTCATTTGGGTCACAAGCGTATCGAGAAATCCTTCGATCGCGCGATAGGGGTCCGGGTTCGACAGCTGCCTGACGCGCTGCTCACCGACCGTGGTCTCATAGCGCCTGAGCGCGGCGACGAACAGGCCCTGCTTGTCGCCGAACGCGTTGTAAAGGCTTCCGCGGCGCAGCCGCGTCGCCTTTTCCAGGTCCTGGATCGAGGTTCCCCCATAGCCCCTCCGCCAGAACAGCATCATGGCGCGGTCGACCACCGTGTCGTGATCGAACTGCTTGGTCCCTACCATGATGACATCCTTTTGCTTTTGTTTCCCGGCGCCGCCGAGCGAGCGCCCGTCGGTAACATGATTGTGTTCCCCGCCGCCAGCGGTCGCCCTCGATCGCGCCAAGAATATCTTTGACTGATCGTACCATGATTGGCCTATAATGTTCAACGTGACACTCGCCGCCGGAGACCGCGCCCCCCTCATCACGGAGGGCGAGTCCGCGATCGTAACCGTCCAATGGTGGCGCGCCCCGGCGAGGGAAGGACCATGACCAGGCACGATTTCAAGCTCCATACGATCGAAACGGCGCCCGCGGCCGCGCGCAAGGACCTGACGGACATCAAGCAGAAATTCGGTCGGGTTCCGAATTTCTTCGCCGTCGCCGCCGAATCGCCGGCCGCGGTCAATGCCTACGTCTCCCTGTCCGATATTTTTCGGACGACCGCGCTCACGCCGGCCGAGCAGCAAATCGTCATCCTGACCGCAAGCGTCGAGAACAAGTGCGGCTACTGCGTCGCCGCCCACAGCAGGGGCGCCAAGATGGCGGGGGTGTCCGAGGATGTGATCAATGCGATCAGGGCCCGAGTGCCGCTGAAGGACGCCAGGACCGAGGCGCTGCGCCGCCTCGTGAGCCAGATCGTCGACAAGCGCGGCTGGCTCTCGGACGCCGACGTCCGGGCATTCCTCGATCAGGGCTATTCCAGATCGCAGTTGCTCGACGTGATGGTCGGGGTGTCCATGAAAACGCTGAGCAACTACATCAACCATCTGACCGATCCTCCGATCGAGTAGAGCGGCGGCATGTCGTCCGGCAGGTATATGACGCCGCGCGAGGTCTACCTCGCCCAGCCCGCGCCACGCCCTTCCGATCACCATAATGCGCTCAGCGACGCGCGGCGGCGCGTTGTTGCCGCGGGCCAATGGACCGCAAATCAGCTCATGGGCCGTCGATGGCCGATCGGATGCGTCGCGCTCGAGATCACCCAGCGCTGCAATCTCGATTGCACCGCCTGCTATCTGTCGGAGCACTCCGAAGCCGTGAAGGATGTTCCGCTCGAGGAATTGTTCAGGCGCATCGACCTGATCCGCGATCACTACGGCCCCAATGCCAATGTGCAGGTGACCGGCGGCGACCCCACGCTTCGCAAACGCGAAGAGCTGGTCGCCATCGTGCGCCGGATATCGCACCGAGGTCTGCGACCGGCGCTGTTCACCAACGGAATCCGCGCCAAGCGCGACTTGCTCATGGAGCTCGTGGAAGCGGGGCTCGTCGACATTGCCTTTCATGTCGACCTGACCCAGGGCCGTAAAGGATACGACAGCGAAGTCGCGCTCAACGACGTACGTCGGGAATACATCGAGCGGGCGCGCGGCCTCCCGCTTTCAGTGATGTTCAACACCACCGTCTTTGATCGCAACTTCGATGAGATACCCGAGCTCGTGGAATTCTTCGTTCGCAGTTGCGACGTCGTGCGCCTGGCCTCCTTTCAGCTGCAAGCCGAGACCGGTCGCGGCACATTAGGACGCCGGAGCGCAGCAATCACCGCCGGGTCGGTCCAGGGGCAGATCGAGAAAGGCGCGAGGGCCTCGATTTCCTTCGATGCGCTGAGAGTCGGGCACGCGCGCTGCAATCGCTACGGGATGATTTTCGTGACCAACGAGAGGGCCTACGATGCGCTCGACGATCGACGGTCGCTGGAAGCGGTGCTCAAGCGCATGCCGCTGTTGAGCTTCGACCGCCGCAGCCGCTTCAGGGTGATATCGACCTTCGCGAAGGGAATCCTCGCGAGCCCGTACCTTTCCTGCAAAGCTGCTGGTTGGCTGTTGCGGAAGGTCTGGCAGGCCAGGGACGATCTCTGGGCGGCGCGCGGGCGGGTCAACAAGCTGTCGTTCGTCATCCACGACTTCATGGACGCGTGTCGCCTCGAACGGGACCGGGTCGATGCCTGCGCCTTCATGGCGATGACGCAGCAGGGCCCGATATCGATGTGCCTGCACAACGCCAAGCGCGACAGCTTCATTCTCGCGCCGATCAGGGTGAGCGCGTGCGACGGCGAGCGTTTCTGGAATCCGCTGTCGGGGGAAGTCACCGAAAGATTTGTCGGTATGCATCCCATCCCGCAACCGAATCGCAAGACCGCGAAAGGACGGCTCAGGCGCGCGATGACGGCGGCCATCTCGGTCGCTCGCGAGATCGTCGAGGACCAGCAAGAATGTGGCGCCCCATCCGCAGAGTAGCTTGTATGACTTTTGGTCTCCTCTCGCTGATCTCGATCGCGACGTCGGTTCCGGCTCTGGATGCCGCGACCAAAGCGTTGAGCATCGGCGAATGGGAGGCCCTGTGGACGAAAGTGCTCAGTCGAAACGTCGACGACGCGGGCCGTGTCGATTTCGACGCCCTGCGAGGGGATCATGCCGACCTCGACCGAGTCGTTGCGTTCGTTGCCGCCGCCGACCCCATGTCGCAGCCGCAGCGGTTTCCGGACCGGCAAGCGCGTCTCGCCTTCTACATCAACGCGTACAACGCCCTGGCGATGCACGGAGTCGTTGCGGCCGGGGTCCCGGAAAGCCTCGGCGGCTTGACGAAGTTCACCTTCTTCTATCTGCGGACCTTCACCGTCGGCGGAAAATCAATCTCTCTCTACAAATTCGAGAATGACGTCATCCGCCCGCTCGGCGAGGAGCGGGTTCATTTCGCGCTCAATTGCATGGTCGTCAGCTGCCCGAGACTCCCGCGGGTTGCGTTCAGCGCGGCCGGGCTCGACGGGCAGCTTGATGCAGCCGCACGCCAGTTCATCGGAGACTCTCGAAACGTCTGGATCGATCACGCCAAGCGCGAGGTCTGGCTGTCGGCCATTTTCGATTTCTACACCCAGGATTTTCTTGCGCACGCGGCGAGCTTGATCGACTATGTCAACCGTTATCGCGCGGCGCAGGTTCCTTCCGATTTCAAGGTCCGGTTTCTCGAATACCATTGGACGGTCAACCACCGCAAATGGGCGTTCGTGAGGTAGCGCGTATGAGCAATGTCCCTCTCGTCGGCGTAAAAGCCTGCGTCTTCGACGCCTACGGGACGCTCTTCGATTTTGCTTCGGCGGCGAAGGGCTGCCGCGACGTCCTCGGCGACGGCATCGACAAGCTGACCGCGCTGTGGCGGGAGAAGCAGCTGCAATATACCTGGCTGCGTGCGCTGCAGGGCCGGCACGCGGATTTCTGGCAGGTCACCGGGGATGCGCTCGACTTCGCCCTGGAGACCTTGGGCGTCGAAAAGCCCGGCCTGCGCGATCGGCTGATGCGCCTCTATCTGACGCTCGATGCCTTCCCCGAGGTCCCCGATGTCCTCGCACGCCTGAAGAAAGCGGGCCTCAAGACCGCGATCCTGTCGAACGGCTCGCCGGCGATGCTCGATGCGGCCGTCAAGGCGGCCGGGCTCGATGCGCTCCTCGACGCGGTTCTCTCCGTCGAAGCGGTCGGCGTCTACAAGCCGCACCCCAAGGTCTACCAGCTTGCCGTCGACCGGCTCGGGATCCCCGCTGCGGCGATCGCGTTCCAATCGTCGAACGCCTGGGATGCCTATGCGGCCTCGGCGTTCGGCATGCAGGTCGTATGGTGCAATCGCTATGGCCAGCGGCCGGAGCGACTGCCCGGCGTTCCCGATCGTGTGGTGAGTTCGCTGGCCGAGCTGCCGGCCCTGGTCGGAGTGACCTGAGTGAGCCGCACGAAGGTCGATCTCGGTGCCGGACGGTCGAGCGCGAAATCGACCTGGAAGCTCGCGTGCCTGTGCGCCGTATCCGAGGGCGTGCCGCGCCGCTCGTTCTATGTCGCGCTGGTGGTCGGAACGGTGCTCAACCTGATCAATCAGGGCGACGCGCTGCTCGGCATGGCTTCGATCAATTGGCTGAAGCTCGCTTTGACCTACTGCGTCCCCTACGCGGTATGCACCTACGGCGCGGTGTCCTATCGGTTGAAGCAGGGACCGCCCGAACGGGAACCTTGATCAGGGAGAGATCAGATGTCGCCGGAAATCGACAGACGCATTCCAGCCGCGCTGTTCATCCTGCGTTTCTTCCTCGCCGTTTTTCTGCTGCAGTGGAGCATCGAGAAGCTCATTCTGCCGGACGCCGCCGAGCGCATCGCACGCGGCTTTTACGGAGTAACGCTCCCGGTGCAGGCATCGTATGCCTTGGGCATTGCCGAGCTCGTCCTCTCGCTCGCGCTGCTGCTCGGGTTTTATCGCACGATCAGCTACGGCCTCTCGCTGCTCGTTCATACCGTGACCGTGATCGTAAGCTGGCGGCAGTTGCTCGACCCATGGGGGCTGGCCAAGGTCGGCAACCATCTCTGGATCTCGACGTGGCCGACCTGGGGCGGCTTCGCGGCGCTGTTCCTGATGCGGGAATGGGATACCTGGACCGTCGACGGCCGGCGCCGATCGGATCAGGCCGTGAGGCCTTAGTCGTCGGCGTTCATGCCGACCCCTGCCCTCGGGGGCGATGCAACAGGAGCAAGAAACATCATGGTCGTCGTGCGAGAGAAGACCACCGTCACCCAGCGCATTCAGGGTCACTGTCCGACCCATTCGCGCACGGAGATTTCCGTCCGCGACGTCAAGGCGACCATCGACGAGCCGAAGGAGCGTGACGGAACCAACATGGGCCCGACGCCGACCGAGACCATGGTCGCAGCATTGATCGCTTGCACCAACGTCATCAGCCACAAATGCGCGAACAAGCACGGGGTCGAATTCAAGACCATGTCGATCGACGCCGAGGCCACGCTCGACCGGCGCGGCACGCAGCTGCTCGAGGAGATCGAAGTCCCATTCCCGAAAATCCGCCTCGTCATCAACATCGCGACCGAGGCGAGCGAGGCCGACATGGAAAAGGTAAAGGCCGACCTGCATCGCTTCTGCCCGATTGCCAAGGTGGTTCGCAATTCGGGCACGGAGGTCGAGGAGGTCTGGAACGTGACCCGCCCCTGAAGGCGCGCAACCGGCAATCGACGGCACGAATGGAGCCTGGATCGATGGCGTTGCTTCGCTCGCTTCCCGAGAATGCCACCTTGGCCGACCTGCGGCGCAGCTATGCCGACCTGCTGGAGAAGCTGCGTCCCTACGGCCATCGGCTGATGCGCGGGCCCTCGCCGTTGACTCCGGGCGAGCGGGAGCTCATCGCCGCCTTCGTATCCGGCGTCAACAGCTGCCGGTACTGCCATGGCGCGCATTCCCTCGTCGCGCGCGCCTTCGGCGTCGACGAGACGGTGCTTGCCGGCTCACTGGACAACCTCGACCTGGCGCCGATCGATGCGCGGCTCAAGCCGATCCTGCGCTATGTCCGCAAGCTCACCGAGACCCCGAGCCGGATGACCGCAGCGGATGCGGCCGCGGTGTACGACGCGGGCTGGAACGACGAAGCCCTGCTCCATGCGGTCGCGGTCTGCGCCTATTTCAACAACATGAACCGGCTGGTGGAAGGCGCCGGAATCGTCGGCAATGCGCAAGAATACGCGGTGGCCGCCGAGCGATTGGTCGCGCAGGGCTATCGGCGAGGCGGCGCAAAAGGGCGGAAAACACGAGCGAGCCGGAAATCCAAACCCGCACGGCGCCGCGCCGGGCGCAAGCGATGACCGCAATGGTGCGCCGCTCGTGGCCATGTCGAGCGGGCACCACGCAAGTTCGAGGAAAACCAAATGCCGTTCTTTCCTTCAATGCCCAAAGACGCAACCACCAAGCACGTCTTCACCGCCCATCCGGAAATCTATTCGCACTGGGTCCATGTGTCGCAAGCGATTCTGCGAGGTCCGTCGCCGCTCACGCCCGCCGAACGGGAGTTGATCGGGGCCTACGTCTCGTCTCTCAACTCCTGCCAATATTGTTACGGCGGGCACCGCGCGACGGCGGAATTGTTCGGCGTCGCGCCGGCAACGATCGATGGCCTCGTCCGCGATCTCGCGACCGCCCCGATCGACGGCAAGCTGCGGCCGCTCTTCGCCTTCGCGAAGAAGTTGACGCTGACGCCGACGCGCATCACGCAGGCCGATGCCGACGCGGTCTTCGCGGCCGGATGGGACGAGGCCGCCCTGCACTCCGCCATCGCGGTCTGCTGCGTCTTCAATTTCATGAATCGGCTGGTCGAGGGGCACGGCATCGCGGCCGATCCGGCAAGCTTCGGCGAGCGCGGACGCAAGCACGTCGAGATGGGATACGTCGGCCAGTACGAGGCGGCGGCAAAAGGCATCCGGTGACGGAACTCGCGATGACCACGGCTCGATTCGCTTGGGGTGCCCGGGGCGCCGGAATTTTGGCGTTATCGGCCGCCGCGGCGATGGCCGTCATCGCCGGAATTCCACTCGGCAAGACCAGTACGCACGCGGCGCAGATCAAGTCGGATTTCAGCGCCGCGGCGCGCTACGTCTTCATCCCGAGCCGCAACGCCCCGATCGTCACCGTCGTCGAAAGGGACGGCGATCGAGTGGTCGGCACCCTGGATCCCGGCCTTGTTCCCGAGCAGGTCGTGGTGTCGGAGGCGGCCGGCAAGCTCGTGGCCATCGACGGGAGTGCACGCGGCGTGTCGGTCATCGACCTCGCGAACGGCCGCCGGCTCGCGATCGATTTGGACTTCACGCCGCATAGGCTGATCGCCAGCCCGGATGGATACGTGGTTGCCGCCGCGGACCTTTCGGCCGGAAGCGTGGCGTTCATCGAATTGATGCGCGCGCGCGTCGCGTCGCGGATGACGGGGCTTTCCCCGATCCGGGATCTCATGTTCGGCGCCGACGGAGCGTTCCTGTACGTGGTCGCCGAGCGCTCGAACGGCGTAGGCGTCGTCGACGTCGCGCGCGGCAAGCTGATCGAAGACATCGCGGTCCCAAGCTTGCGCTCCGCCAACGCCGCCGGGCTCACTCGCTCCCCGAGCGGCCGCATGGGATACGTCAAGGCGCAGGGCAACGGGACGATCAGTCTGGTCGATCTGAGCAATTTCCGTCGGGTTCGAGAGATCGAGGTTGGGCGCGACGCGGTCAAAGCGTTTCCGACCGGGTTCGGCGGCTACCTGGTGGTCCCCGACAATTCGGAAAGGACGGTGACGATCATTGCCAACGCCTCGTTGACGGTCGCCGCCATGCTCAAGGGAGCAGCCGAAATGACCACCGTCTACAGCGGCTGGTTCGATACGCTCGCATTGGTGCCGAGCTCCATCGAACGAAAGCTGCTGGTGTACGACCTCGATCGGCTGAGCCAGGCTCCCGACATTGCGCTGCCGGGCATTCCGGGCTTAGGCGCCGTCACGCCGGACGGAGCCAGGCTCTATCTCGCGTTGCAGGACGCTGGCCAGGTCGCGGTGATCGATCTTCAACGACGAGCGCTGCTGCGCACCATTGCGGTCGCTTCCGATCCGGCCGCCGCCATCATGGCGAAGAGCTTCGATGTCTGCCACTGACGAACCTCGATCGAGGGATCACGCGTGCGAGCTCGTCCACAACGCGCAAGCTCAAAGGAGGAACTGCAATGTCGAGAACCCCAAATCGCTGGCCGCGCTGGCTGGTCGCGCTCCCCGCCGTCTGCGCAGTATTCCTATCGCCTGTTCCATCCGCGTCGGCGGACGACTGGGCGACGCCGCTGGCGACCAAGCTCGGCCTGACGCTGGAGAAGAGCTTCGATTCGAGCGGGCCCGATGCCTGGGATCCGAAAAAGCATCCGCTTGTCTTCGTCACGACCGAGGGGCCGGGCTACGGCGGCCTGCTCAGCGGCGTGACCTTGCCCGGCGTCGCGATCATCGACGCCGAGACCCGCGAGGTCGTGACCTCGCAGCATTATGACGTGTTGGCCTGGGGCTGGAAGAACGTGTTCGAGGACCACGGCGTGGGCGTCTCTCCCGACGGCAAATGGATCTACCTGCCGACCGGAGAGGGGACCTTCGGCACCATGGGTTTCGGCCGGCTCCTGATCATCAATGCGCGCACGCTGAAGCTCGACAAGGTCCTGCACACCAACGGCAATCCGCACCACGTCAAGGTCCTGAACACGCCGGACGGCCGCCACTACGTCATGAGCTACGGCTGGGGACAGCCGCTGTTCGTGCTCGATCCCGCACAGGACAACAAGGTGGTCGGCGGGCTCGACTTCAACGACATCGGAATCGACACCTACCTCTACTTCGCCTCACCCGATGGGCAGGAGATCATCGCCGGCGGCCGCTTCCGCGACAGCGCCGCGCGCAAGGACACCTTCGGCAACATCATGGTGCGCATCAGCAGCAAGGACTGGAAGGTGATCGGGACCGTTCCGGTCCAGGAGGCCGATCCGGTCTGGGTCGCGTTCAGCGTGGACAACCGATATGCCTACTTCACCGGCGCGGTGACGAGCCGCGTCTTCAAGTATGATCGCAAGGCGGACAAGATCGTCGGGGTCGCGCGCGCGGGCGTGGAAGGGCCGTATGGCGCGCATTTCGGCTGGAACGACAAGGACCTTTACGTCATCGGCAAGGGCGAGGAGTCGCACAACCGTGGAAAGGTCGTCGGCTTCATCGATACCTCGCTGATGGAAAAATCGGACCGGCCGGTCGACCAGTTCGTCACCAACTGCATTCGCGGCGATCACGGAATTTTGCATCCGGATCCGGATGCAAACGAATTGTGGATCAGCTGCAATTCCAGCTTCGAGGTCGTGATTTTCGATCTCGATCAGAAGCAGGTGACCAAGCGCATCCCCATGCCCAACGGCGGCAGCTCGCATTCCGGCGCCTTCGTGAAATACGACGGCTGGTCGGGCGACGTGCTTTCCGACCAGAACGGGCTGCATGGCAGCGCGCTGAAGAAGAAGCGCGAGCTCCTCGGCATCAAGGACGTCGGCGCCAATGAGCCCGGGCGACCGCCAACCGGCGGCAAGATGTAACGGCAGCGTTCGGTGCCCCAAAAAACTTGCTCGTAACATCGACAGGAAGCTCAGGAATGCGCAGCGGCCTCGGATCGGTCGTCTCTGTCTCGGCGATGCTTGCCATCGCAGGTAGCGCGCTCGCACTCGCCGCGGCCGCTCTGCCCGCCCTCGCCGACGAGCAGCTCGATTTGGTCGAGCAGGGCCGGCAGATATTCGAGACGGTCGCGGGCGTGGGCTGCAAGGCCTGTCACGGACCGTTCGCCGAAGGAAAAGTCGGTCCGACCAACCGCGGCGTGAACGAGGCCACGATTCGGGAAGCCCTGGCCAAAGTCGGCGCCATGCAGTTCCTGCGTGAGCAGCTTGGCGACGAGGACATCAAACGAATCGCGGCCTACACCGAATGGATGGGCCGACATTTGCTGGTCAAGTCGCTGCTCAAGCGCGGCCGCTTCATCCCGGACGCGGTCAGCGTCTATCCCGGCACGCCGGTTCAGCTCGTGATCGAGAACACCGGCTCGGAGCCGGCGACGCTCGCTGCCGAAGGGGTGCCGGTAGCGACGCCGACCCTCCCCGCGCGCGATACCGCGAGCATCGTGTGGACGGCGCCAGAGGCCGAGGGCAAGTCCACGATCGCCTGCAGCGATTGCAAGATCAAGGACGGTTTGCTGACGATCGAGGTGACGAAGACGGCCAGGCCGTATATTCCGCCGCCGCAGCCGAAGGTCGTCGCCAAGCCGTGACGTGACCGAAGCCGGCGGCGGGACAGAGGAGCGGGTCATGTCTCTCTCCCTCCTTGCAGCGCAAGCGGAGCGCCCGCATCGGCGCGCGCGCTCGGCGCTGCTGGGGACGTTCTGGCTGGTGCTCGCGGTCGCGCTGGCGTTGGCCTGGCTGGCTTTTCCTTACCTGCTCAATGGTCGCCGGGTTCTCGGGGACGTCGGCTATTCGATTCAAGCCGAGCGCATGAATCGTTCGAGCGCGACCGCCCGGCTCCTGGTCAGGCCCGCTTATGGTCTCGGCGAGGCCGACGTCGATGCGCTTTATGCCACGACGGAGTATTTGGACCTGATCGACCCGTCGGGAGCAGCGCGCAAGTATCAGCCCGGCCGATATCTCGTCTTCCTGGTGACGGAAACGACCCACGTCGAGCAGCTGCCGGCGCAGCCACCCCGTGCGACCCTGTCGGTCGACGGCCGCCGCATAGCCCTCGCGGACGCCGCTGGCCCGGCCGACGTGCGGCATCACCGGACCTCGGTCATCCGCTTCCCGCTGATCGACTCGACCGGAGCGCCCGTCCTGACGGGATCGGCCAAGCGGCTCGAGCTCGAGCTCGAATCGACCTGGGATCGCGGCCGGCCATCGGTGCGAAAGGCCTCCTGGGACCTGCCGATCGTCTACCCGCCGGGCACATCCATGCGGGGCATCTGGAGTCTCGCGCTGGTGATGTCGCTCTCCGCGGGCCTGCTTTCGGCAGTGCTGACGCCGTGCCTCATCCAGCTCGTCGTCGTCTATTTGGCGGGAATGGCTGGAATCGGTGTTGGGGACGCGAGCGGGCAGGTCGAACGCCGGCGGGTGTTGGTCTTTGCCGCTGCCTTCGTCATAGGATTTACGGCCCTTTATACCGCCGCGGGAGCCGTCGTCGGCCATCTCGGCCACGAGTCGCAAATGTTGTTCGCGACGCTCAATCGCCCGGCGGGCATCGCGTCCGGAGCGCTGATCATTGCCCTCGCGCTGTGGACGGCGCGACAGTCGAGGGTGCCCATGGTATGCCGGCTTCCGATGCCGGAGCCGATCGAGCGCATCGACCGCAGCGGCGCGTTGCGGGCGGCGCTGACGGCCGCGGCCTTCTCGTTCGGATGCATCACCTGCTTCGGCGGAGCGATCGTCGGCACCCTGCTCGTCTATGTCGGTTCGGTCGGCAGTGCAGAAATAGGGGCGGCGATCATGCTGACCTTCTCGGCCGGCGTTGCCATACCCTTTCTGGCCGCCGCCTTCGCCCTTTCGCGCGCAGGACGATCGGCTGGCGGACTGGCCAGGATCAGGCCTTGGGCAGGCCTCGTGGCTTCCGTCATCATGGCGGCCTTCGGGCTCGTCCTGATCACCGACAATTTCCACGTCTTGAGCGACTCTATCTACCCGCTGCTGCATCTCCCCGCACAGCGGTGATCGATTCGACTGATCGGATCGTCATCGCGTCTCGGCGCCGTTCCCTCTCGATGTCATGTGCCGAGGCGCCCTCATGTCATGTGCCGAGGCGCCCTCGCGGGCCGCTTGGCGAGTTGCCGCAAGATCGCAAGGCGGGCCTCATTTGCGGTCCTGGGAGCGCGCCCCTGGCCCGGTTCCGCTTCGTTGAGCAGGGTCGCGACCGACCCGAGGGGGACGAGGGGGGACCGAGGGGGTTCTTCAAGTTGACATTTTCAGGTAATATCGACCGGTGAGCTTGGCGGCCCTTCCTGGAGGGAGGAGCGGCGGGCATTGGTAATTTGGCGACCGGCAGGCTGATCATGCGCCCACCCATCGTGTCCCGGGGACTTGCGGCCGCCGCGGCAGCGGGCATCAGCCTCATCCTGCTGCTGCCGGCGCAGGCCCAGTTCTGGGACTGGGGCAACCGCCCGCAGCGCCAGCAGCAACAGCCCTTCTACGGCAATCCGTTCGGGGGTTGGTTCACGCCGCATCAGCCCCGCTACGAGAGCCCGCGCGAGCGCGAGGCCCCGGTCGACTATTCGCATGCGCCGCCGCCCTCGCAGAAGAAGCCGGAGGCCAACACCCCGATCGTGGTCCTGGGCGATGCCAACGCGGACTGGCTGGCCTACGGGCTCGAAGAGGCTTTTTCGGAGAAGCCCGAGATCTCGATCGTGCGCAAGCACCGCACCGATTCCGGTCTCATCCGCTACGAGTCGCGTCGCGACACCGAATGGCCACAGGTGGTGCGCGAGGTCATCGCGGCCGACAAGCCGAAATTCATCGTCATGATGATCGGCAACAACGACCGCCAGCAGATCCGCGAGAAGGTCCCGCCGGTGGTGCGGCCCGCCGCGAAGCCGGCGACGCCGGCCGGGCAACCGGCGCAGCCGCCGGCGACCGCGACACCGGCAGCTCCGGCGCCACCGGCCGACCCGGAGCAGCAGCACCCCGACCCGTCCGCGACGGCCGAGCAGCCCTCCAACCTGACGCCCGAGCAGGCGCGGCAGGCGGCCACCGGCCCTTGGGAGTTCCACACGGAAAAGTGGGAGCTCGCCTATATCAAGCGCATCGACGCCACCATCGCCGCGCTCAAGAGCGCCGGCGTTCCCGTGTTCTGGGTCGGCCTGCCGTCGCAACGCGGGACCAAGGCGAGCGCCGATTCCAGCTACCTGAACGAGATCTTCCGCAGCCGGGCCGAGAAGGCGGGCATCGTCTATGTCGATATCTGGGACGGCTTCGTCGACGAGGCCGGCCGCTACTCGCCGCAGGGACCGGACTATGAAGGACAGACCCGGCGGCTGCGCAGCGGCGACGGCGTCTATTTCACCAAGTTCGGTGCCCGCAAGCTCGCCCATTACGTCGAGCGCGAGGTCGAGCGCAGCATCGCGAGCCGCGGCACGCCGGTCGCCCTGCCGGTGCCGGTCGATCCGGGTCCGCAGGCGGCGAAGCCGGGCGGCCCCGCGCAACGGCCGGTGGCCGGACCGGTGGTGCCGCTGACGGCCGTCAACGTCTCGCCCGAGGAGCTGCTCGGGGGCGCCCGCGCGGCGCGCCCCGGGGCGGCCGCCGACCCGACCGTCACCCGCGTGCTGACCAAGGGCGAGCCGGTCGCCGCCCCGAGCGGACGGGCGGATGATTTCAACTGGCCGCGCGGCGGCCCCGCTAATACGGAGCCGGCCGCGGCCGCGCCCGCGACGCCGCCCGCGAACGCCCCGCCCGCCGGCGGGAAAACGTCGAAGCCCGCGGCGGCGGCGCCGCCCCCGGCCGCGCAGCAGCGCCCGGCGACCGACGCGCAGACCGCCCAGACCGCTCCAGCGACGGAAAATCCGGAGCCGAAGCCGCCGGTCCAGCGCCGCGCCCGCCCCAACCCGAACGCGCCGCGCCCGCCGCTGCAGATCCTGCAGGGGCTGTTCCGGTAGCGGCACTGAGCCGATTTTTCGAAGCGACCGACGCGCCTGACTCAAAAATCAGGTTGGGCTTGCCTCCGACCTGTCATGCCCGCTTGACCCGGGCACCCATCAGGAAGTGGTTTGAGGCCGGTTGCCAGGTGACGCACTCGCGCGCCTCGGCCGTCCGGTGCCGCTTTTGGAGGGAGCAATCATGAGGCTCATCCAGTTTCGCGCACCGGGTCCGCCCGGCGTGCTGCAGTGTCTCGACGTGCCCGTCCCCGAGCCGAAGCCGGGCGAGGTCCTGATTCGGGCGCATGCGATCGGCGTCGGCGTCCCGGATGTGCTGATCCGCGCCGGCACCTACGGCTTCATGCCGCCGCTCCCGGCGACGCCCGGCACCGAGCTCTCCGGCACGATCGAGAAGGTCGGACCCGGCGTCACCGCCCGCCGGCCCGGCGAGCGCGTCTACACCAGCGCGCGCGAGCGGCCGCACCGCGGCGGCCATTATGCCGAATACGTCGCGGCGCCGGTCGAGGCGACCTTTCTGCTGCCGGCGAGCGTCGATCTCGATGCCGCGGCGGCGCTCGCCAATTATCAGGTCGCCTATCACATCTTTAACGATGCGCTGCGCCTGCGGAAGGGCCAGAGCGTGCTCGTCTACGGCGCCGCCGGCGGCATGGGGAATGCGCTGATCGACCTCGCGAAAGCGGCCGACCTCACCGTGATCGGCGTGGTCAGCGGCGCCGAGAAGGCGCGCTTCGCCCGCGATCTCGGGGCGGATCACGCCATCGACCGCAAAAACGAGAAGGTCGGCGAGCGGGTCCGGGAGATCACGCGCGGCCGCGGCGTCGACGCCATCATCGATCCGGTCGCGGGGCCGAGCATTCCCGACAACATCGCGTTGCTCGCGCCCTGCGGCACGCTCGTCCTCTACGGCGCGCTCGGCGGAAGCGCGCAGCTCGACCTGCAGCCGACGCTGCGCGCGAGCGGAAACTCGCCGGCGGTGCGGCAGTTCACCATCCACACCTGGGACCACCTCGTCGAGGAGCGCCGCGCCGGCATGCGCGCCCTCATCGACATGCTCGCCGCCGGTAAGCTTCGGCCGCGCATCCATGCCCGCCTGCCGCTCGCCGAGGCGATACGGGCGCACGAGATGCTCGAGAGCGGCGCGGTGCTGGGCAAGCTGCTGCTGCGGCCGTGAGGCTCGCACTCCGGCCGTCATCCCTTGACGCCGGGACGGGGCGAGGCCGGCCCGCTCACCGCGGCAGCGTGGTCGATCCCGTCAGGAACTTGTCGACCGCGTGCGCGGCTTGGCGGCCTTCGCGGATCGCCCACACCACCAGCGATTGGCCGCGCCGCATGTCGCCGGCCGCGAACACCTTCGGATTGGAGCTCTGGTAGGCGAGCGTGTCGGCCTTCACGTTGCCGCGTTGATCGAGCTCGAGGCCGAGCGAGGCGATCATGCCTTCGTGCACGGGATGCACGAAGCCCATGGCGAGCAGGACGAGATCGGCGTCGATCTCGAACTCGGTGCCGGGAATGGGCTTGATCCGGCCGTCGACGCGCAGGCAGTGCAGCTTCTTCACCGCGCCGTTCTCGCCCGAGAATTCGCTCGTCAGCACCGCGAAATCGCGCTCGGCGCCTTCCTCGTGGCTCGGCGAGGTGCGCAGCTTCAGCGGCCATTCCGGCCAGGTCAGGAGCTTGTTCTCGCTCAGCGGCGGCTGCGGCATGATCTCGAAATTGACGACCGACAGCGCGCCCTGGCGGAACGCGGTGCCGATGCAGTCGGAGCCGGTATCGCCGCCGCCGATGACCACAACGCGCTTGCCGCCGGCGAGGATCGGCTCGCCGGCGGGAGCCGGCTCGCCGCTCACGCGCCGGTTCTGCTGCGGCAGGAAGTCCATGGCGAAATGGATGCCCTTGAGCTCGCGGCCGGGAATCGGCAGGTCGCGCGCCTCCTCCGCGCCGCCCGCGAGCACCAGCGCGTCGTATTCCGCGAGCAGCTTCTCGGCCGGCAGGTCGACGCCGACATGGGCGCCGTAGTGCCATGCCGGCGGGACCCGAGCCGACGACCGCGACCTTCTTGCCGGTCCTCAAGAGCGGCGGCTCGGGCTTCACCCAGCCCTGCTCGAAGGCGCGGTCGGCGATCGCGCATTCGATGGTCTTGATGGTCACCGGATTGTCGTCGAGGTTGAGCGTGCAGGATGCCTCGCACGGCGCCGGGCAGATACGCCCGGTGACCTCGGGGAAATTGTTGGTGCTGTGCAGGTTGCGCGCCGCCTCCTGCCAGTTGCCGCGATAGACCAGGTCGTTCCAGTCCGGGATCTGGTTGTTCACCGGACAGCCGGTGTGGCAATAGGGAATGCCGCAATCCATGCAGCGCGCCGCCTGCTTCTTGTTCTCCTCCTCGGGCAGCGGCAGGACGAATTCGCCCCAATGCTTGATGCGCTCCTCGACCGGCTGGTAGTGACGGTCGTTGCGCTCGAACTCCAGAAAGCCGGTGATCTTGCCCATACGCTATTCGGCCGCCTGCATGGTGCGCGCCTTTTCCATCTCAGCGAGCGCGCGGCGGTATTCGAGCGGCATCACCTTGCGGAACATCGGGCAATATCTCTTCCAGTCGGCGAGGATCTCCGCCGCGCGCGCCGAGTCCGTGAACCGGGCGTGTCGCGTGATGAGCAGATGCAGCCGTTCCTCGTCGTAGCGCGTCATGTCTTCCAGCACCTCGACCCGGCCGTGCGATTCGAGATCCTGGTGATAGAGCCGCGCGCTGACCTCCTCCTCCGACGGCACCGGCTCGAGCTCGACCATCGCCATGTTGCAGCGCGACTTGAAGGTGCCGTCCTCGTCG
>WNFC01005734.1_pt1 | contig 18984 bp, 20 predicted proteins | sample 5400541 | NCBI WGS metagenome assembly WNFC01 (sample SAMN13153342, study PRJNA577476) | soil metagenome | isolation source: 120 cm saprolite under Douglas fir tree site 2 hole 2 replicate 1 | place: USA:California | collected 2015-04-18 | reverse complement strand
TGGGTGGGCCGCAGGCCCATATAAAACTCATTGGGATGCCATGGCTCAGACGCCCAGCAGGAACTCATACTGCTTATCGCTCAGCGGCACCACACTCACTCTTCCCTGCCGCACCAGCGGCGAATCGGCGAAGAGCTTGTTGGCTTTGATTTCCGCCAGAGTCACTGCCCTCGGCAACGGCTTTCCCGCCTTGATTTTCACTCGCGGATTCTTGGGATCGGAAGCGTCGGCGAAGACTACGGTTGCGGTTCCGATGGCGCTCTTGTTATCGGCGGTTTCGTAAATGATGAGCCGGTCGCCTGAATTCATGGCACGCAGGTGCTTCAGGGCTACGGGGTTCGAGACGCCGTCCCAGATGGTTTCTTTGTCGCGTTGCAAATCCGCGAAGGAGTATTCGGAGGGTTCGGTTTTGAGGAGGTAGTTCATAAAACCTAATGTAGAAGTCAGAAATTAGAATTCAGAACTAAAAACTCGTCGCGGCAACAGTCATCTTGTGTACTTACTTCTGCCTTCTAATTTCTTACTTCTGACTTGTTTTCAGAGATCCGCGATTATTGTGGCTTCTTGTTTTCGTCCGTTGCCTTCTGGTCTTTGCTCTCTCCCGGGTGCTCCTCGTAAATCGAGTACTGCCCAGCGGGGCGCTTCATCTTGACGGTGATGTCCATGCTTGGCTCGTTCACCTCGTAGTCGTCGCCGTAAGTTTGAAATCCGTGAGCCAGCACCTGGATGCGGAGCTTGCCGTAGGGAACGCCGTCGTAGCCGGTCTTTCCCTCAGCGTCAGTCTTCAGCTCAAGTCCGCCGCGCTCCTGCTTGCCGTGGTCGTCCACGGGATGCAGGACGACGGCGGCGTTACGGATGGGCTTGCCGTTTTCATCTCGCACCACTACAAAATTGATGGTGGCCAAGGGCTCGTGCTTCTTCTTAGCGGTGGCAGAAGCGGTCAGGCCGAGGACGACTAGCGAAATCGCGACCAAACGAATGGCGATTCTCATGGCGATGAACCTTCGGCGGAAATTCTAACTGGCCTGAGGGAGATCTGTCACGCGCGCTGGAATAGATTTTCAGAAATAGTCCTAACATGTTGTTGATACGTGACTTATTCCGTTTCCCAGAACGGTATGCCGGGGTAGTGAAATCGCGGCCCCGGCTTGACACCCGGGCACCATTACTCCTACAATTAGCACTCGTGGAAGCTGAGTGCTAACAATCAGTTATTCAAATCACCGCAATTAACCCGACCAAACCAAACTTTGAAAGGAGTCTGAAAATGGCTACGAAATTCACGCCGCTGCACGACCGCATACTGGTTCGGCGCACGGAAGAGTCTGAAGTCACTCGGGGTGGGATTTTGATCCCGGACAGCGCGAAAGACAAGCCGCAGGAGGGCGAAGTCATCTCCGCCGGCAAGGGCAAGGTCAACGAGGACGGCAAGGTGTTCCCGCTGGCTGTGAAAGAAGGCGACCGCATTCTGTTCGGCAAGTATGCCGGAACCGAAATCAAGCTGGATGGCGAAGAGTTCGTCATCATGCGCGAAGAGGAAGTGCTGGGAGTGATCAGCGGCGCAGCAGCAGCAAAGAAGGAAACTGCGAGCGCAAGAAGGTAGTCGCTGGTCCGTGGCCGTGGGTTGTTCGCTTGAAGCTAAAGCTAGGAGCTAAGAGCCCAAACAGGAATCTGCAGCCAGTCTGCAACCAAATCTTAGGAGAAAAAGAACATGGCAAAACAAATTGTTCACGGAGAAGAGTCGCGGCAGGCGATTCTGCGCGGCGTCAATATTTTGGCTGACGCCGTAAAGGTCACGCTCGGCCCCAAGGGCCGCAACGTGGTCATTGACAAGAAATTCGGTTCGCCGACCATTACCAAGGACGGCGTCACCGTCGCAAAAGAAATCGAACTGCGCGACAACCTGGAGAACATGGGCGCGCAAATGGTGAAGGAAGTCGCTTCCAAAACTTCCGATGTGGCCGGCGACGGCACTACCACGGCGACAGTTCTGGCGCAGGCGATTTATCGCGAAGGCGTCAAGACGGTTGCTGCCGGCGCGAACCCGATGGCACTGAAGCGCGGCATTGAGAAAGCAGTCGCGCTCGTCTGCGGAGCAATTGATCCCAAGACTGGCGAGCGCGGCAAAGGTGAATTGGATAAGTTCTCCAAGCCCGTCTCCGGCGAAATGATTGCGCAAGTTGGGACCATCTCAGCAAATAACGACACCACGATTGGTTCCATCATTGCCGAAGCCATGAAGAAGGTCGGCAAGGACGGCGTTATCACCGTCGAAGAGTCGAAGACACTGGAGACGCAGTTGGAAGTGGTCGAAGGCATGCAGTTCGACCGCGGATATCTGTCGCCTTATTTTGTGACTGATCCGGAGCGGATGGAAGCGGTGCTGGAGAATGCTTACATTCTGATCCACGAAAAGAAGATCAGCTCCATGAAGGACCTGCTCCCGCTGCTCGAACAGATTGCCAAAGGCGGCAAGCCGCTGGTGATCATTGCTGAGGATGTTGAGGGCGAGGCGCTGGCGACCCTGGTTGTCAACAAGCTGCGCGGCACGCTGCACGTAAGTGCAGTCAAGGCCCCCGGCTTCGGCGACCGTCGCAAAGCCATGCTGCAGGACATCGCAATCCTGACCGGCGGCAAGGCCATCACCGAAGACCTGGGCATCAAGCTCGAGAATGTGCAGCTGGCTGATCTTGGCCAAGCCAAGAAAGTCACCATCGACAAGGACAACACAACTATTGTCGAAGGCAAAGGCAAGCACAGCGAGATCGAAGGCCGGGTGAAGGAAATCCGCAGCCAGGTCGACAAAACCACCAGCGACTATGACCGCGAGAAGTTGCAGGAGCGGTTGGCGAAGCTGGTCGGCGGAGTGGCCGTGATTAAAGTCGGCGCTGCTACCGAAACCGAAATGAAGGAAAAGAAAGCCCGCGTGGAAGATGCGATGCATGCGACACGCGCGGCGGTGGAAGAAGGGATCGTCCCGGGCGGCGGAGTTGCACTCAGCCGTTGCGTCGCGGCCCTCGACAAACTGAAGTCGGACGGAGACGAGCAGATCGGCATCAACGTCGTGAAGCGCGCCCTGCAAGAGCCGTTACGCCAGATCGCCGAGAATGCCGGCGAAGAAGGCGCAATCGTGCTGGGCAAAGTCAACGACTCCAAGGACAACAACTTCGGCTACAACGCCCTGACCGGCGAGTACGAAGATCTGGTCAAGGCTGGCGTGCTCGATCCTACAAAGGTCGTGCGCACCGCGTTGCAGAATGCCGGATCTATTGCCTCGTTGATGCTGACCACCGAAGCCCTGATCTCCGAGTTGCCGGAAAAGAAGGAAGCTCCGGCAATGCCCGGCGGACATGGCGGCGGTATGGGCGACATGTACTAAGGACAGCCTTTAGCTACTAGCTCTTAGCTTTTAGCTAGATCAAAAGCCCCGCCGAAAGGCGGGGCTTTTTTCTTGACAATAGACAGAACCACGCTCATATTCTTTGGTGCTTCGCTGGGTGTGAGGGACGATTTCAGTATGGTCTCGGGACCAAACCCAACTCCCTTCCTTCCACGCGATGCCCCGGACGCGGCGCCGGTGCGTGGCCGCTTCCGACTCAATTCAGGAGGAATCTATGACACAAGTCCGCTTCGTCAAGTGGCTCACCGGGCATCGTTGTTCTTTCGTATGGTTCTCATCCCGCACACAGAAAAAGCGGGTTCCTCGACTGCGTTGAACCCTTCGCTTCGCGGCGGATTCAACTTCGCTCGGAATGACAATTGTGAAGGGGTCGGGCGGCATGGCTGAAGCCATGCCCAGATACGAAGCTTCGTCGGCACGGCCGAAGACGTGCCCTTTCAAAGCAAAGTCAAAGGCGTCGGACAGGAATGTCCGACCCACACGAGCAAAGGCAACAGCCGCCGGGGGCGGGTGCCCCATCCTTGTTCTCCCTTGCCCGGAATGTCACCCCGGTGTAGCTTATTGCGGACGTTGAGGCAAACATGGGATACATCCATGCGGCGGGGGAGTGGCTGCGGCCCTCCGAACATTATTGGGGGATGACGGATGGTGAGCTCATCGCCATTGCGCGTGATCGTTCCAAGCTGACTGAAATTGCGCAGCAGATTCTGGCGCAAGAACTCTCACAAAGCTGAACGTAGAACCTGAGGAGCAGCGCGGCGAACCGGGGGCGAAATCCCCACCCTTGCGCAAAGAGCGCGCAAGAATGGGGCACCCACGACAAGAATGGGGCCGGATTGATCGCGAGACGGGGGACTCCGCAAGCGCCGGCGATGCTTCTGCTACTAATCCTGATGTCACTGATCCTTATGAAGAAGACCGTGAATTGTTTGAGCTTTGCACCGTGTGGAGCTTGCGGGACGCGCTGCAAGTGCAAAGCATGCTGGACATGGCGGGGATACCGTTTTTCATGGGAGAGGAGAAGGCCACGGGCGTTGATTCGGTGACGTCGAATTTCTCGCCGGGTGTGAGCGTGAAGATCATGCGCATTGAGTGGCCCTGGGCCCTGCAGGCTCTGGAACATTATGAACCGAAGGATGTGCCGGAGTCGGAGAAGCAGCAATGGGATGAGGAGGTGGATGTGAGGTGTCCGAGCTGCCGCTCGAAGGACATTCTATTTGAGGAATTGGTGGGACCGGCGAATGGCGCGTCGCCGAAATTCAAGTGGACGTGCAACATGTGCGGGCACGAATGGCAGGACGATGGGGTAGCAACGAAGGGATGAGCACGTTCCTGCGGGCTGGCCCGCCTTTTCCTCACTTAGCGAATTGTGCCCGAAAGGAGTGTCCGTCCCACACGGGCAAAAGGCAAATGCCGCGGGCAAGGGCCCCGTTCGACTGCGCTCAGGGCAGGTCCGCGCCACACGTGGTACCTCGGTAACTTGCTGCTTACTTCCCAACCTTCGAACATCACTGGATGCGGCCGGGGGTCTGGCCGGACACTCATGGCGAGATCGAGTGCTAGGCAGATCCACTTGCGCATCAAGGAGAAAGAGATGACGAAAAAGATTTTGGTTGCGGGGTTTGCGTGCTGGTCGGTGCTGGCAGTGGCGCAGGCGAGTGGGAGCAAGGACCAGGCTGCGAGCGCAGCTAAGGATGTGCATCCGAAGGAAGTGGCCAGTGGGCAGGCGTCGGGCAAGACCGTCACGCCGATGAAGCTGACGTCCGCGCAGCCGGCAATAACAGATAACAAGAAGACGGCGTCTGCGGAAGGACAAAGCGGCAACGGTCAAGCGCGTGTTGCGACCGGCGACTTGAACGGCGACGGGCGTGCCGATGTGACCGCATCGACTCCGGCGAGCAAGCCGGCGGTGAGCCATGCGGTGCTTAGCGATCCGGCAGCGAGCGAGCAGGTCAAGGCTCCGCGGGACCTGGCTACTGGGCAGACCAGCGGCAAGCGTCAGCACCAGCCGGTGAGTATCAGGAAAGTGTCTGACGATGAGGGAATGGCGGCGCGTGAGGAGCAGAGTCCCAAGGCGACGGGCAAGACTCTGAACGGAAACAAGTCTGCGACCGATGACTGGACGAACGCAACCGTCAAGAGCGGCTCCGGCGGAAACGCCAGCAGCTCGCCCGCCGATATGAATCAGGATGGTGCAGCGGACCGCGAAAGTCCTACTACGTCCCATCCTAAAGGAGTACAAGCGCGGGTTGCGACGGGAGACGTTAATGGCGACGGCAAGGCTGATGTAGCGCGGGTCGCCAAGGGAGACGTGAACGGCGATGGCAAGGCCGATGCGGCCATCAATAACAGTCATTCGAACATTAAGAACTCAAAGGATGCGGCTACCGGGCAAACTAGCGGAAAACGTCAGCACGGGGACATCACCATCACCAAAGGAGCGGACGCAGCTCCGAAGCAATAGCAACGCTGAGTTCGTCGTGATTAGGCCCCGCTTAAGCGCGGGGCTTTTTTCTTCTGCTCATCCTGCGGAAAGGAAAGGTTTGTGCAGGTACGATGGCCGACCTATGGTGGATTGGGCGAAACGAACTGGACTTGGCCGCGAGGCGCTCATCAACGCGGCGCGGACGGCAGTGGCAGCGCTTGTGTCTCTGCTTTTGGCACGCAGCCTCCTGAAGCTGCCGGAATTTTATTGGGCGCCGATCTCTACCATTGTGATTCTGCTTTCCACCATCAATCCGATGACGCTGGCCTGGCAGCGGTTTGCGGGGACGGCGTTGGGAGCGGCACTGGGTGCGCTGATCGCCACATGGTTCAATCCCAACTGGGCGGTGTATGGCGGCGGCATTTTCATTTGCGGAACCGTGTGCGCGCTGTTGCGGGTGGGGACCGCTTACCGTTTTGCGGCAATTACTTTGACTATCGTTCTGCTGATTGCGCACTCGCGTCCGCCATGGATCGTCGCCTTGCACCGGTTTGTCGAGGTGTCGCTGGGAATCGCGGTGGCGCTGGCGGTCACGATGGTGTGGCGGGCGCCGGGGAGTGAGGTGGGATAGCCCGTCTCAAACACTCGCAAGAGGCACGGCTCTTATTGGGCGGCAGGAATGCTGTAGTGCGAGGCGATCACTTGCCAGCCGGCGGCGGTCTTCATCCAGACGTCGGTGAAGCGGTCGCGCGATTCATAACCCTTCCCTTTGGAGGTGCCTTTCTCGTGATAGGCGCCGGTGACGATGGCGATGGTGCCGTGGACTCTGACTCGGAGATCTGTCATGTCTGAAATTTGGACTCGCAGCTCGGAGTCGGCGGTGTGGGCCAGGTATCCGGTTTTGCTGAATGTGGATCCGTCCTCGACCGTAATGATGAAGTCATCCGAAAGCAGAGCTTCCATGCCCGCGGGGTCGTTTCGCTTGTAAGCGTCGTTCCACTTGGCCTCGAGCGCGGTTACTTTGGACGAGGCTGGATCCGCTTTCGTCTGCGCTGCTGACGGATTGAACGCGCAAAAGGCTAGAGACAAACTGACAGGAAGGGAGAGCCAGGTTTTCATGCTGCATTCTCTCGCGTTCGGCGGTACCCCGCAATAGTTTCAAGGGTGCCGGGTCCGTCAAAAGCATCTCACAAGAGTGTCCGACCCACATGTACCCGGCCACGCCTACTCAGCTTGACTTCGTCCTGGGGTTCCTATAATCTCCGGCGTGCTCTGGGGTTGGGGTCTGGAGTGTCCGCGTAAATCTCACCCATCATCAAGTTGTATCCACAATATCCACTTCTCGACCCGAGGAGGGTCACGTCTATGAAAAGAATTATGTGTTGTGTGTTGGGAGCTATGCTTTTGTGCGGAGGGCTGAGTCTGGCCGCGGCCCAGGAAATGACTGGGTTGACGCCGCCGCCCAAGGTGCTCGTGGTCGATCGCGAATTCCTGAAGCCGGGCAAGGGGGGATCGGCGCACGAGAAAGCGGAGAGCGCGTTTGTGCAGGCGTTTGCCCGCGCCAAGTGGCCGACGCACTATCTTGCAGCGAATTCTCTCTCGGGCAAGAACCGGGCGCTGTTTTTCATCGCCTACGACTCGTTTGAGGCTTGGGAGAAAGACAATATGGCGCAGCAGAATAACCCCACGCTGTCCGCCGCGCTGGACCGTGCCCTGTTCAACGATGGTGACTTGCTAAGCGAGGCTGATGCCAGTGTGCTGGTCTATAACGAAGAACAGAGTTTGCGGGCGCCGGTTGATATTGCCCACATGCGCTATTTCGAAATATCCCTCTACCGGGTCCGTCCGGGACATCGAAAAGAGTGGAGCGATGCGGTCCAGTTGGTTAAGGCGGCCTACGAAAAGGTCCCCGGCACGCACTGGGCCATGTATGAAGCGATGTTTGGCCAGGAAGACGTAACCTACATCGTGATTATCCCCAGGAAGTCTGCGGCAGAGCTTGACCACGAGTCTGAGGAGAGCAAGGCGTTCATGGCCGCGATGGGCGGAGATGGCATGAAGCAGCTCGGCGAGTTGGAGCGGTCGGCGGTTGAGTTTACCCAAACCAACCTGTTCCAGTTCAACCCGGCGATGAGCTATCCGCGGGATGAGTGGGTGAAAGCTGATCCGGATTTCTGGAAGCCTAAGCCAGCTGCGACCCCGAAGGCCATGAAGTCCGAAGGAAAGGCAGAAGAAAAGCCCGCCAGCAAACCATAGGGCGGGAACTTGTTTCCCGGGTGTGGGCTCAAAGCGCCAGCGACAATCGCTTTTGCTGTCCGCGCCCGGGATTTTGTCAGGGCGGACGAAGAACATACTGCCAAAGGGTTATCACTGACTCGGGTGTTGCAAAGTTTCGAGGACCATGACTCGAAGTCAGCTATGCGCCCCTGAACACTTGCGCGGGCAACGCCCCTTTTGGCGCGGAGGCGAGCAGCGCTTTCTCCAACTCCCCAGCTGCATCTCTTCGTATTTCCACTCCGGCGGACGTCCGGAGGGAAACAACTCCGTTGAAAGCAATCCACTCGCGATCGTCTGGTGCGCGGAGAAAGGCGCCGCGGTAGCCGAGGCCCGGGAAACTGGGTCTCGGCTTCGATGCAGGCGGCATTGCCTTCCAGAGTTCAAGTAATGTGCAAACCACGGAGGGGGAGACGGGCCAGGTCGGATCACGACGTCCAGAGTAAACCAGGGCGCCTCCCGTCCACAGCTCAGGTGATTTTGATGTGGCCATGCATAACCACCATAAACGTACAGAAGTCAGTATAGGGGCCACGATCGGCGGTGCGGGGATCGGGGATCAGCAGGCCGCTATTGTCCACGTTGGTGGCTTGTGTGCCGCCGGGTTTATGAGTCCAGTAGCCATTGCGGCCCTTGCGATACCAGTGAAAATCCGAGCCCGGAGCGATCACCAACGCTACCAAGTGGCCTTCCTTGGGACACTTGTTGTTGGCGCCGGGGCTGTCGATGAGATCGTCGGCCAGGGCAGCCGGGCGTACGGACGCGCAGGTCAAGGCAGTGTACTCTGCGCCCGCGGCCAGGCCAGGTTGGGCGAATGTGTCGGTACGGTCGTTGGTGGAGTAGTTGTAACAGTTGTTGTTGTACTGCTTCTGGCCAGCATCGTTCCACCACGCGGGCTCGTACAGCGGCGCACAGCGGCAGTGCTCGCGGTGGGGCCAACGCGGAGGATGATGCTTGCACTTCTTCCTGGTCTCGCGGAAGCGTTCGATCTCCTTGAGCAAAAATGCGGGAAAATTCTTTCCCAGTTTACGAGTCAGTCCGGGATGGCGCGCGATGAAGCCTTCGATGTCCTCATCGGCGGCGCGGTGGGAAAGGCGCGGGCCAGTCAAATCGCCGTTCGCCAGGCGAAAGGTTTTCGGCAAGGCTCTGGCTCCGCTGGCTTCGATGATGAGGCCGCGGTAGCCGAGCGTCGAGGTGGGAACCGGCAACAGTTCTTTGGTCGAAAGGCGCCGCGCCGGCTTGAGCCGCTCATATAAGCGGTCGGCTTCTCTTCCCTTTACTTCGATGACGGGGTTCTTGCGTCCGCTGAAAATGTCGATGGTGATTCGGAATTCCATATCAGCACCTCCTGGGTGCGAATGATGCTAATTGTGGGCCCAGGTTCGTCAATCGCGATGCGTGATCGCGTGGATAAAACAGGTTGCGGCGAGGCAGCGTGTCAGAAAGTCTAGACCGATCTGCGGAATTTTCAAGAGAAAGTAGATTTTGTTACAAAATCAGAACAGAAGGGCTGACGGCAGGACTTACCGAAGGCGTCCGACTTTTTCCATGGGCCAGTACCCGAACACGGCTTTGCCGTAGATGAAGCTGGATTCGACGGGACCGAAGTCGCGGCTATCGTTGGAAAGGCTGCGGTGGTCGCCGAGTACGAAATAAGAATCCGGTGGGACCACGACCTCGGGGTACGACCGATCGTCTTCGTAGGCGCGAGGGACGTAATCCTCAGCGACCAGTTTGCCGTTGAGATAGACGCGGCCGTCGTCAATCTTGACGTGGTCTCCGGCAAGTGCAATGACGCGCTTGATGAAACTCTTGGCGGGATCGCGGGGGTAGCGGAAGACGACAATGTCGCCCCGCTGGATCGGCTCCAGGCGATAGACGAACTTGTTGATGAAGATGCGCTCCTGGTCGTCGAGCGAGGGCATCATGCTGGTGCCTTCGACTTTCACCGGCTGGTAGAGGAAAACGATGATGAAGGCGGAGATTCCGAGGGAGACGATGAGGTCGCGCATCCAGGCGGAAACCAGCGTCGCGCCGCGGCGAGAGGCTGTCCCAGCTGGCCGGTTGTCTGGGGTAGTCTGAGGGGGTCCGAGCATGAAGTTTTATTCTACTGGATTGGATGCGGGCGGGGTAGGTGTTGGTTCGCACTAACTCACAATCCGCATCAAGCCCGTCGCCGGCAGGTCTGGAACTAGGAACCTCTTCCCTGCTCCGGCCTTCTCCGTGATCCGCTCCGCTGCCAAATAGCCGCTGCGGACGGCGCCTTCCATGGTGGCGGGCCAGCCGGTGGCGGTCCAGTCTCCGGCGAGGAAGATGTGGGGCCAGGGGCTTTCGGAGGTTGGGCGGTAGCGGTCGATTCCGGGAGTGGGAGAGAAGGTGGCGTTGACCTCTTTGATCACGGTGGACTTTACTAGGTTCGCTTCGCGCGCGCCGGGGAAGAATTCGCGGAGTTCTTTTAGAGCGAGATCGATGATTTCCTGGCGGGATTTTTCGCGGAGCGATTTGGAGGAGCTGATGACCAGTTCGACGTAGCTGGGCGCTGCCGGAGACAGCAGGTCCCTCGACTCCGCTCGGGATGACAACGATTTGGTTGACGCTTTCGGCAGGACTGAAGTCGTTCCCTCCCGGGTGTCTTCCCACGCCCGAGAACTTAGCAATTGTGATTTGTGGAACATCCACTGGATGGTGCGGTCTAGTAAGACGGCGTGGGGGAGGTCGGTGATCTGGCGGTCGAACCACAGATGGACGCCGGTGATGGGCGAAGTCTCGAAGTGGGTGAGGTTTTCGCGCAAGGATTGCGGTGCGTTCGACGCTGCTGGAGACGGGGACGGCGATTCAGCGGAACCGGGGAGCAACTTCGACAGTACATCGAAGGGGACGGCCAGGACTCCGTAGTCGAATTCTTCTTCGGAATTCTGAAGTCTAAGGCGCACGCCGCCCTGAGTTGGAATAAACGCTTGAACGCTGTCGCGAAGGCGGACGGTTCCGCCGTGGGCGGAGAGATAGTCGCGAGCGGCGTTGTACAGTTCGGTCAGCGGAACACTGGGGATCCCCATGCTGCGAGCGGCGGGCGATTTCATGGACTCGACGACAACCTGGGCGGCGTAGGGAATGGCGATGCGGTCCACGTCTTCGCTGAGCGCGCTTACCAGGATTGGTTTCCAGAAGCGCTCGATGGCAGCGGGCGTCTGGCGCTGGCGAATCAGCCAATCTTGAAAAGACGTTCCGTCATCTTTCGGCTGGTGAATGATAAGCGACATCAGTCCGCGGGCAAGCGAGAGTTTGTCGCGAGCGGTGAGGAATTTGAAACGAAGAAACGAAGGGGTCAGGTGCAGCGGTGCTGGCAAGAAAGTCGGCTCAAGCACGGACTGCCTTCCGCCGGGTTCGATGAAAGTCATGCGATCGAACCAGCGGATTTTGCTTTCGATTCCGATGGTGCGGTAAAACGCGAGCAGGTTAGTGCAAGAGCCGAAGAGCACGTGCTGGCAGTTGTCCACAACTTCGCCGGTGCCGGGATGTTCGTACGAGGAGGCGCGACCGCCGAGGTAAGGGCGTCGCTCAAAAACGGTCACGCGGAAGCCGCTGCCGGCGAGGGCACAGGCGGCCGACAGTCCGGCGAGTCCGCCTCCGACGATGGCTACTGTGGGCGCGCGGTCCGCCATCAGACGATTCGTTGCAAGAATCCTTTGCAGAGGATGGTCAGCTTCTCACGGGTGCTGAGGCTGACTTTGCGTGTGAATACATCGTAATTGAGGCGGACGATCTTTTCGAGCAGGCTGCGATAGATGGTGACCAGGACCCAGAGGGCGGGCTGGCTGTCTTCCTGAATTAACGGAATGAGCTCATCGGCGGCGTGATAATTTTCAAACGCCCGCTGGGCTTCGAGTTCGAGCAGCGGACGAATGCGCGCCGGATCTGGCCGATTGGCCAGTTCGGTGGAGGATATCCCGAAGTGCGCCAGATCTTCTTCCGGAAGATAGACGCGGCCGAGATCGGCGTCTTCTTTTACGTCGCGAATAATGTTGGTGAGCTGGAAGGCCAGTCCACATTTTTCGGCAAGCGGTTCGGCAGCAGGATCGTTGTAGCCAAAGATGCGAATACAGACCAGGCCCACGACGGAGGCCACGTTGTAGCAGTAACGTTCGAGCTCCTGAAAGCTGCCGTACTGGATTGGGCGGGTGGGCGACGGCTGATTTGGATTCTCTTCTACGTCCATGGCTGTGCCGAAAGCGAGGGCATCGAGCAGTCCCAGGGAAATGTGGAATCGGCGTTGTGCGTCGGTGACAGCCAGCAGGATCGGATCATCAGTGGGAAATCCGGCTTGCGCGGAGTGAAACGCGTCCACCCAGGTATCGAGCCGCTGGCGGCGGTCAGAGGCGGAGAGTGACGGATCGTCGGCGATGTCGTCGCAGCGGCGCATGAACGCGTAAACCGCGCACAGAGCCTGCCGCTTGCGTTTGGGCAGGACCAGGAAACCGTAATAAAAATTCTTGGCTCGCGAGCGCGTGATGCCGCGACAGACTGAGTACGCCATGTGAAGCTGCGACTCGGTGGGCGCGAACTGCATCGGGCTTTGCACGGCGGTGCTCATATCAGTTTGTGAAGGGCGGCGCGGGCAACTAGTGCAAGCTTACGACCCTTGGAAATTGCCGGCCGGTGTCCGAGAACAGCATAGTCCTGGCGCTCGATGGCGCGCAGGATTTCCTGGCCGCCACGGCTGAAAAGTTCAAGGTCAATGGCCAGCTCGCGGCTGACTCTGCCGACGAGGGGCAGGCCGCGATCGAACCATTCCCTTGCCCGCTGAACCTCGAAACGCATCATCTCGCGGAATTGTGTGGTGTTTCGCTGGGATGAAATGTCTTCTTCTGAAACTCGGAAGCGTTTGAGGTCTTCGAGCGGTAGATAGATCCGGCCTTTGTCGTAATCTGTGCTGACGTCCTGCCAAAAATTTGCCAACTGCAGCGCGGTGCAGGTGAAGTCAGAAAGCTGCTGGCGTTCGGGGTCGCGGTATCCGCAGAGATAGAGTACCAGATGGCCGACCGGATTCGCCGAATAATGACAGTAGCCGAGGAGGTCGTCGAAGGTCTCATAGCGGGTGACGGTTTGGTCCTGGCGGAAGGCGGTCAGAAGATCGGCAAAAGTCTGTTTTGGAATGTCGAACTCGCGGACAGTCCCGGCTAACGCAACGAATACGGGGTGGCGCGGACTTCCGTTGTAGCAGGCGTTGAGTTCGGCTTCCCATTCGTCGAGCAGGAGTAGCGAGGCTTGCGTACTGCCGGTCTCGTCGCCGAGGTCGTCGGAGATCCGGCAATAGGCATAAACATTGAAGAAATGCTGCCGCAGGCGCTTGGGCAGAAACCAGGTAGCGACGGAAAAATTTTCGTAATGGGTGCGTGCGAGGCGTTCGCAGTAGGAATAGGCTTCCTGCGTGGAGGGAGCGTGCGCGGGGATGGCGCTAGCAATCATGACTGCTGACTTGGTTGCTAGAAGCTAGCAGCTAGGCGCTAGTAGCCATTCTCACTGGCCGGGGATAATCGCGGTTTTGATGTCTCCGTTACGATTCATCATGTGCTCAAGGACCTGCTGCAGGCGCGAGAGTGGCGCTTCGCCGGTGATGTAGTCGGTCGGACGGATTTTCTTTTCGGCAATCAGGGCAAAGGCTTTGCGCACGCTGTCCGGCGTGTGATGAAAGGTGGCCTTCAAGGTTATTTCGGAGTAGTGCAGGCGGTTGGTGTCGAGTTCGACTTTGCTGCCTTTGGCGCAGCCGCCAAAAAAGTTTACGGTGCCGCCTTTGCGGACCATCTCTGTGGCCCAGGCCCAAGCTTCGGGGCGTCCTACTGCTTCAACGACTACGTCGGCGCCGCGGTTACCGGGAGATAGAGCGCGCACCGCGTCAATGGGGTCCTTGACCGAGCCGATGTGAACAACATCATGAGCGCCCATGCGGCGCGCGGCTTCGATCTGCGCCTCGCGCTTAACCACGGCGATCACGTTGCATCCGACGGCCTGGGCGACGTGGACAAACATCAGGCCAATGGGGCCGCCGCCGATTACGGCCACGGTGTCGCCGATTTCTACGCCGGCTTCGTGAAGCCCGCGCAGCACACAGGCCAGCGGCTCGACCATGGCGGCCTCCTCGAAGCTCACGTGCGGAGGGATAGCGAGCATGTTGAGGTCGACGATGCGGCGAGGGACCTTGATGTACTCGGCGTAAGCGCCGTTATTGAACAGCAGATCTTCGCAGAGGTTTTCCTGGTGGCGGGAGCAGTAGAAGCACATCTGGCAGGGGGCGGAGTTGAGCGCGACCACCTTCATGCCTTTTTTGAATCCGCGAACGCCGGGGCCTACTTCTTCGATTACCCCGGCGAGCTCGTGTCCGAACAGGGCGGGAGGAACGATCATGCGGGCGTGGTATCCGCGCTGATAGACCTTCAGGTCGGTGCCACAAGTCAACGCGACTTGCACCTTGACCAGGACTTCCCCTGCCTCAACGTGGGGGATGGGGACTTTTTCAATTTTCACGTCCTCTTTACCGTAGAGGACGGCTGCTGTCATCTTTCCGTTCACTGCTGCCTTTCCCGCGAACTACCTTGACTGAATCACAACGACTGAATCACGATCTTCATCGATTCCGGCTGGGGATGGGCGGCCAACTCCAGAGCCTCCGCGGCCTGCGCCAACGGAAAACGATGGCTGATCAGCCGCTCCAGCTTCATCTCGCCGCCCATAACCAACCGGACGGATTCGTCCTGCAAATCAACCGACGCACTGTACGACCCGATCAGTGTCTTCTCGTCCACACAAACCCCAGCCGGATCAAACCCTGCTTCGCCGTGCTGCGTCTGTGCAAACAACAACACTCGGCCACCGGGACGAACCGCATCCATCGCGGTCTTAATCAATTTGTTGGTGCCCACCGCTAAAATCGCTGCGTCGGCGCCCCGGCCTTCGGTCTGCCTGCGCACTTCTTGAACTAGGTCACTACGCGAGGCGTCAATGGAATTTTCGAGTCCGAAGTCTTCAGATATTGTAAGCCTCTGCGCATACAAATCGGAAGTGATTACCCTAGCCCCTGCCCGCTTGGCCAATACACTCAATATGATGCCGATGGGACCCTGCCCGATGACAAGAACTATGTCGCCGGGTGCAAGTGCCATCCGCTCAATGCCTTTGAGGCAAGTGTTTACGGGCTCCACGAAGCAGGCTTGTTCGAACGAGACGGCGACGGGAATGCGGACGGTCCCCTTTTCGACGATCCAGTCCATGACTCGGACGTATTCGGCAAAGCCGCCGCCAGAAGGCTCGAATCCCGCGGTGCAGCCCACCTTCTTGTAGATTTCGCACTGGGCGAAGGTTTTATGGCGGCAATAGTAGCACTGGCCGCAGGGAATATGGTGGAAGACCATCACCCGGTCGCCGGACGAAAACTGATGCACGTTTGCGCCTACGGCTACCACTACTCCAGAAGTCTCATGTCCAAAGATTCGCGGCGCGGAGTGGGAGCCGGTGGCGATTTTTTTGAGGTCGGTGCCGCAGATGCCGCAAGTATGGACTTTGATCAGGATTTCACCGGGGCCGATTTCGGGAACGGGGACGGTTTCGAGGCGGACGTCGTTTACGCCGCGATAGACGGCGGCCAGCATGGTGCCAGGGATTTTTCCCGGGGCTTGGCTTGGGGTCAGCGGTTGTGCGATGGCCATCAGGGTTTGGGCTCGGTAATCCTGCCTGGAACTATTGTATTAGTCAGGGCACTTTCGCGCAGCCAGGCACAGAGATTTTCCGAGGCTATCTTGGTATTGCGGGCGAGGCGGAAGACTCGCAGCCAGAGCCAAGGGCGGACCGCGATATGGAGCACGAAGCGGGTGGTGTCGAATTGTCCGGTGCGGATGAAGCGGGACATCTCGGGGATTTCGAAATTGACGTCGTCGGAGATTGCTTTGACGGCGATGAATGGGAGATTGTGAGCCTGGGCGGCGCGGGCGACGGCAGCGGCTTCCATGTCAACGGCATGGGCGCCGTAGGATTTTGCTAGTTGCTGTTTATGCGCGACGCCGGCGACTTCGGGGTAGGTGACCAGGATGGTGCGTCCTACTGCGGTATTGCCGACAGCAGAGTTTTGGAGTGCAGTTTCGTGCCTGCTACCGTCCTGGGAGTCGATTACTGCGGCTGGGAAAATTGTGGCTCCGACTTTTAGGTCTGGTACTAGGGAGCCGGCGACTCCTGCGGATATTAGGAGATCGGGGGAATATTCTGCGATTACGGCTTCGGCGGCGCGGCGGGCGGATTCGGCGCCGATGCCGCCGCAGACTGCGACGGCATAACTGCTCGCGTGGAAGGTGTAGGTGCGGGATTCGTGTTCAGCGGTGGTGAAGGGCCAGGACTTTACTAGCGGGTGGAGCTCGCGGTCGAGGGCGGCGATGATGGCGAATTTCTTGAGCATTGCCACGGTTTATTTTTGGAAACTTCGTCAGTCGTGGCGCTGCAGGCAAACAGCAGGTTCCTCGACTGCGTTGAATCCTCCGCTTTGCGGAGGATTCAACTTCGCTCGGAATGACAGTGCTAAATATATTTCATCACGGCGCGGCTGAAGCCGCCCCTTCAACGCGGAAATCGTGCGGCACGGCTGGAAGCCGTGCCCTTTCAAAACAGAATCCTGCGACAGGACTTAAGCCGTGCCCTTTGCAAAAACGATCACGCGTAGCCGTTCGCACGGAACCAGTCGGTGGCGCGGCGGAGGGCGTCGTCCACCGAGACAACCTTCCATCCTAATTCGCGCTCGGCTTTGGCGGAGGTCACGAACATTTTTTTTCGGCCCATGCGGACGGCGTCGATGGTGGCGCGGGGCTCGCGGCCGAGAATGCGGCCAGTGACTACTTCGTCCACGACGCCGGTGGCCAATGCGACGATATAGGGGACGCGGACTGTGGGCGAAGGCAGGCCGGTGATTGCGGCGAGCTTGTCGAGGATCTGTTTCAGCGTGAGATTCTCGCCGCCGACGATGTAGCGCTCGCCGGGTCTTCCCTTCTCCAGCGCGGCGATGTGGCCATGGGCGCATTCTTTGACGTCAACCAGGTTTAGGCCGGTATCCACGTAGGCGGGGAATTTCTTCTTCAGGAAATCCACCACGATGCGTCCGCTTGGAGTGGGCTTGATATCTCGCTCTCCCACGGGGGTCGAGGGATTGACGATCACTACGTCGAGGCCGCTGCGGGCGGCTTCGATGGCGACCTGCTCGGCCATGAACTTCGAGCGTTTGTAGGGGCCGATCATATTCGTGAGCGACACCGGCGAATTCTCATCGGCGAGAGCGTTCTGGGTGAATCCCATGGTCGCTACGCTCGAGGTGTAAACCACGCGGCGAACGTTGTTCTTGCGGGCGGCTTCGAGGATGGCGCGGGTGCCTTCGACGTTGGCACGGTACATCTCGCCGGGATCGCGGACCCAGAGGCGGTAGTCGGCGGCGACGTGGAAGATTACATCGCATCCGGCGATTCCCTTGTCCAGGGATGCGGGGTCGCGGAGGTCTCCAGTGAGGAGGTCGGCTTTGAGGTCGGCGATGTTTTTTAGGTTGCTGTTGGACCGGACTAAGAGGCGGAGGTCGGCACCTTGCTCAGCCAGGGCGCGAGCAACGTGGCTGCCGACGAATCCGGTGGAGCCTGTGACGAAAGCGAGCATTGGAAATCAGAGTATAACGGGGCGCGAGCATTGCAGCGCGATAGCAGGGGCAGGTTGGGGGGTGGAAATGGGTTGACTTTTCTGAGTATCCCGGTATCTTTTTTGAGCGGCGGACTTGAATGCTGTGATGTTGATGACTTTCGAGTCTGATCAAAATCTTTAAGGAGGGTGATATGAGAAAGGCAATTGCGGTGGCGGCGATTTGTTTAGCGGCTTCTTTGGCTACGGCCGCTGGAGACGTGCATCCGCTGAACGTAAAGACTGGTCTTTGGCAAATGACCGAGATTATCACCTGGACCGGCCTTCCACCGCAGATGGCGGCCATGATGAAGAATGGGCAGCCCGTGAAATACAAATCGTGTGTGAAGGAGAAGGATTTGAGTAGCAATCCGTGGGGGAACGGATCGCGAGAAAATTGCGACTGGACGGTTGTTAAGTCTTCGAGCACCGACATGGAGATGCGGGGAACGTCGTGTCAAATGGGCAACTGGGGAACGGCCGAGGCCCACGGGACGATCCACATCAGCGATTCGGAAAACGGCACGGGATCGTTTGAAATTGTTGTGACCGGGAACGGCCAGACGCTGAACGGGCATGCGACCTACACGGGCAAGTGGATGGCGGCAAGCTGTCCGGCGGATATGAACTGAAGATGCAGCTCTCGCCTGCCTTGCATGCACCTTATTGCTTTCTTTTTATTGTGATGCTACAATGTATCACATGACGAAGGCGTCGGTCCGGGATCTGAGATATCGGTTTCGTGAAGTGGAAGACTTGCTGCGGCAGGGGCAAGAGATACAGATTACGAAGCGGAAACGTGTGATCGCGCGGCTGGTTCCGGAGCGTGACGAAAAAACTCCGGAAATTCCGGACTTTCTAGCGCGTCTGAAAAAGATCTATGGCAAGCCGCTGAAAGTGACAGGAGCGGAAATCATTTCGAAGGACCGCGAGGACCGCTTTTGAGTACATACGCGGACACCAGTTTTCTGGTTTCGCTTTACGTATTCGATGATAATTCGCCGCAAGCCACCGCGATTTTCGCGAACGCTTCCCTTCCCTTTCTATTGACGCCGCTGCTTGAAGCCGAAATCGTTAATGCGTTTTACCTGCGAATCTTCCGAAAGGAATCGGGGGAAAAGCAAATACGGACTTCGCTGGAGCTCTTTGGAAAAGACGTGCGCGCGGGAGTATTCGAACTGAAGTCCTTCAA
>WNFC01003834.1_pt1 | contig 18996 bp, 18 predicted proteins | sample 5400541 | NCBI WGS metagenome assembly WNFC01 (sample SAMN13153342, study PRJNA577476) | soil metagenome | isolation source: 120 cm saprolite under Douglas fir tree site 2 hole 2 replicate 1 | place: USA:California | collected 2015-04-18 | reverse complement strand
GAAGAAAACCAGAGAACCGTAAATGGCGATCCAGAAGATGATATCACATAGAAAAAGCAGCAAAGCGGGCGCCCAATCTTGAGCCGCGACTTTTGCGAATGGCCCGAGTCGCCGGGGAGAGCCCGGTCGTGCTGTTTTTGAGGGCAAAGCCCAAACGGGCGGGCGAAAATGACCGGCCTCTTCCGCAGCTGAATGCGGCTCCGCGACTGATTTCATTATTACGGTATTACGGTGTTAACGGGACCAATGTGTTATTATAATTATTGTCCTTGCCACAGTCTCTAAAAATTTTGGGGTCGCGGTTATCAGTTAGCACTTATCGGTTAGCAGGTAGCAGGCCGGAAGCCCGCCGCTTGGGGGTCGCCGATAACTGATAACCATTAACCCTGAGCCTACGGCTCGGAGAGCAGCCGTTCAAAGTCCCCCAGAAATTCTTCGGCCACACGGTTGAAGGCGAACCTTTGCGCCGCCTCCCCGGCGCGGCGGCCAAGCTCGAGCGACCGTGACCAGTCGCCAAGGGCTTCATCAAGTTTCTCCGCAAGCGCGGACCCTGGGCTCCCGCTCCGATGGTCAAATCTCAGTCCCGTTTCGCGGTCAACGAGAAAATCGAGAAAACACTCCAAACCGGAGACGATGACTGGCAAACCGGTACTCATTGCTTCAAGTGGTGCCACAGGCATCGCCTCTCCTTTTTCCGCGAGCGAGGGATAGCAAAATAGATCCGCGTCTTGGTAAATCGCAGTGAGCTTCGACACATCAAACTCCGGCGCCGAAAATGTCACCGGCAATCCACCTGCCAGACGGCGCAGTTCGAACAAATAACTTTGGCCTCCTCCGCCCTGCGCCGGTTCGCTCGGCCCGACAATGCGCAGACTGATTCCGGGATGTCTTCCGTATATTTGAGCAAACGCCTGGATAAGGACATCGATTCCTTTTTCCGGATGTAGCCGTCCGACATAGAGAATCTTCTTTCCTGGGCGATTGCTTCGTCCATCGGCCGGCGCGACGAACTTGTTCGTGTCTAATGGGTTCGGGATGTGCCGCACCCGGTCCGCCATCATTGGCGTCTGCTCGATGATCGCCTTCTCGATGGCACGCGAAGCGGCCACGATACGGGCGGCATGCCGATAAAGGCCGTACTGCCCTTTGGGAAACCTGTTCGCGCTGATGACGATCAATCCGGCAGGGTGGCGGAACCAGCCCGCCAGAACTGGCAGCCAGAAATCGTTGATTACCAGAATGTCCGCCGCCGGCAGACACCGCGTCACGTCTGCCGCGTAGATGAGATCTTTCGCCAGGTCTATATAAACCGAACGTCCCTGCGCGAAGCCGCCTATCCGCTGATAGCGAACGCCATTGCGCGACTCATGTGTCGGTTGTCCTGGAAACGTTCGCGGCACGAGAACCACCTCATTCCCCCGCGCCGCAAACTCTTCAGCCAATCCATGCCACATCCGGGGGACGGAGCCTCCTTGGAGCGCCGGAACTGGCAACCACGGTCCGGTAACAATCGTGATCCGCATCGCGTTAGAAGTGGAGGAACCGAATGTTTTTCTCAAGAAATTGCGTCCACGCAATCGGGTTTGTCCGCCCGGCCGAGCAACCACTGATAGCTATGTTTCATCTGCTCGGCCACGCGATTCCACGAGAATTTTTCACTCATCAACGCGCGGCCGCGCCGGCCCATTTCGCGCAAAGGCGCGACTCCAGCTCCGGCCATGGCGCATTTTTCGTTGTGATTACGGGCATTCCGTAGGCAAGCGCTTCGGCCACCGCGATGCCGAAGTTTTCTGAATGCGTGGGAAGCACGAAAATCTCCGCATTGGCGAGTGCCGCTTCCTTCTCCCTTTCGGCCAGCATGCCGGTAAAAGTGACACGCTGATTAATTGCCAGTGCCGCCACCTTGTGCCGCGCAATAGCGCCATATCCATCGAGATCTGGCCCGGCCAGAATGAGATGCCAGCCGGGAAATTGCCGTTCGACGTCGCACCAGGCCGCGATCAATTCTGAAACCCCTTTTTTGGGATGAATTCGCGAGAGAAATAGCACCCACCGGCGCCCGACCAATTGGGGGTGCTTCTGCTCGAGAATCCGCCGGGTTGGAAAAGTGGTGGGGTCAGGAATGTCCACACCATTCGGAATGATAGCGATTGGCTGGCGCAGTCCGATCTTGCGGAGGGAAGTTGCCTCCGCCTCGCTCGTAGCGTGGAACAGCCGGGCCGCGGCGAGATTTTCACGCTCCCACAAATGCCACGCGACGAATTTCTTCAGCCGGCTTCGGCCGAGGGACCATTCCTGGAGCATCCCGCGCGGTGAAAGCACCAGCGGGATATTTGCGCAGGACGCAGCTTGCCGGGCGTAAAGGTTCGGAAACATCCAAACGCCGTGATTGTGGATGAGATCTGTGCTCGCGGCCTGCGATAGAAGTCGCGATCGCAGTGGCGGACTCCACCCCCGCATTCTCTTAGTCCACCATCCTGCTGGCAGGCTGAGCAATTCGACCCCTTGGGCGGATGTTTGTGGGCCCAAGTTTGAGTAGTCGAGCGTGACCAGCCTGCATTCCACGCCTTGGTCCGCTAACGAGGAGGCAAGTCGCGGCACGGTGACCGCCGGGCCTCCGATGTCGCGATTAATATTCGCGACCACCTGACAAACACGAAGGCTTACAGTTATCAGTTGACCTCCGATCACTGTCCTCGCTCCGCGCCGTAGGCGACGCGCCAGAGGCTGACCTCTGGTTTTCTGCCCGCTCCTCTTCATTGAACGTTGGATGTTGGACGTTTGCTTCATTTCCCTTCCATCTCCTATCTTCCAACTTCTCTCGTTCGATCAGCAGTCGATTCGAGAGAAGGAGTTCCGCGATGGTCCGCTGATACACATAAAACCACCCCGGCCAGCCGTCGAGGATCAGTCCGCGCGCGAAAAGAAGGTACAAAAACATTGCCGGTGCCGCGAAAAAGATTTTTCGCCGCAACCGATCCTGTGCGCTGAGTTGCTCGACTGGAGTCGAAAGCAACTGCTGCGCTTCAATCAATGCGTAACGGTCCTGCGATTGTATCCATCGGCTCAGCGGCTTGCGGTCATCATGATTGATGAATGACTTAAGCGGCAGAATTTTGCCTCGAATGATTACTTTATGTCCGTGACCCTCGTCGTGATACGTGGCGAGTTCCCGGCGATAGAGAACAGTCCGTGGCGGGTAGAGAGTGGTGCGAAGAGGCCTGCCAAAAATGCAATAGCGGAACACGACGGAATAGCCGGCCACTTCTGCTTCCTCGGGGAGGGACCGGATTTCTTCGGCCAGGGCAGACGCAACGGCGTAATCTGCATCGAGGGAAAGGACCCAATTAGTCTCGATTTGCGAGAGCCCGAACTGACATTGACCCGCAAACGAATCGAACGCGCGCTGAACCACGCTAACATTCGGATAGCTGCCCGCCAGCTTCACCGTCTCGTCAGTGCTGTAGCTGTCGACAATGAGTATTTTCTGGACCCAAGAAATGGAATCCAGCGTGCGAGAAATATTTTCCTGCTCATTATAAGTGAGGATCAGGGCAGTGAGATCATTCATCAGACTTGCTGGTCGGTCGTTACTAGTTTCGCTAAGAATTATCGCTGCCTAGCGCGTAGGCGGAGACGAACCGATCGCGCGCGACGCACAAGATATGAGATACGCCCAGGCCTCCAACGAATCTTTTTATGGCAATGCGATTACTAATGACACGCGCAGAGGAACCAATTCACTTCGTCAAGTTACCGACGCAAGAGCAAGCGGATTCGGATTTCTTCGGACAACCAACATGGACAAACAAAGTAACGCCACGAATGCCTGAAACAGCGCTGCCGCATACACGCCCGCAGCGAACTCGGTTTGGAATGACAAGCTCGCCACAGTGATCGCAAAAAGACCGCGCAAAGAGAGTAATGGGACTGCCGCTGCCCATCGTTCTACCCATCCATAGTACGCCCCCATTGTAACGGCCAGCAGCGCCATCCCGACGAGACCGAAGTTCGCATACGACTCGTTTAGCAAGCCGAAGCCTATTGTTGTGGTTTCCGTTTGTTCGCGGGTTTGAAAACCATAATGAATGTTCAAGCGATAAGTCCCTTCATGGGTTGTCGGCTTTTCTGGATAAAAGATTCGCGGGATCAAAAGCTGCGGAACGATTACATAGGTATCTCCGTACATGAACGGCACAGAACCGGACAGGATTTGTTCATACAAGAATAACTGCATGAGGCTGGCGCGTTCGATCAATGAATGCTTTTCCTCATCGATATCACTCTCGGTCGCACGCAGCTCATCGAGCGACGCGGAGACCCACTCCGCAAAAAATGCCGGGTAGGCCCTCGGCTGCACCGGGCCCTGGTCCGCCTCCGCCCAATAGCGGTCACGCATTTCCGATTTGCCCATTTGCAGAAACACGAAAAGCAAAATTGCCACGATGAAAGCGATCCATGGAACTTTACCCGAACCAGAAACGTATCCGATAGCTGCCAGGGCGACAATCGCCATTGAGCTAACCATCTCCAGCGGCGGCAAGGTAACGAGTACCAGGATGAGGAGCAGGACTTTGAACACCATACCTTTCAAGCCAGTCAGTTCTCGCGTCCCGAGCCGGTAACTGAGCGCAAAGCAACCGAGTGCCTCCACCGCGAGCATGACAGCACGGATAATAGAATAAACTGCCGCTGGAACATTTAGCCATGCGCCGTTTACAGAAATCGTGAAAACAATGGATGCGACCAAAATGACAAAAAAAATGTCGTCGGCGCCAGATTGACGCATCGAGAGGCAAAACTTTGGCGGGCGGATTCGGGTATGTCGGACTGCAAGCCAGAAGAGGGTTGATAGAACCAGGAACGCCGTCACAAAGAGCGCTGCGAATAACTGATCAGTGGCCTCAAAAATCTTTACGATGGGATGCTCATAAAGAAGCGGGAGGCCGAAGGTCCAAGTATGAGTCAGCGCGAACACGGGAAAGATCGGAAGTCCTCCCATTCCTTTTTTGATCCAGAGCCATGCCGGCAGCCAGGCTGCCGCGATGATGAGCGCCGCACCGATAGCAGATTCAGCATATTGCGGATGAGCGGTGAAAAGCACGATCGCGATCAACGCCAGAAGCCCAAACCAATACGCCGCCATCATCCCCAGGCGGCGGCGGATCAAGCGGCGAAGCCTGGTTCCAACGTCAGGAAAAGCAGCGACTGCCGACGACGTCATAAGAACGTTAGCCTCGACTGGCTCAGTTTCAGCCCGTCAAATTTCATTTAATTCAACAATAGCGAGAACCTTACCATTTTTGGTCTTGCTTGTCATTGGGGCAAGATTTTCTGGAGGGCAGCGCAAAGCGCCCGTTCTGTGTTTGCCAGGTCGAATTCACCGGCACGTTGCGCCAAATGGTCGCGATCGGCCCTCGACTCAAGGAGCGTTGTCAGCTTTGTCCGAAAATCACTCCAATCACCGCTGGCAAAGATTGCCCCGTCCGCCGGCGATGTAACAACGTCGGGTGCACCTCCCACCTTATCGCTCACCAGGACGCGACGGCCGCAAGCAATTGCCTCGTTCATCCCCAGTCCCCAGGTCTCGCCATAGGCCGACGGAAGCGTAACGATATCGCCCAGCCGATAAGCAACCGGCATCCTGGTTTGGTTCTGGAAAGGTAAAACACGAAATCGGCTCGGGTTTTGTCTTGCGATTGTGAAAATCTCCTCCTCCAACGGACCGTTCCCGATCATCACGAGCATAACGTTATTATCGCTCATCGTCCTCGTGGCGCTCATCAGCTGGATTGGCTGCTTTCTTGCCTCGAATTTACCGGCGTAAACTATTACTCTGGCGGAATCGGGAATACCGAGTTCGCGTCGCCACTGCTTTGCCTGCGCTTCGAGTTCTTGATGCGGTTCGGCGAAGCGGCCGACCTCGATCGAGTGCGGACAATAGAACAGCTTGTGTTTCGGAACACCGATTCGCACATAATATTCGTAGTTATTTTGACCCACGTACAAGCATGCCGCGGTCCAACCATACACGCACTGAAGCAGCGTCTTCTTTAGCTGCCAACGCCAATCCATCGGCTGATCGAGGAGATGTGAATCGCCACGAAACAGAATCGGGATGCCGGCCCGATGAAACTTCCACATCCCGTGCAAATGGGACGCGTAAGCATAGCCGGTGATGTGGACCGCATCTGGCTTCCATTCGAGAACGCGTGTGCAGAGTTGCGGATTTCGCAGTCCCAAAAAATGGTCAGAGCCGGCCCGTCTCGCGACGTTTGGGACAAGTTCATACTCATATTCATCCGTAAGCGGGATATCCCATGCCACGTCACGTGCGAACCCGGGATCGTGCTGAGGGCTTTGCCCAGCGTGCCAGGTAAAGAATACTTTTGGTTCCAGGTCGTCTCTCGCGGCTAACCGGCGATAGAGCGGCACATAATACTGGATCGGGTGGGAAACAACGATTGCTACACGGGGGCGGTGCATGATGGCTACCATTACGCCGGAAGAAACAGAGTGTTCTCGGAATTTGATAAGGGCAGCTTCCGAGCGTTTCCACGACGATCCGGTAGATAAGCGGCATACCCAAATTGCCGCAGGTACGCCTCTATGGTTTTACCATTCTCGCCGCGCGTCTCAACCCAAAGTGCCTTAATTCGTTTTGTCTCAAGCCATTCCTTCGCGCCTTCGAGAGCCGGGATTTCGTGACCTTCCACGTCGAGCTTCCAAAGGTCGACTTTGGAAACTCGCTCCTCCTGCAAAATGGTGGAAAGCCGGATGACCTCGATCGACTCACCGGATGCTTCCGACCTAACCACATTCTGGCTGCCATGGGAATGGGAGTGTCCGCTATGATCTAAATACATCGTGCGTTCGCTATCACTCAGTGCGCAGCGGAAAAGCCGAACCGCTGGCAATGGGTTACGCTTGAGACACTCCGACAGCCAGTACGCCTGATAGCGGCCGGGCTCAAAAGCTAGGACTCGCGCTTTGGGAAAGTAACTTGCAAAATAAAGCAGCATCTGCCCGATGTTAGCCCCTGAATCCACGATCGTAGGAGCTCCATTTAGATTGCGTCTAACCCAAGTCAAGAACCCGGGGCCTTCGTATTTTCCGTAGACAATCCACCGATGGGTCGAATTCGCGAGATCCAGCTTCCATTTAGGTCCGACGGACGTTTTCACCCAGCACACCCCATGCTGCTCAAGCCGAGCAGAGAATAGTCTTTCGCAGATTCCAAGTTTGTGCGGAAATTCGCAGCGCCGGAATAGTCGCAACGACCAAGGCAGCCGGACTTCTTTCACCAAAACGTCAAGAGCCATATGCGAGCATGACGAGCGACTAGACGAAACGCGCTACTGCGGACGAAACAGCTTCACGATAACGCTCCCAGGTGCACTGACACGCTTTTTTCCGCGCAGCTTTTCTCATGGCGGGCAACTGATCGCGACGCGCGGCGATTGCACGCAGAGCTTCACTCCACTGCTCGACATCGCCGGCCGGCAAAACTATTCCAGTAGCGTCATCAAGAAGATCGGGCGCTCCCGTCGCATCTGAAGCGACTACGGGCAGGCCGCAAGCCATCGCCTCGAGCAGCACAAGAGCGAATCCCTCGAAAAAGGACGGAAAAACAAACACATCAGCCGATTGGTAATAACCGAGTAATTCCTGTCGCGAGCAAGGACCAAACCAATGTACGTTCTTTGGCAACTCGCCTCGAATCCTGTCCGCCAACAGCCATGTTCCGACAAGATGCAGCTCTGCATCCTTCAAGTCCGCTCGTCTCCATGCTTCAAGCAAAACTGGAATCCCCTTTCGAATACTAAGTTGTCCGGCATAAAGGAATTGTAGTGTCTCATCTTTTTTAACATCCGCCGGTGGCTGCCAAAACGTGGTATCAACCCCGTATTGCGCCAAGGCACAGTTCTTGTCCGCAAAGCGCGTGATTGTCTTCTTAACAAACGTGCTCGGAACGAAGACGAGATCAGCCAGTTCCATTTCCTTACGTTTCTGTTCAGGACGCGCGAACCTGTGCGAACCTAACCCGCCTGCTGGCAGCCATTCAGCGAACTGTTTCGCTAACGCCCGCTCAGTCTCCTGCCAAGCGGGATAGTAGCCAATTGGCATATCATAGATACACGCCTGCCCCCGCCGCTTCGCCTCTTCGAACTGCCAAAGTGAACAATCCTCGTATGAGTGCACCACCGTCACGTTGGGACGCTGGCATTCCAGCGCCATCGTGCGCATCAGCCAATCATTCGCCTCGTAGGCGAGCGATTCCGTTGCGGCCAGCCCACTCCCAAGAATGCGTTTCGCCATGCGTTTCCACTCTAATATACGACCCTGCACCCGGCGCGCCTTTGCCAACGGCGGGAAAGAACGCCGTTGCAACCGAGCCGACCAAGAAGCAAGTCCCGGAATGCGGCGAAATAGCCGAAGTTCCGTCGTCGTCGGCATCCAAGGCACGCAAAAGGCTTCGAGTCGGCCGGCTTCGAAATGCGCTAGAGCGGCGTGGTGGGAATTAGGATTACCCGTCGGATGACCGAATAGGATGCTCATGAGAAGCTCCAAATGTTCGGTTGCGCGTCCGAAAAGCGAGCATTAACTCATCGCCGCTTAGATCAAGTCGTAGAGACTGTACGCTGTCCCACTGAGAGATCGCTCGGAGTTCGTAGGGGTTGGACGCTACCAAGAAGACATCAGGGCTCACAGCCTCGATGAAGAACTCCGTATCGATCAACTGGGGATGAACAAAACCCCAATGGTGGTGCCATCCGTGATAATCGCGTTCGCGTCGAGCGAAACAGCCGTTTGGCGTAAAGGCAACGAAAAGCCCTCCTGGTCGAAGTAGTCTTCGCGCAAGCATAATCATGTCCGAAGGCGATGGAACATGCTCGATAACGTGAGCAGAAAAGAAACAGTCATACGAACCTTCTAATTCCGCGATGTTCGACGTGGCATCCACGTCCAGTTTTTTTCTTGCATAAGAGCAACGCGATTGCGAAATCTCGAACCCTTTGACGCGAAACCCAGCTTTCCCTAGTTGCGAGGCACCGTACCCCCATGAGCAGCCGAAATCGAGCAACCGTGCCCCGGGCCGCACCCACAAGGCGGCGAGCAAGGAAAGATAAAGCGAGTAATCTTTTGTCGTGCCTCTGAAATTCGTGTCGATCAGTCTTTGCAAGTCGTCTTCAGACGGCATTTCTGTCGTAAATCCTTGCCTGTATTTTTTCTCGTAGAATTCTGCACTTTCGATTGCTGATGTTGTCGGCGAGCGAAAAAGTAGTTTACACTTTGCGCAGCGGCGCAGCGTGGTGATTACAAATTTCCGGTCTACCGCGGTTGATCTTGAGCTGCCGCAGGAGGGGCACGTGCACCCGCGCCCGAATACGACTTTTGGCAAAGACTGTGCTAGGTAATGCAGCCGGTTCACATCCTGATCATACTGAACTGACGCATTAACTCCATTATTACCGGCGTCCTTGGCGAGCTATTGAGCAAGGCATGTTTTAATCTTTTGCGGAGAAGCATCGGTCGAACAATTCAGCGTGCCGTGTTGCGGCGGCTGCCGCAAGATAAGGTTCCAGCACCTTGCGTCGATCAAAACGCGTGCCGTTGTCGGTGTCACTCAGAAAAGATTCTAATAGGACGAGATCGCGCTGATATGCTTCGAACGATGTATCCCCAAATTGAATCAACGTTCCAATTCCCGGCGTACGCTCGAAGTATTGCTTGGCTTGTGAATCTTTGTGAAGGCAAACAAGAAGTGGTTTACCCGTCAGGGAATAAGTGAAGAGTTTCGAAGGCATATATGCCGGATCATCGACCCCTAAAATTAGTAAACTGTCAGAAGCACTAATTCTTCGTAGGCTTTCGGAGTACGGAATCCGGGTCGGTCGCTCATTGACAGTTTTTTCAAGTCCAGAGGATTTCGCGATTTCTTGCAAATATTTTGGCTGACCCTCTTTCCAGTCGCTATCCGTGCCGTAGAGGCAAATCTGAATCGACTCGAGGAGCCGCTTGTCCCGGACGAGATGGAACAGTTCTATCACTCGTTTGAAAGACTTGGCCATGATTGATCCACCCGCCCCGACGTAAACGATGGCTCGCGTGAAATCGCCACCGGGTTGCGTTGGTGAAGAAACGATGAAGTCCCGATCGGTCGCAGCAAACGGGATAACGACAGCGCGATTATTGGTTAGGCAACGCGCGTTCGGATACCTACGCCGAAGTTGGCCTATGTAGCTCGGCGAGACCGAAACCAGGCCTGCGGCTCCCTTAACGGCAAATTTCTCCAGTGGCTTCGCAAGGAAACGGGAAATGAGCAGCTTGAACTTGTGCTTCGTGGTCGTGTATGAGACGCCGTAACCGCGCACCCAGGGGTCGTGAAAGTCGAGAACGTACGGCACATGGAACCTTCTCTGCCAGAGTCGCCCAAGACAAAATAAATTGAACTGAGTGGTGCTCAAATAAACGAGATCGAACCTTCCAGATCGCAGTAACTCGCATCCTTTTCTATAGAGTGGCTTTATCGCGCGCCAACCGATCGACCTCATCTTTAATAGTCGGAAAAGCCGTTCATTCCCTGGGGTGACTCGGTGCACTGGGATTTCCGGGTTGAATAATGCAGTTGAGTTAGCGTCAACGGACTCGGGTCGTTGAAATTCCTCTCCTGCCGTCAAGACTTCGACACCCCAGCCAACCTTCGGAAGGTCCCAAGCGAGCATCCGCGCCCGATGCATGTCGGCCGTCATAGCAGGCGCGTACGAGCTCGTTACGATTAACGCACGCTTCATCACGCCGGTTGTTTCTGAGCTGCGATTACCTGCACGGCTAGAATAGGCGCTTACTTCAGAGCCGCCTCGATACGGTTGATCAGTTTTGGCGCCTCCTGCTCCCAACAAAAAACATTTTTCGCTACATGTAACGCCGCCACCTTCGCCTTTGCGAGTTGTTCACGATTCGCAAGAAGCATGTTTAATTTCTTGGCTAATTCATCGGAATTACCGCTCGCGTAGAGCAATACCGCGCCAGGAACTTGATCGGCAATATCGCGCTGACCCTTTGTGTTGCTTGCTAGTACGGTGAGTCCCGCGAGTAAGTATTGCAGGATTTTGTTTGTAACGGTCAGATCGCGGCTACGGCAATATTTTTGTTCGCCGGCAAAGCCGATGTCGTGTTCAGCGATTCGTGACAAGAGTTCATCATTGTGAACCAAAGGATGGACAAAAACCCGTTCGCGCCAATCATAGGGCACATTGGCGTTAATCCAATCGCGCGTGCTCTCGGTTGCTTCACCTCGAAGATGAATTTCCGCAGGAGTAGTGAGATGTGGCAAAGTCGCAAATAAATCTTCCAAACCCCGACCGGGTCCGATTGTCTGCGAAAACCAATGAACTGAAGGCAGTGAGCGGTCGCGTCGATCTTTGATTTGGCCATCCAACTTGGCCCGATTAGACCACGGAAAGGCGTTGTAGATAACGGTCGGCGGTTCGCAATCGTATGCGAGCGCCAGTGCTTCAGCCATCGCGTGCGACGTGCAAGCCTTATAAGCCCCCCCGCGGAAAAGTTTGGCTTCCAATGCGCGCAACAATTTGACTGGCCTCTGTCTTCTGGCCTCTGGCAGTAGATCCTCAGAAAACCAGTCTTCCATGTCCACGCCAACACGTCGTCCGCGCTTGAGGAGTCGCACCGCAACCCACATCGCCGGCTCGGAATGCGCGATATATAAATCGGCGTTCCGCGACAGGGCAGCACGCAGGAGCTTTCCGGTGGAATATCCGAGTTGCCACCGGTTTTCAAGATTCAGACATCGGTGCAACTCACGACCGATTCGCGACTTCGCCCGCTGGATTTGTCGCTGAATCCGTGCGCCAATTGAAGACCTCGCCCAATCAACTACGGGGACAAAACGCCACGTGCGATTTTGAAGCAAGGCTCGATCGCGCTCCGCGCGCTGCGCATCAAACCATCCGCCGAGCAACTCGACATCGTAACCAGCAGCGCTCAACGCATCTGCTTCCTTAAGCGCGCGTGGATTATGGCAGAGGTGATTCCCGCTCAGTAGAACGATCGCTTTTCGACGCGTGCTCAAATCGGGCATTTCTCTATGCCCGCTTTGCCTCAACGTAAAGGGACTCACACCGTCGCGACTCGCTGTCGATTAGTAGCGCAGGATCGCTCCCTCCTCTAAAGGTCGTCTTACAAACCGACTTAAATCCGAGACGTCCCAGCAAGAGTTCGAGTAGGCGAAAATCGAACATGCATCGGTGGCCGAAAGGTGAATCCCTGTCTTGATAGTAAACACGGTTGACGCTAAGAAGGGGCGAGGACATGGCCTCGAATGATTCGTTGTCCTCGAACGGAAATCGGATAGTGGTGTCGCCCTGGTTCCGCTGATGATACAGGTTCAAATACAGCTCTGCGTCCGGAACAACGATTCGCAGCACGCCGCCTGGCGCGAGTATTCGGTAACATTCCTTTAGAATTCCAAAGGCCACCGGCAAGCTAAAGTGTTCGAGGCAATGCTCCGTAAATATTCCGGCCATAGATCCCGTTGGAAACGGAATCTCGCGCTTGATATCCCAGCACACATCGACCTGGGGGTGCCAGAGGTAATCGATGTTAATGAAGTTCTTGTGAACGTTTCGACCACATCCAATATCGAGATACCGCAGATTTCGAATGCGATCCTTGCGCAACTGGAACGCACGATTGCGGACGAAGTGGCCCACCCAGTTTTGAACTTTGACATACGAAGTGAGTGGGCGATTCCACGAAATTTTGGAACGGTGAGGTGGCGACATTTTACCCCAGTAGCTCGTTGCACATATGCGCCCGTCCGCGGCAAACTCGCAAGTTTAGCCGCTTAATTCCAGCCAATGAGGATTCGCTTCTGCATGAGCCGCGATTTCACTCAGGATCGCTGTGAGAGGTGTCTCCGCCCGCCAATTCCAAAGCTCGTTGGCGCGTGAGCAATCCATCACAAGCCAGGGCACATCAAAGGAGCGCGATGCGGAATCAGCCGTCACCTTGCGCGGGCCAAATCGCGTTTCGCACCACGCACTCAGTTGCGCCAGCGAAAGGCTGTTTGATATGCCACCGCCCAGGTTAATGATGGGATCGATGTTGCGACGACCATCGGACATCTGCGCGAGAAGCAATGGAACGATATCACGTGGATGAAGGCAATCGCGCACTTGATGGCCGTGGCCGTTGAAACCGATGTACTTAAGCGGCCGGTTCCGGATCCATGAGTTGATCCAAAATGAAAAAATTCCCTGGTCGCTGCGACCGAACTGCCCGGCACCTGCAAGCACGCCGCAGCGATTGCTCCAGACTGAAAAGCCGAACGACGCGCCGTACTCGAGCGCGAGTTGTTCCGAGGCCAGCTTCGTCGCGCCATAAAGACTAACCGGCGCTGTTGTGGGAAACGCTTCGGTGATTCCACGCTGCGACAATCCAGAAGAATGCGCAACGCTTTCAATAGGTCGGAATGCGTCACTCACGACCTCAACGGGTATATTTGCCAGCGCGGCCACTGAATACACGCGGCTGGTGCTCAACAGAATCAGACCGGCATGGCGGGCTTTGCAAAATTCGAGAAGATTGAGCGTCCCCTGCAAATTGTGCTCCACGAGCTGGCGGCTGCTAGTGCAACCGTTCACACCGGCGAGAACGCTCGGGTTCGCCGCGGCATCTATTACCCAGTCCACCTCGCCGATCGGCTCCAAATCGCTCATGAGTCGAAGATCTCCGTGAACGAAGTGAACGCCAGACTGTTTGAGAACGGGACAGTTTATCTCGCTACCTCTCCGCGACAGATTGTCGATTCCGATAATGTTGAGCTCGTTCGCTTCATTTCTCTTGCGCAATTCGAGAGCGATCGTAGTGCCAACGAAACCGCAACTGCCGGTGATTAGGATTTTCATGATTTCGTTCGATATCCGGTCTGACGGTAGCGACCTGCTGCTTGCCCTAGCAAACCGACGAAGTGTTGCCTGATCTGAACCGGATCAAAATATTTGCGCGCCGCAATGGCCCCGGCGCGAGCCATCGCCACACGCAACTCTGCGTTGTTGCGCAATCCCTCTAAAACTGGCCCGAGTACAGCCCGGCTTGGGGCGGTTGCCGTGAGTGCCGCATCCGGATGGCGACGGCCCCAAAGCACTCCCGTCGCGTCCTCCGGGCCAATGATGACCACCGGCATGCCCGCCCAACAATACTCCGATAGTTTCGTCGGGAAATGCGTCTGATAAACGCGAGTCATCACACCTTCGAAAGCGTAGGGTTGAACAAGCGCGTCACACTCGTCCTGCACGGTGGGCCACAGTTTGTCCGGTGAGAAGAAGCCGCGGCTCACGACCCGGGGGTGGACAGGAACGCAGTGCTGGTCGCGAGTGTAGAGGTTCAATGTCGTGTTTGTTGTCTCCAGGACATCAAGAATCGACTGCAATCCTTCAAGGTAACCCAGGCCGAGTGAGCCTGCGTAGCCAAGAGTCAGTTGGGGCGCGGATTTCAACGCGCGACTTTCTTCAGGCGCCCGCGATTGGATGCCCTCCGGCGGACCGAAGTAAAAAACTTCCGATGCGCGGCCGAATTTGGCCTCCAGGTAATCGCACATCTCCCGGCTGACGCCGAGCGATAGCGATGCCTCTGCATAGAGGCGCCGCAAGAAACGAACGAAGGCCCATTCAAGCCAGGGATGTGCGCGTTCAAAAGTCTGCGGATCATCCATCGTAATTGTTAGCAGCGGTACACGCAACCCACGCGCCAGCGCCCACGCGTGTTTGTAGTAGGAGAGCTTGTCCATCACGGTTACTACCAGATCAGGTCCGAATTCACGCGCCACTTTCATCGAGCGGCCTATCTGCGGCTCGGTCAGCGTGTTCAACGCATTAAGCCCGCTTGTCCACGATCGGAAGCGCGTACACGCGAGTCGATAGGTCAGGAGCTTTAAACGTTCATAACGACAAGGTAGAAGTTCTGCGTCGAGCTCCGGCGGTGGTCCCATAACCAACAACCGATCACCTGGATAGCCCTTAAGCGCTCGAAAGAGCTGCATGCTTCCGGCGTTAACGGATTGCGGTATCTCTGACGTGCAGAAGAGAATCTTTGATAAAGAGTTAGTCATCGCAGGGCACGCGAAAACCAGCGATTTCCAGAAAGCGTTCTGCCATTCGCCGTTGCGAATAATTCTCGAAGGCCCAATTTCTGCCGGCTGAAGCAATTCGCTCGAGGGTGCTAGAATCTGCGGTTAGCTGCTCGACGATGTCGTCAACTCGATCGAAATCGACTCCGATGTAATGCTCCCAGTTCTTAGGCATCACCGGCAATGAAGCGCCGTAACGCTCTAGATCGACGTTAAACGTCGCGCAGCCCGCGGTGAGAGCCTCCCAGAAGCGGAAGCTATCCCATTGGACAGAGCGGTCGGGGCGCGGGTCCAGTTTTGCAAGAAACTCATAAATAAAACGGCGCAGCTTCGCCTTGTTACCGCCTACCAAGTAACATTCTGGATTGTGGAAAGGCATCGGCGGAATCATCTCCCCACAAAAGCACGCAACCGCCTGACTGTTCTTAAGTCGCTCATAATATGAACGAGAGAAACGAAAGCCAGTTTGACGCCACATCAGTACGTCATAAGCATCAGAAGGTTCTTTGCCGAGATCATCCTTGGTGCGGTCAATCGGGAGTGTTCTCTGAATCTTCGGCTCGAAACTTCGAGCAGCCAAATCGCGCATCCCGTGCGGATAAGGATGAGAAGCCCCGTAGTTAACGAGAATGGCACGCTTCCGTTGGGCAAACCGCGGCGCTCCGGCTGTCGCCTGAGAAACACGATTGGTAAAGCCGAGAACCCATGGCTTCATATTTTCGGGATGCCACGCACGATGATTGAGCTTGCTACGAAGGATGAGATCGAATTGCCTAAATTCTGGTTCCCATGAAACGGTACGATGGCCGTCATGGCTGTCCATGTAGACAGTCTTATAGCGTCGACCCTTTTTAAAAAGGCCTTCCGGAAGCGGACGCCGGACGAGATCGAACGTCTTCATCCGAATCCAGAACGGCCAGGTATAGCTAACTACGACGACATCTGCGTCATCAGCGGACGCTGCGGCATCATGCCGAATCAGGTAATCTCCTGGCGTTGTCGATTCCAGCCAGTAGTCGCAGTTCCCTGAAAACGGCACTCCCAATTCGCGAAGGCCTTCTGCGAGTGTAATCACGTCCTCCTGCAGATTACCCTCCTCATTACGGCAGTACAAATAGACTCGCGGCTTGCTCAAATTGAAACGGTTCGTCAGACTGCGGTTTGGCAAAACTCGCCAATATAGTCTTTCAAGGCCTCCTGCCATGGTCGTAAACCTGCAAGGCCGGTCAACGACAGCCGCACTGAGGCGATCGCTTCGTTGGCGGGAACCGGAGCTGCACGTTCGAAGTGCGACGAGTCCACTGGCTCGAGGCGGGTAGGCAGGTTCAAAAGGGAAATGATATTCGAAATGTAGTCGTAACGAGTGGCGACGCCGGAGTTGCCGACGTGGAAAAGGCCTTGTGCACGAACCGATAGGAGCTCAAGCGTTTTCAAAGCGAAGTCGCGCGCCCACGTAGGTGAACCGAGCTTATCACTGGCCGAAGCGATGACGCGTTTTAGTTCAGCTTCCCGCTTGCGGGCCGCGACGAAGTTTTTCTTATGAGAGGCATTGCCGCCGAACAGCCAGCTCGCGCGAACAATCAAGTGATCGCATCCGCTGGATACTATCCGGTTTTCTCCTTCCAGTTTTGAACGACCATACTCGGTGCGCGGCGCGGGCATGTCGGTTTCCACGTACGGCCCCATCTTCCTACCATCGAAGATTCCACTGCTGCTGATGTAAACCAGGCGCGCGCCCCTCTGCCGCGCGGCCTCCGCAAAATTGCTCGCGCCGCCGGAGTTGATCGAATGCGCTTGGCGGGGGTGGCGCTCGCAGTCATCGACATCGGTGTGGGCAGCACAATGAATGATCGTTTCCGGCTCTTCTTTTTCGACGATGCGAAAAACTTCGTCGCGATTCGTAATGTCACAATCCTCACGGCCAATGGCGCGAATTTCGCGGCGCTGCGCGAGCGCGACACGCACGAACTCAGATCCGAGGACCCCCCGCGCTCCAGTGATCAGAAGCCTCACAAAAAGCGAATCACTCCTCCACGGGCGACAGATTCATTTCCATGTGTAGGGAATCTCGTCCGCGTGAGAATCAAGTCGATCGATTTCATCTGGATTGTGAATCAAGTCCGGGCTGTTAATGATAATCGACTCGCCGGAAGCCAGACCTTTGAAGCCGTACCACAGCATCGGCGGAATGATGAGTAAGCCATAAGCTTCGCGCCCGCTTTCGATCTCCATAACAGCGCCGATAGACGCTGATTCGGGACGCGCATCGTAAATGGCAAACAGAACGCGCCCGGTCGGAACGATCAACCGTTGAGTCATCTGATGGTGGCGCTTCCATGCCTTGACTGCACCACCATTTACCGCGGAGCAGTAAACTTCACCGACCTTGGCGAAATACGGGGAATCCGCGCGCCAGTAATGAAGCAGGGCACCCAAGGAATTGGCCTTCACTGCGCGGGGTTCAACGACCACGCCAGCGATCGTCTCACCGCTCACTATCGGGCCGCCCATGCCAGCTTTCTTTTCTCCGCTAGATCTGTAAACGCAATGATCTGCTCTCCCGTCAGTTGCCGTGCGTTCGATCGATCCGCGAGATAGCTACGATACCAGCTCGCAGTAAATTGCGCGGTTTCCCGAAAAGACAGAGTAGGCCGCCACGACAACTCTTTCGCCGCTTTGCGGCAATCGAGACGAAGCAAACCCGCCTCCGTTTTTCCACGCCGATCGCGCGCGATTTCCGCTGGCGCCGCTCCCGGCCAGAACAACCGCAAGTTTTCGATAAGCGATTCAACCGATTCGTTCACTTCCATCGCGGGTCCGAAGTTAAACGCTTGTCCATGAAGTCGGTAACCGCCGCGGAACAAGCGCGCTCCAAGCCAAAGATATCCGCTAATCGGCTCAAGCACATGCTGCCATGGTCGGGTTGAGGTAGGGTTACGAAGAACTGGTGATCGCCCCTTAGCCCATGATCGAACGCAGTCGGGTACGACACGATCTTTGGCCCAGTCGCCGCCACCGAGGACGTTACCAGCCCGCGCGGAGGCGACGAACAACGAATTCGCCGAATTTTTTCGTTTCCCGATCCTCCTGTCAACCTTCGTCGGAGATTGGAAGAAGCTACTCGCATAAGCACTAAACGCGATTTCGGCACAGGCTTTCGAAGCACTGTAAGGATCCTTGCCGCCGAGGCGATCAGTCTCCCGGTACCCGTGCCGCTGTTCGACATTTTCGTAACATTTGTCGCTTGTGACAATGACCGACGCGCGAACAGAAGTGAGATGCCGAATCGTTTCCAAGACGTTGACGGTGCCGAGTAGGTTTGTTTCGAACGTCTTCACCGGTTCGTCGTATGAGGCACGCACGATTGGCTGCGCAGCGAGATGAAACACAATGTCAGGTTTGGCTTCGCTCATCGCTTTACGAAGTTCACGGAGCTTGCGCACATCACCGTTCACATGCCGGATCCGGTCAGTCAGCCCAATCGCTTTAAAATGGCACGGTCTACTTGGCAAATAGAGCGAGTAGCCAGTAACGTTAGCGCCGAGATCCGCTAGCCAATGGCAAAGCCACGAACCTTTGAAACCGGATGCCCCAGTCACGAAAACTCTGCGCCCTTCGTAAACACCGTTAAAGAGTTTCTTCACCATCGTCCGGCTACTTACAAATGTGCAGCCAGCATCGCGCTCACCAGATTTTCCACGGAGCGCGATTCTCCCGCCAGAGTCGGTTCAGAAAAAGGAATTCCTGATAAGTGTCCATCGGCTGCCAGAAACCCTCGTGACGATAAGCCGCGAGATCGCCTTTGGCAGCCAGATCTCCCAAGGGACCGCGCTCAAGCATCACGT
>WNFC01016780.1_pt1 | contig 18999 bp, 21 predicted proteins | sample 5400541 | NCBI WGS metagenome assembly WNFC01 (sample SAMN13153342, study PRJNA577476) | soil metagenome | isolation source: 120 cm saprolite under Douglas fir tree site 2 hole 2 replicate 1 | place: USA:California | collected 2015-04-18 | reverse complement strand
CCGCCGTCTTCTGGTCGTCCTTGTTGAAGTCAACGAGATGCACCTCGTAAGGCAATCCGATCTCCTCCAGCATGATCGACACCTTGACGCCATTCGGCGTCGGCAGTGAGTAAAGCTGCAGCCGGTCCGGATGTCGCGGCGGCCAGCGCTTGGTGATGGGAAAGTTGGAGAGGGATGACATTGCGGCTTGCTCTTTGTCTCGTGCAAATTGTTGATTTCGTGCAATGAGTGTACGGCCGTCGCCCGTCGAGGCAAAGGTTCAGCATCGCTCCAGACAGACCTTCCGGATCAGGCACGCAAAGGCCATCGCGCGACATGGCGGTGACCATTCTGGCTGCGGACAAGCACCAGCTCGTCGACAGTCCAGGAGATCGGCTCGATCGGATATTCCTCGGCGTTGCGCGCATCGTAAAGAAGCGTCACGTGCGGCGTGAAATTCGCATTTGCCCGCCGTTTCAATCCGCTTCGCGTCAGCGCATCGCCAAGCATCTGCCGAAACGATTGCAATGGGCTTGTCCCTTCATCTCCCACCAAAACGAATGGACGGCTTCCTGGTTTGCCTCGAAAGCTGACAGCGCGGTCGAACGAGACGTCGAACGGCTGCATCCGCATACCCATGACCGCCTCGCACGCGATCTGAACGATGTGATCGGGCAGTCCACCGAGGAAGACGAGCGAGACGTGGAGGCGATCGGCTGGAATGGGCTTGCCGGAGAATCTATGGGCGCGTTTGAGCATTCTGGCCAGCCGGTAGATGCGCGCCGCCGCCGCTCCGTCCGGAATAGCCGCGAGGAACCACCGCTCGTCGCTACTATTTGGACTTCGCTCCATGCGCGATAGAACAAATCATAAACATCTAGAATTGTAAAGCTGAAAGCATCCATGTCGATTGCAGCCGCACGCGAGACGAGAATGCATTGCTTCGTCTCTCCTGACATCGGGCGCTCAATTCGCGCGACCTCCCTCGCCTCGCAACGACGTCGCTCTCATTCCGAACGTAGGTCGACGTTCTCGCGGCGCCATGCGTCCGAGGTTTTGCCAGATGTTTGCCCCTCCGAAGACAGAGGGCGCAGGGAAAGCCGGGTGTCCGATGCACCCGCGGCCGCGTGTGCATCAAAAAGCACACGCGTTAGCAACCACAGGTTCACCGGAATCATCCGGCCTTCCCTGCGCAATGGTTTTAACGGTTTCCTTCGTGCTCTCCCCGGCGACGAGTTCCTTTTTGTCACCGTCGTCTCGCGGATTGAAAGGCTTCACGCGCCCGGTCGGGCCGCCAAACCTCCGCGAGACTTGACACCAGCAACGGGTGCCAGGACCACACGACTTCTCCGTCCGCGACCATGCCGCTCGTCTCGCGCGCTCCCGATCGCTCACGGATCTCGTCGATCCGCCCTGCAATCATGTCGCGCGCACGACACGCTCGCGTCCACCGCATCCCATCCCAACGTCCGTGACGATCGCGATACGCCCCTCGTTAAGGGATGAGACGGCGAGAATTATAAATTTGATTTGGGGTAAGCGCGAAGCGAAATATTTTTGCGCGGTGGACTCGACAGAATAATCGAAATCGCCCGTGATTTGCCCGTCGGGCAAACGCGGGGGCGCGATAGTGGCGCCTAAATCCGGCAATGCGCCTTCAGCAATCAGCCGCGATATTGCTCGTCGCTGACCTTTTCCATCCAATCGACATTCTTGCCGTTGAGTGATTCCGTAATGGCGATATGCGTCATCGCAGTTGTCGCTGTCGCGCCGTGCCAGTGCTTCTCGTCTGGAGGAAACCATATGACGTCGCCGGGACGAATTTCTTCGATCGGTCCGCCCTCGCATTGCACCCAGCCAAGGCCGAACATGACGATAAGAGTTTGGCCGAGCGGATGGGTATGCCAAGCGGTACGTGCGCCAGGCTCGAAGGTGACGTGACCTCCGCTGACGCGTACCGGGTCGCCCACCTGAAACATCGGGTCCACGCGGACCGCACCGGTGAACCACGCCTCGGGACCTTTGCCCGAATGCCTTGAGCCGCTGCGTTTGATATCCATTGTTCCATTCCCTTTTCCGGTTAGCTCAATCCCCGTGGGAGCCTCTGTCAAACCCGGACGCGCGGTCGCCAGCATGACCAATCCGCTCGCGACTCCGAGCAAGCTCCTTCGCGTCATCACGCGATGCGTGTCCGCCGCAGGGCCAGTGCGGCGCTGGAAGCGAGCGTCCGAGCGATCCATCCGTTGAACTCCGTTTGCCTTGCTGGACGTTTTCGGAGCCAATGCCTGTCCCAGACTTAGCGCGTGCGGCTACAGGTGGTAGCCGCTATAATCGGCATGGACTTATAAACAGGGTCGATAAATGCAGCGCGGGAATCTCGACGACCTCTCCGCCTTCCTGATCGTCGCCCGCGAGGGCAGCTTTACGAAAGCCGCCGCCAAGCTCGGGGTTTCGCAGTCTGCGCTCAGTTACACCATCAAGGAACTCGAGGCGCGCCTTAAGCTGCGCCTGCTGACGCGCACCACGCGTAGCGTCTCGCCGACGGCGGCGGGCGAACGGCTGTTGCGCAATGTCGCGCCGCGGCTGGAGGAGATCGAGGCCGAACTCGCAGCCTTGAGCGAGCTTCAAGAGAAGCCATCCGGCACCATCCGTATCACGGCCACCGAATATGCGACCAACGCCGTCCTGCTGCCGAAGCTTACAAAGCTCTTGCGTGAGTATCCCGACATCAAGGTCGAGATCATCTGCGACTACGGCCTGACCGATATCGTCACCCAACGCTTTGATGCCGGCGTGCGTGATGGCGAGCAAGTGGCAAAGGACATGATTGCCGTACGCATCGGACCCGACGCGCGCATTGCCCACCCATGGCGGGTTGTACGCCTGGGAGTTCGAAAAGGGCTCGCGTGAACTCAAGGTGCGGGTCGAAGGCCAACTTTTCTTCAACACCACGACCCAGATGCTCGGTGCGGCGCTCGCGGGCCTGGGCCTGACCTATTTGCCGGAGGGTCTGGTGCAGCCGCATATCAACAAGGGCCGCCTCAAGCGGGTGCTCGAGGACTGGTGCCCTCCATATCCGGGCTATCACCTCTACTACCCGAGCCGGCGGCAGCCCTCAGCGGCCTTTGCGTTGTTGGTGGAAGCCCTGCGGCATCGGATCTGAACGCGTCAGCGTATGGTGTACCCACCGTCGACCGCGAGCGCGTGACCGACCATGAAGCTCGCTGCGGAGCTGCAGAGCCAAAGAACGGCACTTGCGATCTCCTCGGGGCGGCCAAGTCGGCCGATCGGCACGTCTTTCAGCATCGCATGAAGGGCGTCAGCCTGAGTGGCCATCATCTTGTCGAGCATCGACGTATGGATGATGCCCGGACAGACGGCATTGATGCGAATGTTCCTTGCGGCATATTCCAACGCCGCGCTTTTGGTGAGGCCAAGCACGCCGTGCTTGGAGGCCTGGTAGGTTCCGCGCTTGGGACCGCCCACCAATCCTCCGATCGACGAACAGTTGACGATTGCGCCGCTTCCTTGCTTGAGCATGTGGCGCAGCTCGAACTTCATGCAGCTCCACACGCCGCGCAGATTGATGGACATCACGCGATCAAAGTCGTCCCGCGTGGCATCGGCGGCTTCCGCAACAACATTTTGAACGCCGGCATTGTTGTAGGCTGCGTCCAGCCGGCCGAACACCGCGACCGTCTTCCCGACCATGGCTTCGACCTCGGCGTCGTCAGCGACGTCGCATCGGACGGCGAGAGCCTTGTGGCCGAGCGAAGACAGTTCATCGGCGGCAGACCGCACGGCCTTCTCGTTCACGTCGGCCAGCACCACGGAAGCCCCCGATTCGGCAAAGGCCTTCGCCGTCGCAAGGCCCAGTCCGGACCCGGCACCGGTGACGAGCGCCACTTTGCCTTCAAAAGATATGTTCATGACGATCTCCTCGTTCGAGTGGCGTGTCGTGTCGCGGCTAGTGGGGACGTTTTGCGAAGACATCTTTCGCGACGGGCAGTGCCGAAAAGACGTTGGGCCAGCCGACATAGAATGCGAGATGCGTGATGGCCTCCGCGGCTTGCGCCTGCGTCAGCCCGTTATCCATCGCCCGGTTGAGATGCGGCGCAAGCTGGGCTGTCTGTCCATTGGCGATCAGCGCGCTGATGGTGACGAGACTGCGGTCCCTTGGCGCAAGATCCGGGCGCAGCCACAAGTCACGGAACAGCACGTCGGTCGTGTACTGCACGACACCCGGAAAGGACGAGCCAAACTGCTCCTGGACGGTCGTTGCCCGCTGCGCTTCGGCAGCTTCGTCGAGCGGCAGCGGCGTTACGGAAACAGCAGGAAGCTGATCGGCGCCGATGTTGCGGGCGGCAAAGACGTCCTTGGCGACGGCAACGGCCGACATCGCGTTGGCCCAGCCGGCATAGAAGGCGAGGTGTGTGATGATTTCCGAAATCTCGCGCGGTCTGACGCCGTTATCGAGCGCGAGATTGAAATGATATGGCATCTCGATCGTCTGATCGCGCGCGATCAAGGCTGCCAGCGTCACGATGCTGCGGTCGCGGGGTGCAAGGCCGGGGCGCCGCCATACGTCGCCGAGGAGACGGCTTAGCGTGTAGGCCTCCAGCGCCGGAGCGACCTTTCGCACATCCTCATATGTCGGCGTCGGTGTCGATCCGGTCATGGCGGTGGTCTCCTCTGCGCGGGCCGATAGCATCGCCATCAGCAAAAATAATGAGATGGCCGCGGTCTGACGTTTCATGTCGGGTCTCCCGCCGCGGACACCGGTCGGTGGACGCGCCGCGCTGGGGCGTCGTCGCATTGAGCTGATGCAGGGCGATCAGGGCGTTGCTCAGCACGAGCGGCGTGCTCGCGAGATAAACCGAACCCGGTTTTCACCGAACGAAGCTCCCAGTCATCAAGAAAACAGCCGTGCGTCGCGCGCCGATCGGAATGAGCGCCGTTCACGAGACCTGTTATATGAGAGCGGTCGGCATGCGATTAGATGGCTCAATTCGCATGGACTTATGAAGCGGGCTTATGAATTGGCCGGAGCCCGCATGAAGGCGCCGGCGGGTGATGCCGACGCCTCCTTCGTTGTATCGCGCGACGGCGGAACGGGTCAGCCCGGTCCCGCGCCTTGCGTGGCGGTATACACCGCGTAGAGCGACTGGCTGGCGGCCATGAACAGGCGGTTGCGCTTGGGGCCGCCGAAGCAGACGTTGCCGCACACCTCGGGCAGGCGGATGCGGCCGATCAGCTTGCCGGCCGGCGTCCACACCGTTACGCCGCTATAGCCCACGTGACGCCCGGCATTGCTCGAGGCCCAGACATTGCCATTGACATCGCAGCGCACGCCGTCCGGACCGCACTTCACGCCGTCAACCATGAAGTCGCTGAACAGCTTCTGATTGCCGAGCTTGTTGTCGGCGCCGACATCGAACACGGACACGTCGCCCTTGCCGCCGGCCCCCGCATCGCCCGGCCCTTTGCCGGTACTGACGACATACAGCTTCTTGAAATCGGGCGAGAAACAGAGGCCGTTGGGATCCGGCACCTGGTCCTCGGTCACCACGAGGTCGAGGCGGCCGCTGGAATCGATGCGATAGCAGCTGGTCGGCAGCTCACGCTTGCCCGGCACGAAGCCGGCCGGCTGGCCGATCCGCGGATTGAGCTTGCCGCCCGGATTGCTGGCGCCGCCCGGGGCGTCCGGCTCGCCCTCGTAAAGCTGGCCGCCATAGGGCGGATCGGTGAACCAGTAGCTGCCATCGGGGTGGGCGACGACATCGTTGGGCGAGTTGAGCTTCTTGCCGTTGAAATTATCCGCGAGCACGGACACCGTGCCGTCGTGCTCGTAACGCACGACCCTTCGGGTGAGATGTTCGCAGGAGAGCTGACGGCCCTGGAAGTCGAACGAGTTGCCGTTGGAGCTGTTGGACGGGGTGCGGAACACGCTGATGCGACCGTCGTCCTCCGACCATCTCATCTGGCGATTGTTGGGAATATCGCTCCACACCAGATAGCGGCCCTGCGCGCTCCAGGCGGGACCTTCGGCCCACAGCAATCCGGTGTAGAGACGCTTGATCGCCGTGTTGGGTTGGGCGACATCATTGAATGACGGATCGACCGCAATGATATCGGGGTCCCAGAAATAGGTGGTCGGCGCGCCGCTAGGGCCGAAATCCCGCGGCGGCGTGGTGATTGTCGTCGGCGGCGCCGCCTCGCTGCTCTGCTGGGCCAATGCGCTCCCGGCTCCGACCATTGTGGCACCGGCGGCGATTGCCAGGCCCTGGACGAGCGTTCGTCGTGAAATGATTGATTCCGGATCGCGCTGCACGTCGCGTGTCATCATATCCTCCCAATATGAGCGCCGGCCGGTTGATCCGGCCAGGCGGCGCAAGGCTAATCCGATCCGGCCCCGGTTGCGAGAGCCGCTTTTGAGTCCGCTCGCGACTGCCTGCGCCGGGCCGCGGCGCAACCACCATGCCATTGCCACCCTGTAATTGACGGGTGTCGTGCTTGCCGCCCTGCGACCCCGTGCTAGGTTGCCGGGAAGAAAATCAAGCTCGGGGAGAGTCATGCAGAAGGTGAGCCGTCGCGCGCATTTGCAGGGGATATTGGGCGTCATGGCGCTGGCCGGGATGCCGGTCGCGGCCCGCGCCGAGGAGGGGTCGGTGCCACCGGAAGGGATCGGTCACCGCATCAAGCATGTGTCCTACAGCGACATCGGCGGGCGTCCCGACAGCGTCCAGATCATGTCCAGCCGCAATCATCTTTATGTCGGTCATATGTTCAGCGATGGCGTGACCATCCTGGATGCCAGCGACCCACGCAAGCTGAAGCCGGTGAATTTTTTCACGGCCGGGCAATATACCCGCACCCATCATCTGCAATCGTCGGACGATCTGCTGCTCGTCGCCAACGGCGCCAATATCGTCGCCATGCAGTCCTATAGCGACCAGCGCGGCTATTTCGAGAACAATCTGGCCGACAGCATCACCAAGCGCAAAAGCTTCCGCAGCGGTCTTTCGATTCACGACATCTCCAAGCCCGGCGAGATGAAGGAGATCGCGTTTCTCGAAATGCCGGGATTAGGCGTCAACCGGCTGTCCTGGATGGGCGGGCGCTATGCCTATGTGTCGGCGCATTTCGACGGCTTCACCGATCACTGCCTGTGCATCGTCGATCTCAACGAGATCACCAAGCCGGTCATCGTCTCGAAATGGTGGCTGCCGGGCATGAACCGCGCGGCCGGCGAAGCGTCGACCGCGCCCAAGGGCAAGCGCTACGCGCTGCATCACATGATTGTCGCGGGCAAGCTCGGCTACGGCGCCTGGCGCGATGGCGGCTTCACCATCCACGATGTGTCAGATCCCACCCAGCCGAAACTGCTGTCGCACATCAACTGGTCGCCGCCGTTTCCGGGCGGCACCCACACGCCCTTGCCGTTGCCGGGGCGCAATCTCGCGGTCGTGGCCGACGAGGCGAATGCGGAGAAGTGCGCGAAGGGGCTGTTCCAGATCTTCGTGGTCGACGTGCGGGCCCCGGAAAATCCGGTGACGATCGCAACCATGCCGGTCCCGCAGGATCGCGACTATTGCGCCGCCCCCGGCACGTTCGGGCCACACAATCTGCATGAGAACCGGCCCGGGTCGTTCCAGAGCGAGGAGACGATTTTCGCGACCTACAATGCCGGCGGCGTCCGCGTGTTCGACCTCAAGAACCAGTTTGCCCCGAAGGAGCTTGCGTTCTGGCTGCCGCCGACGCCGGCCAAGTTGATCGACCCGAGGCCCAACGTCGCGCTCGCCGCCAAGACCGCCGATATCTATGTGACGCGGGACGGGCTGATCTATGCGACCGACTGGAACGCCGGTCTGCACGTGCTGCAATATGAAGGCTGAACGGCGAAGGGCGCGATTTGCCCGTCGGGCAGTCGCGCGATCGTTGGCATAGGAAAGTTCCTGGAATCGCTCGGGTTTTGGTACGGCTTTTTTTTGTCAAATTGAGGGAATCTACGTAAGTACGCTCATCCGTGTATCGGAATATTCCGGTTCATGAGCCCATGGAGTGCGAGGATGTGCGATTGAGCGGCCTGCAGCGGAATGGGTGGTGTTCTGGGCACCGTTCACGAGATCACTAATAGGATCGTCGGCGAACGCCAACTTCTCCGCAATATCGGAATGCGACCGCGGAGTATTTTGGGAACACGTCCGACACGGTGACCTCATGCGAGAGCCGCGGGATCGGCTGGCGGAGTCGCGCCTCGCAGAACACAATTTTCAAAGTGTCGACCTCAACTGGGCGGCTAAGAGTGACCAACCCGGAGGATAAAATGGCCAGCATGAGAAGAGAGACTGATAGCCTCGGCGTTGTTGAAGTGCCTGCGGACAAGCTGTGGGGTGCTCAAACCCAGCGCTCGCTTGAACATTTCAGCATCGGAAAGGACTTGATTCCCCGCGAAATGATCACGTCCTACGCCACCTTGAAGAAGGCCGCCGCCATCGCCAATCACGATAGCAAACGGCTTGACGATGAGCGCACCAAGCTGATCGTTCAGACCTGCGACGAGATCCTGGCCGGCCAGCATCACGACATGTTTCCGTTGCATGTCTGGATGACAGGCAGTGGCACTCAGTTCAACATGAACGTTAACGAGGTGATCTCCAACCGCTGCTGCCAACTCGCCGGGACTCCCCTCGGAAGCCATGCGCCGGTCCATCCCAACGACCACGTCAACATGGCGCAGTCGTCGAATGACTCTTTCCCTTCGGCCATGTGCATCGCGGCGGCTGTGAACGTGAAAGAGCGCCTCATTCCTGCGGTGTCGGCGTTGCGCGACGCGATTGCCGCGAAATCGCAGAAATGGGACGACATCATCAAGATCGGGCGCACGCACATGCAGGATGCCACCCCGCTGACATTGGGCCAGGAATGGTCCGGTTATGTGGGCATGCTGTCGGACAATCTGGAGCGGATCGAAGCAGCTTTGCCGGGCGTGTATCGATTGGCGCTCGGTGGTACGGCCGTCGGCACCGGCATCAACTCGGCGCCGGGTTTTGCCGAAGCATCGGCGGCCCAGATCGCCAAGCTCACCGGCCTGCCTTTCGTCACCGCGCCCAACAAGTTCACCGTGCAGGGCGCTCACGATGCACTGGTCCAGCTCTCCGGAACGCTGCGCACGCTCGCCGTGTCGCTCTACAAGATTGCGAACGACATTCGGCTGATGTCATGCGGCCCACGCGCCGGATTTGCAGAATTGAAAATTCCGGAAAACGAACCGGGTTCCTCGATCATGCCGGGCAAGGTCAACCCGACCCAGTGCGAGGCGCTGACGATGATAGCTGCGCAGGTGATGGCCAACGACGTCGCGGTGGGCTTCGGCGGCGCCGGCGGTTATCTCGAAATGAACGTCTATAAGCCGCTCATGATCTTCAACATCACTCACTCCATCACGATCCTGAGCGACGGCTGCGTGAACTTCCGCAAGTTCCTGATCGAGGGTACCGAGCCCAACCTTAAGAAGATCAACGAATACGTCGAACGTTCGCTGATGCTGGTGACAGCGCTTTCGCCGGTCATCGGCTACGACAAGGCATCGAAGATCGCGCACTACGCGATGGACAATGATCTCACCTTGAAGGCGGCGGCCTTGAAATTGGGCTTTGTCACGGAAGCCGAATTCGATCGGGTCGTCGATCCTAAGAAAATGGTGAAGCCGTACGTGGCAGGAGGGCCATCGGCGGCCCACGCGGCCTGAGCACCCGCACTCGGGAGGGCGGAGCCGGCCCGAAACCTTCGAGCCGGCTCCTTCCGGAGCTTGGGCGTCTAAACGCATGGATCGGGAGGAAGTCCCATGACGTCCGATGAGCGTTGCAATCTCGTCCTCACCTTCGCGCGGACACTGTTCGTCAACGGACAAGCCACGGATCAGGTTGTGGCCGCGGGGGAGCGTCTGGCTCGCGCGTTAGGCCTGCGCGCGAACGTCATGGCGCGCTGGGGCGCACTACAGCTTCAGTCCGACGGCGAGGCCACACCGTTCTGTCAGATACCGGCCGATCCGGCCGGCGTGGAGATGGATCGCGTCACTTCGACGATGCGGGCGATAGAGGCCGTCGAAACCGGACGGCTGGCGCCGGATGCCGCAATGAAGGCGATCGGGGTGATCGCGCATGCGCCGCCGGCTCCGACATGGCTTTTCGTGCTTGCGGCTGCGGCAGGCGCCGTGGCGCTATCGGTGATCTTCGGCGTCGACCATTTCCTTGCCATGGTGCTGATCTTCGTCAGCGCCGGCGCCGGCGCCATTCTACGCCGCGCTCTCGCCCGGTTGAGTACGAACTATTTCATCCAGCCGTTCTGCGCAGCGATCCTCGCTGGCGTTATCGGCGCGCTGGCGGTCCGTTACGATCTTAGCTCGTCGCTGCGACTGGTCGCGGTCTGCCCGTGCATGGTCCTGGTGCCGGGACCGCACTTCCTCAACGGCGCCTTGGACCTTATCGCCGGCCGTATCCATCTTGGCGTCGCCCGGTTGGTCTATGCCGGCCTCGTCGTCGTCGCGATTTCGACGGGATTGCTGCTCGGTCTGGCGCTTCTTGGCGTCGCCTTGCCAGTCGATCCACCGGGGCGAACTGTCCCCTTGTGGCAGGACGTGGTTGCCGCCGGCGTCGCAGTCGCTTGCTACAGCATCTTCTTCTCAACGCAATTGAACATGCTGTCCTGGCCGGTGGCGGTGGGCATGTTGGCCCACGCCCTGCGGTGGGTCGCACTCAACATGTTCGGTTTCGGCGTCGCAGCCGGCGCGCTGATCGCATGCATCATCGTTGGACTGATACTCACTCCGATTTCGCGCCACTCGCACATGCCGTTTGCGGCCATCGGCTTTGCCTCCGTGGTGTCAATGATACCGCCTCATCGTTCCGAAGTTGATTGTCGACTATCTCGGCAACCGATCGACGCAAACAAGAAGCATGGGAGCGGCTGAACATGTCAACGCTCGCTAGAATCGTCCCAAACTCGGCCCATCCGGCGGATGATGCGGCAGAGCTGTCGCGCTTGGAGGCGCGTCTGCCGCCGTTGCTCAGTGTCATCGCTGGAATGGTCGACCTCACCGGCTTCTTTACTCTGGGTCATATCTTTACCGCCCACATCACCGGCAACCTCGTCGTGGCTGCCGCTGCGGCGGTGCAGGGCGGCCCGTTTAACCTGGCGCAGGCGCTGGCCATTCCTGTCTTCATGCTGGCTCTGGCGGTTGTCTGGTTGATCGCCCAAGCCTCGCACCGGCGCGGTCCGAGCTTGGCGCGGCTATTGCTTTTGGTTCAATTTCTGCTGCTCGCTGCGGTCCTGATTTTCAGCGTCATCACCAAGCCGTCGACCAGCCAGCACGCGCTGATGGCCGGCATTGCCGTTATGATCGCCGTTTCCGCAATGGCCTGTCAGTACGCTCTCCTTCGCCTCGCGATTCCAGGCGCAATTTCGACAGCCGTGATGACCGGTAATTTGACCAATACCGTGTTGTCGCTAATGGACTTGTCGTCGAGCCGCCATCCCCTGCTGCCGGTTGATGCCGATCGCTTAAGAAGGTCGCTTCATCTTCTGTTCGGCTTCCTCGCGGGCTGCGTCATTGCCGCCGCCGCGGTCTCTTGGCTCGGAGACTGGGCTTGGTCATTGCCGGTTGCGCTCGCGGCGGTGGCGATCGCGATACGGTAAAACAAATGATGCATTCGTGGGCACGGCGTACCCGAGGTGAGCGGGGCGAGGGATCGCGCCACCAGCCTGGTAGTCGCCGGTACACGGTCAAAATGACGCGAATGATTCGAGCAATGGAGGCGTCGGGCGTCGCCGTGACTATGCTCTGAAATTCGGTCCCGCTTTCGGCGCGCGCGAGAAACTCATTTCATTCCGACGTCGCGCTGCCTGCGCTCCCTCGGCAGCCGCCAAAGATGGAATGGCACCCAGATCAGCAGACGGAGGAGAACGATCGCTGAGGCGATCTGGATAACCCCGCCGATTTCCTTCAGCGTCACTTCAAAGCGAGAGCCCCAGGGCTCCGGCAACAGGTCCGCCAAGGCCTCGATCGAATGGGTCATGAAGCGCAGCCAATCCCTGATCCATTCGGGATGATAGACGAAGGCGGCGAAGATCAGCACCCAGGTCGCGATCATCAACCGGCGTCAGGGATCACGGCGCTACCGGTGGTCGCAGCAATCGCGCTTGTTGCGCCTTGACGACCGAGTAGCATTCGCAGGTGGTTTTGGTCAGGCCATCGAGATCGATGATCTCGATCTTGCCGCGGCTGTATCGAATATGGCCCGCTTTCTGCAATGAATTCGCGACGAGCGACACGCTGTTGCGGCGCGCGCCGATCATTTGCGCCATCAATTCCTGCGTCAGCGTGAAATTGTTGCTGCCGTACAAATCCCGCACGCGCAGCAGCCATCGCGCCAGGCGGGTTTCCACCGCGTGCGAGGCATTACAGCCCGCGGCCTGCTGGGCTTGTATGAAAAGAGCAAGTCCGTGCCGGGCCATGGTGGTGCGCAAAGCCAGGCTTCGTTCGGCCACTGCGCTCAGCCGCTCGACCTCGAGCATCGATGCCGTTCCAGCCAACATCACGACGGCAGTGGTGACCGCGGTCGATCCCGTCAGCGCGACGCCGAGATTGACAATGCTGTCTCGCCCGATCATGGCGACTTCGACGCGCTCTCCCTCGCCAAGCTCGACCACCATCGAAACAATGCCGCTGTGTGGCAGATAGACGTGCGTGATCGTGTCGCCAATTCTTGCAAGCTCTTGTGACTGAGTCATCGCGACCGTTCTAAGATGCGGACGAAGGGCCTCAAAATCGTCTGCACTTAGTCCAGCCAAGAAGCCATTTTGCGAACGTGCTTCCGAGCCCATGGCTGGCTCCCGTACTCTACTTCGAATTGCAGCGGCGAGAGGCCACCTTAGCTGCCCTCTCGCGCCGGACAAAGATATACCAGGGCGCTATGCATGCAGCGATGCATATAGGATTTCGTTCGGAGGACACCCGACGGCTGCAGTGCGGTGGGATGCGGAGCAGGAAGCCCGCGGATAAAGCCACCCTCCACCTGGGTTCCGAAATCCCGAGGTGGGATGCAACGATGGCTGATATCTCTGGAGCATTATCGAAATGTTATCGCTCGGACGGGGAACAGTACCCCGTCATAATCATTCCTGCCTAAGGCGGGAACGCAAAGACGCCGCGCAACGAATGGTCCAACATCGGAAATGCGCGGTTCCTCGCCAAAAAGGTCGGAGTTCCACCCAGTGCGTTGAATGGGCCGAAACTCAGCACCGCGACTAGCCTCGGGTGGGCATATGGGGCCCAGGTGTAACTTCCAGGTGTAACTCATCGCCGAACAGCGAGCAGATACATCGGGCACAACCCAAACGGCCAGAGGAAAGACAGGAGCAGCCATGAAGCTGAACTCAACACAGTTGGAACAGACCCTGAGCCAATTTGAAGCCGAAGTGCTTCCAGACGATCATCCGGCACTTAAGCAACTGAGTGGAATGTTCGGGGACCATACGTTCCTTCTCGACAGTAGCGGTCTCAATGTGCTGGAGCCCGCCGGCACGCCGGAGACGGAAACGCCGACTGGCGAAATTGTGAATCTTGCGAGCTGGAGCGATGCGACGCTCACAAGTCTCAGGCCGCACGAACCCGAACCAACGGGCGTGCTCGTCGTCCTCGAACCGAGACACTGATCGGCGTGCTCGTTTGACTCCAATCTTCCCCCCGCGAGACGTGTAGCAACGCCTCGCGGGAATGATTGGACCGAGGCTATCACTTCACCTCCATCTGCAGCCCTTCCTTCTCGATGATGGAGGCGAACTTGACGGTTTCCGCCTGCACGAAATCGGAAAATTGTTGCGGCGTGCCGTAGTCGGCGCGGGCGCCCATCGCGGCGATATTCTTTTTGATCTCCTCGCGTTCGAGCATGGCCTTGACCTGCAAATTGAGCGCGTTGACGATCTCGCTCGGGCAGGCCTTCGGCAGGATCGTGGCGGCAGTCAATCCCGCGGCTCCGGACAGCACGCCGCGGCGGGACAAAAATTCTGGTTGGTCACACGTTCACTCCCTGCTTCGCGCCTGTTTTGCAGCGAGCGTAGGGAACGAGCGACGGGGCAGCAAGCGGACGACTTGGCGCAGGTGGGCTTGGTGCAAGGTAGAATTTGCCGCGGGTGGAATTTGGCGAAGGATAATTTTGCCCGGTCACCCAATCGCCTCCGGCGTTCCCCGGATGCGGCGCAGCGCGCCGAGCTTGCGGCGTGGTGCGCTGCTGATCCGGGGTCCATGTGGAGCGTGGGTCCCGGCTCTGCGGAGCAGCGCTTCACGCTGCGCCGCGTCCGGGACACGAGCAGCGCTAGTTGAAGCTCAACAGCTTGAACAGCGGCGTCAGGTAGCTCAGCTCCTGGCCCGAGGTCTGCGTGGTGCGGCTGATGAAGTCGAAGATCTTGCCGTCCTGCAGGCCGTAATTGGCGAGACGCCGGACTTGGCGGTTCTTGTCGAAATAGACTGCGATCACCCGCTGGTCGACCACCTTGGTCTCCATGAACATCACCGGGCGTGAGGCGCGCTGCGAGATGTAATAGAACACCTCGCCGTCCAGGGTCGCGACGGTCGAGGGCGTGCCCATCACGATCAGCACCTGGTCCTGGCTCGCGCCGATCGGAATCTGCTCAAGCGCGCCCGGCGGGATGATATAGCCCTTCTGGAACTGCTCGCCGGTGCAGCCGGCAAGGGCCACGCAAAGCGCCACGCAAACGAGGGCTGCGGCCGCGGCCCCGCGCCAGCGGACGGCAAAGCCGCGCCAGCGCGCGGAAAAACCACGCGACGTTGGTTCGCGTGAGCGGGTCTTCGTCGCTTCAATCATTGCGGAACGTGTCCCGTCCTCATAGAACCGGCCCCGCCCGCATCTTGCGCAAGCGGATGGCGGGCTCGTTGCAACAAAAGCGCGCCCGAACTTGAGGCGCACGCTGGCGGAATCCAGAAATGCTTTGGCCGTTCAATCACTTCAGGAAACCCCGGCTGCCCCCGCGCGGCACCATTGAGGCCATCTATGGCATGATCGTGACGCAAGCGCGAGAACCCTTGTTTTATCGGGACTTGGGCGTGGCGGATACGGTTAATGGCCGTTTTGACCTGCTGATCCTGCATCTGTGGATGGTGTTGCGCCGGCTGCGGCCAATGGAGGGCAGCGAGGGACTCGCGCAGGCGCTGTTCGACCGATTCTGCGCGGATATGGACGCCAATCTGCGCGAAATGGGTGTCGGCGACCTCACGGTTCCCAAGCGGATGCAGGCCTTTGGCGAGGCTTTCTACGGCCGCGCGACGGCCTATGACTTAGCTATTGACTTGGCGCTGACGGATGGCGCGGAACCGCTGGCGCAGGCGCTGTGCAAGAATATCTTGAACGGGGCGCAGATCGACAATGCGCGGCGGCTGGCCGCCTATGCGGGGGCGACGATCGCCGCACTCGCGGCGCAGGACGACGCCGCGCTGCTGGCCGCGTCATGGAGATTTCCCTTGCCGGATTCTTCGCCGGATTCCTTGCCAGATTCTTGGCCGGATCGAGAGGCGGCTCAGTCATGACCAGACCATCGGGAGCGGGCGATGCGCGCGATCCCTGGCGCGCCGTGGTCACGGTGGCGCAAATCCCGGACACCGGCCTGCATCGCGACATTGACGCCGATCCGGCCGCGCGCGCCGCGATGGCGGAAGCCGCCGGCCTGCGCGAGATGCCGGCGGCGCATGCATCGTTCGACCTGGCGTTGACAGGCGGCGGCCGGGTTCATGTCACCGGGCGCGTGCAGGCGCGGATCGGACAGACCTGCGTGGTGACGCTTGATCCCATCGACAGCGCGATCGACGAGCCGGTCGATCTGATGTTCATCCCAGTGGAGCAATTGGCGCAATTCAGCCGGCCGGCCGATGACGGTCCGGACGGTGAGGCGGAAGCCGCGGATTCGCCGGAGCCGATCGAGAATGGCGTGATCGATCTCGGGCGGCTTGCGACCGACGTGCTGTATCTCGCGATCGATCCCTATCCGCGCAAGGCGGACGCGATGTTCGAGCCGCAGGTCGAAGCCGCCGATCCCGAGGATCACCCCTTCGCGGCGCTGAAAGCGCTGCGCGCCGATTCCGATATGCCCGCGGCGGAAGAGGCCGAGGGAAAGTCCAACGCAAAGTCCAAGCGGCCGTGATTTCGCACCCGTGACGGCGTGCGCTGTCTCTTCGTCATGGCCGGACTTTGTTCCGGCCATCCACGCCTTTTTGCCGAGGAGACGCCGCAAAGACGTGGATGCCGGGGACAGGCCCGGGCATGACGACGCGCTGGATCCCACCTCAAAAATCCCACCTAAGGGATTGAATTATGTGGATTTGTCTGGTTATTGCAGGGTCGCGCCGCCGACCTGAGGGGCGGCAAAGGGCCTGGTCAAGAGGTTGTGTCGGGACGGGGAGGCGCTATTGTCGCGGCCCGGCTTGGGCGCAGGGGTTGTGTCAGGGCTTATTCGCTGCCTTCCGCGGCGATCTTGAGTGGTTTCCGGGACGTCCATGCCTCAAAAGGTTCGAATCGCGCTTGACGCCATGGGTGGCGATGTCGGCGCATCGGTCGTCATTCCGGGCGCCGCGATCGCACTGTCCCGGCATCCCGAAACGGAGTTTCTGCTGGTTGGCGACCGTGCGCAAATCGAAGCACAACTGGCCAAGCACCCGGCGATGAAGGCGGCGTCGCAGGTGATCCATACCGATGTCGCCGTTAGCAATAAGGACAAGCCGAGCCAGGCCTTGCGGCGCACCCGCAGGACCTCTTCGATGTGGCTTGCAATCGATGCCGTGAAGAAAGGCGAGGCCGATGTCGTGGTGTCCGCCGGCAACACCGGTGCGCTGATGGCGATGGGGCGGTTGAACCTGCACACGCTGCCGGGCATCGACCGGCCGGCGATTGCGGGTGTGTGGCCGACCTTGCGCGGCGATTCCGTGGTGCTCGATCTCGGTGCCACCATCGGCGGCGACGCTCACCATCTGGTGGCGCTGGCGGTGATGGGCAGCGCCATGGCGAGCGTGCTGTTCGACCGCGAGCGGCCCACCGTCGGCCTGCTCAATATCGGCGTCGAGGAGATCAAGGGCCATGAGGAAATTCGCGAGGCGGCCGAACTGCTGCGGGCGATGAATCTCCCCCAGCTCGACTATGTCGGCTTCGTCGAGGGCGACGGCATCGGCAAGGGCGACGCCGACGTCATCGTCACCGAAGGCTTTTCCGGCAACATCGCGCTCAAGGCCGCCGAGGGAACGGCGCGGCAGATGAGCGAGTTGTTGCGGGCTGCGATGGCGCGGACGTGGCGCTCCAAGATCGGCTATCTCTTCGCCAAGGACGCCTTCCGCGAGCTGCGCGACAAGCTCGACCCCAGCAAGTCGAACGGCGGCGTGCTGCTTGGCCTGAACGGCGTCGTCGTCAAAAGCCACGGTGGAACCGACGCCGAGGGCTTTGCCTACGCGGTCGAGTGGGGCTATGAGATGGTCCATTACGATCTCCTCACCAAGATCAACCAAATGCTCAATCGCGATGGCGGCGCGCTTTCGGCGTCGATCACGCAGGAGGCTGTCTCGTGACCTTACGTTCGGTGGTGCTCGGCTGCGGGTCGTACCTGCCGCAGCGGATCCTGACCAACGCCGAACTCGCGGCGCGGATCGACACGTCCGACGAGTGGATCGTGCAACGCACCGGCATCCGCCAGCGCCACATCGCGGCCGACGGCGAGTTCACCTCGCACTTGGCGATCAACGCAGCCCAGGCCGCGCTCGTGCATGCCGGTGTCGACGCGCAGTCGATCGATCTGATCGTGCTTGCGACCTCGACGCCGGACAACACGTTCCCCGCGACCGCGGTCGCGGTCCAGCACGAGCTCGGCATCAATCATGGTGCCGCCTTCGACCTGCAGGCGGTTTGCTCCGGCTTCGTGTTCGCGCTCGCCACCGCCGACAATTTCCTGCGCTGCGGCACCTATAAGCGGGCGCTGGTGATCGGCGCCGAGACGTTTTCGCGAATCCTCGACTGGGAGGATCGCGGCACCTGCGTCCTGTTCGGCGACGGCGCCGGCGCGATCGTGCTCGAGGCACAGGAGCAACCCGGCAAGTCCACCGACCGCGGCGTGCTGACGACGCATCTGCGCTCCGACGGCCGGCACAAGTCGAAGCTCTATGTCGATGGTGGTCCGTCCTCGACCAAGACGGTTGGCTACCTCAGGATGGAAGGCCGCGAGGTCTTCAAGCATGCCGTCGGCATGATCACCGATGTCATCGTGGACGCCTTCAACGCCACCGGGCTTACCGCCGACGGCATCGACTGGTTTGTTCCACATCAGGCCAACAAGCGAATCATCGATGCGTCGGCGCACAAACTTCATATTGCACCGCAGAAAGTGGTGCTGACGGTCGATTTGCACGGCAATACCTCCGCGGCCTCGATTCCCCTCGCGCTGGACGTCGCCGTCAAGGACGGGCGCGTGAAGAAAGGCGACGTCGTGCTGCTGGAGGCCATGGGCGGCGGCTTCACTTGGGGCTCCGCGCTCGTGCGCTGGTGAGCGATCGCCAAATGTTTGTCGGATTTTGAGTTGTTTTAGATGTTCATTGTCTTGACGGCGGTGTTGACCGTTGCAAGGTAACCTCTTAATTTCAGATGGAAATTGTTCGCCGTGATTGGGGCTGGCGATGACGATGGGAACGGGAAAGACAGTCACACGCGTTGACCTATGCGAGGCCGTCTATCAGAAGGTCGGCCTTTCACGCACGGAGTCATCGGCGTTTGTCGAGCTGGTGCTGAAAGAGATCACGGATTGCCTGGAAAAGGGTGAGACCGTGAAACTGTCGTCATTCGGATCGTTCATGGTACGCAAGAAAGGTCAGCGTATCGGCCGTAATCCGAAGACGGGCACGGAGGTACCGATTTCTCCGCGTCGCGTGATGGTGTTCAAGCCGTCGGCGATCCTGAAGCAGCGGATCAACGG
>WNFC01009459.1_pt1 | contig 19000 bp, 21 predicted proteins | sample 5400541 | NCBI WGS metagenome assembly WNFC01 (sample SAMN13153342, study PRJNA577476) | soil metagenome | isolation source: 120 cm saprolite under Douglas fir tree site 2 hole 2 replicate 1 | place: USA:California | collected 2015-04-18 | reverse complement strand
CAGCGGGTCGTCGCTCAGGCCGGGAAGCCACCACGCACAGTGGCGACGTCCGGGAATCAGTCAACGTGCCTCACGAACCCGCCCCTCGACCATGTTCTGCAAGGGGTTCCAATGGACGCCAAAAGTGCCGTCTGCCCTCCCGGCCCTCTAAGTAAACGGCATTGGCCGTAGCCTCGTCGTAGCGGGTCCGGTCATCGTCGAACTCTGCGAGCACCCCGGCGCCGAGGACGAACGTCACCGATTCACCGCGAGCGTATCGTCGCACGCCGGTTGGACTCACCGCCCTTCGCTACTCTCGAGCACACGGCGCAGCTTGCGTTCCGACAGGCGGCCGTAGGAGAAGGGTTGGCCATCGAGCAGCACACCGGGGGGAAACGCCATTCCGCTCCCCGCTGCCAACGCTCTCCCGGCCTCGCTTTCGAGCGGCACGACTTCCACGGTGAGGTCGAACTCCCGGCCGAGGCGGTCTAGGGTCTGCTGGGCCTGGTCGCAGAAGCCACAGTCCGGTTTGGTCAGGAGGGTCACCCGGGTCATTTGGCGCCCAGGCCTGCGCGCAGGTCGGCCACGAGTTGGTCGACCGGGACGTACATGGTGTAGTTCGGGGCGCCGCCGTAGTCGGCCCGCCAACGGATCTTGCCGTCGGTCCCCACGACGATGAAGGTGTGTCCGTCGGCGCCCGTTCCCATCATCCCGAAGCTGTTCGCGTGGTAGGTCTTGGAGACCGCCAGATCGGGGTCGGCCAGCACGGGCGTGCGCAGGCTCTCGTCCGACACCTTCTGGCGGAGGTCGGTGAGCCGGTTGCCGGTGATGCTCACCACCTCATCGATGCCAAGCTGCTTGAACTTGACGTCGCTGGCCTCGATGTCCCGGATCTGGTCCCAGCAGGGCTGGCAGCTCACCCCCTCCTGGAAGTAGAGGAGTACCGTCTTGCCCTGCTGTGAGGCCAGGTCGAACTGGCCCCCCGCCGTGGAGGCCAGTTGGATGGCGGGCGCATCCGCACCCGTTGCTGGCTGGCCCACCTGGTAGCGACCGCCGCCGCTAGTGACACCGCTGTGGCGCCCGGCCCGGAAGATGCCGAACAGGATTGCACCGACGACCACGATGCCGATGGTGGCTCGAACGAGGAGACGGCGACGGGCGGCTTGCCGGGCCGCTGCGGCCCGGGTTGCGGCCCGGTCCGCCCGGCTCCTTCCGTGACGAGTGGGGGTGCTCATGGCCCCATCCTTTCTCCCTGGCCCGCCGGGGCTAACGGCTCACGTTCGTCAGCCGACGGGGCGATCTCGGGCTCGACCTCGTCTGTTTCGTGCGAGCGGATGGCCACCCACGCCAGGATCCCCAGCACGCCGGCGAGGACCGCTGCCACGACCCAGCCCGGGACGCCCGACAGGGCCGAGGCGACGAGGTGCGCGTAGTGCTGGAGACGCACGGTCAGGCCGATCTGCCAGCCGCCTGTCGGCATCGAGGGTCCGGTGAGCGCCAGGACGAAGGTGAGGGCTCCCATAGCCAGCAAGAGCAGGCCACTGGCCACTGTCGCCACGCCCAGCTCCCGGGCGGCGATCCGCAATGTGCGCCCCCGCAGCAGGGAGCCCGCCCGCCAGTCGTGGCGGTCCCAGAGCACGGAGATGACGAACAGCGGCAGCACCATCCCGAATACGTAGGCCACCCCCACCGCCAGGGCGACAAGAAACGAGCTGGCCGCGCCCGAGAGAGCAATCACGCCGGCCAGGACCGGAGCGCAGCAAGCACTCGCCACCCCGGAGAATGCGCCGAGGGCACACACCGCTGCGGGCCCCCTGTCGGCCCGTGCCCGCATGCCGGGCATGGGCATGGGAAGCTTCCACCCCAGCAAGGTGGCGATGCCCATGGCCGACATGAGCACGGCACCCGCTATGAACACCGGTGTGTGGTGTCCGGAGATGAGCCGGCTCACCCCCACGGCTCCGAGGGCGATCGGCAGGATGATGGTTCCCACACCGAGGGCGAAGACGAACGTCATCGACACCAGCGCCCGACGGCGCCGGAAGCTCGAGGCGAAGTACGCGGGCAGCATCACCGAGATGCAACACGGGGCGAAGAGCGCCACGACGCCGGCGAGGAAGCTGGTAAGCAGGGTTCCGCCGACGAGCAGGTCATGCATGGAGAAGGTCTCCCTCTCGGATGGGCGGTCAAATACTACTACTGTGTGTCGGCGATCGACCCCGACGAGTTGAGGTGGGAGGAGAGCCTTGCCTCGAGGATCGTGCGTGAGCTAGGCGCTGGGAGTGGCCTTCTTTGCCGACGCCGTGCCTGCGATCGCCTTGCCCGAGGCGAGCGGTTCCAGGCGGTCCGAGATCATGCGCCCGAGATGGTCACGCAGTGCACGCCTTCGGGTTGGGGCTGGGAGGTGACGGTGCCCCGGGGAGGGCCGGTGATGATGTTCGAGGTATCGACGACGACCTTGCCGCCCACGATGTCGACCCGGAAGCGGTCGAGGCTGCGGGGGGCGGGCCCGCTGCGGTACTCGCCGTTGATCGAGTACTTCGAGCCGTGGCAGGGACACTCAAACCACTCGGCGGTGCTGCAGAACGGCACGCTGCAGCCGAGGTGGACGCACTTGCGGTAGATGGCCATGAAGCCTGTTTGAACAACGTTTGCGGTCACGTAGGCAGGGATCTTGTTGGCCGCGGCGGGCTGGCCCTCGTAGGTCATCAGCCAGAAAAACCCGTCGGGGATGAAGATCGGGCTGCGGGAGGTGCTGAGCTGGTTGCGGAGTGTCTCGGCGTCGCCCACGGTGATCTTGGATCCGAGGCCCCCGCCGCCCCTCGGCCACAGGTAGTCGAGCGAGGCCAGGGCGAAGTTGGACAACCCCACCAGCACCGCCGCGAAGTAGGCCCGGTTGAGGAACTGCCGGCGGGTCACCCCCGCTGCGTCGTTGCCGGAGCTGCGGGCACGCGGCGTGCGTTCGATGACCGTTCCGGGAGCGGCTCCCGTCGAAGACTGGGCCGACATCAGCGAAGACTCGACCGGCGGGGCCGCCTCGGGCCGGACCCGGAGGTAGGCCATGAAGATCGCCCACGCTGCCACAGAGGCTGCGACCACGACCGCTGCCAGGAGCTGGGCGCTCATCTAGGTCTGGCTCGTCATCGAGACCCTGCTTCCGGTTTAAGGTCCGGGGAATGATCGGCCGCAGCCAGAATCACCGGGCGCCCTGGTGCCAAAGGTCCCGCCGACCGAGAGGCACGACAGGTCCCCCAGTGGAGTTCGCCCCAAGGGCTGGAAGCCCTTCGAGACGTCCAGAGGACTCACGCGCTCAATACTACGATCTTTTGTCGTAGGTGGCTACCCGCAAAACGAGTCCGTTCCGCGTGGCGCTCGTCCAGCACGGCTGTTGTCGCGCCACGCGGTCACTGGCTTTGGGGCGATGCTACCGCGACGAGCCACCAGTCTTGACGAGGGCGGAGAGGCGGTGAAGAATCCGTTCGTCTGCTCGCTTGCTTTCCCGTGAGGAGCGAATGCCTGCTCCCAGGCGACGACGTGCCTGCTGGACCGTGGTCGGCCTCTTCTTGGGGACCACGGCAACGGCGGCTGTCCGTCAGCCCGTCGTCACCCCCGCGGTCCAGGTCACCAAGACCATCCAGCCTGCCCGGGCGCATGCGGAGCCCCAGCTCATGGTCCACCCCAAGGATCGCAACGTCCTGGCGATCTACGACGCCGAGTTCCTGACCACGACCTGCGAGTTCCATGTGAGCCGCGACGGCGGCCGAACGTGGGCGAAGGCGGCGGGCAAGCCGGTGCCCCCGGAGTACAAGGCGTGCGCCCGTCCCACCTTCGGCCCGTTCCATGCCGCTCGTTTCGGGATCGACGGAACGATCTACGTGGTGGCCGCCGGATCGGACTCCCCCCCGGGGGAATCGGCCCCACCGACGCCTACCTGGCGCGCAGCAGCGACCTCGGCGACACCTGGCAGTTTTCTACCATCGCCAGGTCGCAGGAGGTGGAGTTCACCTCGAGAGGGGGAACGAAGGCCAAGGACCAGGAGCGCTACGAGTACATCCGGATGGCGGTGCATCCCACCGATCCCAAACGCCTCTACGCCGGCTTCCGCTACCGCGCCGCGCAGCTCCCGGCCTTTGGGGTCCCTCCCGACGACATCGTCCCGAGCCGCAGCCTCGTCTCGGTCTCCTCCGACGAGGGCAGAACCTGGAGCAAGCCCGTGAACATCTTTGAGAAGAGCTTCTCCCGGCAGGACGTCCTCGGCGCCGACGTGCCGGCGCTATCGGTGGCCCCCGACGGCACGATCTACGCCTTCACCAAGGAGCGCCCGCCTCCGGCGCCGCCAGCCCCGCCTCGGCCAGCCGGCCAGGCTCCGCCTCCGACCGCCGCCCCCGCCCCGAGCCCCTCGCCGACCCTGCCGCCCGGCCCGCCGAACGCCTGCCACCCTCTCTGGCCGCCGCCGGGGCAGCGCCCTCCCCGACGGCCCCCGCCTCGGCCTCTCCGACTCCCGCCCCCTCGCCGCGCCCCTCCCCTCCCCCGGGACGCCGGGCGCCGGCTCTCGGCTGCTCATGGCCAAGTCCACTGACGGGGGAAAGACGTGGAAGGGCTCGGTGGTGGACGACAGCGGCCTGGTCTGCATCCCCTGCCTGACCACGCCGGAGACCGCCCTCGACCCCAAGACGGGAGCGATCTACGTGGTCTTCGAGCAGAGCGACTCACCGCCCGCCAACGCCCGCGACGACCGCAACATCTGGTTCATGCGCTCGACCGACGGGGGCAGGACGTGGAGCAAGCGGATCCAGCTCAACGACGACAGGGATCCCAGCCGCCGGCCCAACTACGACCAGTTCTTCCCCGGTATCAGCGTCGCCCCCAACGGTCGCATCGACGTGGCCTAGTACGACTTCCGCACCGACGCGCTGTTCAACCCGACGGGGACGGGCAAGACCGACCGCAGCAACGAGACGTGCTGGGACGTCTATTACACCTACTCGAGCGACGGGGGAAAGACGTGTACTCGAGCGACGGGGGAAAGACGTGGGCGAAGAACCTCCGCGTGAGTGACCGCTCGATGAACCAGAACGAGGGGTACGTGCTCAACCCCGCCTACGATCTGCGCGGCCCGATGGCGATCGCCTCGACCGACGACGCCGCCTCCATCGCCTGGCCGGACTCGCGGGCCGGCCGGGTGGACCTTCCCGCCGAGGACCTCTATTTCGCGTCGGTCATCCACGACGCCGGGAAGTTCCGAGCGTCAGGGAAAGGCGCGGTCTCGGTCGACACGAGCGTCTGGAAGCGGGACTGCTCGACAAGCCTCGTTTACCTCGGGCTGGGGAGCTTCGCCACCCTTGCCATCGTGGGAGCAGCCCTGCTGTTACTGTCCCGGCGAACGCCGCCGCGAGCGGAAGCATGACGGCAATTCGCTGTTCCAAACTCGAACTCTCGGCTATGCCATGCTCGGCGCCGTCGCCGGAGTCCCCGCGCTCATCACCGAGCGAACTCCGGCCCAGCGCTAGGAGGAAGCGCCGAGCACCACGGTGACCTCGGCCACCGCACTTGGCCATTGACACAGCAGCAGACCTGAGGCTCGGCGCCCACGAATCCCGCTGCTCGCCCAGACTGCGCAGTAGCTCCACACTATTCCGTGATTGTTCCTCCCTCGGGGTCGATCTGGAGCCGCAAGGCGTCGAGCCCGTAACCGGGTGCCTGGTCCTGGCCCAACTGCACGGCGGCCCGGGCGGCCGTGGCCCTTTCAGCCCGGGGGCACCTACCTCGTGGTGGTGCACTACGACGTGGCGTTGGGAGACCTCCCCGGCTTCGGGCTGCTTTCCTCGCACCAGTCGCTCCACGCCAGCTTCGCCGAGCCCATCGACCCCTACGCGTCCCGATGAGACGCCTTCGGAGCGACGAGGCCGGCTAGGCCGCCATGGTGGTGGCGGTGCTCATGCTGGGCTTCTTGGCGATGCTCGGATTGGCGGCCGACGGGGGAGCGGTGCTGGCGGCACGCCGTGACGTGCAGGACCTGGCGGACGCTTCGGCCAGGGCGGGGGCTGCCACCATCAACCAGGGCGGCTTCCGCCAGCCCGGAACTCAGGAGCTCGTCCTCGACCAGGTCACGGCCAAACGGGCGGCTCTCAACTACCTGTCCCAGGCTGGCTACACGGGGGACGCGGACGTGACCACGGGCGCGCTCCTCGTCGACGTCCGACTCAACCAGACGTACCACACGACCTTCTCGGGCATCCTGGGAATCTCCTCGGTGCGGGTACAGGCGGAGAGCCAGGCCGTGCCGGCCAGCCAGGGGACGGGATAGTGGGAGGCGCCTTTCGGCTGGATGGTGGCAATTGCTGGAAATCTCAGGAGAGACCACCCGGGAGAGGGGTGAGGCAGATCTCGGCGTACTTCGTCTTGTAGTAGGAACTGAACTCCGGGCAGCTTTTCGCACCGAGTTGGCGGCCTCGCCTCACACTTACCGCCGGACTGAACTGGGGCTCCTCGTTCGCCGCCATTCCCCACGCAACAGTCCATGAGGTGCAAGGCCCCCACACCGCCGCCATCACCCTGCTCCGCTTGCCCGTCCTTTGAAGCAGGTTCGTTGGTGGCGTCCCGCCGGCAAGAACCACCCTCCGCGCCCACCGCCGCTGCCCAGTGAACGAGGAACGGCCATCCCCTCCCCGGACCTTGGTGCGGCCAGGCCGCTTTCACAGCTCGTCTATGCTCTTTGGTTTACCTTCTTAAATCCAAGGGCAAGTGCCTGCTAGCTGGGATAAGAGCGCTCCCTGGCATCCTGCAGCCTGGTCAACACCGGCTCCAACACATCGGCGTCCCGCAAAATAACGAGGGGGTACTGGGGGACGCCTTGGCGCGGCTGCTGGTTAAGACCAAGGGGGCGGATCCGAAGGCCAGGGTGTGGATGGTGGCCGGGAGACTCTGCCGCGGGCCATTCGAGCGCTGAGGCGGGGGGCCCTGGGTCGACAGGTGACGCCCTGTTGCGGGACGGACGGGTGCCTTGGGGCACCTACTACACCGGCGCGGAATGATGTATCATGTGGGGCACCCCACCAGGGGTGGGGTACGGAGGGAGGACCTGATGCTTGCCGAGGCCAAGCGCGAAGCGCTGAATCGACTGAAGACCGTGCGCGGTCATTTGGACGGCGTGATCCGGATGGTTGAGACCGATGCCTACTGCGTTGAGCTTATGAAGCAGATCTCGGCCATGCAGTCTTCCTTGGAGCGCGTCAACCGGGTTGTCTTCAAGAACCACCTGGAGACGTGCTTCTCGGAAGCCGTGGCCGAAGGCCGGGGTGCCTCGGCGATCGCGGAGCTGGTCGATGCGCTCAAGTTCAACCCGGCCCTGACCGGGCCGTCGGCGCAGGTAAGCGGCTTGTCTGTTGGGGAAGGGGCGGAGCTATCGGTCTCTGGGGCTCCGCAACGGGGGGTGAGCTGAATGGCGAGCGACGAGAAGCTCCGGGATGCGGCCGACGCCGTCCGGATCGACGTCGAGGTCCCCGTGGACCAGGAGTTCGTGATCGAGGGGATGACCTGTGTGTCCTGCGCCCGGAGGGTGGAGAAGGTTCTCTCCCGCCATCCCGGCGTGGAGCAGGCGAGCGTGAACTTCACCGCCAACCAGGCGCGGGTCCTGTACCGCCCCCAGGCGGTCTCGCTGCAGGAGCTGAGCGCCGCGATCGAGGACAGCGGCTACCGCCTCACGCCCATCGAGCCGGAGGACACCGGGGCCGACGACAGCAACGAACGTGACGCGCGGATGTGGCGTCGCCGCGTCCTGCTCGCCTGGCCCCTCGCCGTGGCCGTGATGGTCCTCGGCCTGTTCTTCATGGATGATCCCTGGGCCCGCTGGAGCGCATTGGTGCTCGCCTTTCCGGTGCAGTTCGTGGCGGGCTGGCCGTTCCTGCGCACCGCCGCCCAGCGGGCAGCCAAGGGCAGCGCCAACATGGACACACTCATCGCCATCGGCACGCTGGCCGCCTTCAGCTACTCGACCTACGGGCTGTTCGCCGGTGGCCCTCTCTACTTCGACACGGCGGCGCTCATCATCGCCTTCATCCTGCTCGGCCGCTACTTCGAGGCCAAGGCCAGGGGGCGCGCGTCCAGCGCGATCAAGAAGCTCCTCGAGCTGGGGGCCAAGGAGGCGCGCCTGGTGAACGATGGCACCGAGCGCCTCGTCCCCGTGGAGCAGGTCAGGGTGGGCGACCTCGTGCGGGTCCGGCCCGGCGAGAAGATCCCGGTCGACGGCGAGGTGGCCGCTGGCTCCTCGGCCGTCGACGAGTCGATGCTGACCGGCGAGTCCGTGCCCGTCGACAAGCGCGAGGGCGACAAGGTCGCCGGCGCCACGATCAATACCAACGGGGTGCTCACCATCCGGGCCACCGCGGTAGGCAGGGACACGGCCCTCGCCCAGATCGTGCGCCTGGTGCAGGAGGCCCAGGGGTCCAAGGCGCCCGTGCAACGCCTCGCCGACCGCATCTCGGGGGTCTTCGTCCCGGTCGTGCTCGCCATTGCGGCGCTCACCTTCGCAGGGTGGTGGCTGCTGGCGGGGAACCCCGGCCGGGGCCTCATCGCCGCCGTGGCGGTGCTCATCATCGCCTGCCCCTGCGCGCTCGGCCTCGCCACCCCCACTGCGATCATGGTGGGAACCGGCCGGGGCGCCGACCTGGGCGTGCTCATCAAGGGCGGCGAGGTGCTCGAGGGATCGCGTCGCATCCAGATCATCGTCTTCGACAAGACGGGCACCCTCACCCGGGGCAAGATGTCGCTCACCGACGTGCAGGCGGCACCGGGGCAGGGTCCCGAGGAGCTGGTCCGCCTGGCCGGCGCAGTCGAGGCGTCGTCCGAGCACCCCATCGCAAGGGCGGTCGTGGCGGGAGCCGGGGCCAGGGGAGCAGGCCTTCCCGAGGCCGACCAGTTCTCCTCGCTGGCAGGCCACGGCGTAAGGGCCGCCGTCGAGGGCCGAACCGTGTGGGTCGGGCGTCGCAAGCTCATGGCCGAGCAGGGTCTTTTGTTGGAGGAGGAGCTGGAACGTTGCGCACTCGAGTTGGAGTCGGCGGGCAAGACCGCGGTCTTCGCCGGCTGGGACGGCCGGGTGCGGGGTGTCCTGGGCGTTGCCGACACGGTCAAGGACGGTGCGGCGGGGGTGATCCGCGAGCTCAAGGCCATGGGGGTGGAGGTGGCCATGATCACCGGGGACAACGTCCGTACCGCCACGGCCGTGGCCAGCGAGCTTGGCATCGACCGGGTGCTCGCCGAGGTGCTCCCCCAGGACAAGGCGGCAGAGGTCCGGAGCCTCCAGAGCCAGGGCAAGGTGGTCGCGATGGTGGGCGACGGCATCAACGACGCACCCGCGCTGGTCCAGGCCGATCTCGGGATCGCGATCGGGACCGGCACGGACGTGGCCATCGAGTCCTCGGACGTCACGCTCATGTCCGGAGACCTGGAAGGGGTGGTGACTGCCATCCGGCTGTCCCGCAGGACGCTGCGCATCATCTACCAGAACCTGGGGTGGGCATTCGGCTACAACACCGCGGCCATCCCGCTGGCCGCCCTGGGTCTTCTCAACCCGATCATCGCGGGAGGAGCGATGGCATTCTCATCGGTGAGCGTGGTGGGCAACTCGCTGAGGCTCCGCGGATTCAGGCGCTGAGCCCAAGGCCGGATCACTGGAGTGGTCTCCCCGGGGCGCTGCCGCCTGCTTACGTCCCTGCTTACGTCAATGAGGTGACCCCAGGAGGCAGCGCCCTAGAGCCGGCGGCCCCCCGTGCGACAGCGAGAGCAGGACTGCCCGTACCGCCTCGTCCGAGGCCGCAGGGCAGGAATGGGGGAGTTAGCCTGGCTCGGATCTTCGAGCCAGGCCCAGGATGTGAGGGATTGCGGGCAGAGGGCGGGAGGGGCTGAACCTGAACTCGCGCAGCGCCTCGATCACGAACCCGGCCTGGCCGATCGCTGTCTCGGTGTCCCGGGCTGGATGGCAGCCGCCGGCGATCAGGGGCCAGAAGCTCGCTTCGGCGAGGCGAAGCAGCGGCCCCAGGACGGGGGTCGTCGCCCGCACGTGCTCATAGAAGCGGAGCTCCCCGCCGGGCCTGATGACGCGAAACAGCTCACCCAGCGCGGCCTCCGGCTTGCCCACGCTGCACAGCACCAGAGAGGCAACGCCGGCATCGAAGCTCGCCGTCTGGGCGGGGAGGGCTTCGGCGAGGCCGCCAATCACCTGAACCGAGACGGGCGCCTTCGCCGCAGACTCGACGGCGAGCGCGCGCAGGTGGGGCTCAGGTTCGACCGCGACCACCAGCCTGACGGTGGGCGGGTAATGGGCGAAGTTGAGACCGTTGCCTGCTCCCACCTCGAGGACGCGCCCGGTGAGGCCGGCCAGCAGCTCGCGTCGGTGCAGTGCGGCCCCCTTCGCCTCAACCCTGGCGCTCGAGGATGCGTACATTCTGGCGAAGACCGGGTGGCGCACCCCACCGCGCTCGCTCATACCTGCCGGCGTGAAGATAGGCCCAACCGGGCGCAGACAACTGGTGGAGGCGGGTGGGCCGGAGTCAGTGGGGCCCAATGGTGGAGTTCGCACGAACCTTGCACCTGAAGCCCTCCCGACGACCCGTGGCGGGTTCGTGAGGCACGTTGACTGATTCCCGGACGTCGCCACTGTGCGTGGTGGCTTCCCAGCCTGAGCGACGACCCGCTGGCATTCTTTGAGTACAAAGCGGCGCTCTACGCCATTCTATACTCAAAGAAACAGTCAGGCCCATGGGAAACTGGACGATTCGGTCTTAGGGTGGGCGCTCTGAAGCCTGGAAGACCACGCTCCGTGAGAACGAAGCGGGATCGTGAAACATTCTGCCCACCCGGCACCACTGCCAGTAGGTGGGTGGCGTCGAGTGCGAGCCCGAGAGCTCCTCCTCGGCTTGCGGCGTGGCCTCGCGTCGACCAGGCGAGAGCAGCGCCCGCTATCAAGGCCAGGATGGTGAGACGGCGCCGGGCCCAGGTCGCCGCCAGCATCGCCGCGCACAGCAGCACGACGGCGGTCGTGGCCGCCGCGGCGGCGCGCGAGAGTCCGTGGGTTCCGCTGGCCCCCAACGTCGGTGATCAAGGCCCCGCCAGCGCCGACCGCGGCGGCCAGCAGGCCGGCCCGGCCGATCGACCGGTTCCCCATGGGGGGATCGACAAGGAGACCGGTGGCCAGCCCACCGGCGGCGAGGGAGACGCCGATGAAGAAAAGCCAGCTCTGAAGCGCTCCTCGAGCCGACGGGCCACGAGACGCCTCGAGGGCGGCCGGCACCGTGGAGGAGGTGGGGCCGGCGGCGAAGGCGAATTCCCCTTCAGACTCGTGGCCGTCCTCCGCCACGATGTGCCAGTGGATCAGGTAGATCCCCACCGGCCGCTCGGCGAGGAGGGCCCTGAGCACCAGGCCGCCCTGCTGGCGTTGCAGCGTCACTTCGAGCTTGCGACTGGCGCCCACCACGATGGAGACGCTGGCACCGTTCGAAGCGAACGGCTCGCTGAACTGGAGCGCGACCACATCCGGCGGGCTCGCCAACCGCGCTCCTTGGGCTGGGTCGGTGCCCACGAGGAACGCATGCGCCTCGGCCCGCCCGGCCCACGCGGATAGCACCATGATCACCAGGCAGGCAGCCACGCCGAGGCGCGCCACCGCAAGCCGGGTGGCAGCGCCATGGCGCCGGGGACCCGGGGCGCGTCGGGTCAGGCGCTGGGGGAGCTACGATAGCGTGTAGGAGTTGTGCGGACCACAGGCGCAGGGATCACTTCAACCACCCGTACCCGAGTGAGGGGACTGGCGGGGTCGATGCGGCACTTCCGCTGGCGGGTCCTGGTGGGCGCGATGATCATCGGCGCGGTCGTGATCGCCGCAGCCGCTCCGGCAGCCGCCCACGCCAGCTTCGTCTCCGCCAGCCCGGCGCCGGGCACGGGACTGCCGGAGGCCCCCGGGGCGGTGGCGATACGCTTCAGCGAGCCGCTCAACCTCAGCCTCAGCCGGATCGATGTCTTCGACGCGGAGCGACGCCAGGTCGGGGCGGCACCGACGGAGGCGGTTCCCCGGGACCCGTTCTCGATGCGGCGCAGGATCGGCTTCCTGCGGCCGGGGCAGTACACGGTCGAATGGCTGACGGTTTCGGCCCTCGACGGCCACACCCTGCGGGGCAGCTACGACTTCGCCATCGGGACCGGCGCCGACTCCGGCCAGGTCTCCGGTGCCGGCCCCCTGGGCTCCGAGGGGCCCCTCGGCCTCGTCGGGCGCTGGGTCGCGCTCGTTGGCCTCGGCCTGTGGGCAGGCTCGGCATTGCTGGCCGGGGCGGCGCTCGTGGGCGGCCTGGAGCGGCGCACCCTTCACTGTATCCAGCGCCTCGCGCCGGTCATCGTCCTGGCCGGGGGGGCGGCCACGGTGGTCTCCGTCGCTCTGGTCAGCGGCCACGGGCTCGCCGCGGTGGTGCAGGTCCTGGCGGGGGGGCGGTCGGGGCACTGGCAGGCGGCCGAGCTTGCGGCGGCGGCGTCCGCCGTGGCTGCGGGACCCCGCCGCCTGGTGCAGCTGCCCCTAGTCGGGGTGGCGCTCGTAGCCGAGGCAGCCTCGGGTCACGCCGGCTCGTCCACGGTGCCGCCCCTTGCAACGGTCTTCCTGCTGTTCCATCTGGCCTCGGTCGGCATCTGGGTGTTCGCGATCCTGGCGGGTGTGCTGGCCCCCGCCACACGACGCATGCTGGCCGCGATGGCGCCCTATGCCGTGGCCGCCGCCCTGGCGGTCGTCGTCACCGGGACGCTCAACGCCGCGGTCGAGCTGGACCGGCCGTCGGAGCTGCTCTCCACCGGCTACGGGCGCACGGTCCTGGTCAAGGTCGCCGTGCTGGCCGCCATGGCGGCGCTGGGGCTCACCCACAGCCTGCGGCGACGCCGTATTGCCACTGCCGAGACCGGGCTCCGCCGCCCTGTCCGCCTTGAGCTGGCGGCCGCGGGGGTGGCGATCGCGGTGGCCACCGTCCTCGTCGGCTTCCCCAACCCGCCCCGCCAGTCGGCGGCGGCCGAGCGCGCCGCCGGGCCCGCCGCGTTCTTCGCCCAACTCGGGCGGACGCCCGCGCTGTCGGTCGCCGCTGCCTCGGGACCGTTCGTGGTCGGGCTAACGGTGATGCCTCCCGAGCCCGGACCCGTGACCTTCCGGGTGCAGGTACTGGGCGTGGACGCCGCAGACGGGCTGGGCGACGCGAACGTCGGGTTGAGCGACGGAGCCGGAGGTGCGGGCCGGGTCATGCTCGGGGCGTGTGGCCTGGGCTGTTTCACAGGCCGCGGGCGGATTCCCTCTCCGGGCAACTGGAACTTCACGGTCGCGATGGCTTCGACCCGACAGCCGATCCATGCAGATTTTGCCGCGCCGGTGCCGACTCCCGACGGTGCGATCGCCCTTCAGGACACCCTCGTCAGTCAGCAGGGGCTGCGCTCGGCTTCCATGCACGAGGAGCTCCGCGGCGCCCAGAACGGTCCTGCCCAGGTGGCCGGGTACCGCTTCTCTGCGCCCAACGCCTTCGAGATCCAGGTAGGCGGCAACAGCCGGATCGTCATCGGGGCCCGCAGCTACGAGAAGGCTGACCCGACGAGCGCATGGGTGGCGGGCGACTGGCCCGGCCGGCCCTTCACATGGCCAAGCGGATACTTCAGCATCTTCTGGGGGCACGCCGTCGCAGTGCGGGTCCTCGGGCACGACCGCCTCGACGGGGCCGACATGTCCGTGATCAGCCTCCTCGAGCCTGACCTGCCTGCCTGGTTCCGCCTCTGGGTGGGTGTCGACGACGGGCTCGTGCACCACGAGGAGATGCGCGCCGAGGGCCACCTCATGGATCACACCTACACCGATCTGAACACCGCGCCCCCCGTGAGCGGCCCTCAGACCGCCGGCTAAAGCTAAGGGTTTGGCGTGTTCCTGTAGAAAGTTCGCGGGCAACAGGGCGACCGGCGCATCCCTCGTTGGGGTCCAAGGCCATCCTCCGCGGGCCCTGCTGGCCCCACGTACTCCCTCACTCGTCACGAACCCCGTCCCGGACCAGGGGCAAGACGACGCAACTCGGAGGAAAGAGGCGTTCAAGACTGCGCGACCATTCCCTGCCGGCGTTGTGGCAGTGTTCTGCTGGGGGGGTGCCTCATCCTCCGCAAACAAGCCCGCAGGCTTGCGTCGGAGGTCGTCTCTCGTCTCCAGAGGCTGCTAGACAGCCTCCATGACATAGCCCCGGTTGCGGACGCGCCGGATCACGAGGCCCAGGGGGGCCAGGCGCTTGCGGAGTCGGGATACGTTGACGTGGAGCGCGTTCGACGTGAGCAGTCCGTCGGCCGAAGCCGCCGCCTCCACCGTCTGGTCGTCCACCAACTCGCCGAAATGGGCCGAGAGCACCCCGGCAAGGGCTTCTTCGACCCCGCTCACGTTGACCCAACGTCCCCGGAATGTGAGCCGTCCGTCACCTTTGACCTCGAGGGCCGAGCCGTGGCGCCCCGCCCGAGCGGCGAGGGTCGCGATGCGAGCACGGACGTCGGCATCCTCAGCCGGGAGGCGGATCCAGTCTTCGGTACAGTCCACCGTCGCAGGTGCGGGGGCGTCGGGAGCGACGAGCAGCAGGCGCGGACGGCCGAGAGTGCGCAGGCGCTGCAGGCTGGCGGCCTCCTCGGGCCATCGAATGATGACGACATCCGCAGCTGAGTACGTCTCGGGCTGAGCTACGGCCTCCTGTAGCAAGAGCAGTTCCATGACGGCTCGATCAGGCTGCGGTTGCGTCTTGGCTGTCCTCGCTGGGCGCACTATTGCTGTTCCCCCTGACTTCTCCATCGGAGATGTCGTCCTCGGCGGCCTGAAGGGCGGGCTCCTACACGAACCGAATGGCGAGCCAGCTACTATTATAAGTAGTAGGAACGTGGGGGCGTGGTCAGCGGGGGCGGGAGAACCCAGGGGTCAGGAGCGTTGACCTAGGGCTCTCGAGGAAACGATCTCCTCCCCTCGAACTCATCATGCGAGAGAGGGGAACCTGATGTTTTGGACACTTCTGGTTTTGTGCCTTCTCGCCGCAATCCCGCTCGTCATCCTGGGAGTACGCCGGCGAGCCCGAAGAGGCGCCCGCCTCAACGATCTGAGGCCGGCAACTTCGAATCCTCTTCCGGATGGTGGCCTCCAGAGGGCTACTGCTGCCCTATGCATCCCCACGTGAAGCGGACCTCGCCCGGCCACTGTCCCAACTGCCAGATGGCTCTTGTCCGCGAGGCTCCGACTACCCCTGCAAACGGAGTAGCGGACCCCGTGGACCTGTTGGAGCCCGATGACGGAGAAGCGGGCGGGGAGGGGCCATGAAGGAGAAGACCGTGATGATGGCAGCCGGACTGGGCGAACAGCCCGCAGTCAGACTCACTGAGCCTCTCGGGACAGTTGTGGCACAGGTTCGGTGCACCTTGAGAGATCATCCAAGTGATCGTGCCGACCCTCCGCTCGTTGATCGCACGGCGTCCTTTCTCCCGATCGGTACGGAGATCCATGCAGTGGCGGGGTACCTACCGACCTGCCGCGTTGCGGCTGTGCGCGATGGCCTGGTCCATGTCTACCTTGCTCATCAAGAGGTCAATGGCCGATCGCAGGCCAACGACTGCGCCTCGCCAGGCAGCAGTCCGTAGCCCGCCCAACTCCCGTTAGCCTCTGGTCCTCGCTCAGCGTCTGTCACGCGGCGATCCCACCGGCGAGGGATTGGCCGGGTGACAGAAGTCTCCGTCAGGATCCGCTACGCGCTCACCGTGACGGTTGCCCGCATCCCTCCTGCGTAGTGTCCAGGTTGGTGACACCCGATCAAGACCTCACCTGTCTTGTCGAACGTGAGGGTCAGCTCGCCGGTCGCTCCGGGCTTCACCTCGACGACGCTCGTCATGTCCATGCCCTGGTGGCCGCCCTGCTGCATCGCCATCTCGGCCGCCGCCTGAACATCAGCGTTCCCGATGACCGCCTCGTGCAGCAGGGCTCCGGTGTTGGTGAAACGGAACTTCACTGTGTCCCCCTGCTTCGCGCTCAGAGTGCTGGGCGTGAACGAGATGTCCTTCATCACCACGTCGACGGTCTTCGCCGCGGTTGCGCTGGGAGGAGGGGCGGTCATGTTCATGCCCGAGTGATTCATGCCTGAGTTGCCGCACGCGGTGGCGACGAGCGCCACCGCGAGGAGCCTGAGGCCGATTCGGATGCGCATGTGTCTGGGTTCCTTTCTTGTTGGTGAGAGCCGTTTGGTCGGGGGGTCCTCACGGACCGGCGCCCGTTTCGCCCGAGCGGCCTGCGCTCGGCTCTTGCCGCACCAGGTTTCTCTGGCAGTTCGGGCAGCGACCTGGCGAGGCTGCCCGCACATGGGGATGAAATGGGCAGAAGTACCTGCTCCCAGCGCTGTCGACGGTGGGGTTGCTGACAGCACGTCTCAGGGCCTCGAGACGACCCTTCTTCATGGTTCGCCTCCTGAGCCCGACCACGGTTGCGGCCAGCACAGCAATGATGAGCAGAGCTGCAAGCTCCCAAGCCATACGATCCTCCTCTCCGGTTATGGGCGAATCCCGGAGGAGAGGCCTAGCAGCGAAGAGGCCTCGATATGCCCTGGATCCATGCGACCGCGGCGCGAAAGGCGTAGGCAGCCAGGCTTCCGCCGGTCGATCGATGGCGTTGGGCGCCGTCCCGGGCGGCCGCCCCCAGGAGGAGGGCAACCGCCAAGAACGTCACAACAGCCATCGCAATGGAATGCAGGCCGCCGGCGTCGTCGTGGCTGAGGCCGCCGAGATGGGCACCACACACCACGAGGAAGACGAGGAGCAGCGCAACGACTGCGATCCGGACGGCGAAGTGGCCCCGCTTGTTCGTCACCGCCCCACCCTATCGCTGGCTCGGGGTCGGCTCCCTCGGCCCGGACTCCGCCGGCTCCCCCGGCAGCCGTGCGGTGCCGACAACCGGTCCTGAGGGCTCCACAGGCGGCAGGCGCAGGTCGAGGCGGCGCAGCAGCTGGGCGTTGACGGCGACGACGACCGTCGAGGCGCTCATGAGGATGGCGCCGACCTCCGGGGAAAGGGTGATACCGAATGGGGCGAGCACGCCGGCGGCGAGGGGAATCGCCACGAGGTTGTAGCCTGCTCCCCAGACCAGGTTCTGCAGCATCTTGCGGTAGCTAGCCCGGGAGAGCCGGATCACCCCGACGACACCTCTGGGGTCCGAAGAAGCCAGCACCACGCCCGCCGACTCGATGGCGACGTCCGTGCCCGCCCCGATGGCGACGCCCACGTCGGCCCGCGCCAGCGCAGGAGCGTCGTTCACGCCGTCGCCCACCATGGCCACCCGCAGGCCGCGCCGCTGCAGGTCGGCCACCGCCCGCTCCTTGTCCTCGGGCAGCACCTCGGCGACGACCTCGTCCACACGCAGCTCCGCCGCCACGGCCTCGGCCACCTGCCGGGCGTCGCCGGTGATCATGACCACCCTGATCCCCAGCCGGTGGAGCTCATCGACGGATGCCCGGGACTCGGGGCGGGTCTCGTCCTCGAGCGCAAGTGCCCCGACGACGGCACCGTGGCGGACGACGTAGAGGACCGGTGCGCCCCGCTGCTTCCAGGCCGAGACCACGGGCGCCAGTTCAGCCGGTTCGGAGAGACCCCGCTCTTGCAGGAGGGCCGGCCCGCCGACGCCGACCTCGGCGCCGCCGACGCTTGCCTCGACGCCCCGGCCGGTGATGGCCCGGAAGCTGCCCGCCGGGGTCAACTCAAGGCTGCGGTTGCGGGCGGCCTCCACGACTGCTTTCGCCACGGGATGCTCCGACTCTGCCTCGGCTGATGCCGCCAGGGCGAGCATGTCGTCCTCGGAGATCCCCGTGGCTGCGAGCCCGGACAGGGCGTGGCGGCCCTTGGTGAGGGTGCCGGTCTTGTCGAAGAGCACGGCGTCGACGATGCGCATCCGCTCGAGGGCCAGGCGGTCCTTGACGAGGATGCCGGCCCGGGCCGCCACCGAGGTCGAGATGCTGATGACGAGCGGGATGGCCAGCCCGAGGGCGTGCGGGCATGCGATCACCAGGACCGTCACCGCCCGGACGAAGGCGGCGTTGAGGTCGCCGAGTGCCCACCAGGCGACGAACGTCGCCAGTCCGGAAACCGTCGCCACGTAGAAGAGCAGGGCCGCGGCCCGGTCGGCGAGCGCCTGGGCACGGGAGCGGGACGCCTGGGCATCGGCGATCAGCCGCTGGATGCCCGCCAGGGCGGTGTCCTCGCCCACCGCCTCGACCCGCACCCGGATCGAGGAGTCGGCCGACACCGTCCCAGCCACCACGCGGTCGCCGGGACCCTTCGGCACCGGAGCGGACTCGCCGGTGATCATGGATTCGTCGAGCTCCGCCGCACCCTCGACGATCCGCCCGTCGGCAGGCACCCGGCCCCCCGGCCGGACCAGCACGACGTCGCCGGGAACGAGCTCCGCCACGGGGACGGTCTCAAGCTCACCGTTGGCACCAAAGCGCTCGCCCTCGTCGGGGAGCAGGGCGGCGAGGGCCGCGAGAGCTCCCTCGGCCTGGCCGAGGGCTCGCATCTCCAGCCAGTGGCCGAGCAGCATGATGGTGACCAGGGTCGAGAGCTCGGGCCACAGGTCGACATCGAGCAAGCCCAAGGTGGTGACGAGGGAGCCCCCGAAGGCAACGACGAGGCCCATGGAGATGAGCAGCATCATGCCGGGACGGCGGCTCCGTGCCTCGGCCCAGCCCCCGGCGAGGAACACCCGGCCGCCATACAGGAAGACGGCGGTTCCGAACACCGGCGCAACGAGGTGGGCACCGGGAAAGCCCGGGGCCGTCGACCCGGTCAGCTGCATCAGCATGTGGCTGTAGAGGACGACCGGAACGGTCAGGGCGAGGCTCAGCCAGAACTTGCGCCGGAAGACTGCCGCATGGCCGCCCTGTGCCCCTTGACCGCCCTGTGCCCCGTGACCACCCTGTGCCCCGTGACCACCCTGTGCCCCGTGACCACCCTGTGCCCCGTG
>WNFC01002739.1_pt1 | contig 19000 bp, 19 predicted proteins | sample 5400541 | NCBI WGS metagenome assembly WNFC01 (sample SAMN13153342, study PRJNA577476) | soil metagenome | isolation source: 120 cm saprolite under Douglas fir tree site 2 hole 2 replicate 1 | place: USA:California | collected 2015-04-18 | reverse complement strand
AGGCCTGGTCGCTACGGGTTTGTGGGTTTGCACCTCCTGCACACTCTGCACCAATAGGTTCTCCATCTTGAGAAGGCAATCATAACACTGCCGCTCCGTGAACCCCGAACTTGTCGAAGCGTTAATCTTTCTTGGTGGGCGTAAGTTCTTGGACTTTAGCAGCTTGATGAGTAGGTAATGCAACCACTGCAGTGGTTGGACGGGTCATTGAGTGCATACAATTGCATCAGAATAGCAGGGGCGTACCATCACGTTGCTAAGAGGGCGGAAATCAGCCCAGCAACCGCCATTATGCTTGCGCATAAGGCGATAAATATCGAACTGGTAATCACCTGGGATTTAAATGAGCAGAGGGCCAAGGAGTCCAAAGCAACGCATTAACCTTCTCCTTCAAACACCTCTTCGTCGAAGGGCGTCCAGCGGGTCTCTGTCGAATCGTCACTTGCACGCGCATCCATCCTCGCAAGTCCAAGATCGATCACGGTGGCTTTTACCCCATGAACTACGTGGTCCATAGGAAGCCATACACCGGTGGTCGAGGTGTTTCTGCGGGGGGTTGCATTCGCGGGGATATTCTTCACAAGAATCTGGCCCCAATGAAGATCCCTATGCTATGCAGACAAAGTTCAGCATCAAGGTAAAAGGAGAAACAGAAGTGGTGCACCTCAAAAGACACCAGATTCTCTGCCACTGCAAGAGCGCGAGTAATTTGCCAAAAGAGACTGCAAGCTTGCCTCCAGCCTGTCTTAGCTGGTTGGCTGAATGAGTATGCTTCCAAATCCGGGCCTCCATTTGGCAACACAATTATTGCGTACACCTGTGAGAGGGCCAACATATCTAGGCAAGTTCAGACTGGCGGTGTGTGTTCGAGACACGAGGAGCCGCACCTGGTCGAACGCTTTCTGAACCTTTAGTTTGGTTGTACTCATCCCACAGGTCGAGTAGTAGCGTAGGATACTTTCCGCGAACGACATAGGTCTTCAGCAGGTTAACAAAACCGTTGCACGTTTCGCCCAAAGCCCGTGTTACGAGGACCTCTTTGAGTATATCCTTCGCATCACTTGGGGCGGGCATTTCCGCGTCGATTTTGTTGAGACATTCCTCGTTGCGAATAGGGATGATTTTGAGGACGACATCGCCGATGCCGAAGACCTCTGAGTATGATGCCTCGCCAATTTTTTGAAACTCGGCGCGCCCCGAGTAAGATGACTGAACGATAGGATGTACGGGAAATGCTTCGATAAACGCCGAGAATTCTATGGGAGCGTCTTGCCCGCATTCGTCTAATAAAGGAATAAGGTGAGGTTGTTGATCGTTGACCGTGTGATTCGCAACTGGCGTTGATGAAAAGGTCAAGTCGGCGAAGTCAAGGGAAAGGTCAAGATCCACAATGGTCGATGGTGATGGTGGCAGCCGCGGGAAGGCAAGTCCCTTTCCACGAATAGGTGTGAGTGGATGGTGTTTATCACGGGGAGGTTGGAGAGGAGAATCGTAGAGTGTTAGACCCTGAGGTTGGCCTCCTGACCACGCTGGTGGTCGCAGGTTTGGAATTTCTACCCAGAAGTGTGACTTGGAGGATATTGTAGGATTTAGACAAGGACGAGGGATTTGTGGTTTCAAGTGATTCGTCACCTCTGGGGTCTCCGATGGGTCCTCTCTGTTGGTATTATGCCTTGGCGAATTATGACAAGAGACGGAACGGATTGAGATTTTGGCAACGTCCTCTTCGTCCGATGAACTCATAACTGTCGGCCACCGCTTGGAGCGTCGTTTAAGTTGTGGCGATGGGTCGTCATCGTCGTCATTATCGGAGACCACAATCACGCTGGTGACGGTAGAATGTATTGCTGACCCAGGGTGTATGATCGTCCTCTGGTTCACTTGTACGTTCGTCTTGGAAACTCTCCTCTCTTGGCTGACCCTTCGGCCATTCTCATCCAACACGAAGATATCCACGTCGACGGCTGGCGACTGGGGGAGAGGTGCACCGCTTGAACCCGAGAGTCTCGTCTTCTTCTTCTTGGGTCCGCTGAGGGAAGAACGTCCGGAAACGTTAACAGGGTGAGAGGAAAGAGGCTGGCGGCTAAAACTCGAAGAGGGACGACGTTTGAGAGAAGAGTTAGCCTGGACATTCTCGCGTCTTTTCTTCGTGCGAATATGAGACGGCAAAGGTGGTGAGACGACCGACGAGGGTGAAGGCATAAATTTAGGCTCTTTGCCGGTGCGATGCCCCCGTCTGGATGGGGTTGTGACATAGGTAACATATGTCTGACCAAGCTCTCTAGGACCACTTTGCCCAGATGTCTTCTTGGCATCGTCGACATCGAATAGATCGTGTCTGTCATTAACGACGCGCCTGTTCCTACGCCCATAAGAGAAGACTTGCTTTGTGCGTGTGCCCAGCATAGGTAAGATGAATATTAATACAAAGGCAAGTAGAGCGGCGAGGGACATGCAGAAGCAAGTAGAGCAGCGAGAGACGCGACTGGCCAACTTTGACCAAACAACCCACAACGCGTCGCATCACATGACCTAGGGGATCGATCTTATCTGCGCGTGTCACTTTGTTCAGCACAACGCACAACTATGGCATTACCTGTTTCCCTACGAAACTCAATCACACCACCGGAGCTTGAGCTTGTCGCCTCTGAAGAACTCGTAGAAATTATTCCTCTCATCTCCATGGAACGCACTGCTTTTATCTCCGTACGGTCAACACTCTCCAGAGTCTTGACCGTCGTCCTCTTAACAAGGTCACCAGGGAGCATATGGTCCCTTACGTCCGCCAAATAAAGCAAAGATACCCTTATGGATGGCCATGAATCTCAAAATGAAGAAAAAATGTCATATCGTCCCACCAGACTGGCTAAGCGTTGGTGCGCCGTAACATCAATACTGTTTCGTGGCCTGCTCACTCGTGTGGACAGATTTTCTTCAGGAAAGATTAGCACAGGAAACAAGCCGCCCCGAGTTCAGTCAGTTCCCATTCCGCTTTACTGAAATAGCAAAGTTGCTTCTCGATGTGTAAGTACTATCGTGTTTAATACGAATATCCTTCCAAATATCGTTCATAGGGCCCCAGATGATATCCAGAGCTCGGATAAAATCAGGTCTCTACTCAAGGATATTCGTGAAGCCCGGCAAGCAAAGAGTAGAGAAGGTCTTCAGAAAATCGATCACAGTGAATTGAGCGTACGCGATAACGTTCGCCATCCGTTATGCGCATTCACACCATGATCAACAGTTGCCGAATCTATGTTCTATGGAAATCAATGAAATACGACCTTTCTTCGTGCGTGCTATGGGCGTACTCACGCAACTCACCCGCGACCCTGCGGCCGACTCACGACAATTCGATGTCTGATTTCGGGGACATAATCCATGTTGTATTCATGTTGTATTACAAGTTCATATGTACGTAGAGGGTCCAACACGGCAGGTCACCAAGTAAGGTTCTCGTTTCATTTTTCCGGTACGCTCATATTGTCGGAAGGTGATTAGGGCCTCTGCGTGTCTATGGATTCGATCAAGGCGTCCAGCCGTGCCTTTAATTGATGCATCTCCTTCACGATATTGCTTTCACTTGACTGTGAAATAATCATGTTCCAGAGGGTTATTGAATGCCATTAATTGGACTCACTTCGTGAATATTTGGGAATACCTTCACAAGCTCTGAGAACGGGACCTTGCTTATGACGACGCCATTCCTAGCATCCTCTTCATCAACATCAGGATCCTTTGCAGCCGGGTTATCGTCTTCGTCCAATACCGTCCCATTGATGAAGTCATCCAACCACCTATTCTTTGATGAGGTTGACTCATAGAGGGCGATAACCGTCATAGGAACAAAAAATAATACAGTCATCGAAAAACGGTTGAGCTATGGCCCATGTTAGACACGACAGTGGAACCTCAGAGTGACGGTACCTTTGCGTAGGTTGATGGGCTCAGACATGACCTGTGCAGAGATTCGTCGGTGGCAGTGTGAGAGAAAGGTGGTAGACTAACTCCAAAGGCGCGATGAAGGTCTCAACAAGGTTGAACGGCGCAGGATACACGTATGTATCCGGCGCGCGAATCATCGCTACTGTTTTGCTTGCAAAGAAAGTGAGATACTCCGCCTCCGCGTCGTTGACAACCTGCCCGCGTCATAGTCATCAAAGTGATACCTGACGAGACTCTCTAGAGTCGGTAAGCACTACTTACGTCAGAGTATGCAGACGAAAACAGAGAGATCAAGACGTTGATCAGTACAAGCGTGGTGGTAACATTCCAGAGATAAAAAAGCGCCAAGCCTGCGGGGCTTGCCAGTCACAGTTAGCTTTGTAATTCGACTCAGATATACGAAACACACCTGTCACCGAACTTGCCGTAACTAGGAGACCTGACGCAGAGTTGGACGAAGCGACACATTAGGACTTTGAAAGGACGCACTGCAACAGTGACTGCACCATGACGTGCACAACGTCCATCGAAGATTCCACTCGTCCATCGGCTGCGTCGAGGGCGTACAAACCCTGAAGGAAGCCCATCCCAAGGATGGACAGCAACTACGGACGCATATTAGTACCGAAGAGGCCACTTTGGGCAGTCCATACGGCAAAAAATATCCCAGACTCGCGAAGCATCCGAGCAACGCATATTTGCATGGTCCCAATGTACTTGTAACCATCGAACACAGTGACCAATTCTGCATAATATCAGCTCTATACAGAACAGCCGTTTAGGGGTAAACCGACGCACTCATCCTAGAGCAAGGTTCCTGACAATCGCCGAGTCCAAAATAATCAAGCACGCACCATATAAAAGGGGACACGAAACTCAAAACCTGAAAACTGCAGAGACGAAGCTGGTCTCGTTTCCCCCCAAGCGACGCCAGGCCAGAGACTCTCAGTATGAAGGCCGTAAGTAGCAGCGCGTCGGTGATAATAGCCATTATATGCCAAAAACCAAAGGCTCGCCATGTGGCAAAGCGAAGTGTTTTATAGACCTGTCTCCTATATAAATACCAGCATTCCAAGGGTATTAAAGAACACAAACATGGTGTAAATCTAAATACCATCATATAGAGGTAGTCTTGCTCAGGACAAGGGATTGACGCACCTTCGAACGTAAACGCCAGGGCCATGCCGTATAGGACAACCTCCCATAGATCGACGTGATGGTGCAAGGGATCCAGTCGTTCAAGAGGTTCGCGGACTGTGTTGACAATTTCAGACTACCTGCGAGAACCGGGAAAAAAGGCGTACCAGCTTGAGAATACACGAAGAGGAAGAACAGCCAAATGACTATGCGGAAGACATTTTGGTAGCTATGGAAGAAGTCAGGTGAAGAAGCAGTCTGCGACAGCCCATAGAACGAACTGAGGGACAGCGATACGTATGGGGTCGAAGTGGGCCCAAAAGGAGGAATCCACACGGTCGAACGCAGGGACATCTACTACTCGTTAGGGCAGCTCACGGACCCCAACGCGCAGGACTTACAATCGACATTATGGTCATCGTTACATCTTTGAACCAAGTCTCCTCTCCAGAGAGCATTTATCACTACGCAGGGACTCAGCACAGTGGACGGAAAACGAAACATTGCATACATACCGTCTTGCGCCTCGGTTGAAGACAGAAAGATGGGGCTAAGCACGCATTCAAAGTTAGAGGATGCGAGGTGGGTCACGTAGTTTCTCACCAGTGAGAGTCAATGGCCAACTCTATCGCACTGGTATATTCGATATCACCGTCGGACTGGCGATACATGTAGCGCGAAGACAGAATGGCAGGTATCCTGTCTGGTGGAGAATTATGTACAATCCTCCTTGCAAGGACCTCGCATGCGATGGCTACGAATTGTGAGATGACAGATAGGAGAGCCATAATGATAGTTTACCCCGTCCACGATTTTCCCCGTAGTCCGCAGGGTTACGGTTGGCCACGATCATGAAATGACGACGAGCACGAAGGAGGCAGTAGGGTAACTGGCAGCACAGGTGACAGGACTTAGAATGTAATGACATCAGCTCGAGGGGTGTTGCATACCGCCTCGTCTAGGTTCCCCGCGGCCTTAATGTATGCAGAAATGACATTGGGAGTGATTATTCTGCTCGTCGGGTCATTGATACTTTGCGGGTCAACCTCGAGGGGAAGCAAGGTCGTTGTGAGGATGCGCAGACGCTTGATGAGCTCTGTGGATGGGTAGAATGTTCACTCGGTAGTGGACGAAGAAACCTAGGCGTACTGGCGAGAGTTTCTGGGGTCGGCATCGCCGGCTTGACGGACATCGATGACCCGTTCTCTTCCATGGCCGCTACTTGCGCTAGGGCGACGACGAAATAGAGCCTCGGATGTGAAGGGGTCCGCCTGTGGAGGACAGGAGACAGGCGTCCCGGCGTCTCCACACTTTCCGGCGCCCGCCCACGCCAGACAGTCGGTTGCGTCACTTTGAGGCCCGCAAGTCATGCAGTGCTCTCGATAACCTCGACTCGAACAAAGGCCACACGATTTACTACTCATGCCCGTAAGATCGCGTCTCATCCGAAGCCCCGTGTCTGAGTGTAGCGCGCGCTAACATACGCACAGGCGTATCATTCTGCTTTGAACGAGGAGCCAGATATCCGGCAGGTCGGCAACCTTGGGATCTACCCCATCAAAACTAGGCTGCGCGGTCCCGCCCCTCTTGCAGGTGCTCTCTCGCCCTACATACCACCCTTCCCAGTAATAATTGACCATCGATCACTCATCCCAGCGAGCAACGAGCAGGGAGACATCGTCGACGAAACCCTCGACCTCTTCCGCGCCAACTCGCTTTTCCGAAACTTTGAGATCAAGGGGCCGGGCGATCGCCTCCTGATTATCCTCATTCTCTTCATTTCAGATTGCCTTGCGAAGCTCGGTACGGCGCGCACCCCGCCCACTCAGATAGAGGCATCCAAAACGCTCAATACGCTCGCGGTCGACAACTTCCCCATTCCCGGCGATGCCAACTTTCTCCTCAACGCGCACTATGCGCCGCCCGCGAGTCGCGCAGATGCAGGTGAGTTTCTCTCAGCAATTTGGAAGGACGACATCCTTCATGCATTACAGACTACCTTCGCCAATATTTGGTGCAAGTCCGCCAGGAACTCGCTGCTCGGCTGATCGACAAACTGTACGCGGATGGAACGGGGAAACCGAGCAAGTGGTGGATGTCTTTCCAGAAAAGACGCTTCATGAACAGGAGCCTGGGAACGTAAATGTATGTGAATGAGGGGGCACACTGATGTACTACGGTTCCAATAAATATCTTATTTATGCCATCTGCGCTCATTAGGGTTCTTTTTCCCATAGCCAATAGCTGGCATGCCATCCGCCTGTTTCGAGCTCCTGCCCTTGCCCGTTGACCCCGCGACCATGATCTCCGGGATCCAATCCGGGTCCATCCAATTACCTACGCTAAGCTTGCCCTCTCCCCCATTCGCAATAGCACCACTTAATAGCTTTTTCTCGTCTCTTTGCCGTTGAGTCTCTGCTCGTTTCATCGCACGCATATACTCCGTTTGATCCTCGCGGAGAATGAGGCCTTCGCCACTTCCTGTCTTTGCGGAACCTGGCTTGGGAGCGGGAATGGAGTAGATAGTACCACGTGTGCGGTATTGAAAGTTCTTTTTCAAATGCACTTGCATAGCGGGTGCGTCGGAAGAGGCAGAGGGGGATGATATGGTGACAGATGCGCGAAGCAGTGTAGGATTGCCGCACGAAGGGCAGAACTTCTTCGAGGCATCCTTACAGATCCTACATCGAAGTGAGCGAGGAATGTGTCGCGGAGATGGCGGACGCACTTGAAACACGCATGACACCGCAACACCCACGTCTTGACTTTCTGGATCTTCTTTCCTTCCATACCAACAAGGCTCAGGTCCATTTGCAGTAGGACGTTTTGCATCGCGAAATCCGCTGTCATGCATCCAACTGGGATGGTTTCGCCTTTCCTGCCTTTGGCCGAACCATTTTCAGATGGTGTAAGGCCCAGCGCTCGTGCTTTGTGCAAAGAGACATTCCCTGGTGTTATCCATTCACCCTCGCCATCATCTTCATTCATTGGATCTTCATATAATGGAGGAGGGGTGGATGGAACGTCGGCATCGGGTGATCCTGAATCCTCAGGGGATGAGGCGGCATTTACTGGAGCGATGGAAGTTTGTCCCTGGCCATCGTCGTCGTTGAGAGGGACGAGCTCAACGTCTAAGCGTTCAAAGGCTTGCTCGAGAGATCCCAAGCCATCATTCTCTGTTTCCGTATCACCATGCGGATTCTGATCTTCCTCTATACCTTTCTCTTCCGCGTGGTCTGCGAGTTCTGGTTCATGAGGAGTAGCATCGTCTGTGACATTCTGCGTTGATGTGTCGGGGGGTGCAACGCTGGCGGCAGAGCCGGGCTAGAGACCATTGGTGGGAGAAGGAAACGATCAATTGCCTACACACCTCATCAGCGCGCGGTTGGGCATTCTTTTCTCTCTCTGCCTTATCCAGCGCATAAGTTAATGCCAGGACACATAGATCTGCGTGTGATAGTGCAGAATAGTCTCCCGTCTTTTTTGCAAATTGTATCACTATGCTTGCGCGTCAATCCCATCGAGACGGGTAAGGAAGGGGCAAGTGCGCACCAAACGCTAGAGATGCAGGATCTGGAGACTGCACTTTGACGTTGACACCCGCTATCAAGCCAAGTTTCTCGAAGTGCTCTCGCGCTCGCTTGTCCTTCAGTTCCTCGAGGACCTGAGGAACGGTGATGAATGTTTCGGCCAGTCCCCGGAGCGGGGAGAGCACGAGTAAAGGTCCAGCATCGAGCACAAGATTTTTGCAAGTTGCGTTGGATGTTGAGTCCACCATGTTTTATTCAGAGCGCTGGATATAAGTCGAGGGAGGAAAGGAAAAAGATGATCATAAGGGGATAATATCTAATCTCAGATCTTTACTAAATTCGTCCAACCTCCGCAGAATTACTACTATAGTACAGAATTACTACTGGCGATGGCACCTCCCTGTACTTTTTCTCGCTACCGCAAGCACAGACCATGACTAAAAAATCGTGCGTACTGCACGGCCTCGCGTGGTACATTTTATCTGACATTTATCAAACATAGCTTCCGTGTAGTGGTGCTTCCAGGAGATGGCATTGGTACGAGAGCTCCTTATGAAGATCGCATTGGTCCTTGGTCCTTCAACAAACGATCACTGATAATATCACTAGGGCCCGAAGTGGTCGCTGAAGCCGTCAAAGTTCTCGAAGCTATCTTCGTCGAGTCGGAAGTTGAGCTCAAGCTCGAGAAGTGTCTCTTCGGAGGATGTGCGATCGATGAGGTCGGTGAAGCCCTGCCCGCTTCCACCCTGCAAGCATGCAAAGAAGCCGATGCCATTCTAATGGGTACGCAAAAAAGCCCCACTTCCACTTCCACTTCCGCTCTCCCTCCACCAACCCTCCATCCCCACAGGCTCCATCGGCGGCCCCAAATGGGGCGTCAACAGCAAGGTGCGCCCCGAGCCGGGCCTGCTCGCCCTGCGCAAAGCGCTCGGGCTCTACGCGAACATCCGCCCCGCCAACTTCGCCTCGGACTCGCTCGTCGGCAACTCGCCGCTGAAGGAGCCGATCACGCGCGGCGTGGACATCATCGTCGTGCGCGAGCTGATCGGGGGCATCTACTTTGGCGAGCGCAAGGAGCAGGGCGCCGCACCGCGCCAAGACGCGGCGTGGGACACGATGGTCTACAGCGTCGGCGAGGTCGAGCGCATCACGCGCGTCGCGGCGCAGATCGCCCTCGCGTCCGAGCCGCCCCTCGCGGTCCACTCGGTCGACAAGGCCAACGTCCTCGCGAGCTCGCGCCTCTGGAGGAAAGTCGTGTCCGAGACGCTCGAGCGCGAATACCCGCAGATCGTGCTCGACCACCAGCTCGTCGACTCGGCCGCCATGGTCCTGGTCTCCAATCCGCGCAAGCTCAACGGCGTCGTGCTGACGGAAAATTTATTCGGGGACATGTGGGCCGTTTTCCGTTTTTTCTTTTTCTTTTTGCTTTGGCGGATCGATGGGGCTGATCGTGTTCTTCCTTCCTTCCCATAAACGTACCATTTAGCCTTTCCGACGAGACGAGCGTCATCCCAGGCTCTCTGGGACTTCTCCCATCCGCGTCACTCGCAGGCGCACCCTCCCTCCCTTCCTCGCCCTCTTTCAAGCCCACATGCGGTCTCTACGAGCCCATCCACGGTTCCGCCCCGGACATCGCAGGCGAGGGGATTGCCAATCCCATTGGTACCATCCTCAGCGCCGCCCTGCTTTTGCGCTACTCTCTTGGTCTCGAAAAGCAAGCACAACTCATCGAGGCCGCCGTGCGGAAAGCCCTGGATGCAAAGAATGCTGGCGGCTTGGAGCTGAGAACGGCAGACCTGGGTGGAAACGTTGGGACGAAAGAAGTTGGCGACAAGATTGTCGAAATTATTAAGACGTTGTTGTGACGCAGTCTACCAGAGTAGAAAAAGAAACATGTACCCGTAAAATTACCAACCAACATCCGGACCATCGGCCATTTTCTTCGAGGCTTCTGCAAGAGGCAGGGATCACGGCAGCCAAGAGAAGAATTCCATGAGTATGAAGTTATGAAGTTATGGTGCAAATACATGATCCATGTAGAATAAGGCCGACGTATTCCTGTCTCTGGACATAGCCATCCCGCAGCTCAAATCTAGCGTGAGGGCGTCAAAACATGTTCGCAAGCTTGCTTGCGGCCTCTCGTGCATCCAACTTTCGCCTCGTTGGTTGCACGCGCAGGGATGCAGACATATAAGTAGGACGAATACCACCAAGCGGGTCCACATCGCCGGTGCTCCGCGGGGTTCCATCCGTCGTGCCAGGACGCTGGATAGGGTCGGAGGACGTTAATGGTCCACCTGAAAGGGGGTCGGTGTTGGGGGGCCGCGGCACAACCGTGGGGGCTTCGGGTTTCTGAGAGGATGGAAACGATGATGACGACGTCGGGTGTATGAACATCGACTTCGTTCCATCGGCGAACCGTCCTCCGAGAGGGGGTTCGGTGCTACGTGCTTGGACTGTTGTCGTATCAGAAGAGCTGTTCTGAGAGGCGAACGGTGGTCGAGGCGCTTGCGGCTGCGCCGCAGCGAGCGACTTGGAAGAGCTCGCCCCTGGGGATTGAGGTGTCACAGGCGCCTGGCTGATGCCTGGCCGCCCAGAAACTACACTTGGCGGGATGCTTGATGCTGGTACAGGGCCACGGTTTAGAGATGGGCTTGGCTGTACTGGTGGGATCGAGGGTTTGAAATCATCCTCTAGAGGCGGGATGATCGTTGGTCTGGGAATTCCGTTGGTTTTGGGGGCGGCCTTCGCATTGGAACCTGCGACATCCGGTCGAAGAGATTCGAGCTCCCTGAGGAGTTGTCGCTCGTACATGATGGACGTGCGGGTATACTCAATAAGAGCGGTGGTGATATCATCTGTGACCAGCCGCCGGTGGGTCTGCAGGGCGCGATGGAGGTTCTGAGAGATACCGTCAGCACGTCGAACGAGTATTTGCTCGTATTTGTTCGCCTGAAGAAGATCATGGTGAGTACACATTAACATGAAAAGTGCGAGCAGCGTAACCTCTTCCAGGTCCTCCAGGGCCTCGTCAACTTTCTCCGGGCGGATATTAGCGCTCGCTTTGAGTCTTTCAATATGTCGGCGCTTTGAAATTGCAGACTTTACAGCGGCCTGATATTCTTCGAGGACGGCTGTGCGCTGCTGCAGAGTCTCTTTGGCAGATCTCGCGTTCAGCCCTTGGTATCCAAGAGAGTCGCTTAGTATCACACATTCACTAATCGCCTGAGCTTGATCGAGATCTGCGACGGTGTGCCAGGTCCTGCCTAGTTTCCGCATAGCATTTGCGATTGGCGGATGGGTTTCAGTAGTGGCAACATTGACCAGCTTGTTGCCCATTTCTGCATGAGCAGCAGAGAGCGCTGAATAAGGAAGGAAACAAATTTACTTGTGAGAAAAAGGACATGCTGCCATTGAATAACCGGATGACGACTTACACTTCCTCGTAGAGGATACTCGGTCAAGAGCCTTTGCCGAGTCGAAGAATTGGCCCTCCAGCCTGGTGAGCTCAAACCGGGCCCGCTGAAGTTCCTCGTCTTCATCCGGGACATGCCGCCGTATGAGGCTAAATCCGGAAGACGTTTTCCGTTTCGGCCGCGGTGTCGGCTGATATCCAAAGTCGCTCTCAACGAACGACCGCAACTCCTCGTCGTATACGAGAATCATATCTTCGCATACACGAGTAAACCAACGTTGGAGCATTATTTTTACCAGTCTATCATCTTCTTCGTCAGTCGGTGCAGACGTTTGCGCGAGTGGGAGAGCGGGGACGATCGTCTGCGGGTTGTTGTGTGTAATGGCTTCGTAGAGTTGCTGGAACTCCACATATGACCGCGACACGTTTCGGTACGCTGTGCCGGTGAAGTTTGAGAGGTTCGTCTGTGTTTTGTAACGTCCAGACACGAGGTAAGCCTCGAGGTCGACATGGAGGAGTGCGTGTGCTGCGTACCTGTGCATCGAAGCGAACAAGGATATCCCGCCTGTTTCTGTCGAGGCCAGTTATTCTGACCTTTAGGTAGGGCTCTGGCTTTTCAAAGCTTTCTCCGTTTGAAGCAGGATTTGTGGCTGGGGAGATGAGGCCTGGCTCTGGCTGACCGTATATTTGTGCTGGCTTCTCGAAAAGATTTGCGTCGGAAATTCTGTCAGGTGTCGGGGCGGGGCGGAGGTTGGGTATGGGAGAATTAGGTGAGTGCGGGGTGGTCGGCCAAGGGGGTGTAATGTCGAGGGAGCCAAAGCCAGGAGAGGCGGAGGCTGATCCGAGAGGGTCGTACATGACAGGCGAGCAGGAAAGATCAGTCTCCTTAGGAGAGATAAATTATTTCTGCTTTCTATGCCCTTAGATTGCACATAATACAATATTAATGTCACACGTTCAACTCTAGCATGTGTCCCATCCGTAATACCTTTGTCCTCAAGTACTTCTCCAAGTCTTCCCCGTGTACAGCGTCACCCCCAACCATCGTCGCACCAGCCTTCCTTTCCCCCGTGTCACCATCCTTTTTCTTCTTCCAGCTTCGAGGTATCATCGGCATCCGCTCAGCAATTTTGAGCCCCTCCTTCTCCATCGCGCGTACCTTGTCCGGATTGTTCGTCAGAAGGCGAACACCTTCTCCAGCCGATGAGCCTAAACCCAGATCCTGCAGAATGGCGATGGCAACCTCGTAACCGCGTTCGTCGGCCCCATGCCCAAGCATCAAGTTGGCCGTTACAGTGTCGTGTCCAAGATCTTGAAGATTGTATGCTCGAATTTTGGAGAGAAGGCCGATACCGCGGCCTTCTTGACGCATGTAGATAACCACACCACGTCCTGGGATGCGCGTGGGTGGTTCCGAGGTCTTCGGAGATGGCATGATGATGGGTTGGGACATGAGTCGAATAGCCTCGTCCAGCTGTTCGCCGCAATCGCAACGCATACTACCGATGGTCTCCCCTGTAAAACATTCGGAATGAATGCGCACCAAGGGGGGAGGGATCGTGTCGACTGTACGTAAATTCTTCGTGTATCCGGGAGAGGAAGTAACATGCGAGGCCGGTGAGAGGCGCCCTACATACGCCCCACGCGTTAAACGGTCCGTTTCTGTCTCTACATCGCTCCAGACGGCATCGAGAGAGCTGCTACGAATGGGGGGAGCGGATATTGAAGAGTGGCCGTCGGAAAATTGGGCGGGGTCGACAACGATCGCAAGATGTTCCTTGGTGTCACGATTGTTATGGTATAGGTGGAGGAAGGCCGTGCCGTGAGGGGTAGGTATGCGGGTACGGGCCATGCATGTGACTTTGACCGGAGTAATATGGTCTGATTGTGAGGCGGGAGCAGGAGATGGGACGGCGACGGAATGTGATTGGTCTTGCACTCGTTTGGCTGCGGGGAGATCGATTGGTTTGGACACTAGGGATCGTATAAAGTCCGAATCGAATCTTGTGTTTCCTTTCCCTCCCGGCGCGCGCAAGCTCCGAGGGCCCTGTCTGCTGGCGTACACGAATTTCTTTGCGTTGTTCATAGCTCCGACGCGGTCCCCATCCCACTTGGACCAGTCCCAAGCACCCTCAGCTCTCGGAAGTGCGATGCCAGGAAAGAAGTCATGGGCGTAGTGGTTGCGCGTAACGTTGGGACTCGAGGCGGTAGCCGCTGCGAGCAAGAGAGGGTCGAGTTCCGCGTCGCGCCGGCGGAAGCTATCTTTCGACATTTTAAGGGCAGGGGACGTGAGCGCCTCGAGCAGAGCAACGTCGGGGTCGACGTAAAGAGCGTCTGGAGAGCGAGTGAGGAGAGAGGTCATAAGTTGAGATTCCTGGACGGAGGGGATACGTTCTGCTGAGAGAGCGAGGGAGAGGATGGAAATTTAAGCAGTCCGAGAGACACCGGAGCGCCGGACAAACGCTATGCGGGTGAGAGTCGACTGGTCCGAGCTTACGAATCAACGTGTGTCATCGCGGGTTTGTCATGGCTTTGAACACTTGTGTTGTGTGAACATGATGTTTACATTCACTGTCTCTGCCTAATCACAAGTCGGTCTCCGCGGACGAGTCCTGGTCGCCCGTCGTTCCCGAAATTGTTCGCTCGCCTTTCATGATGGTGTGGACCCACACTCCTCACCCTCCTTGAAGCTTGAACCGACGTGATATTTTTATCTCTACCCCCGATCGTATGCATGTTTATTTTTCTCTTTCCCTTTCCCACTCTGCAACCATCGCTGATTCACTCCCTCTCCAACCCACTGTCATATGGGCCTCATTCGTTTCTACTACCTATTCTATGTTGCCATCCTTGCCACGTGAGCTTCTTCAACTCGTATGATACCCCCGTCATCGTGACACGTCTGACCACTAGTCATCCCACCCCAGTCCCACCGTGTCTTTACCCACAACTTTGACGAGTCACGCGCCCACGGCGAGCAATTCGCTCCCCTCCGAGGAATCTCTTTTACCGTCCTCTGCATCTGCTGCATCTACATACAATTCATCTCATCATAACCTTTTTCTTTCAAACACCGTTTTCTCCGCCCAGCCTTCTCTCCATCTGGCAAACCCGACACCACCCACTGGGCTACCATCATCCTACGATCCCCCTCCTCCCGTCTCCGCATCTGATCCTGGCCTGGCCCACAAGAACTTAGCTGTGATCGTTTTCGCCACCATCGGCGGCATAATCGGTCTTATTTTCCTCGCCTTATTCATGCGGCAAGCCATCGCCTACCATCGCTTACCCCGACATGACGTCGCGCTGACAGCTGCTGAACGCGAGCAGCTTGTACGAGAAATGGCAGAGGCTGCAAGCCGGCGTAGGCGCCAGTCGTGTCCCATACCTCCACCTCCCTACGAACATGCACCCTCCTACGAGTCGTTGGAAGGACGAACCGATTAGAGCTCTTCATGTTATCGGACGCTTTCTGCGGTTTCTTTTTGGACATGCCAGCCATGTTCATGTTTGGTGCCTCACTAACTCATTCCGAGTCATCCATTGCCCGCTGCTAGTTACCGGTTTGTCTCGCATCTGTACATCATCAATTTTAGAACAATGCTACTGCTACCACACTCCAAACCCATACGTTGGGGAGGTTGCTATATAATCACATCACACATAGAACACTTATTATCCATTCGGATGGTCGATTGTATTTCACAGATAGTCACTAGGCGAAATGCTTCTCACCACGGCGCTTGGGAATGGACATTTGCTCCACATGCATCCGAGGCAATTGTACAGTCTCGATTATATGCGCTGCCAGTGGGAACCAACTAGAAGGTTCCCGTCGCCTCGTCGAGAAGGTGATCATGAAGAGAGGTTTGAGCAAAGTAGTAATTTATTATATACGTGATACCATCACTCTTCTTATGGTGTCGCCAAATGAATCACGCCGCAGAATTAATTAAAGCGACAGACGAGTACTATCTCTAACTTGCTAGTCATAATCATACATTACTCCTTACCCCCGTCTGATGTGGTCATTTTTCCGTTCAGTTGTGCATATAAGCAGAGTACTAGCATGGCACGCAGGGCCCTGATGCGATGCGATGCTTAAGATGCCAGATCTACTAGCGGAGCCGGAGTCAGAAAGGACAGTGGAGAACACCGAACAGACGCGCTGCGCTCAGTTCACCGCCGTGGAGCCGACGACATTTTTGGGTAACCGAGTACACTCCCGAAGACGCCTTCGTTTCAGAGGAGACGAGCCCTCCCCTCCTTCGCGCGATCGGTTTCGAAACCGTCTGGCTGCCTTACCGTGCCGTGATGAGACTGTCTGTCTGTCTGTCTGTTACAGCATCCGTGTCTTCTTAACTTCACTCAAGCAATACTACTCCCGAGAAACTCGGAAGGCATGTCTCTGTTCAGCTGATCCTGATCCAATGCCAGGGATGGATCACGAAGCAGATTCCAACTTGGGTTGTCACCATATGAACACCATCAGAAACGTACAAGTACTACATACGAGGACGAAGAGAATCCGTTGTCTCTGCAGTGCCTGTCGGACTTACTTGGACAATTTCGCCACCGCTGGCATCTTCGCTGTATCGGGGTTGCCAGTTGCCGTTTGGGCTTCAAGGATTATTCGGGCGACTCTGTTGTGTTTCGGCCCCACGATCAATGCCGTCATTTATCGCCACCGCCACCCAGAAGTTATTTCCTCACGTGTCCCCTCGAGCGATATCTTTCTAGCACTGGCACGCATGTACTACACGCATCTGACGTCCCTGCGTCAAAGTTGACGTCGAGATGTCGCGCGCTCGCGCAAAAACGGCGCATGATGCGGAGCAGGCCGCGACGTCCTTGGTTCTGCCCTCTATGTGACTGCTGAATAGAAGGGAAGTCCTTCAGGGGGAAGAAGGGGTGGGTCACCTGAAACAGCGCCTTGGAGAAGAGGGGCTGGTTCCTTGGGCTCTCGTCGATGTTTCGTATCTGGCCGGTCGTATCTGGTATACGGACCAGTCCAACTGGAAACATCGCATCAACGAGCCACCACTGGAACAACTGGCAGCGGCCTTCCTCGTACCATGGCATCCTCGCCGCCCGCCCAGATTGGCGTCCCTACAAGTGCGCCCATATTTATCGAAGGCATCTTGCAGTCGCTTTGCCAAGGCGTCATCTTTGCGCAAGCGGCAAGGTATTGGGAGTGTCCTCTTAACGACACGCTCCCAATGAAGTCGTACGTTTTGACTTTGGTCGGGTTGTCACTGTGAGTCAGGTTCGTGAAGACTCGGCGTAATGATAAACCTGACATCTGCGCGCAAAAGGTTACAGTCCATGTTTACGTCGTACAAGCTTTGGTATATTTTCATATACCTTAAGCATTGGGTAAAGGGTCACACTTCGAAACGAATGGTTCGCCTGGATAATGTTGGTGCACCAGTCAACCAGCCCCATCGTCTGGGCGGACCTATTCCTGAACGGTTTAATCTGCACCGTCTGCGAAGTATGGCTCCTTCGAAGATGTTGGAAGGTGCGCAGAACCTCGTCGAGTAGGTCGACCCCGATACTCACGCATCCCCTTCGTATAGATTACGGAAAAGAGGATATGGATAATTGCACCATTGGCGTTTCTGCTCGTCACCATCTTCATTGCCAACGTGTATCAGGTGAGTACTCCAGCTAGCGTTTCCGCACCTTAGCTGACTGAGTGGGCACAGACGGTGGCTCTGGGTGTGGACTCTAGACACGAGAACGTGAACGATAGCGTGAGTGCGCCCTGGTTTCTTTGCGGTCTCTGCTCACTACAGTCGCTGCAGCCACTGAAAGCACAGCACTCGTTTCTGGCAAGTTATCATGGTTGTCAGAAAGTGATCATTGACCAAGAATATTGCGATTCTAGGCAAAATTCTGCTTCAATTACTGGATCTTTGGCTCACTTGGTACGACCTTCGGGCTCTTGCTCGACAAACTGAGTTGACAATTCCTCAGTTCTGGATGTTACGATCACTTCCATACGTACGTCATGATCGCTGCCTTGTAAACCTTTTAACGTTTGCTCCAGTGATGGTTTATCTATGGCACTCTAGGACGGGGGTCGATAACCTAGATAAAGCATTGAAACACATCATAGCCGTCACCTGGGGGTCCGCGGCGGTGCCAAGCATATTCCAGATCATCGCCGTTGCTATGTATAATTCTGCATCCGTAAGAAGTTTTCGATGTAATAAATGACGTTAACTGATCGGCTTGTCCGCAGGGGGAGGGTCGCCATCTTGTTCTACTTTTCTTGCTCATGACCGGAAAGTTCTACACGCTCGGCATAATGCGGTCTCTGAATTCGCGCCCTGGACTTCGGGGTCGGATGACTTCCGACGACATTGGCCGAACGTCTATCAGCGACTGGCAATGGGATGATGAGCACGGACACCCAGGCGCTCGGAGATCGAGTGAGGTGAGTTCATTGTGTGTCTCTGATGTTCATGTGATTTCGAGACTGAAACAGATGTGCCGCTCTGGCGCTCGTTGCCACCTAGACGCCGTTCCTTGAGACAACATCTATCTCGCGTGTCCAAAGATTGTGTACCTTATCGGAAAGCAGCAGCACAATGCCGGAGTAGTCTCCTTATCTTGGACCCTGAAACCTCAGACAACCTTTATTTAAGTTGTTGTTGTTGTTGTTGTTTTGACCAAAGGGCTCAAAGAGCAGTCTGATATCCGTACAACAGAGGGAAACATGCTGCGCTGAGAAGGACGTATGATGGAGTTGTAGTGGAGTCGTGTGGGTCACACCGCCAGTGACTTTGTCCGGGTAGCCGGGACGACGTACCGTAAACGAGACCTTTCACGCGAATTCACGGCGCGGCTCTTGCGATGACCATCAACGACGAGGACGGCTCGCAGCCGCTTGCCGGCCCATCTCAGCCTCTCTCAACGAACACGCCACAACTTAGCACCTCGTCCGACCATGAGCATGCATCGTCCT
>WNFC01007147.1_pt1 | contig 19005 bp, 10 predicted proteins | sample 5400541 | NCBI WGS metagenome assembly WNFC01 (sample SAMN13153342, study PRJNA577476) | soil metagenome | isolation source: 120 cm saprolite under Douglas fir tree site 2 hole 2 replicate 1 | place: USA:California | collected 2015-04-18 | reverse complement strand
CAGCGCAATGCCTGTCCCAAAGTCCATGGTGTTTCCTTCCCCGTTTTGCCGGCTTCTTTTGATCGCGGCCTTTTTTGCGAAATAAGTCTGGCACAACAGACCGGTGCTGGCGAGGACAAGAAGCGACCAGGGACGCGCCAACAACACACTGCTTGAACGTGCAAACTGTTTTGATCTCGCGTGTGGCTGGCTGCCGCGTCGCAACATCCGCGATCTCAGTCCGAAGACGCCGTCGGAAATTTCAAACTTCGAATTCCCGCTTTCGCACTCTATAGTTCGCGCTGATCCGTCTGGCCTCGACGAGGAGAATGAGGATGCGATCCCGCCCCGGCGGATGGGAGTTCTTGACAGCGCTGGAGGGTGGGGTCACCCTTGATCCAACACGTGGCTCGCGCCTTACCTCGCGCCTTGCAATGAAGAACAAGAATATTGGAGGAAACCATGCCAAAATTGTTGAGCGAGGATGACGTCGCTGGTTATCGCGACCGTGGTTACCACTTTCCGATCGATGCACTCAGCGCGAGCGAAGTAGCCGATTTTCGCCGCAAGCTCGAGGATTATGAAGCCCAGAGCGGGGGCCCGATCAAGGGCGAGATGCGCCACCGCAGCCACGTGCTGTTCACCTGGATCAACGAGATGGTGCGGCACCCCAAAATCCTGGATGCCATGGAGGATCTGCTCGGGCCGAATATCCTGTGCTGGAACACCAGCTTCTTCATCAAGGAAGCGCACGATCCGGGTTTTGTTTCCTGGCATCAGGACGCGACCTATTGGGGCCTCAGCTCGTCCGATGTTGCCACCGCCTGGATCGCCATGTCGCCGGCGAATAAGGTTTCCGGCTGCATGAAGTTCGTTGCCGGGACCCACAAGAGCCAGGTCCAGCACGAAGACACCTTCGACCAGAACAACCTGCTCACCCGGGGTCAGGAGATCGCAGTCGATGTCGACGAGTCGAAGGCCGTGTTCGTTGAGTTGAAGCCGGGCCAGGCCTCGCTTCACCATGTGCTGCTGTTCCACGGATCGGAGCCGAACCGTTCCGATGACCGGCGCATTGGCCTCGCCATCCGCTACATCCCGACCCATCTGAAGCAGGCTGTCGGCCAAAGAGATTGGGCAACGCTGGTGCGCGGCAAGGATACCTACGGCAACTTTCAACCCGAATATGTGCCGAAGCGCGACCTCGAGCCGGAGGCGTTGGCCTTTCACAAGGCGGTATCGGAAGAGCAGGTGCGCGTGCTTTACCGCGGCACCGACAAGACCGCCTATCGCGCGTGACGTCGACCCAACTAAAACCGGTCAAGATCCTGCGGATTCGGACACCCTTCGGAATACGGTGTTGGAGGAAGCGACGTCGCGTCGGTCATCCGGCTCGGATGTCTCGGTTTGTCGCATCACAGGAACCAGCAGTCGACAAATGAGACCTTCGGAGCGCCAGTCGAACAAGGCCTGCCCTCCGAGTTGTGACTCAATGCTGGCGATCACGCTTCGCGTTCCGAATCCTCGCGACGTCGGCTTATGAACCAGGGGGCCGCCGCTCTCTTCCCACGTCAGCTGCAGGAAATCCCCCTGCATTTCCCAGCCAATGGTCAGGCGGCCGGACAGCGTGGAGAGGGCGCCATATTTCGCCGAATTGGTGACGAGTTCGTGCAAGGCGAGCGCCAGCGTTTGCGCTGTCGAAGGCTGCAACTGAACCTCTGAACCGCGGAAATTGATCTGGCCGCCCTCAAAATATGGCGCGAGCTCCTCGTCGACCAGCCTCCCGACTTTCGCGCCCTGCCAACTCGACAATGAGAGAATGGTATGAACCCGAGCCAGCGCAGTGATGCGGCCTTCGACCGCCTGAATGTAGGCGCCGACATTTGGAGCCCGCGTCAATCGAACGATTGATTGCGCCAGCGCCAACGCGTTTTTCGCGCGGTGATCGACTTCCCGGCTCAGGAGATTTTGACGTTCTTCCGCACGTTTGCGTTCGGTAATATCGACGGTGACGCCGCTGACACGGACAACGCGATCGCCCTTGTCGACCGTCGCAGCCGCCGTCCCAACGCACCAGCGCACTTCGCCATCAGGCCGAACGATTCGAAATTCCGCCTCGTACGATCTTGCGCCTTTTTCGAACTGGGCTATTGCCCGGCCCAAGGCCTCGGTATCATCAGGATGAAGCAAGGCCTGAACGTTCTTTGCGGTCACTTCAAAACGCTGCGGGTCGACTCCAAAGATCCGATATTGCCCTTCGTCCCACATCCAGTCGCCATTGCCCCAGTCCCAATCCCAGGATCCCATTTTTCCCGCTGCGATCGCCATGCTGCGGCGCTGTTCGCTTTCGACAAGCCTGGCCGTCGATTGCTCCAGCTCCGATGTTCGAGCCCGGACGCGATGTTCAAGTTCGGCATTGAGCCGCTCCAGCTGCCTGGTCTTGCGATAAAGGTCCGCGAAGACTCTAATTTTTGCGCGTAACACCTCCGGTACAACCGGCACCGGAACGTAGTCGACCGCGCCCATTTCGTAGCCACGAAGCCGGTCAATGTCGCTGACCTGAATGGCCGAAATGAAAATCATCGCCGTTTTCTGGAAGCGGGGATGCTCGCGGATCATGGCGGCGAGCTCGAACCCGTCCAGTTCCGGCATGCAAACGTCGAGCAGAATAATCGCGACTTCGTTCCTGAGCAGGTATTCAAGCGCTTCCCGGCCGGAAGCGGCGGCAACGAGATTTTCTCCAAGTTCCTTCAGAATAACCTCATAGGCGAGCAGCTTCGCCGGTTGATCGTCGACCAGAAGGATGTTTACTTTTTCATGGTCCATCATCGAGCGCCAATCAACGGTGTAGCCACATGCGTATGGCAAGAAGCAGCTGCTCGGTGTTGACCGGCTTGGCCAGATAGTCGGAGGCACCTGCCTCCAGGCACTTCTCTCGATCCCCCTTCATCGCTTTGGCAGTAAGGGCGATGATCGGAAGGCGGCGAAATGACGGGTTTTGGCGAATGACACCTATCGTCTGATACCCGTCCATATGCGGCATCATGATATCCATCAGGACGATTGCGATCTCGGGGCTCGATTCGACGAGCGCGACGGCCTCACTGCCCGTCGTGGCGGTCAGCACCTTCATGCCGCGCCGCTCCAGGACACTGCTCAGCGCGAAAATGTTGCGGGCGTCGTCGTCCACCAATAATGCGGTCTTGCCAATGAGATCCTCATCGGAACTATTGAGCTTTTCCAGCATTCGCTGCTTCTCGATCGGCAATTCTGTGATTACACGGTGCAAAAACAGAGACGTTTCGTCGAGCAGGCGTTCCGGCGACTCCACTCCTTTCACCACGATGCTTCGTGCCATGGTGTGGAGTTCCGCGTCTTCCTCGACCGAAAGCTCGCGGCCTGTGAACACCACGACGGGTACGTTGGATAGCGAGTCGTCGTTGCGAATTTGGTCAAGCACCTCGAAGCCGCTCATGTCGGGGAGACGCAAATCCAGCACCACGCAGTCGCATGGACTGTCCCGCAGCGTGGAAAGCGCGCCGGTGCCGGTACCAGTTGTGACGATCTCGATATCCTCGTGATCGAGCAGCGCCCGGATGCTTAACTGCTCCGCCGCGTCATCTTCCACGATCAGCAGGCGTTTGCGGCGCGGTTTGGCGTACTCCTTGATCTGGGATAACGCCGCGCTCACACCTTCCGTCGTCGTCGGCTTGTTGACAAAGGAAAACGCACCCCGCGCCAATGCGTGTTGCCGGTCTTCGTCCAGCGTGATGATCTGCACCGGAATGTGCCGCGTCAGCGGATTATGTTTGAGCTGGCTGAGCACGGTCCAGCCGAGCATGTCGGGCAGGAAGACGTCGAGCGAGACCGCCGCCGGCTGGAATTGCTTGGCGAACTCCAGCGCCTCCGAGCCGCGCGTGGCGACCAGGACTTTGAAGCCCTTGTCCCGGGCGAGATCGATCAGCACCCGCGCATAATGCGGGTCGTCTTCAACGACCAGAAGAATGGTGTCTCCCGGCTCGAGATTGAGCCGGTCGTCCGACAGCTGTTCGATGACCCGTTCTTGCGCCACGACCTGAAGTACCGGCGTCGTGCCATAAGGCGAGGGCGTTGGGACTCGCGGCGCGACCGTCGGGCCTGAATATTTGAGCGGCAGATACAGCACGAATGAACTGCCCTTGCCGGGCGTGCTGCGCAGATGGATTTCGCCACCGAGCAGGTTTGCAAGCTCACGGCTGATGGCAAGGCCGAGGCCGGTACCGCCGTATTTCCGGCTGGTCCCTGCATCCGCCTGCTGAAACGCTTCGAAGATCAACTTCTGCTTTTCCAGCGGAATGCCGATGCCGGTGTCTGAAACCTCGAAGGCGACGACCGCAGGCGCCTGGTTCAGGATCGGATGCTCGGCGCTCCAGCCTCCGACCGCCGCTGACACGTCCAGTCTCACTCCGCCCTCGGCCGTGAACTTGAAAGCGTTCGACAGCAAATTCTTCAGCACCTGCTGCAGCCGCTTCGAATCCGTGACGATGCTGCGGCCCAAATTGGGGTCGAGATTGATGCTGAACGACAGCTGGCGATTGTCGGCTTCGTGCCGGAACGGCCGTCCAACTGTCTCGAGCAGGCTTGATGTAAGGATCTCTTCCGCGTCTACCGTCACGGTTCCGGATTCGATTTTCGACAGGTCGAGAATATCGCTGATCAGGTTGAGCAGGTCGGTGCCCGCGCCGTGGATGGTTCGCGCAAATTCGACTTGCTTTGCCGACAGATTGCCGTCCGGATTTTCAGTGAGTTGCTGGCCCAAAATCAGGATGCTGTTGAGCGGCGTACGCAGCTCATGCGACATGTTGGCAAGGAATTCCGACTTGTATTTCGACGTCAGGGAAAGTTCCGTCGCCTTCTCCTCGAGCGCGCGGCGTGCCTGTTCGATTTCCTGGTTCTTCCGCTCCACTTCGACGTTGCGTTCGGCGAGCTGTTGAGCCTTTTGCTCAAGCTGTTCATTGGTCTGCTGCAGTTCCTTTTGCTGCGTCTGCAATTCGCCGGCCAGTTGCTGCGACTGCTTCAGGAGCCCTTCGGTCTGCATCGTCGCCTCGATACTGTTGAGCACGATACCGATGCTGTCGGTCAGCTGTTCGAGAAAGGTCATCTGCGAGGTCGTGAACGAACTGATGGAAGAGAGCTCGAAAACGGCCTTGACCTGGTTCTCGAACAAAACCGGAAGCACGACGATATTTTTCGGTCTGACGCGCAGTAGCGCCGAATTGATCGGGATCGTGTCGGTTGGGATATCCGAAACCAGCCGCTGACGCTTGTCCATGGCGCATTGACCGATCAGGCCCTCGCCGAATTGCACGAATGGCGAATGAGGGTTGGATCCGTCGCCTGCATAGGCCGACAGCAGGCGCAATTGCGGATTGTCCTCATTTTCGACCTGGTAGATGACACCCATGTGAGCGTTTACCAGCGGCGTCAACTCGGTCAGAAGCAGCCGGCCCATGGTCGCAAGGTCGCGCTGGCCCTGCAGCATGTTGGTAAATTTGGCCAGGTTGGTCTTCAGCCAGTCCTGTTCGGTGTTCACGTCGGTGGTCAGACGCAGATTGCCGATCATGGTGTTGATGTTGTCTTTGAGCTCGGCGACTTCGCCGCGCGCATCGACCTGGATCGAGCGGGTGAGATCGCCCTTTGTGACGGCGGTCGCGACCTCGGCGATGGCGCGCACCTGAGAGGTCAGATTGGCGGCCAGCAGGTTGACGTTGCCGGTCAGATCTTTCCAGGTGCCGGCGGCGCCCGGCACGTTCGCCTGACCCCCCAGCCGGCCTTCCACGCCCACCTCGCGTGCCACGCTGGTGACCTGATCGGCGAACGTCGCCAGCGTGTCCGTCATGTTGTTGATGGTCTCGGCCAGCGCCGCGACTTCGCCTTTGGACTTCACGGTCAGGTTCTGCTTCAGGTCGCCATTGGCGACGGCCGTCACCACCTTGACGATGCCGCGCACCTGTTCGGTCAGGTTGGCCGCCATGAAGTTCACGGTATCGGTCAGATCCTTCCAGGTACCGGCCACGCCGGGGACCTGGGCCTGTCCGCCGAGCTTGCCCTCGGTGCCGACCTCGCGCGCGACGCGGGTCACCTCGCCCGCGAAGGCGTTCAATTGGTCGACCATGGTGTTGATGGTATTTTTAAGTTCGAGAATCTCGCCCTTCACGTCGACCGTGATCTTGCGCGACAAGTCTCCGCGCGCGACCGCCGTCGTGACTTCGGCGATGTTGCGGACTTGCGTGGTGAGATTGGCCGCCAGCAGATTGACGTTGTCGGTGAGATCCTTCCACGTGCCGCCGACGCCGGGCACCACCGCCTGGCCGCCGAGCCGTCCCTCGGTGCCGACCTCGCGCGCCACGCGCGTCACTTCGGCGGCGAACGAGCGCAGCTGCTCGACCATGGTATTCAAGGTGTCCTTGAGAAGCAGGATTTCGCCGCGAACGTCGACCGTGATCTTTTTGGAAAGATCGCCGCCGGCGATCGCGGTTGCCACCTCGGCGATGTTGCGAACCTGGGCGGTCAGGTTCGATGCCATGAAGTTGACATTGTCGGTGAGATCCTTCCAGGTGCCGGCGACTTCCGGCACCTCGGCCTGACCGCCGAGCTTGCCTTCGGTGCCGACTTCGCGTGCCACGCGCGTCACTTCGGAAGCAAACGCGTTCAATTGATCGACCATGGTATTGATGGTGTTCTTAAGCTCCAGAATTTCGCCCTTGACGTCCACGGTGATCTTGCGCGACAGGTCGCCGCGCGCGACCGCGGTGGTGACTTCGGCGATGTTGCGAACCTGGGCGGTCAGATTGCCCGCCATCGAGTTCACGCTGTCGGTGAGATCCTTCCAGGTGCCAGCCACGCCCGGCACGTTGGCCTGGCCGCCGAGGCGGCCCTCGGTGCCGACCTCGCGCGCCACGCGCGTCACCTCGCCGGCGAACCGGTTGAGCTGATCCACCATGGTGTTGAGGGTTTCTTTCAGCTGCAGGATCTCGCCGCGCACGTCGACGGTGATCTTGCGCGAAAGGTCGCCGCCGGCGATGGCGGTCGCGACTTCGGCAATATTGCGAACCTGGGCGGTCAAATTGCCCGCCATCGAATTGACGCTGTCGGTCAGGTCTTTCCAGGTACCGGCGACGCCGGGCACCTCGGCTTGACCGCCGAGCTTGCCGTCGGTTCCGACTTCACGCGCGACGCGCGTCACCTCACCGGCGAAGGCGTTGAGCTGATCCACCATGGTGTTGAGCGTTTCCTTCAATTGAAGAATTTCGCCCGATACGTTCACCGTGATTTTCTTGGAGAGATCGCCCTTCGCGACCGCGGTCGCGACTTCGGCGATGTTTCTGACCTGACCGGTCAGATTGCTCGCCATCGAATTGACGCCGTCGGTCAGATCCTTCCAGGTGCCGGCGACGCCGCGCACCAGCGCCTGGCCGCCGAGCTTGCCCTCGGTTCCGACTTCGCGCGCGACACGCGTCACCTCACCGGCGAAGGCGTTGAGCTGATCGACCATCGTGTTGATGGTGTTTTTCAGTTCCAGAATTTCGCCGCGCACGTCCACCGTGATTTTTTTCGACAGGTCTCCATTGGCCACCGCGGTCGTCACTTCGGCGATGTTGCGAACCTGCGCCGTCAGGTTGCTGGCCATTGAGTTGACGCTCTCGGTCAGATCCTTCCAGGTTCCGGCGACGCCCAGCACGTTCGCCTGACCGCCCAACCTGCCGTCGGTGCCGACTTCGCGCGCGACCCGCGTCACCTCTCCGGCGAAGGCGTTGAGCTGGTCGACCATCGTATTGATCGTTTCCTTGAGCTGAAGGATTTCGCCCGACACGTTCACGGTAATTTTCTTGGAGAGGTCGCCGCCCGCGATCGCGGTGGCGACGTCGGCGATGTTACGCACCTGCGCGGTCAGGTTAGAGGCCATGAAGTTGACGTTGTCGGTGAGATCCTTCCAGGTTCCGGCGACGCCGGGGACTTGCGCTTGACCGCCCAGCTTGCCCTCGGTTCCTACTTCGCGCGCCACGCGCGTCACTTCGGAGGCAAAGGAATTGAGCTGGTCCACCATCGTGTTGATGGTGTCCTTCAACTCCAGAATTTCGCCGCGGACATCCACGGTAATTTTTCGCGAAAGGTCTCCGCGCGCGACCGCCGTCGTGACGTTGGCGATATTGCGGACCTGCGCGGTCAGGTTGCCGCACATCGCATTCACGGAGTCGGTCAGATCCTTCCAGGTTCCGGCGACGCCGGGAACGATCGCCTGGCCACCCAGCTTGCCATCGGTGCCGACTTCACGGGCGACGCGGGTGACTTCGGATGCGAAAGAGCGCAACTGGTCCACCATCGTGTTGATGGCTTCCTTCAACTGCAGAATTTCACCGCGCACGTCGACGGTGATCTTCTTGGACAAATCGCCGTTGGCAACCGCGATGGTCACTTCGGCGATGTTGCGAACCTGGCCGGTAAGGTTGTTGGCCATCGAGTTCACGCTTTCGGTCAGATCCTTCCAGACCCCCGTCACCTCGGGAACCTGTGCCTGACCTCCGAGCTTGCCCTCGGTTCCCACTTCGCGCGCGACGCGCGTCACCTCCGAGGTGAACACGCTGAGCTGCTTGATCATCGTATTGACGATGTTGGCCGACTGCAGGAACTCGCCGCCCAATGGGCGGCCATCGACATCCAGTTTGACGGTCTGCAGCAAGTCTCCCTGGGCAACGGCGGCAACGGCGCGGGTGACTTCACGCGTCGGCCACAGCAAGTCGTCGATCAGCGTGTTGACCGAGCCCTCCATGTCCGCCCATGATCCGCTGGCAAGGTCGAACTTGACGCGTTGCCGGGTTTTTCCTTCTCTGCCGACGACTTGACCGACATGCTCCAATTGCTGCGCCATTCTCTGATTGGCGGCTACGATTTCATTGAACGTGTCAGCGATCTTGCCCTCGATGCCGAGGTGATCGCCGGTCATCCGCACCGAAAAATCTCCGCTTCGCATCGCCTGAAGCGCATGCAGCAGATCCTGCAACGAATCGGGGGTTCCGTCTGGAGCCGATTTGCGCTTTGCGACACGGCCAAGGGTTGATCGTGCTCGGGGATCGAGATCACTCATGGCGTTCCCTTAAGGACAGTGCGGGGTCGAATCCGAACGCACGCAACCGAATTGACGCCATAGAAGCGCCTGCAAAATGTCAAATCAAGCAATAAGATAGACGGCATTCGAAGATTGCGGCGCTGCAAAATCCAGCCGGATAACGTCAATCCGGAACCCGGACATTTGTTCCGGCTCGCGCAAGACGTTCCCAGGATCCCAGTTCCAGCACGGCCACCGCATCGGCGTCATGGGCAGCCGTAAAGCCATAAGTCGGGCAGCGGACGCTCATGGCGAGGCGCCAGACGCGGCCTGAAACCGATCGGAAATGCAATCAGTGGAATTGATCCGTACTTCTTGTCAATTGCAAGGAGCCAACGGGTCGCGCGAATGCGCGCCCGATGACAGGCTCCGCGACGAAGCAATCCAGGCCCACGCTTTCGTCGTCCGTGAATGCGCTTGCTGGATCAATTGCGGAATTTGCCTGCGCTAGACACCTGCGTCGCGCAGCGTTTGGTGCAGCTCGCGCGAGATAGAACGCAGTAGCGGATGACGCGTCAGTCCGCTAAGTAACGCTGGCACATATTTGGAGAATAGCATGACCATCCAGCGTTTCGAAGCCGGGCCTCGCATGAGCCAGGTCGTCGTACATGGCGACACCGTCTATCTCGCGGGCATCGTGGCGAAAGCAGCGGCCGGCGAAAGCGTGACAAAGCAGACGCAGGAGATTCTCTCGATCATCGATGGCCATCTCACCAAGGCCGGCAGCGACAAGTCAAAGCTCCTGACCGCCACCATCTATCTTACGGATATGAAAACCTTCGCAGAGATGAACGCGGTGTGGGACGGCTGGGTGTCACCGGGCAACACACCGGCACGCGCCACCGTCGAGGCGGGACTGGCGGCGCCTCAATACGGCGTCGAAATCATGGTGACGGCGGCGCGATAATGCGCCGACGGTCCCCGCATATCGACTCTTCACTCGGTGTGTATGCGGCGACGGCCGACCAGTCGCTCACCATCAATGCCCGGCCGCCCTTTTGGCCGCGGCGTTGTTGAGAACGATCAGACCATCGGCGGCGACTCCGGTCTTGGTATTGATCAGGAATGGATTGACGTCGATCGACGCGATGCGGGTGCCGGCGTCTGCCATCAGGTTGGACAGGCCGACGATAGCCTTCACCGCCGAGGCCTCGTGCAGCGCCGGCTTGCCGCGATAACCCTTCAGCTTCACGCCGGCTTTGGTCCGGCCGATCAATTCTTTTGCGTCGGCTTCGTCGAGCGGAGCGCCGGCCAGGGCGACATCCTTCATGATCTCGATATCGACGCCGCCGGTGCCGAACAGCACCACCGGGCCCATCTCGGCGTCAAGCGAAGCGCCGACCACCAGCTCGAGCTCGGCCTTGACCTGCTGCGCGATCAGGATGCCCTCGAGTTTCGGTTTGTTCTTCAGCTTCTTCACCCGCGCGGTGATGTCATTAAAGGCTTTCTTGACGTCGGCGGTGCTGTTGATGTTCAGCACCACGCCGCCGATGTCGGATTTGTGCAGGATGTCCGCGCTGACGACCTTGGCGACAACGGGAAAGCCGATTTTCTTGGCGATCTTCACGGCTTCCGCCGCGGTCTGCGCGATCTCTTCCCTTGAAACGGGAATGCCATACGCCTTGAGCAATTTTTTCGACGCGACCTCGTCGAGTGCGGCACCCTTGGCGCTTTTGAGCATCCGCTCCAGCATCGCGCGCGCCGAAGTGCTGGAGCTCGATACCACCTCCGGCACTTCCTTGCGCAAGGATGCGTAATCGATCAGCGACTTGATCGCACCCACCGCGCGATCCAGCCCCTGCATGACCGCGATATGCGGCAGCGACTTGCGCAAGCCCTTGGTGAATTCCGTAAACCCGATCGACATCGTGCTGATATAAATGACCGGCTTGCTGGCGGCCTGGGCCATTTCATTGACAATGCGCAAATTCCGTTCACGCAATTCGTGCGGCGCCTTCGGCAATTCAGCGTCGATGATGACGATGTCGGTCTCGGGATCGTCGATCATGGTCTTGATCGACTGCATATAGACCGAAGGATCGACCACCGCCGCGAAACCTGCATCGAGCGGATTGCCGACGATGCTGCCGGGGCCGAGCATCTTCGCCAGCTTGTCGCTGGCATTCTGGCTCAGCGGACCGAAGTTCAGACCCGCCGACGAAAATGCGTCGATCAGAAGACCGCGTTTTCCGCCGGACAGGGAAACCGCGGCGAGGCGAGCGGCTTTCGGCAGATCGGCATGGACAAAGCATTCGGTGGTTTCGATCAGTTCGTCGAGCCCCCGCACGCGGATCACGCCTTCCCGTGTCGAGATGGCGTCGAAGGTTTCGATCGAGCCGGCGAGCGCGCCGGTGTGCGCCATGGCGGCGGCGCGTCCGCCTTCGGACGCCCCGAGCTTGAGGGCGATCACCGGCTTGCCGGCCGCGCGCGCAGCCTTGCAGGCCGCGCGGAAGACCTTGGTGCTGCGCACGCCTTCAAGATAAACCACGATCACGCGGATAGAGGGGTCGGCCGCGAAATAGGCCATCAGGTCCGGGGTTTCGAGGCCGGCCTCGTTTCCGGTGGTGACCATGTAGCCGACGCCGACGCCGCGATCCTCCAGGGCCTGGCGGATCGCCATGACGATCGCACCGGATTGACCGGCAATCGCGACCGGCCCGGCTTCCATCGTGACGACGCGGTCGTCGATGTTGGTAAACAGCCTTTCGCCGGCGCTCAGATTGCCAAGACAATTCGGGCCGGTTACGGCAAGCCCGGTCTCGCGAATGGCCTGCTGCAATTCGGCGGCCAGCCTCTGGCTTTCATCGTCCTGCAATTCGCTGAAGCCGGAGGTGACGATGGTCGCCGAGCGGGCGCCCGCCGCCGCGGCGTCGCGCACGACCTGCACGGCGAAACGCGCCGGCACCATTGATCAGATTGTTCCAGATGCGCTCGGCGTAGTTGCCCGGCTTGTCGGTCGCTCCGACCAGCACGATGTTGCGCGGATGCAGCATCGCATGAATGCTTTTGACGATGTCGCTGGCCTCAGACGAAGGCGACCATTTCATGGCCGAATCTGACGCGATGCTTGCCTGAGCTTCCATGGGCGTAACCCTTATCCCTTCGTTTCTTGTCCGAAAATGACGATCGACAGGAGATCGCCACTCTCCATGAGCTTTTCATTTCTTATTATTGATAGTCGGGGAGGGTGGCAACTCGCGCAACGGGGCAATATCCGCGAGCCGTCCGCTCTATGGACTTACCACGCCGGTCGTGGCTGCGATGGAGTAGCGACGCCGGCGAGCAGAACGGCAAGAATGCCGGTGAGAAAAATGCCGTCGAATGTTCCCGCGCCGCCGATCGAGGCGACCGGGGCGCCAAGACCAGTGATCTTGTCGAGATTGAGAAGATCGGCGCCAATGAGAGTCCCCATTGAGCCGCCGATATAGGCAAGCGGCGGCGCGTATTCGCGGGAGAGGATAAATGCGAGGATTGCCGTGGTCACGACGGGCGCAAATACCGGTACGGCGATGCCAATTCCCGGCACCGGCGTCGCCAGCGAATGAATAACAACAGCGATGGCTGCGGTTGCAATCGTCGCCTTGAGCCAGAATTGATATCGTATCATGAGATACGCCGACATTAATGTTGGAATGACGGCACCGCCGACGTTCACCGCGAGAACCGTTCCAGACGACGTGACGAAGGGCACGATATAACGCATGCCGAAGAACTCAACGACCTGCCCCGACCTTACAGGCGGGCCGGAAAGCACCGTGACCGGAATATTGAAATAGCTGCCGATCAGTGAACCGAACAGCAGCACAAGGGCGACGCCGGGACCGACACCAAGCCGCATATAGGCGTATCTTAGAATGCGAAGCTGGATCAGGATGAGCAGCCCCAGGAACAAGAAGACCAGGATTGAAAACAATCCCGGCGTCAGGGGTAAATAGTGAACTTGGGAACTCATCGTTTTGGTGATTCAATCTCGGGTTGGTTCTCTTTTTAATTATTGATTTTCCGTCCTGCGGCAAGAGTGCCGCCGAACATCTTTCAAGCATGGATTGGATGGTTCGTGAATTGGCATAACGGCCTACATGCGGCGACATCCCGGCCGATCCTGTCGGCCGTGGATTAATTTTGGCGAGTTTCCGGGATTGCACCGTTCGGCCGATGTTCGCCGGTAGCGCCGGGGTCAAGGGATCGATGCCCGAGGCGTCGAAACGCACCACCGAAGCGTCGTCCGCACGGTAATGGAAAATGATGCCGTCGCTTCGCGTGATATCGATTTCATCGCCGATGGCGATATCCTTCAGAAAACGGAAATGCGTATCGCGGTGCGCGGAATAGACCGCCACGCCGCGCTCGCCGGCATCGGGGGTGAGCTCGACGTGGCCCGGCCCGAAGGCAAGCGCCTGGCCGCTGCTTCCGGCCAGCACGATGGCGCTGGCGTGGAGCCGTTTCACCTCGATGCGCGCGACCGGCCAGGTATCCGCCCATGACCAGGGTTTTACCTCGCGGCCGCTGGCGATGGTCTCGCTGAAGGCGCGCTCCAGCAGAACCTGCGCCAGCAGCGCCTTGGCGTGGATGTAGGCCCCTTGACCGAACAGCACGAGGCCGGCGAGGGCGAGAGCGGCGGTGGCAGCGAAGCGGGTCATGAAAATCTCAAGCGTGGTTGGTAGGGTGGCTTACTTCCCGTCATTGCGAGGAGCGTAGCGACGAAGCAATCCAGTCTTCCCTTGCGACTCCTGTGGATTGCTTCGCTTCGCTCGCAATGACGATCGAAAATTCGCAATGACGATAAGAGAAGCTGCGCGCGCGGCCCTGGGTGGAAGCCGCGCGCGCTTTGAGGAGGAGGGGGGCTGCTCCTCCTTTCAACCGGCGTCAGCGTACGAATGTCTGACGCCGGTTGAACACGAACAGGATCAGGCCGAGCGCCAGCAGGATCGAGCCAGCGATCATCTTCAGTTCGGCGTCGGTCGCCGTCTTCGGTAGCTTGATCGTGTCGGGCGCCGCCGTGACCGCGGGAAGCGGGCGTTTGATGGCGGCAAGCTGGGCGCGTGCGTCGCCTTCGGCGCGTCGTTCCGCCGGCGGCGAAGCAGGCTTCGGCCGCTCGCCGAATACCTTGGCAAAATCCCAGCCTGCCGGCAGGTTGAGCGGCAGCTCGGTGAGTTTGAGCGTTTCCCCTTCGGGGCGGCTTGGCGTCTTGTCGACCGCGACCAGGCTCGTCAAGCGGGTCACGAGCTGATGCTCCAGCGCGAGTGCCAATATGGTCTTGTCGGCCTCCGATGGCGTCGCCTCTCGCATGGTGCGGGCGATCTCGGCATCGTCGATCTTGCGCCGCGCCCACAGTTTGGACAGACCCTTGCCCTCGGCGGCGTTCGCCAGCGGAAGCGTCACGACCCAGGGCCGGTCGCCGATCCGTCCCTTGATCTCGACCGAGCCCGCAAGCTTGTCGAGCCTGGCCGCGAGAACCAGCGGCTCGTCGCGATAGAGGTCGGGGATCGCCGCCGGCGTCAGGTCCGCGGTGGCATCGGAGAATTTCGCGGTGAGGCCGGTCACCGCGGGATTTTCAAGCTTGGCGAACAGGCCGCGCATCCGCTCCTCGACCTGTTCGACCGAACCGATATGCGTAAAGGATCCGCGGCCGAGTTCGGCGGCGCGAGTCATCAGGAAGGTGTTCGGCGCCGAACCGATGCCGACCATGAACACGCGGGAGCGGCCGCGCATCGCCGTCAGCGTGTCGAACAGTTGCTGCTCATTGCCGATCGCGCCGTCGGTCAGGAACACCACCTGGCGAACGTAGTTTGTCTCGCCGGTGGCGTTATCCGTCAGCGCCGCGCGCATCGCCGGCACCATCTCGGTGCCACCTTCGGCCTGCAGCGCGCTGACGAACGACCTGGCGTTGCCGATGTGCTCTCGGTCGGCGGGCACGCAATTGGGGAACAGCAGGTCCATGGTGTGGTCGAAACGGATCACATTGAAGCGGTCGTTCGGCTGCAAACGGCCGAGCGCATAAAGCAGGCTCGCCTTGGCCTGCACGATCGAGGTGCCACCCATCGATCCGGAATTGTCGATCACGAAGATCACCTCGCGCGGCAGCGGCTTTTGCTCGGTCCGTTCGATCGCAGGCGGCGTGACGAACGCCAGCAGATAGTCGGCATCGCCGACGTGCTCGCGGAACAGCCCGACCGACGGCGCCTTGACGGCCGCGGGTGTCCAGGTCAGCTCGAAGTCGCGATCCGCCGGCACCGGGCCTTCGGCGAGCTTGATGACGCGCGTGCTGCCATCAGGGCTTTCCATTTTGACCGGATGATGATGACTCCTGACCTCGCCGAGCGGGAAACCTGCCTGCAGGCGAATCGTGATGGCGGTTGGATTCACCGGCGCATGTTCCGCGGGGTCCAGCACCTCAGGTGAAATGCGGTTGCGGTCCGGCACCGGATCGGTGGAGGTAGATCCCCAGCCGCCACCGTCGGGCCTGATGTCGACGTTTTGCACCACGGGCGCGGGATTGTAACGCGGGCCGACCACCATCGGCACCCGCAGCGAAAATTCATTTCCCGACTGCTGAACCGGCTCCTGATATTCGATCTGCACCAGAATGGTTTCGCCGGGGCCGATATTGGCGACCGAGTTGGTGAAAATGTTCGGCCGCTCCTGTTCGGTCAGAGCAGCCTTTTGTCCGTTCCGCTGCGCCTGCTCGTAGATGATGCGGGCCTGTTGCCGCTCCTTGATCTCGCCGACCACGACGCGGTCGCCGATCACCATTTTGAGGGTGTCGACCGCGCCGCCCGTCGGCAGCGGATAGACGTAGGTCGCCTCCACCCAGTTTGGCGTCGGATTTCGGAAAATCTGGGTGACGCGGGCGCGGACCGTCGGACCCGATACGGCAAGATCGACATCGATGCCGAGCCTTGTCGCGTCGGCGTAGCCGTCATCGGTTTTCAGCAGCAGCGAGCCGGAGCGCGCGTCGCCGGGTCCGGCAAAGGTTGCGGACGGATTCTCCGCCGGCCACACCGGCTCAAAGCTCAAAAATAATGCCGCAAATCCGACCAGGATGACCGCGGCGCCTTGCATCATGCAAAACAACAGCAGTCTCACCATGCGCGACAGGCTTGAGCTGCCGCTGATCTTGATTTCATCGCACGTCGTCATTTCGCTAAACTCCCGAGAGGCATTTTCATCGCCTGCCGGTTGTGCGGAACCGCGGGTTCTGGCGCGAGCATAATGATCGGCATTGTTCAGCCGTAGGCCGCTTCGGCGCGCCGCGGCCGAGGCGGAATTGTGCGGCTTTGTGATGAAATGTGCGTCTGCTAGGATGGGGGAATACGAAAGGGGTGACGATGCCGACGCCGGACAAGCAGCTTTCCGCCGAGCAAAGCCGGCAGGTGGCGGAGACCATTCGCGAGGAAATCGCCCGCCGCCGTATGTCCCGGCAATCGCTTGCCGAACAGGCAAAGCTGAGCCTCTCGACGCTGGAAAAGGTGCTCGGCGGCCGCCGGCCTTTTACGCTTGCGACCACGGTGCGGCTCGAACAGGCGCTCGGCGTCTCCCTGCGCAAGGGGCAGGATGTCCCGCCGGCTGCGGCTCCGACCAACGGAGACATATCTCCCGACGGCCTCGGCGCCTATTCGCGCCGCTCGGTTGCGTGGCTCGAAGGGGTCTACGTTACGGTGCGGCCGTCCTTCGGTGGCGACAAGGATGTGATCTACGCCTACCGGACCGAGATCGCCTGGGAAGCCGCGGTTTCATCGCTGGTGTTTCGCGAAGGCGAAAGACAGGACGCGGCATACACCCAGTTCGGCGAAGTCGCGGTGCCGAACCAATCGGGCCACATTTATCTCATCACCAACCGGCACGGCCAGCATCGCCTGATCACCGTATCGCGTCCGAGAATATCAGGCGAAATGTACGGCATCATCACGACGCTGCTGGCGGGGCGCGGCTCGCTGCTGACGCCGATCGCGGCGCCGATCGTGTTTTTGCCGATCAAGAATATCCCGGCGCCAAGCCTGGGGCGGGTTTCGTCGGATGACGCCAATTATGCCGTCTATCGCGAGCACCTGCGCCGCACCACCGATGAGCCATTCGCCTTGTTTTTACCGGGCTAGAGTCCGACTCAACGCTGTTGAATTCGGACTCCAGCGTTATTTTTTGAGGCCGCGCACCGGCGGCATGGAAGGAGAGACGAATGGCTGTCGAAGTAAGTCCGCTCGCTGGCAAACCCGCACCAGCCTCGATGCTGGTCAACGTGCCGCGGCTGGTGACGGCCTATTTCTCGGGCAAGCCGGATCCCGCGGTGGCTTCGCAGCGCGTGGCGTTCGGAACCTCCGGGCATCGCGGCTCCGCCTTTAACAACGCCTTCAACGAGGCGCATATTCTGGCGATCAGCCAGGCGCTCTGTGACCACAGGCGCCGCGCCGGTATCGACGGCCCGCTATTCATCGGCATCGACACCCATGCGCTGGCGGAATCGGCCTTCGCGAGCGCGCTTGAGGTATTCGCGGCCAACGATGTCACCGTGATGATTGACGAGCGCGACGGATATACCCCGACGCCCGCGATCTCGCATGCGATCCTGACCTACAACAGGAACCGGACCAGCGGTCTTGCCGATGGCGTGGCGATTACCCCGTCGCATAATCCTCCCGAGGATGGCGGCTTCAAATATAACCCGCCAAATGGCGGACCGGCCGACACCGATATCACCGCCGGAATTGAGCGTGCCGCGAACGCATTTCTGGAAGACGGATTGAGGGGCCTGCAGCGGATTTCGTATCACCGCGCGCACAAGGCCGCGTGCGTTCACCGCCACGACTACATCGGTCCCTACGTGGCCGACCTTGCCAACGTCATCGACATGGAGGCGATCCGCGGCTCGGGCGTGAAAATCGGGATCGATCCTCTCGGCGGCGCGGGCGTCCATTTCTGGCAACCGATCATCGAGCGATACGGCATTGCCGCGACCATCGTCAGCGATACCGTGGATCCGACGTTTCGGTTCATGACTGTCGATTGGGACGGCAAGATCCGGATGGATTGCTCGTCGCCCTATGCGATGGCGCGACTGATCGGCATGCGCGACAAGTTCGATGTCGCTTTTGCCAACGATACCGACGCCGACCGGCATGGCATCGTCACCCATTCGAACGGGCTGATGAATCCGAACCATTACCTCGCCGCTGCCATTGCGTACCTGTTCGAGCACCGCCCGGGCTGGAACAGCAACAGCGCGGTGGGAAAGACCATCGTCAGCAGCGCGATCATCGATCGCGTGGCGGCAAAGCTCGGCCGCAAGCTGGTTGAGACGCCGGTGGGCTTCAAATGGTTCGTCGATGGGCTCAGTGGGGGTGCGTTCGGTTTCGCCGGGGAGGAAAGCGCCGGCGCTTCATTCCTGAGGCGCGATGGAACCGTCTGGACCACCGACAAGGACGGCCTCATTCTCGGCCTGCTGGCCGCCGAGATCACGGCGCAAACCGGCAAGGATCCCAGTCAGTTGTTCGGTAATCTGACCGATGAACTGGGTGCGCCGTTCTATGAGCGGATCGATGCGCCCGCGAGCGTCGCGCAGAAGAACGTGCTGAAGGCGCTTTCGCCGGAGCGATTGGCCATGAAAGAACTTGCCGGCGAGCCGGTTCGGGCAACGCTGACCGCGGCTCCCGGCAACGGTCAATCGTTCGGCGGGATCAAGGTGACGGCGGAAAACGGCTGGTTTGCCGCAAGACCCTCCGGCACCGAGGATGTCTACAAGATTTACGCGGAAAGTTTTAAAAGCCAGCAGCATCTGCGGCAGATCCAGCAACAGGCTCAGGCCGCGATCACGGCTGTATTTGAAACGGCATAGACTAATAGGTTGAAGTGGGGCGGATCACTTCTCCCTCGCCCCGCTTGCGGGGAGA
>WNFC01002737.1_pt1 | contig 19005 bp, 11 predicted proteins | sample 5400541 | NCBI WGS metagenome assembly WNFC01 (sample SAMN13153342, study PRJNA577476) | soil metagenome | isolation source: 120 cm saprolite under Douglas fir tree site 2 hole 2 replicate 1 | place: USA:California | collected 2015-04-18 | reverse complement strand
ATGGCCTCAAATACGTCGCCCTGTTCCAGGCTCTGAATCAGCCGCGCGTTCGCCGCATTCAGCCGCATCAGCAGGAAATGATTTCGCTCAATCTGTTCGCGCAGCGAGAGCTGTTGCACGCGCACGCGCAGCTCTTCCATTCCCGTGGGAATCGCTGCGTTTTCGTCGGCCGGCTCGGTCGGGCAACCTGCCTTCGTCGGCGGACGGCTTCCGTTTCCTGTTCCTGTCATTTCTTTCCCTCGCTACTCTTGCCTTTAACTAGTGTTGCTTTTCACCGTTTCGAATTACTCGCCGAGGTATGCTTTCAACAGATCCAGTAGCTCCGTGTCATTCACCGGTTTTGTCAGATAGTCACTGCACCCGCTCGCGTACCCTTCTTGAACGTACTGTTCCTCCCCGCGCGTAGTCAGCAGGATCACGGGGATTTTCTCCGTCTCCTTGTCCTTTTTCAGCACGCGGCAGGCTTCCAGTCCGGTCATCCGTGGCATCACGATATCCATCAAGATCAAGTCCGGCTTTTCCCTCTTCGCTCTTTCCACCGCCTCCTTTCCATCGACGGCGCTGATGAGCACGTAATTTGATTTTTGGCTGAATATCATCCTGTTCACCAACCTCGCGGTGCAGGAATCATCCACCAGAAGAATTTTTTTGGTCGACATTACTTTCTCTCCCTTTTAGCTTTACTCAGTTGCTCTTCAATCCATCCGTGGCTTCTCAGGAAACACTCTGCGGACCTCTTCCATGAGACCTTCCGGCATTTGACTTTTTTCTACAAATCCGTCCGCCCCGGATTGCAGGCATGCGGCTCGAAGCGAAAGGTCATTCAATTCCGTAAAAATCAAGATGCGCAATTCCGGGAACGACTTCCGCAACTGAGTCGCAGCCTCAAGACCTGTCATTTGCGGCATGCTAAGGTCCGTTAGTACCAGGTCCGGCCGGAAGCGCTCCGCTTGATGTAAAACGGCCAGGCCGTCACTCGCTGTCCCGACGATTTCAAACTGCCCCTCGAACTCCAGGTACGCGCAAACCGCACGAAGTGCGGTTCTAGAATCATCGGCAACCACCACGCGAATTTTCCGAGTAACGTGTTCCAATCCAAACTCCCGCCGGACACTGTGCTCGAATTTATGAATACAGTGTGAATGGTCCGCGGATGGAAAGTAATTCGGCTTATTCCCTAGGGAATCCCCTGTAGCCAAGTACAGGTCCGCTGGTCAATAACACTTGTAGAATCTGCAGTTCAGAAAAAAAAGGAGAGCGAAGGGAGAAAAATTGTTAACTAGAGTTCAGAGAGGCGTGCTTCGCAGGGCGCAAAAAAAAGAGCATCCTTATATATATACACACACCATTGGTTATGCGCGACGAGAAGCGGCCTCGTAAATCGCTGGCATCCCATTGGTAGTTATGGAGTTATGGGCAGAAAACACCTGTCGCGAAGAGATTTCCTCTTCGGCCGCCAAGGAGCTACTTCGCGGGGAGGCCGCCCTGCAGCGGGAGCGCGCCTGCCGCAATGCGTTGCAGCTGGCGGTGCGGAGCGGGACCGGTGGACTGACGAATCACAAACTCGGGCTCGATGGCGATCTCGGGAACGTATTCCCCGCACCCTTCGATGAGATCGACAACGGTCTGCGCCGCGATTTGCCCCATCTTGATGAGTGGCTGCCGCACCGTTGTGAGTCCGGGATTGGCGTACGCCGCGCCGGGAATATCGTCGAAGCCGACGACGGAAATGTCTTCCGGAACGCGGAGGCCCGCTTCGTGCATCGCCCAAATCGAGCCGATGGCGGAAATATCGTTGTAAGCGAAAAGTGCCGTGAAGGGGTGCTTCCTTGCGAGCAGTTGCTTGGCGAAGGGATACCCAATGGCGGGGGTCGAATCGATGCCTTCCAGTTGGATTGTCAGTTCGGGGCGAATGCGAATTTCGAGCTGCTGGGCTACTTCGCAGATTGCGTTCCAACGCACGGCGGAATCCGAACTGATGGTTTGCCCTTTGATGAAGGCGATTTCCTCGTGACCGAGATCACGAAGATGTTCCAGGGCCAGCCGCGCGGCGCGCTTGTGGTCGAGGACGATGTTGGTCACGTTTTCGACGCGCTCGTGTCCTGCCACTGCGACAGTGGGCAGAGCAAGTTTCTCAGTAAGAGATGTGTCGGTGGTAATGAAGCCTTCCACGCCGCGCGTCAAAAGCATTTGCGCGTAGGTTTGCAGAAGCTTGGGATCATGGCGATGAATCACGGTTAAGAAGAAATAGTTGTTCTTGCGAAGATATTCTTCGATGCCGCTGATCACCAGCGCGCCATAAGCGTCGCCGATTTCTTCGGCGATGACGCCAATGGTGTAGGTTCTCTTCAGCCGCAGGGAACGCGCAAAAAAATTAGGTCGGTAGTTGAGAGCTTGCGCAGCTTCGATGATGCGATTCTTGGTATGCTCGGGAATGGACCGCGCGGCGGGAGAATTGTTCAGGGCGGCGGAGACTGTTCCCGGCGTGAGCCCGAGTTGCAGGGCAATGGTCTTTAGGGTGACCTTATCCTCGTTGTGGTGGCCCGGTCTCTTTCGCGGCGGCGGGGTCATTGAGAGATTCTCCGCACATCTACCAAAATTGGGATATGGGAAATGGTGCGCCCAAGAGCGAGAGCGCAGGCTACCGCGCTCCGCCGGCGTCCCGTAAACCGCGATTCTAGCTCAACTTGGACCTCGACATGAACGCAATTGAAGCGCGAAGTCATGCCGAAGTTCGGCCTTTGCATTGACATAGACCTACACTTATACGGATAAATTTCTTCACTGCCGCCTGACCCAAACCGGAGGGTTGCGTACCTGCCGATGCTGCCCGGCGTAGAATATCATTATTTTTCTTTAGAATATCATTATTTCTGCTTGACAAGCCGATTCGAAAGGTCTAAATAGGTCGCTAGTACAAAAGCATTACGTCCCGTAGTGCTTTAGGGGTTGGGTTCTTTCTCGAACCCGTGGTGGGGTGAAAGAGAAAATGAGTCCGAGGCAAATAGTTTTTTTTGGGATTTCGTGCTCTCTTTTTTCGCGCAAATATTTCCTCGAGGGGTAAACGAATGAAGATTCATAGTTCGAATGCGAATAATGTATTCGATAGATTGCGGACAACGATCATGTTGTTTGCCGTTCTGGCGCTGGTTGTCGGAACAATTACTCTTGCAGGCCTTTTCGTTTTGGCTCCTTCTGCTTCGGCGCAGAAAACTTCGGGTACGATCACTGGGACAGTGACCGACCCGAGCGGCGCGGCTATGCCGGGCGCGACGGTCGGTGTTGTCAACGAGCGTACCGGAGCTGCTCGCGAGGCAATGACCAACGAGGAAGGCAGTTTCTCCTTCCCCGAGCTCGAGGCTGGTACCTACCGCCTCACAGTGAATAAAGGCGGTTTCAAGAAGCTTGCCCTGAAGAGCGTTGAGCTGCACGTCGCCGACGTCACCACTTTGAATTTGAAGATGGAAATGGGAGCGGCCACGGAAACGGTGATGGTGGAATCCTCACCCATTCAGGTGAATACTTCGACGGGCGATGTTTCGAACATTATGACCGGCGAGCAGGTTCGCGAACTGCCCATGAATGGCCGGAGCTTTGTGCAATTGACCACGCTGGTTCCCGGGGCTGCCGTCGGGGAGGCCTTCGACAACAAGAACAAGGGCTTGTTCGCCGGTGTGGATATTTCTTTCAGCGGTTCGCCCTCGGTGAACAACCAGTGGACCGTGGACGGCGCGGGGAACAACGATATCGGCTCACAGCGCACCATCCTGACCTATCCTTCCATTGACGGCATCGAAGAATTCAAGATCCAGCGCAACGCCTACGGACCAGAATTTGGTGGCGCAGGCGGCGCCCAGATCAACTTGGTCACCAAGGGCGGAGGCAGCCAGTTCCATGGCGACGTCTACTATTTCGGCCGCAATGATTATCTGAACGCCAAGAATTTTTTCCTCTCACCAGTAAGCAACTGCAACAAGCCGACCGACCCCAGCTGCCGCAAGAACCTGCTGCGCCGCAACGATTTCGGTTACACCGTGGGCGGTCCGATCAAAGGCGGTCCGATCAAAAAGGACAAAGTATATTTCTTCTGGTCGGAAGAATGGAACCGCGAGCGCCGCGGCAGGGTTCACAATCACTCGGTTCCAACGCCAGCGGAGTTGGGCGGAGACTTCAGTGACCTGGCAGCCGCCCATCTCGCTGCGACAGACCCCATAACGAAGGTCGACAGCTGCCAAGGCCTGCCCGTCCCGCTTGACCCCGCGACCGGCAAGCGTTTCGCAGATCCTGTGACCAAGGTGGAAACCAACATCATCCCCTCCGCCCGCCTCAGCCCCGCAGGTCAGGCGTATCTTGCGGTCTTACCCTCGCCAACTATCACCAGTCTCTGTGCTCAGAATAACTGGGTAGACCAGGTCCGCATACCAACCAACTGGCGTGAAGAGGCTATTCGCGGCGATTGGAACGTGACGAAGAAGACCACCCTGATGCTCAAATTCACGCAGGACTCCTGGCTTAACTATCTCCACGCCGATGAGGCCGCCGGGCTTTGGGGAGACAGCGACTTCCCAGCTCTTTCCGACAACTGGAACCAGCCAGGTAAAATGTCTATCGCGAAACTTACCACCACCATCAGCAACACGGCGGTCAATGACTTCCAGTTTTCGTGGTCGGGAAACCGCATCTACGTTAGCCGCGGTGGCGACAAACCCGCGCTGAACGACCAAATCAACGCGGTGATGCCGCGCCTGTTCGCTTTCAGCGACAAGCTTCATGGGACCCAGGCGGCGTTGCCTCAGTTTTGGAGTGGAACGTCGCCCTCCGGAGAGCTAGGAATCCTATCGCCCTGGCATAACCGGCAGGATCTGTTTGCCTGGAAAGACGATTTTTCGAAGGTTGCAGGCAAGCACACTTTCAAGGCCGGGTTCCTTTACACCCGCAACGCCAAGGATGAGGAGGTTGGTGCGGAAGGCGGCGAGATATGGGGACCGGGAGACGCAAATGGTCCGGCGGTCGATTACCAAGGACCGGGCTGGACGGCGCCTAATTTCTGCGGGGGAGGTTGGGGAGCCGGCTGCGCTATCGGCACCACCAACTACTATGCCGACTACCTCCTAAGGGGCGAAACCTTCGGTTATGACGAAGTTCAAAGGGATAAATTCGCCCTGGTGCGGTGGCGGGATTATGAATTCTATGGTGGCGACGCCTTCAAAGTCAGTCGCCGCGTGACCTTAAACTACGGAGCACGCTGGTCCATGATTCGTGCGCCGTACCTGGATGATAATAGGCTTGCCGGTTTTTCGCCGACGGTTTATGCAGCGGAAAGCGGATTTGCCGCTAACGATCCGTGCCGTGGCATCATACTGGCTAAGGGCGCACCGAACACTTGCGCTGTTATTGGGTCCGCCATCACGCCGCCCTTTTTTGAGAACCGCTCGCTGGTCCACAACAACAATCACATGATCGCTCCGCGCGTCGGCATCGCCTGGGACGTATTTGGCACAGGCCGTTTCGCCATCCGCGCCGGTGTTGGTCAATTTTACTCTCGTGACCGTTTGTTAGCCATCAGCATGCGGGCAAACAACCCTCCGTTCGGCGTAGCCACTGGTTCGGAAAGAACGCTGGATGGACCCTTTCCTCTCCTCGGGTCTCCCGCTAACGATTTTCCCCAAAGTAGTGCAGGAAATCAAAGCATATGTTCCACGCAGGGATGCGAATTCGGAGCTTCTCTGGGCGGATTGCCGCACCAGGGACTTGATCCAAGTTCCAAGCAGTCCAACAGTTGGCAATGGAACCTGACGACGGAAACAGCCCTTTGGAGAAACAGCAAGTTGGAAGTCGGCTGGGTGGCGAATCGCGGTATTCACTTGCAAAATGCCGCGGATGCCAACCAGCTCCCCTTGGCAGATCGCCTGCACGCGGCACAACTGGCCGCTACGGGAGGAAACACAACCTCACTCCGTCCCTATCCATTTCCTAGTCCGCCAGGGCAAATTACGGAGTGGAGCCATACTGGCGACTCCATCTACCATTCGTTGCAGGCGATGTTCAGCAATAAGTTCCAGAACAACTCGATGCTGCAGGTCGCCTACACTTTTTCAAAGAATTTAGGCGATACTACATTCGGCTACGTGGGCACCGGAACGGTCTTCGCGGACAATACCAACCACAGGGCCAATCGCGGCCCCGTGGACTTCGACCGCAGGCATGTTCTCAGCGCTACGCTAATTTACTACTTGCCTGGGCTGACGAAATCGAATGCCGTTGTGCGGAGCGTTGCGGGTGGTTGGGAATCCAATACCATCGTGAATTACGCCAGCGGGAATGCGCTGACTATCTCGGGTAATAGCGGCCTCGGAGATTTGTCGGGTACTGCCACGAGCGGCTCGTTTACCAGCAGGCCTCTTCGGGTCTATAGCCAGCCTTGCCATCTGAGCAATGCGCCGCGCGATCAGTGGCTGAATCCCAAAGCATTTACCTGGAGCGGCTACCGATTGGGCACGTTTGGAAACAGCGGCCCCGGACAGTGCCCCGGGCCTCCGGTCTCCAACGTGGACTTCTCCATCGTCAAGAACTGGAAGATGACCGAGCGGATGAAGCTACAATTCCGCGCGGAAATGTTCAACGTGTTCAATCACCCGCAGTTTCGCTTCAACGGTCAGAACTACTCATTCAACTGGACTGGGGACATTATACCCATTATACCCGTCGATGCGTCAGGAGCAAACTGCAAGGCCGCTCCGACGACTTGTGTGGCCATTTCTGGCGGCACCCTCACAGGCTACAATCCTGTAACAGGCAAGAACAGCGCCGGCGGCTTCGGGCAACCTCAATTCTCGAGCCAGAGCGGCAACCGGGAGATTCAGTACTCGCTGAAGCTCTACTACTAGGTTCCGTCTGAGGCAAGTCTCTTTCACCGGGCTTGACGAAAGTCAGGCCCGGTTTTTTTATGCCTCCGGGCTAGCGCGACGATTCCAGTAACCGTTCTTCTCCCGCAGGATTGCGCTACTATTGTTCTTGGGCGCAAACCGTTTGTATGCCTGTCACGTTTTCATCCTGGAGTAGAGAGAGCGAGATGCGACCAATTTGTTGGGACACGGGACACATGGGCCAAAGCGGCGTTCCAGCCCTAACACGTTGCCTTCGCGTTTGCGATCTGATGCTGGTCGGGCTTCTGATCACCTTCATCGTTTGTCCGCAGCCTCTATGGGCGCAATCTACTCCGCGCAGCTCGATTTCCAGGCTCATTATTCAGAACCGGCTCGACGATGCGGAAAAGCAGCTCTGGAGCGTCTTGGCGCAGCAACCGGACCAAGTATGGGCGCTTGACCTCATGGCGGAGATCCGCACGCGCCAGAAGCGCACGCCAGAGGCGGAAGTGCTGTTTCGCAGAGTGTTGACACTGAGTCCCAATGACGTAGAGGCCTACCGCGGTTTAGGTACGTTATACAGTTCACTGGGGAACAACCCCCAGGCCATTGAATCCTACTCGCACGTGGTCGCGATTGCGCCAGCCGACGTGGCCGCCAACGTGGAGCTAGCCCTCCTGTATCAGTCGGCAGGGCAATACAAGGAATCGATAGCTGCTGCGCAGCGGATCTCAGCGGCCACACGGCCTCCCCGAATTCTGCCTGTCCTGGCGGCCGATTACTTTGCAGCCGGCGAAGCCGACAAAGTCCCGCCATTGATAATGACTTTACTGCGCCACGCGAATGCGGAACCTGAAGTGCTCCGTGATTTTGTGTCCGTGCTGCTGCGCAACGGGTATGTCGATGATGCGGCACATCTTATGGACAATGTGAAGCCGGTAAGACCTTCAGCGGATTACTTGCAAGTCCTCGCACGCGTGCGTGCGGCACAGCGAAGGCCTCAGGATGCGCAAACGCTGCTCTCGCAAGCGCTGAAGCTGCGACCCGAGTCCTTCGACTTGCTCTACGAGGCCGCCGGACTTGCTGCGCAGCAGAATCACCTAGATGAAGTGATCGGGTTGCTCCACCGCGCAGATGAGATGCAGCCAAATCGTCCCGAGGTGTTGCAAAAACTGAGTTTGGCGTTACTGAAGACCGGTCATCGTGCCCGGGCCGTGGCAGCGGCACGAAGGCTGAATGCCGTTCAACCCGATAATCCGGACAACCAGTACGTTTTGGCCTTTACGCTGATCGAAGGCGATTTGCCGGAACAGGCCGAGCCAATCGCCCGCAAGCTGGCGACGGCCCGTCCAAATGATGCCAATAGCCAATTGCTGCTGGGGATTGCAGAGTTCAAAACCGGCGACGCTGAAGGAGCCAAGCGTGACCTGCAGCGCTGCCTGACGATTGATCCCCATCTCGCCGATGCCCATTACTATCTGGGGTTGATGGCCCGTAGGGAGGGTAACATTGACGCAGCCCGCGGGGAACTGGAAGAAGTTGTACGGACGAACCCCGAGCATGCTTCGGCCGCGGCGGAACTAGGGACCTTGTACCTGCAAACCGGAAGCTTGGAGCAGGCTAGGACCGTGCTGGAGCAAGCCGTAAAGCTTGCTCCGACCGTTCCTCAGTACCATTATCATTTGGCTCTGGCCTACTCACGACTAGGGATGCAGGAACCCGCGCAGACGGAGATGGCAAACTACAATCGGCTCCGGCAGACAGAAGATGAGGAACATAAGCGCAAAGACGCGGCTTCTCCGTCTCCGGCTGCAGTACAGCAGCCGTAAATGCAGCAGATTGTTTCGCTGAGAAGAATTTCGAAAGGACACGATGTTTCGAACGCGGAGTCTCGTGAAGCTTGGTTTGGGGGTGGGCTGTTGCCTTCTTGCAACTGCTGAGATGCGGGCTCAGGAAAAAGTCAAGAGTGACAGCGAGGCGAGTTCTCCGGACCAGGCTTTTCAATCGGCGCAAACATTTCAGGTCGCAGGTGATTACGAAAGGGCGGCCGCAGCATATCGTGAGGCCATCTCCGGAGCTTTGCAGCGATTAGGGAACCTGCGCGTTTCCAAGAAAGAGTTTGCCGAAGGCATTGATCTGCTTGGCCGGGCCGCGCAGGCAGCACCTGCCCGCGTGGCGGCGCGCGTTGACCTGGCCATCGCCCACTTTGTGGCCCGCGATTTCGACAAGGCAAAGACAGAGATTGAGGCGGCGCTTCAAGGGGCTCCGAAAGATCCGCGTGCCTTGAACCTCGCAGGCAAGGTCTATTTTATGAAAGGCGATTACTCTGCCGCGGCCAATCGCCTGGAATCGGCGCTGCGGTTGCAACCGGATTTCGACACAGGCTACCTGCTGGCCTTGGCCGACCTGGAGCTGAAGAACCCGGTTCCTGCGGGCGTGATTTTCGACGAGATGCAGGCGTCCTCCGTGCCCAGCGCCAGTCTGCACGTCCTGATTGGTCTTGCCTACCGGGAAACCGGATATCTGGATCAAGCAGCGATTCATTTTGTCAAGGCGATGGAACTAGAACCGAAAAAACCACGCGTGCGCTCGTCTCTTGGACTCACGTATTTCCTGCAGGGCCCCCAAAGCTATGCAAGGGCACGCGAACAGTTGACGGCGGAACTTTCCATAACTCCCGATGACTATACCAGCCATTACTACCTTGGGTTGATCGCAGCAAAAGAAGGGAAGCCGCAGGAATCGGAGAAGTGGTTTGAACAGGTTGCCACGGTTCGCCCTGGAGACTCCGACGCCTACTTCCGATTGGGACAAGCCAATTTCGATGCCGGGCATCCTGAGAAAGCGGTGATCGCACTGCAGAAGTCACTCGCACTAGCTGAGCATGACGGGGAACTTCGGGAAGCGGCGGAAACTCACGAATTATTGGGTAAAGCGTTGGAAAAGCTAGGCCGGCATCAAGAGGCAGATTCCGAAGTCACGCTGGCCAAACAAGTTCGCAGCCGACAGCAAGGGGCGGGTTCGCGGCCGATGCCAGATACTTCTCAGCAAGAGCTGCGCTCCATGCTGCAAGGGATGCCGCTTGGATCTGCGCTTCCCAGCAGCCAGGAAGCCGAATACGTGAACCGTGCTTCCATGCTGTTGGGAGAGGCCTATCACAATCTCGGGGTGATTGACGCGCGTGCGTCACGATATCCAAACGCTGAGGACGAATTTGCTGAAGCTGCACGGTGGAATCCCAAGATAGAGAGCCTCGAGCGCAATTGGGGCCTGGCCGCTTTCCGCGCGGAACGCTACGAGCACGCAATTGGCCCGCTTGAGCGATTGCTTCACAAGACGCCCAAGGATGCAGGCGTCCGCCAGATGCTCGGGCTTAGCTACTACATGACTGACCAGTTCGCAAAAAGTGCGGAGACCTTCCGCCCGATTCTAAATGAGTTGCCCGACAATCCGGGGATGCACTACGCCGCAGGTGTCGCGCTGGTGCGCAGCGGTGATTCCGTGGCCGGGGGCAAGTTATTTGCAAGAATGCTAGAGCACGAGTCCAACTCTCCGGAAGTCCATCTGATGGTGGGCCAGGCGTACTACGGGCAGTCGCAATATCCCGAGGCGCTGCTGGAGTTTCAGAGAGCTCTCGAGTTGAATAGGGGCTTGGCCGAAGCGCATTACTTCATTGGTATGGTGTATTTCAAACTGGGGAAACTCGATGAAGCTGTGCAGGAATTGAACGCTGAACTGTTGTTGAATTCGCGGTTTGTACCGGCCATATATCAGCTTTCCTATGTACGGCTGGAGCAGCACCAAACAGAAGAGGCCATCCGTCTGCTCAGTACGGTACTCGCTGAGAAGCCTTCCTACGGTGATGCCCATTACCAACTGGGAAAGGCGCTGCTGGAGAAGGGAGACGCAAATGGAGCCATCCAGCACCTCGAGACAGCGACTCAATTGCAGCCAGCCCAATCGTACGGTTACTACCAGCTGAGTCTCGCCTATCGTCGGATCGGCCGCGTAGAGGATGCAGATAGAGCGCTCCGCACGTACCAGCAATTGAAAGACAAAAATTCCCGGAAAAGTTCTGGTAAGGAACCTTCAAAGTAGTCGTGGAAATTCTTAGTGCGCGCTAACCTCACCGACGGTGAGAGGAAGCTCAGACGTCCCGAACTGCCCCGTTCGATTGTCCCGAACACCGAGGTGAAGCGTGTACTGACCGGGCGCGAGCTTGATGGACACAGGCATCAGGAGACCGCTTTTTTGAATGCGATCATAGGTCTCTGGCTTGAGGGGGGCCTCGGCTTGCTGTACTTCGGCCTTCACCAGCTTGCCCTCCGGAGTGAAGGCTTGTACTTGGAATTCCAGACTACATTCGTGTAGCTTCTCCGATTGCTCCTCAAAGGTGATGGTGTGAGGGTCCACTTGGAATTCGACCTTCACGTCGGCATCGCCGGATGGCGGCATCGCCCGTGCGTAAAACAGCACGCCAGTGGAAGCAATATCTTTCTCCAGGGCCGCCTTCATCTCCCCTTCGCCGCTCTTGCGCAATTTCTCGGGATCGATAGCGTAGTACCCGCGGCGATGCCGCGCCACTAACCCATGTCCCGCAACCTTCACCTTGATGGTGTGAAACTTGCCATCCCATTGCTTGTGGCTGGGATAGTAGCCAACCTGGTAGAAAGTGCTGCTGTCCCGCACACTTTCGACAATGGCGCGATCGAAGTCATTGGTGTTCAGGAAAGCGCGGCCGCCGGTCTCCTGAGCAACCTTGGTCAAACTGTCCTCCTTGTTGAAGCGCTCGAAGGTTTCCTTGCGGTTTGCGCGCATGTGCTGGTCTACCCCCATGGGCATGTTGCCGTATTCGTCAAGGCCTTTGTCGCTGGGATCGGCAACAACGGATCCCACCAGCCCGCGGGCATCCACGGGGTAAATCGCGACTTGGGCATCCGACAGCAAGTTGGTGGTATTCCGCACCCGGTCAGCATAAGTGCGATAAACATCAAAATCTTCAGGGTCGACAATGGAGAGGTTCAGTGGGAAAGACGCGGAGAACCATATGACCACCTTTCGCCCGGGGAATCCAGCCAGGTAGCGTGCAATCCCCGACAGGGCGTCCGCCGTATGGGCGATGCGCATCTCTAGCGTATTTGCATTGACCTCCTTCTCAAACCTGGCCAACTTGGATGTTAAGCCCGGCATCGATTGTGAGCCACTTCCACTCGAGCCTCCCCGTCCGGCCGCCTGCGGGCCGACGGGACCTTCAGAGGTTGCAGCTTGCAACTGGACATCCGTGCCTCCCATTCGTCCCGCGGCTGAACCCTGCGAACGGTACTTCTGAAGTGCCCCTATCAGCAGCGTCGGATCGGACGTGAAGTCCTGCAAAACCGTGAGTTCGTTGCCGAGAAGGAAAACGGCAATGCGCATGTGGGGGTCGAAATGTTCCGCCATGAACTTCAGCATCTGTTGGCGGACAACAACCTGGTTCTCCACCGGTGTGTTGATGCCATCGAACAGCAAAATGACTGGCGGCCCCACGCTGCGACTGTACTCCGGCCGGTTGGTGGCTACGTGCGGCGGAAGCTGCGAAGGGTGGGCGAGCTGCTGTTTTTCTTGTCCCTCGATTTGCTGAAAGGAAAAGAAAGAAAGTTTTTGCGGCTTTCCGTCTTCCAGGATCGTAAAGTCCTTCTCGCTGAGGTGATCCTTAGGCGGGTGCCCGGAAGAGTCAGTCACGACCACGTCCACCTGTACCAGCCGCGTCGTCGCGCGGATCACCGTGGAGGAATCAGACGAGCTCTGCTGGACTTGGGCTCCAGCGAGGATGGCGCTTGCGCAAATGCTCAGAACAATTACCCCGGCCCTGGTTATTTTGCCCATATGGGAAATAGCCTCTCCACGATATTATTCTGTATCACTTAAACGAGCAACGATTTGATTGCTTGGGACTCAGGGTGACCCGGTGGGACCACGTGGCGCATAACAAACCTGATTCGCACTCCGGATCGAGGTTCAAAATCAAGGTCTTGACGCTCTTGTTGCTCTCTTCTCTCGCCTTTGCGCTGGCCCAGACGAAAACTCCGTCGCCGACAGCGACGCCCCTATTCGAGGACATTTCCCGCCAGGCGGGCTTGACTGCATCCCATATCTCGACCGCCGAGCAGCACTATATCATCGAATCCATGAGCGGCGGCATTGCCCTGTTTGATTGCGATAATGACGGCAAACTGGACATTGCTATGGTAAACGGCTCTACCGTTGAGCATTATCGCAATGGTGGGGACCCTCTGGTTACGCTCTACCATCAAGACGAGGAGCTTAAGTTTAGTAACATCACACAATCGGCGGGCTTGACGCGCAAAGGGTGGGGAATGGGAATTGCCGTCGCCGACTTCGACAATGATGGAAAGTTGGACATGTTTGTCACCGGCTTCGGAGGCAGCGCGCTTTACCGTGGCCTGGGAAACTGCAAGTTCGAAGACGTGACCGAAAAAGCTGGAGTACGAGGGGGCGGCTTCATGACCGGGGCGGCCTGGGCCGACTACGATCGCGACGGCAACGTCGACCTCTTTGTCGCTCGGTACGTCCATTTGGATATGAATAAGCTCCCGGAATTCGGCAGTAATGAAAAATTCTGTCGCTACAAAGGAATCCTGGTGCAATGCGGCCCTTGGGGCATGGAAGGCGAAAGCGACTTGCTTTATCACAACCGCGGCGATGGTACGTTTGAAGAGGTCTCCAAGAAAGCCGGGGTTGATGATCCCCGGCGCCGGTACGGACTCGGTGCCGTGTGGGGCGATTACGATAACGACGGGTGGCCCGATCTGTACGTAGCCAACGACGCAGGGCCCAATTTTCTCTACCACAACAAGCACGATGGGACTTTTGAAGAAGTCGGTCTTCTAAATGGGGTTGCCCTCAGCGTTGACGGGCAGGAATTGGGCTCGATGGGCGTTGACTTCGCCGACTATAGGCACGAAGGGCGTTTGAGTATCTTCGTTACCAATTTTACCGATCAACCGAACAACTTGTATCACAATCTTGGTTTGCAAGGTTTCACGGACGAGGGCTGGGCGTCGAAGATCGCGCAACCCGCGTACCCCTACGTAAAGTGGGGAACCGGATTTGTGGACTTCAGCAACACCGGCTGGCCGGATATCTTTGTCGCAGACGGGCACGTGTACCCGCAGGTGGACGCAATTCCTGGCGGTGTGAAGTACCGGCAGCCGATGCAATTATTCCGCAACTTGCGGGACGGCACTTTCGAGGACATCTCCGCCGCCTCTGGGCTGACGCAGATCCCGCTTGCCTGCCGCCGGGGCGCTGCTTTCGGGGATGTCAATAATGACGGCAACGTAGACGTTGCCATCCTTAATGTGGGAGAGCCGCCTACGCTGCTGATCAACCGCACCCGGAACGCCAATCATCGCGTCCTATTCAAGCTCATCGGCACGAAGAGCAATCGCGCCGCGATTGGCGCGCGCGTAACGATTCTTGCTGCGGGCGTCCGTCAGTTCAGCGAAGTTCGAGCCGGCGGAAGCTATCTCTCGCAAAACGACCTTCGTCAACATTTTGGTCTGGGCACGGCCACGAAGATCGATACCGCAGAGATCCGCTGGCCCAATGGCAAAGTGGAGATGCTGGAGAACATCGCCGCCGATGCGATGTATACGATTGTGGAAGGGGAGGGAATTCGGGATACAAAGCCGCTCCCGCTTCCAGCGATTGCTCCGCCAGCTGGCCCTCGTTGATCGCTTCTTGGAGTACGTGGCGTTGCGTGGGAACGTGCGTTGCGGAGAAACGAATCCGCTGCTAAGATTTTTCGCGTTAGCCGTTCAATGAACATTGAGCTTTTCAATCGTGCGATTCTCAAAGAGAAGGCCATGGGGATATCGTTCTGCGCGAAGATGAAGTTGAAATCGGGAATTCCAGCTAAATGGCAATGAAAAAGACCAGCACAATTCTTCTGAGTCTCTCTGCTCTGTTTCTCGCATGGCTGCCCGGAGCTGGTCGCAGATCCGCGATTCAGGAGCAAACGCCCGGCGAATACTTGAATGTTGGCCTTGGGGTTGCCTACGTAGGTGACGAAGTCTGCGGCGATTGTCACGAGCCTCAATACAAAGATTTCAAGAAAACCGGCATGGGCAGATCGTTTTCCCTTCCGAGCCCCGGCAACTGGCCGGAATTTAGAAAGCCCGTGACACTCTTCAGTAAGAAGCTCGGTCTTACCTATAGCGTCTCCGTCAGGGGCCGCAAGATGTATCACACGGAATCGAAGATCCACGTAGACGGCAAACTGGAATACTCCGAAACGCACGAAGTGGCTTTCACCGTGGGCTCCGGAGACGTTGGACGAAGTTATTTGGTGGCAAAAGGGGACGCGCTGTTTGTTTCGCCCATCTCGTACTATACGGGGATTCGCGGATGGGATCTCTCGCCTGGTTATGAAGCTGGCCGGTTCCGGAGCTTCACACGGCCCGCCGGGAATCTTTGTGTTTCGTGCCACTCCGGAATCTTTCGCCCCATTGCAGGTACGCGGAACCGTTACCAAGACCCGCCTTTCCGTCAGTTGCCGGTCGGCTGTGAACGGTGTCACGGTCCGGGCGAACTCCATGTCCGCGAACGTCTGGAAAATGCACCACTCCGAGGTCCAATTGACTTCTCAATCGTTAACCCCGCCCGCCTTCCACAACACGTTCGCGACGACGTGTGCATCCAATGCCATTTTGGCGGAGATGCTCGCGTCCTGCGGCCCAGCAAAACATACCTGGACTTCCGGCCGGGAACGCCGCTCGGAAACGTCGTTGCCATCTTTACCGCGCCTGTAACTGTGAGCTCCGATGTCGTCAAAGCGCTAAGTCACCCAGAGCAGATGGAGATGAGCCGGTGCTCGATCGAGAGCAACGGTCGCCTGGGCTGCATCACTTGTCACGATCCCCATGTGCAATTGCGCGGGGTGGCGGCGGCGCCCTACTTCCGAAGGAAATGCCTGACGTGCCATACGATTCAAAGCTGTTCGTTATCCTCCACGCGCAGACAGGCGACATCTCCACCGGACAACTGCATCCAATGCCACATGCCGAAAAAGTCCGTGGTGAACACTAGCCACTCTGCGTTGACGGACCATCGCATCCTGCGAATTGCATCCCAGAGTCCTCCGCAGGCTGCCGCCACGCCGGAATCGCGGGACGATTTGATCTACCACCCAAGAAGTGGACAACAACCGGATGCCCCGCCGGATTTGCGGACTCAAGCGCTGGCCTTCTACGAAGTGAGTCAGATCTACCCGGCATTCCGGCAAAGAGGCTTCGCGCTCTTGGAACAGGCGGCCCACGAACTTCCCGACGATCCCGAGGTGCAGGAGGCATACGGGCTGGTTCTATTGGTGGCTCACCCGCAATCGCCATCGGAGGCAGCCCAAGCGTTGCAAAAAGCAATTGACTCTGGGTCTACATCTGTAGAGGTTCGAACTCGTCTGGCGAAGATTCGGCTCAGAGAGGGAAACGTGGCGGCGGCCCGGCATCTCTACGACGAAGCCATCGAAGCCGACCCCCACTACACGCCCGCGTACTTGGGACTGGCATATCTTTACGAGGTGACTGGCGATGCCCCGTCCAGCATTGAGACACTGGAACGCATTCTGAAATACGATGCCGGAAATGAAGAGGCACACACGGCCCTGGCTGAGGCCAAAGGGAGCTTGCGGTGAGTGCGGCTGCCTACGAGCAGTGCCTGTCTGACAGCCTGAAACTGGCGCGAAAGTTCAATTCCGCTTGATGGTAAAGACTGTCTTATCGTCAATACGATCTTCCTCGCCAATTTGTCGCAGGCGATCATCTCGTTTGAGAGCGTATTCGAGCAGTGCATTGCAAATGTCTTTTGGCGGCAGCAAGTTGTGTTCGCGCATGACGTTCTCAAGCGGCTGTCGTTCCTTCTTGTCGCTTCCGTCATAAACCCCGTCGCTGTAAAGGAACAGAATGCCACCCGGACTCATCAGCGCTAGCTCTGCCACATCCAAAAAAACGATTTGGCCCTTAAGCATTTTTCGGGTGAGTCCGCACATATTTTGCTCATTCTGCTTCTCGCCGTCCTCCTGGAACATGCTTCAGAAGTCTGCGTCCCACTGCTGGGGCTCTATCACACCAGCTACGAGACGAAGGGCTATCGGTTCCCAACTCCGGCCTGGGATATTTCCAGGAACTGTCGTCCGTCCATGTACATCTGCCTTACAGCCGTCTGGGCCATGGAAATGACCCGCCCTTCGTCGAAGTAAGTGCGCGGGTAGTTCCGCCTGCCCGGGCTTAAGCTGTCCGTGCGGAGATTTCTTCTCATGAAACGGGCGCCGTAGTATCCTTCCGAAACGTGCCTCGTCCGATGTATCGTTAAGGTGATCCCACAGAGGGGTTCGCAACTGCCATGGACAAATTGCGCATCTTAGTTTCCCTGACGACGGACGATAACGATTATCAAATCGAACAGGCGCAATCCGCGGAGCAGATGGCCCGCAAACTGGGCGTGGAAATCCAGATCGTTTACGCCGATAACGACGCCATTACCCAAAGCACGCAGATCCTGAAAGCCATCCAGTCTGACAAGAATCAGCGGCCGCACGCCATCGTCTTTGAGCCTGTCGGTGGCACTGCTTTGCCGCAAGTCGCCCGGGCGGCCGCTTCGGCCGGTATCGGATGGGCCGTACTAAATCGCGACGCCAACTACATTCTGGAATTGCGCAAGTCGTTATCCGCGCCCTTTTTCGGCGTGAGTTCCGACCATCTCGAAATTGGCCGGATCCAGGGCCGCCAGTTTGCCGCCTTGCTGCCCCAAGGGGGCGCCACCCTTTATATTCAGGGACCGGCGGAGAATTCCGCAGCCAAGGAGCGCGCCTTGGGGATGCAGGAGACGAAACCGTCGAATATTCACGTGACCGTGCTCCGGGCGCAATGGACTGAGGAAAGTGCCCAGCGAGCCGTGCGTTCCTGGTTGAAATTGAGTACGTCGCAGAGGGCCGCGATTGACTTGATTGGCGCTCAGGATGATTCGATGGCCATGGGCGCCAGGAAAGCATTTGAAGAGTTGACGAACGAATCGGAGAAGGAGCGGTGGCTGAAACTTCCCTTTACCGGCTGTGACGGGTTACCCAAGACCGGCGAGGCGTGGGTACGCACCGGAGTGTTGGCCGCGACCGTTTTCGTTCCTCCCAATACGGGCATGGCCATCGAGATGCTCTTTGATGCCATTCAGAAAGGTAAGAAACCCGCCGAGCGGGCACTGACCGTCCCCGTCTCCATCCCCACTTTGGATCAGTTGAAGGTGCGTTAGACGCGATTTTTCTATCGCTTTCTAATGCCGGCCGCTCGTCTTCATTTCGGACTTTAGTTCAATAGAAAATCGATTTTCGACGCTTGTTTGCGCCTCACAGTGACGTATAATGCGTCGGAAACACCGGTGTTCATTTCACCCCTGCGTTTGCCGAGGAGACGCATGAAGAAGCAACTCATGAACTCCGCTGTGGGACGGAGAGAGTTTCTTGCCGCCACGAGCGGCCTGCTCGCAGCTGCGGTTCCAGGGAGTGAAGTGCTCGCGCATGCAACAAGTTCCGAAGCATCGCTTCCAAGCGTTCCTGTGCCCAAGCCTTCGGGTAACTTGCGCAAGATTCCAATTGGCGTGTTCGATCCGGTTTACGAACATCTTTCTCTTGACGCCATGCTGGACAAAGTCACTGCCCTGGGCCTGGAAGCCATGGAGATCGGCACGGGAGGCTACCCAAATAACCACCATTGTCCTCTCGGCGACCTTGTCAATGACCGCGCTAAAGCGAAAGCCTGGCTGAAAAAGTTTGAAGACCGCAGGATTCGCGTCGCCACGCTCAGTTGTCATGGCAATCCCATTCATCCTGATGCCAAGCACGCGCAGAAAGATATTGATACGTTTCGTAAAACTGTCCTGCTCGCGGAAATGCTCGAGGTAAAAGTGATTGTCGGTTTTTCCGGCTGTCCCGGCGGCACTCCGCAGGACACCCAGCCGAACTGGATCACTTACCGCTGGCCCCCCGAATATGCCGAGATGCAGGACTGGCAGTGGAAAGAAAAAATCATCCCGTACTGGAAGGACGCCGCGAAATACGCGCGCGAGCACGGAGTCAAGCGCCTGGCGT
>WNFC01002736.1_pt1 | contig 19005 bp, 19 predicted proteins | sample 5400541 | NCBI WGS metagenome assembly WNFC01 (sample SAMN13153342, study PRJNA577476) | soil metagenome | isolation source: 120 cm saprolite under Douglas fir tree site 2 hole 2 replicate 1 | place: USA:California | collected 2015-04-18 | reverse complement strand
CAGCCCTGGACACTGGGCTGGGAGCTTACGCTCCACTCAACACAAGCGACTTCGTGTCGCGCCGCTGCTTTCACCAGTATATCCTCCAAAGGAATCACCCCTCGGAGGTTACACCCAAACTATTATATGAGCCAAAATACTTGACAGACTCGCGTCAGGGGGTATCGAAAAAGAGGGCCGGTGCCATACTATCATCTCGAACAAGGGCAGCCTCTCCAGCAGCCAAACGAAGAAACCCTAGACTTAAAAAGGTCAAAGGATAACCATTGTGGATGTTAAACATCTGACCGTGATGGATATTCTGAAGGCGAATAAAGAGATTGTGGCAGAGGCGCGGGACGAGATACGCAGGTCAATAATGGAGGTGCAGGAGGACAGGGCAAAAGTGGAAGATGCATGTATGAAATTGCGAGAACTGATGGAGCTATCCAATGATCGGCTTCAAAGGCTAGACCTAATCAGTGAACACATGTCAACCCAACTCAAGGCATTGGTGTTGGCGATAGAGGCGCAAAAGTGAGACTTATATCACAATTCAAACCAGGGGATGCAACTAAATATCCAGGCGGGCAAGGGCCTATTAGCATACGCTCGGCATTTCAACTTATGCCTGTCAACTTCTCTGCGCCAAACTGCGCCTGTAGATACTCCACAGCCTCTTGCGGAGTCACGATGTGCCCTTGAATGAGGTCCTTAATTTCAATATGTGTCAACTGTCGTGTTAATTCCACCGGCTCTAGAAACGGCCCAGTCTGTCCTGGCGGTGGTGCCCACACCCAGCGTTCAAAGCGATACGGCTCGCGAAGGCGGTCTCGGCGTTTGATAAAGTCGCGCTCGTCGGAGGTGACGAAGAGATCGTCCGGCCCGGCCCAAGTGCTATAGGTGTAGAGGCTGAGAGCATCGCACTTATCACCCATCCACTTGCGCAGGACGTGTTTCTGGTCGTCTTCAACTTCCTGATAGACCGCATCGAGTGTTGGGTGTCGGCGTCGGTCTATGTAGTCCACCCCACTTCTGGCACAATAGACGTAAAACTGGAAATCAGTGCCTGGGAAGAGCCTGTTTTGCAACTCTTCCATGACGCATCGGTCCAAATCAATGCCAAAGCGAGATCTCGCTTCCCGAAGTTCTATGCCCGCCAGCCCCACGTTACGGAGTTTCTCTTCCCAGGTCTCTTGATTGATTGTCGGTGCATCCCACGACCGCGGGTTCTCCAGGCGATGCGCGCCAGCCATGCACAGGTGAACCATCCCCTGGTTATGCCACGCCTGTAGTTGTCGGAGATAGGGTGCCGCAGGACGGTCCTCTTCTAGGTCAATAACACAGTTCCAATCTAGAGCAATCTGGATCATAGTAGATACTCCCCCACTTATTTTTTGCCTACAACGACGCCCTGTAATTGTACTGCTGAATTAACCATGAGGCGTATCAGTTCCGCTCTCGTCGTCTGCTCTACCTCACCTTCCAACTTCTCACACATACTGTTTGCTAATAGTAACCGTTGTGTGCTTTCCAGGCCAGCACGAAACGCCGCCAATTGATCAGATGCGTGCTTATATAGGTAAAGGTATGTGCCAGCAAACAACTCCAAAAAGGCTCCCCCAATTCCGCTTGCTATTGCTACCTCTGTTGGCTGGCGAAATAGCAGGAAACCGATGGCGGCGATTAGAAAAGCAAGTCCTATGCCTCCCCATCTGAGAGACCAGAGAAAACTCTGCTGTGACTGTTGAAGGCCGCTTTGATAATAGCTGTTGATGATCGACAATTGGGAGGCAGCTACTTCTTGAATATTGTTAGGGTCTGCCTTGGCTACCTCTTCTACAGCCTGTTGGCGTAGGTTATAATCGTAACCAAAATGATCAATTGATATAGTTCTTCGTCGCCTCAAAGGTGGAATATTATTACCTGTCTTTGCTGACTCCTCCACTTCATATTTAATTGTCTTATCACCATTCTCTTCATCTTGTTCATTTTCGGCTTTATTGTCACTCATGAGAGCAATCCTCCTTTCTTTGTTGATGCGGTAAAAGCAAAATTTGCGTACATCCACACTACCAGCAAAGCATACACACGTCAATATCTTGAGGAATAAACGGCTATGTATAAATGGCAATAGAAGGTCTTTGGTACAAATGAACGATTAAGTAACTGCCACTTACCGCTAGGCGTGTTTTGTTCCGTCAGGCATGGTTGCGCCTTTGAGTGACTTGGCTTTTTTCAGTTGTGCTTCTGTAACTTTGGCTTCGCTGAGGTCGGCTTCGGCGAGGAGGGCTCCGCTGAGGTCGGCAGTCATGATGCCGTAGGTTCCGGCGAGGTCGGCTCCGCTCAGGTTGGCTCTGCTCAGGGCGGCTCTGTGCAGGTGGGCAGCGGCGAGGTCGGCTCCGCTAAGGTCGGCACCGTTCAGCTTGGCAAAACTCAGGTCGGCTCCACCCAGGTCGGCTCCGCGCAGGGTGGCTTCGCGCAGGGTGGCTCCGCGCAGGGTGGCTCCGTTCAGCTTGACAATACTTAGGTCGGCATGGCTCAGGTTGGTATCGCTCAGGTTGGTATCGCTCAGGTCGGCTTCACTCAGGTTGGCATGGCTCAGGTCAGCACTGCTCAGATCGGCAAAGTTCAGATCGGTTCTGATCAGGTTAGCATGGTTCAGGTGGGCAGCTTCGAGGTTGGCTTCGCGTAGGTAGGCTCCGTTTAGAGTGGCTCGGCTCAGGTCAGTATTACTCAGGTTAGTTCTGAACAGGCCGGCATAACTCAGATCGGTTCCGAGCAGGTTGGCATGGCTCAGATTAGCATCCCAAAGTTTGACTTTGCTCAGGTCGGCCCTGCTCAAGTTAGCATGACTCAGGTCAGCTTCACTCAGGTCGGTTTCACTCAGGTTGGCATGGCTCAGGTCAGCTTCACTCAAATCAATAATACGTTTGTTTTTGTCTAATAGAATAGCCTCATGTAGGAACTTTAACACACTCCCTTTCCGCTCTGCATCCAGTCTTCGTAGGACTGTCAACGTCCGTACTCGCGCTATCTTCCGTACCTCATCATCTTCACCTGACTCGCGCAATTTCTTCTCAAGCAGAAGTTCTGACATCTTATCGATGTACTCTTGTAGCGCGGCTTCGCGCTGATTGTCTGACGCAATGTCACGTTCAGTTTGATCGCGTAACTGCGTGGACTTTTGCTCATTTCTACTGGTCGTATAAGAGAACAAATAGCCACCCACGGCAAGTACCGCTGGAATGATCAGCAGTTGCAGCCAATCCCAAAGGGCTTTTCCTGGTTGGTACACTTCAGTTCTGACGACTGTACCGGCAGATGGACCACTGATAGTGTGTGCTGTTGTCACCTGGTTATACCCATCGAAGCCTGTCCCGTTGAACCAGACTACTGCGAAAACCAACGCGATGACTACAACAACTACAAATCCAATAACTCCAGTAGCTACCGGATGCTGCTTTATTTTCTGCCACCATGAACGAAGCATTGCATCTTCTCCATCACGTGATTGATATGCATGATTATATCAAACGTAACATAGCACTGCATATAAAAGCCTATTTCAGCTAAGACAGAATTGCATCAAAAACCCGACAGATGTGGTATAATAGAATGGTCGCAGGAACTTCTTGCTTTATCCCCAAAGGAGAGCAGCACCATGAGTATCTACCTTGTCACCTATTGCCCATTAAATAATAATCCGCAAGGACGCAAGGCGATGAAGAAGCACAACCTTCCGCCCTATATTGACGGAGGGTGTCGAAGAGAGCCAGATTTGCAGTCTGCTTTTCCCTCAATTAGTGCAGTGTGTCGTGCAGGAAAATTTGCGCCTCGCCTAAAGGTCGGAGATACCGTTGTCTACATCACCTTTCTAGATCGTGCAACGGACACATGGCGTATGACGGCCATACTTGAGGTTCGTGAATGGTTCAAGTCACACAAGGATGCTGCCGCGTGGTATCGCAAACAAGGATTACCACTTCCATCAAATTGCCTGGTAAAAGACAATGATCCTCAACCGCTCGACCATACGCATCATAGAAGTGATGCATGTGAGATGCCTGTGAAACCTAGAGGATGCCAGCCAACAGGCGATATTACACTACGTGAATGGGATGAGGGCTATCAAGAGCGGGTCAGAGACTACCCTATGTTTTTGAGATGTGAGGCCCTGTATCCAGTGGACTTGTATAATCCACCAATTCTTACAAGGGAAGATATAAAGAGGATCTTTGGGAAGATGCCTTCCACACGCAACCCACGCAAAGGTGGCAATGTGTCACCAGTACAACTTGAGGCACTGAAACGTGAGTTCGTGCGCCAAATGACTAGGAAAACTGCTTGATACCGGGAAAAGTAGCCTATCCTTCCTCACCCCTCGTTTCATTCCTGCAACGCCGGTTGCAGAACTGAAACACCACCTCCCGTGCGCCGTCAGGCGCAACATCTCTGACTCGCTCCCGCCCCTTCACAGGCTGACTCAGCTACCAACAAGAGATACAATGTATGCAGCGTTAGCGGGGTGTGGGGTGGCTCTCGCGGTTAGCGAGAGAGGAGCGGGCTGCGCCAGCAGCAGCGCGGCGCGGGGGCTCTTCCCAGCGAGCGGCGAGCTCGTTGAGATGGTGATGCAGCGGCCCGCTTTTCCTGGGCTATCAGGGCCGCCGCATCACCCGCTATGGCCTCTATGATCGTGTACGCGTCCTGGGCCAGCAGGTGGGCCTGTCGGCGTTATCGCCGCTCGACCTGCGGCATTACTGGACCTACGACGCGCTGGGCAACGCGACGCCGATGGATCGTGTGTAGTCCGGGGGTAACTGGAAGTCGCCGACGATGGTCTTGAAATATGCCAGGCGCACCGGTATCGCCAACGAGGGCGTGATCATCACCGAATAATCCCCAGACGAGAAAGTGAGGAACACCATGGATGGAAGCACGCCTGGACACTGGTCTTCCCCCGTTGCAACACCCGGCGAGGAGGAACTCTTGCGCCTGGGCGAATGGGTCCGTGATGTCTCGCTCACCTTGGGAGGTGGCTCCCTCACTGATCCAATGGAGGCGATGCTCTTCCACGAAGCCCTGACCGATGCGATCGACACGCTGTCTGCCAGGCAATCCATGCGAGAAGCGATGCAGAAGCACAGCGGATATGAGGATATATCTGCGCCTGCCCTGTCCATCAGCCTGGAAGACTCTGCCCAACAGATCATTGACCGTGCCTTCGCAGATGGCTTCTCCGGCCCCCCTCCTGAAGCAGAACGGGCCGCTCGTATCCACTTCGCGCTGAAGCCTCTACTTTCACCGATCCTCCCACGGTTCGCACCAAAGCTTCGCCCGTGGGATATCGCGCCAGGCGCTTCGCCAGCGCGGAACCAGGTCGAGAATCGAGCGTCGCGGCAGCAATGCCGACGAGACGAAGCGTTTGGAACGGTAGCGCTTGCCGCTCCACCAGTCCGGTTCCAGCAGGTATTCTTCAAACTTGACCGGCTGCACTTGCAAGCCCTCGAACCAGTAGTAGACCTTGCCAAAGTACATGCGGTGCAGGTAGCGTTCCCAATCCTTGGGCGCGTAGCGCGACTCGAACAGCTCCATTGAGAAGGATGGCATCCATAGCACCGCGATATTCTTCCGGGCGTAGGCTTTCGTCCGCCATTCGATTTTCGCAGGTGAAAGCAGGCTCAGCTGGATCTCGATGGCGACCAGTTCGCCGTTCACGACAAAGCTGACGTCGGGGCGAACCTCCCGCAGGTAGCGTTCCAGGCGAACATCGGTGACGCCAGGGGCACGCAGGAGCGCCCGGCGGATCTCCCGCTTGGCCAGCCGGTGCTCTTCACTTTCTCCCTCGTTGGTATACTCACAGTCGGAAGCAGGCCAGTGCGCGAAGTGCGCGACCACCTTTCTGCCTTGCTTGAGGATAAGCTGCTCCCGGCAGGCTGGGCAATAAAACGGACCATCCGACATCTCCACCTCTTCCGCCAACACATCCTCACCAGACTGATTCCACGCACTCAGCATCGCCGTTTTCTTTCCAGGCACGCACCTTCGGGGAATGCTCATTGTTATTCCCATTCTGGTTCATAGTTGCATATCCCATGCCAGACAGTTCCGTCCGGCTCGATCAAATCAATAGCGATATCTGCATCGCAGCAATAGACGCCGAAGCGATAGCCAGCGATCGCGCCTTCGTACTCTCTCACGGGTATCTCCCCAGCGATACCCGGCGACTTGTAGACCAGGTACGGGGCAAGCTTGACCTGCTCGCCGCGCACAAACAAACGAACTCTCATTCCTTGGATACGGATCAGCAGCCCCTGCTCGTGGCCCATCTCCAATGAGGAGCGGACGTGCTCAGGCGCAATACATACTCCATTTTTGAGCAGACCGTAGCTCCATCGGTTGTGTATCTGGGAGGGCGTTTCTTCCATGCGTGCAAACCTTCCTTAGCGCAAATAATGCCTGAGCACGACATCTAGCCGCCTGTGGCCGAGTGCATGACTCACCCGTTCGGCAGACTCCCGGTTATAATCCGAACGCTTTAGCCGACCTGTCGCCGACGGCAGTGATCGACCTGGTGCGTAGTAGAGGTAGAGGGCCTGCGCATACTCGCGCCGGTAACTGTGCACGTCCATATGCTTCGGGATTCTTGAAAAAGCCGCTTCATCGGGACCGCGGCCAGCGCTCACCGACAGCACCTCCGCTTCACGTCCTGGCAGCACCGGCACGTCGCGCTGCAGCCCGCCCTTGCCGCTGGCGACGTATACCAGCAGTTGACCATCGCGATAGAAGATGTCGCGGCAGTGCAGTGCGCGCAGCTCATGCCGACGCAGCCCTGTCGCCTGGAGAAAATGCACCAGTTGGGGCCAGTTGGCCGGCTGGAAATGGCGATCGTGCTGTTTCGGGCCACGCGAGCGGGTAATGTTGGCGCGCTCGCGGCGGGGAATGTCTACCGAGTCGGCCAGCGCTCGGTTATCGAAGAACAGGCGCAGCGCGGCGCGTTCGGCCTGCAGGGTGTAAGGACTCTTCGATTCGGCGAGCCGTTGCTGGAGATAGGCCGTGGCGAGTTCACCGGCGCGCGGGTCCAGCTGCTCCAGGCTGATGGTATGATGGGTTTCCCTGGCCCACTTGATAAACCGGACGACATGTTCTTGGTAGGAGCTGCGTGTCTTAAAGGAGTGAATCCGACCAGTGCTGACCGACCAGGTCGCTCCCTGCTCTTCGCGTATGGCTTGCTTCGCTTCCCGGCGACTCTGGTGAATCGCCATCTTATCATCGAGGCGATCCAGCGCTTGTCTGACAATGCTCTTGCGGTGTGTTGCTCCCATAGGCGCTCTTTATACTACTGAATGCTGCACTACACGTCCGGTGGTTGAGTTCAAACTTGTTCGCTATGCGTTGCCGGATCGACGGCGAGATGCATACGGGACCTCACTGCTCTCTTCTCAAAATCCTTCTGCCAGATAATCTGCTGTTTAGAACTCCACGTTCGTAGATTTCTAACCGCAGATCCCACTTCAACTATACGAAGAGAGACCGGTCTACAAGGCCGCACTCTGGGGCCACACTTCCAGGATCGCGCTACCGGGACGCTTTCCAATCCTGCCAGTCGGACTCTCACCGCTGGCAGGCACGCACTCGCTAGGCAGCTCTAAGAAGAGATGCTACAGGGACGATCTACCACGCCACGAAGATGCGCTACCAGATTGCCTACGAGAAACATTAGGAGCTTGCCCGTTGAGGCTGCCAGGGGAGCAGAACTCAAACCGCCAGCAGCCAGGGTGAGCGACCCAGTTGTTTGAGCCTGGCGAGCAACTCAGCACAGCACTCAGGAAACCACTCCTCATCGTTTGCGACTCCGTGAAGCACAGGCAAGTCGCAGGTGACCGGCCTGGTCGTTTGAACCCCGGCGAGCAACTCAGCGACAGACGGGTTCAGGAGACCACCCTCGTCCGTTCCAGGGGTTGCCCCTCTGGTGCAGTGGACAAGCTGCAACTCCGATTTTGGAGGAGTCAGGCCAATACAACATTTATACTATAAGTCATAATTGCCCTTTCTGTCAATATTTAATGGATTATATTTAATGTATATGTAATTATATAATCTACCTGAGAAGAACTGGAAGGAACAGGAGCACCTATAGGTGTATCGGGACAAACCAGAGGGAAGAAGAGTTCCCAGGATATCCTACGGAGAAACGGGGGAGGGACCTCCAGGAATATCCAATGTAATATCACTAGCTTCTCTGGATATCCGAGGCTTCCATAAACACACTGATGAGACTCTGGGAAATCACTTCTCCACTTCTTTAGTGAAGATGTATCTGCTGGTTGCTGTCATCCTGACCTTCATAGAAAAGTTATTTCCCCGAGAGCCCTTAGCGACTAGCAAACGACTACTTTGCGGATAGCTGACGACCTTCATCTCATCTCCCTTTTACTGCATACTTCCTCGTGGGATGTGAATGAACCTCCAAGGAAATCCAGTATATTGCTAGAGATTCTCTGGATACCCAAAACTTCCATGAACACACGAAGGGATGCTGACATGAGCCGCACATTTAACTTCCGCCAAAGTCGCGAGCTGCTCCGCGTCGATCCAAAGACGTTTCAAAAATGGTTACAGAAAGCAGGTATTGACCCAACTAAGCAGGTGAACCTGGCCGATTCGCGAGAGCGGTATCTGACGGAAGAACAACTTACCCTGCTGGCGAAGCAACACGGCAGAACCTTACCGCCTCTGGATAGCCAGCCAGAATTACCAGTGACTGTGACTGCTATCATGCTGGCAGAGCGACTGGCCCTATTAGAGCAGGAGATCGCCCAACATTTCAAGCGATTAGAGGCGCAAGGGCTTCAGATACTTCAGGTTATTGCCGACCTCCAACAACACCCAGCAAACCTGGAACGAACAGTACCTCTACAGCGCGAGCACAAACCAGCAGTTCAGAAGGGCGGTTCGACATACCCATCTGCTCCAGCGTCGAAGATCGAGCGCGAATCGTCATCAACCAGGACACCTACGAAGAACGTCAAGAAAAGGACGAAGGGCAAAAAGCTACCACGGACACTCATTCCGCTCCATGTGTTCGCCCGCGAGCACGGAGTATCAGAGGGTGCAGTCGATCATGCAGCCCAAACCGGAAAATTTACAGTGGAATATGGAAAATGGCTCTACAATAGTCGGTATATTACTACTGTACTGGATCAGCGTGGACAAAGTGAGTTCTATGCCCTGTTTCATGAGCGTGAAGGCTTTCGAGACTGCAAGGAATGTCCTCATATGCTCTTGGGATGAAGCATCGTTCGAAATTGAGCAGATCCGGATATTGAGAGCAGTAGATGCACATAGCGCCTGCTACAATCACGATCGACTGTGGTTTGAGGATAACCGTTGTTCACTCACTTGAGGACCCGTAACGCTTACCTCGGTCTTCGCGAGATAGAGGCTGAATGCCGTATCTTTTGCGCTTATCTTTGACAAAAGCTATGATACGCTCGTAACGCTCTGCCTCTTTTTCTTTTCCTATTTTTTTGAAGAGCGGAATGACTTCCTCTGCCATTGAGAAGTTGACCTCACCCGGGCGCAGGTGTATGATTTGCGAGTATATCTCTCTTGCACGCAGATACTGCTGCCGCGCTTCATTACTTCTGCCCTCAATCCAGTAGACAGCAGCCAGGAAATCATGGGCCTTCCCCACGTCCGGATGACGTTGGCCCAGTTTCCGTGTACGGATCTGCAAAACCCGCCGATGAAGGCTCTCCGCCTGTCTCAGCTCCCCCTTTTTCCTGTAAATAACCGCTAGGATTTCCAAGGCATCGGCAGTATCAGGATGATCGGGTCCCAGTACCTGCTCGCGAATCGCAAGGGCTCTCTGGATGAGAAGCTCGGCGTTTCCTTCGTCCCCTTGCACAGCATCAATCTCAGCCAAGTCGACCAAACTCTCTGAGGTCTCCAAGTGCTCCTGCCCCAGGGCTTGTTCGCGCATTGTCAGTGCTTCCAAGTAATACTGCCTGCCCCAGTCACCCACCTGTAGGTGGGCGTATATCCTCCCCATGATGTTTAGACAGCGGGCCAATTCAGGCGATATCTGCACATTATGCTGCTCAAAGATCATCTGTGCCTGTCGGCAGCAGGCGGCTGCCAGGTCCACACCGCCTCGCATAAGGTAGAAGCGGGCAATCTCGATGAGAGGCCCGATCATTCCCAGATGGTTCTCTCCTAACTCCTGCTCGTAAAGCATCCAGGCTCCTTCGTAGGCGAATTCCGCTGCGTCATACCATCCCATGCGCGCCATCGTCTGTGCCCCATTAAGCACACTGTGTGCTATCTTTGGATCGTCCGGCCCAAAGATTTCCTTGAAAAGCTCCATCGCTTTCAAGCACAGCGGCTGTGCCTGGAAATACAGCCCTCGTTCCCTCAGAGCTGCTCCAGTTTGATCGAGGAGATTGGCAGCTTCCTGGTATTTCAGTCCCCATCGCTCGACCAACCGCGCTCCCTCCTGCAGATGTGGCAGATACTGCTCATCCAGGGGGCCCGACCGAATACAGACCCTATTGAGCGCCTGCACCGTCCGCTCTGCCCATATGCGATGGCTATCTTCGTCCATCCCATCTTGGAGGACCGATTGTACTAAGCGATGCATACTGAGCGTCTTGGTCTCGGTATCGCGGTACAAAAGGGAATATTTTCCCAGTTCTCTTAGGGCGTCCCGCAGTTGGAGGGGATCTGCCGCAATAGGCGCCAGGAGGGGGCCAAGCTCGGGTAAGCAGATCATAATGAGATCCTCAGGGATGGCATCTGGATACAGGTGGGCGCAGAATGTAAGTAGCTCTGCGGCTGCAGGATTAGCCTGCCTTATCCGGTCTACGGCTAGCGAAAACGTAGCCTTGACCGAGAGAGGGTGCCCTGATGGCTCATCGCCCCGGCGCGCAAGCAGTTCAGCGCGTCGTATGAGGTAGAGGTCTAGGTAATCCCCCACATCGCACATCGTTTCCTCGATATAGGCTCCCGCTTGGTCGAGCGCAAGCGGTAATCCACCCATCTCCGTGGAGATGTCTTTCGCCTTTTCTATGTCTCTCTCCGCAGCCATATCGAGTGTCATGTCCTCCATAAGCTTTTTCGCGCGGCGCAGGACAAGCGTTGCTCCTTCTTCCACCTTCATCGTCTCAAGAGTGATCTTCTTCGCTCGGGTTCCCAAGGCCTGCATCCGCGTCGTCAGTACAATGTGCCCCAGATACCCTTCCTTTCCCATGGGCAGAACACTATCCAGAGTACGGAGATCTTCCACGTTGTCGCAAATGAGCAACCAATCGGTGTGCGTTTCCAGCCAATGCCTGACAGCATACAGCACCTGATCCCGCTTATTCTGAACGCGAAGGTTCAATAGGCGGGCAATATGTGTCATGTCCGCCAGCAATGCCTCCGTGGAATCTGCCCTGGTCCAAAGCACAGCTTGATACGTCTCACGGTAATGGTAGGCATACTCGACCGCCAGTTGCGTCTTTCCAAGGCCTCCCAACCCCGCTAACGCATGCGTCAATACCGCCGATTTCCCGGCGAGAAGTGCATCACGCAATCTTTGTAGGGCTGCTTCGCGGCCCGTAAAGTACGGATTGCGGTGAAAAGGGACATTCCAGGGAAATACTGCTTGCGTCATGTTCTCATGGAGATAACCCAGTTCTTCCACTTCCAATCCAAACAATGCGGCCAGGTGGCGCTGGTGGAAGAGGTTTGGTCCCTGGTCTGTCTCTCGTTCCCAGCGGCTTACTGTGGTCGAAGCTGCCTCAATCTCCCTCGCCAACTCCTCCTGGGAAAATCCTAAAAGCTCCCGCGCCCGTCGGATGAGCTTCCCACGGGTCAACTTCAGTTGCTCCCGCTCCTGCTGTATCTGCACTTTTGGATCTTGCGGTTCCTCCATCAGCTGGTTCTCTTTTTCTACCCACTTTGGGCGCGTTGTTCATTTCTCACACGGATTGTATACAAAAGATTGCCTAGTATCAAGCAGCATGAGAGGTAAAACAAGCGCGGCACCAAACGACTAGTAAACGACTACTTCGCGGATAGTCGGCGACCTTCCTCCTACCCTCGGCGTGCCGCATACTTTTGCGCAAGAAGGTGGTATTATCTCAGCTTGTCTTCTCTAAGCAAAAGGAAAAGGACATGGCAACAGAATCATCGAGAACAGGGTAACATCATGGCTCTGCAACATAAAAGGAAAGTTGCGATGGATCGCGATTATAGCGCGAATATTGTCGCAATTACCGAAGCGACATGCTCTTGTGCGCTCTGGCAGCCATGTAGGGAGAATTATCACGGAGGACACACTGCCGAAAGCCGATCCAGACACATTGCTGGGCAAGTACTCGATGATAAAGGTTCAGACCAGGCAGAAGTACTGCCGTAAGGTAGAGGACTCGCAACCTGCAAGCCCAAATACCCCAGATGATGAGCTGCCCATATCCAGATGGGAGGAGGTATGAGTATGGCGAAAAAGAAACAGCGTCCATTTGATGGCATCACACCACCATATGATGTACTGCTTCGTGGCTCCCAGGAGATGCCCATTGGCCTATATCATTTGCATATGGCGACGGCTGATCAGTTGTGCCGTTTGCACTATTCTCCTGGCTCGTTTAAAGCCGTGCGGGAAAAGCTGCGCGTCCTGTGCGAACATAAGTATGTGCAGTTTGACGCGATGCCGACCAAGAAAACCCGTTCGCCGTACTACTACACATTGGACAAACTGGGCTTTGAATACTTAGAAGCAGCAGGCTTGGATGTATATAAGTCGTTCCGCTCTGCAAAGGAGGTGGATAAAGCCTCCCTGTTCGTCAAGCATACGCTGGAGCTAAACGAAATTATCATCTCGGCGGCTCTTTTGAAGCGGTCAAGCCAAAGTTCTTGGCTGGAATACTTCAAGCATGAACGGGAACTAAAACGTACCCCGTATAAGGTGAAGTGGCCAAGCGGTAACTTTAGCCTTGTACCCGACACCCTCCTGATCTTTCGTACAATTGTGCCAGATGGCAGGCAGCACCGGATGCCGATTGTGGTTGAACACGATAGGGGCAGCGAAGAGCAACAGTACTTTAGGCGTCGTATAAGGGCTTACCTTATAATGCTCAGGAACGAAGGCTATAAGGAACTGTTCGGCATCGGTGGTATCACCATAGCCTTTACCACGTCGGCAGGTGTCGAGCGGCTGAAGAAGATGCGCGAATGGACGGATAAAGAGCTTGGGGAGACAGGCGAGATGAAGTTGGGGAGCCTGTTTTATTTCACGCTCGTACAGAAGCCTATTGACCCAGTTCAAATATGGGTTAATACAACATGGCTTCCACTCTATGAAAATGTCGCTGTAGCGCTGCTGGGGGTGTAGATGTGCAAGACGATCCAAAGTTCCGCGCCCTGCTTATGCGTCGGGAGCAAGGCTACAAACCGCCAGCGCGGCTATGGCAAGACAGAGAGGTAGCACCGATTGATGGTATTGTGATGATTAACCAACTGCATCGCAGTGGCCGCATAACATTTAAGGAGTGGCTGCGTTACGTTCGGGAATGGACTGAGAATGTGGCTGAACACTACGGTACGGTGGAAGACATCGAACGGATAAGAAGAGTGCCAAAGCCATAATACGCCGAAGCTGAGAAGTAGCTGGATAAGTACAATGAGGAAGCTGATGGAGGTACAGCTTCCCCTTTTTATACCAGGGGCAAGATAGCAATATTGCGAAGGCTCCTCGGAACCGAGCGTGAAGTCATTTGCGCCAAGAAATACGCCCTTTGACTCTTTTCCCACGACATCATACAATGGGGCCAATTTCAAGCGTTTCATCTGGGCCAGAGAGGAGTAACGGACAATGGTTCCGCATCACGATTTTACCCCACATGGCTATCTAGATAATCCCTATCATTCCTGGAAGCTCAATCCTAGCGGTGTGCTGCGTTCGCTGCCGCCACTGGGCATGGGTTGGCACGTACCTAATCTCGGCAGCTATGTACGCAACCAGTTTCAATATACAGCCCATCTGACGCTCGGCTTGACGATTGGCAAAACGGTCTTGGTAACACCCGAAGATTTCAAGCGTCATGGTTATACTATCATCAGCCATCTGCATACCAAGAATCGCTTTGAATATACATGCGAGATTCCACATTATAGAGTGTCCTTGACTGCCCGCTATTTTCTGGTCGCGGAACACGCGCTAGGTTGCGTCCTTTCTATCACATCAACCGCACCGCAATCACAGCTGATAACTTGCTATCTCATTCACTGCCATACGCACAATCCCTTTACCAGCCGCTTATGGGAGCACGGATTATATGTTCTCCAGGAAGCTGACAGCAGTTATGCGATGCTGGGACTGGCGAGCGAGGGCGATGTCTTCGTCCACGGTGTGCGAGCCGCCGATGGTGGCCCATTGGAAATCGGCTCCATTGGCTATACAGTCTCTCTTGCAGATATGGCACACTGGGCAGCCGGAAAGCATGTGGAGCAGCCGCATATCACACAGCATGAGGAGAACGGCTGGCAGGTACGAACCGTGGCGCTGCCCTTTGCATTGACGCTCGAAAGCAATCAGGAGCGCATTATCAATGCTATCTTGGCGCGAGGCGTTTCGCGTGACCAGGCGATCCAGCACTGGGAAGATGGCATCGAAGAAATCGCCCGTGCCGAGTCTTCACACCGAGCCGACGACGAGCAATTTTGGAGTGGCGCTCCTCAACTATCGGGTGATTGGCCTGAGAGCTGGCGTCGTGGCATGGTGTATGACCTGGAAACGCTGCGCATGGTCATGCGTCCTTCCGTTGGCGTCATCCCGCACGTCTGGGATGGCATGCAGGTGCAGGCACCACGTACTGTTCTCGCGGAGGCGGCGATGGATGCCCTTTTTCTCAGCTATGCTGACCCCGAACTGGCAGCTGAAGTCATTCTGGGACATTTCGAGTCTGCCCCTCATGCGAATCTCCCCTGTATGCGTGAAGATGGCAGCTATAATATGGTGGCCGATGACGGGCAAATCTGCGGAACCGCACCAGAGTGGGGATATCCTTTATGGTGCTGCCAGCAATTATGGCTGAGATCAGGCAATCTGTCCTGGTTGAATCGGCTGTACCCTGGTGCCGCTGCATACGTGCGCTGGTGGCTCGATCATCGTCGTGATACCGAAGGCTGGGAAATATACGAGTGCTCATGGGAGAGCGGCCAAGATGTCTCCAGCCGCTTCGGTCCTCAGCAGACAGGAGGCACGATTATCCAGCATGTGCGACCAGTTGATCTTCAGGCCAGCATCGCTCAGAGCGCAGCAATTCTGGCTTCTTGGGCCGAAGTGCTTTCGCAGACACACACTGATGAAACACTTCCTAATCCCTATCTTGCTGACATCGCTTTCTGGCGGCAGATCGCCAACGAGTTCACGGAGAAAACCCGCTTGATGTGGCGTGATGGCTGGTTCCGCGATTACGACTCGTCCACCAAGGAGTGGTCTACCCAGCAAGACACCATGCATCTGGCTCCTGTCTTTTGCGGAGTCGCTGGCTTGGATCAGATCGAACAACTGCGGCTATTCCTTGCTCAGCCTCCAAAGCATAGTTCAGGCTGGGCTCCCCTTTCCTGGCCTCCGGTCGTCATGACACTCATAGGAGCTGCCGCAGCAGCACAGATGCCCCTAGATGCAGCTGAACTCGCTTATCGCTTCATCGGCGCCTCCTTTCGTAGCACTGATAGCCGCGAATTGGACGAGCATGGTGGCCTTCCCGGCGTCACCCGCGAATATCGTAACACTGTCACTGTAGGCAAGTGGGGCGAAATCGACTACATCAATGCTGGTATCGAAGGCTATGGCTGGGGCGCGCTCAGCATTCATCTGCTCATACACCATCTGCTCGGCTTGTATGCCACTGATCTTGGCCGCATCACTCTGGCTCCGACCCTTCCCCAAGCCTTGCGTCGCCCTGGCGCAACCTATACCATTGCCCCCATTCCTTGGGGGAAGTACGTGCTAAGTCTCACCTGCCGAGTGAAAAACGGGTATGGCTATGAAGCAACCCTGTTTTTGCGTCCACGCGTACATGCAGGTCAGCCAGCGGAGAAGACTGAGGCTCAATCAGAGACGGTGGGCGAGCAGGAACATCATTGGGAAGGAACCTGGGGCGAAGAGCGGACATTTTTACTGGATCACTGATGATGACGAACAGAACGTAACTTGCTCCCTTTTCAGTTGATGGAGCGTTTTCTGGTGACGTATTTCATCCCTGCTTAACATTCGGGGTTTGATAATCCAGACTAAGCATTGTGCCACTTTTGGCAAAAAAGATTTGATGCGTTCTTAATGTGCTTTCCAGCCACTAATGACTGCGTTGAATCATAGGTTGGCTCTGACACAGCTTTGGGGATAAGCTCATCTGTAAATAGATGAAACGCACTAGTGAAAAGGAAGGAAAATCGGGAAGGTGGCTCTCTGTTGCGAGGGCCCCCGCCGCCGCCTGCTCCTCTGGTATAGACCACTAGATATCTATCCCATCGCAGGCAGCACCCTGTATCGCACGCGATACCCACCCCACCCCCACGCGGAACGGGCATAACGGGTAAAACACCCATTCAGTCCATCCAGTCCAGATAGTCCACGTGGACTTTCCATACTCAGTCCATCCAGTCCACCACCCTATATAATAGGGTGGACGGAATGGACGGAATGGACTGGACTACAGGGGGGAAGGGAAAGCCAACGGCAAGGGGGGCATATATATACCCGCCTGGACTGGACTCCCTGGACTCGACTACCCCACAAGCCGCCGTAGGCCCGCCCGCCAAGCGGCTTCACAGAACATACCCCATAAACCAGCCTCAGAAGGCACTCTAAGTGTATGTCGGCAACGGATAGAGACGGGACGGGACGGGAAGATTGCGATTAAGATCATAGCCAGTAGACAGCAGTGGGTGAATAGTGTAAGTGTATCATCACGCTAAATTGCCCTGGTTGAATTGACCTATATATGCGGTTTAGCGTACGCTATACGAAGTACAAAAGGGAATAAGAAGGTTTGAAAGGAGATAATAGTTTGCAAAATTTTAATACCAATTTGGCAGTTTGTATCTTTATACAAATAGTATACAAATTTATCATTTGTATATAAGGGGAGCCCTTCATGCTTGATTGCGGGCTCGTTATATTCACTCAAGCTCCCTTTCCTGCGCACTTCCTGAAAGCACCCAGTCGGAAATAATCATTAGCCAGATTGCTGTAGACATCGAGGGAAGCGCCCGGGAGCTAGGTGCGTGCTTCGTGAATAGAAGATCACTTTCCTGAGCGAATAAGGTATATTTTACTAAAATTTAGACTATTGTACCTATAGGTGACATTCAGATCAGTTTTATGTTAGAATTACTAATGAGTGAAGGAATTCACTGGCAACAAAAAGAGCGGCTCGTCAAACCAAAGGAATGTTCATCTCTGGTCAAGGTCACATTCCAGCGGTTCTAAGTCGCTCCCCTTTGCTGCTCAGGCCGCGTAGTGCGTCGAGAGCAGGGAGAACATATCGTTATACATTCCGTATGTCTTCCGTATCAATCATAGCATACATGCTAGAAATGTTCAAGGTAAATTAACCTTAAATGTACCTTTTGGGTCTTATCCTTCCGGGTGAAATGCCTGGGTGAACCGTAGGGCGCGATTGATCGCCGCCACCGCCGATTTATCGGCCCAGCCTCGTACATCACCCAAAGGATGGAGAGCCACATTTCTAGACTAGGCTCTTGAAGAACTGCGGCAACCTGCTCTCTAGTTAATAGAGAGGAATGAGGATGGACCTATACCTCTGGTTCGTTCTCATAGGTCTCGTCATCGGACTGCCAGGAGCAGTATACTACGTACTGCTCATCTGGTGGAAGATACGTAAACCTAAAGACGAGCAACCTTCCTAGGACCTGTTAGCAGGTCGGGCGGGTGTCCTTGTGGCACCCGTCTTTGTTATGTGTCGCATGTTGACATGCATGTACTTTGCTGATAATGTGGATGCAATCAATTTAGCCTAATGATGCTCATAAAGAAGGGACGGTTGTTCATGTGAGCGACAGTACATCCGATGATGGAAAAGACGTTGATCTTAATCAATTATTATCAGACTTTGAGAACGTTGTAGGCAAGTCAGAGAACATAACGATAACTCGCAATCCACATAGGCATTGGGATATGTTTTCAGGTAATGCGCTGCCGATTTCTTCAGGACAGTATCTTTTGTCAAGTTATAATGGCGATTATGCCACGCGCCAGCAGGCTATTCAAGAGGTAGCCAAAGCAAACCCAAACAATATACAGGAAGTAGCGGCCTCTCAACTGTCGATTATAAACAGTTACTATCAAAGCGGCCTTCAGCAGTCACAGCAGAGTTTTAAGTGGTCACTCATTTGGGGCGGCATTGGACTTGGCTTTCTGATTGCTGCCATTAGTTTCCTGCTTTTGCGACAGCCAACAGAAGTAGCGATTGCAAGCGGTATTGGTGGAGCTATCGTGGAGGTATTTGCTGGTACATACCTGTATCTCTATAAACATGCATCGGACCAGTTAGCGGCCTTTCGTGCCAGCCTGGAAAGCACACAACGTTTACTACTGGCAAACAGCATGTGTGAGAAGTTGGAAGGTGAGGTGGAGCAGACAACAAGAGCGGAACTGATACGCCTCATGGTTAACTCGGCAGTACAGCTTACCACTGTAAGCAAGGACAAGCAATGAAGTGGTTAATGTCTTATACACAATACTTGTTCACCACTTGCCCATAAACAGATGCTCCATCAGCACCTATCAAAAGAGTCTGTCAAGAGTTTTGTGTAAAAGAAGTCAATCTCCAGACCAGCCTCCGAAGAAAATTTCATCCGGTCTCTCATTTTTGGGTAGTGACTCTAGGAAGGGGTGATACAATAGGGGGTAGGAGGTGAAGCATGAACAAGCAAGCAAGCAAAGAGCGACCAAATCTGCCCTCATGTCCGAATCCAGACTGTCCACAGCCACATGTGGTGCGCAATGGCAGC
>WNFC01006725.1_pt1 | contig 19007 bp, 14 predicted proteins | sample 5400541 | NCBI WGS metagenome assembly WNFC01 (sample SAMN13153342, study PRJNA577476) | soil metagenome | isolation source: 120 cm saprolite under Douglas fir tree site 2 hole 2 replicate 1 | place: USA:California | collected 2015-04-18 | reverse complement strand
GGTTACGAAGCGGCCGCAAATCAACTCGTGTCAGAGGGGCTGGTGCGTCGGGACAGAATCGGCATCATCGGGTTCAGCCGTTCCTGTTTTTATGTGATGGAGACGCTCACAACTAGCTCCCTTCACCTACAAGCGGCATCGATCACCGATGGTGTCATGGAAGACTATTTTCAATACATACTGATGCCGGAGCGACTTGCCAGCGATGCTAATCCCATCATCGGTGCACCGCCCTTCGGGGAGGGTCTGGAGTTGTGGCTGAAGCGATCTCCGGGCTTCAACCTCGATAAGATAACTGCACCCTTACTGGTTGTTGGAGAAGGCCGCGCCAGCCTCCTCTTTATGTGGCAGCCTTACGCCGGGCTTCGCTATCTGCATAAGCCAGTGGATCTAATAATGTTGAATACCGACGAGCATGTTTTGACCAATCCGGCCGTCCGCCTGGCGTCGCAAGGCGGCTCTGTAGACTGGTTCCGTTTCTGGCTGCAAGACTTTGAAGACCCCGGCCCGGCCAAAGCCGACCAGTACGCCCGCTGGCGCAGACTCCGCCAGCTGCAAGAAGAGAACGAAAAAAAGCTGACTACGCGAACTCCCTGAAATTAAGAGCAAGGGAGATCGAAGACCTATAAAAGTCTATAGAAAGATGCTTCGACAGAGTCGCGGAGCTGCATGAGATCGATTTCCGTCATGAAGCGACGACGTGTGCGCATTCTAATCCTGGTATTTGCGTCAATGTGCTCAACGGGGTTCGTAGTATGTGCCCAAACGGAGAAATCTGCGCCATCGTTCCCTAACTACTTTGCCAGGGGTTTTGATTATGCCGAGTTCACGCGTTTCGATGCACCGTCTCCTCCCAAATCCGGGATATATCAATCCAATGGTTTCATGGCGCTACAGGAGCGCGGATTTGGCGGGCAAATCGTCATTATCCCAGCGCCTGTTGACGAAGCACCTGCCAATACGAGTGATCGCCTGTTGGCGATGGAGATCGACGCTCCCGTATTTGTGGATCGTTCCCATCGCACCTACAACCTTGCAGATAGCCCGGCCACACGCCACCTTACCTATTATGCAGACAGGACAGTGTATCGGGCAGCATTTGCAGGAGGTCCAGATGTCTCTCTAACCGTTTACCCGGTTTATGGTAAGTCGGCCGCGGTTATCCGAATCAAAGTTGAGAAAGCAGACGGGCCTATTGGAGTGACGCTTCGCACACGGGGAACAGGTTTTCAGATTTTCCCGGACAAGGGCGGAGAGACGTTGAAATATGGCTCGCCTCGCTGGCCCTATAGTTTGTTGCTCGGGGCTCGTCAGAAAGCAAAGCGGCAAGAAGGAAATCTTGAATGGGGCCTCGAACACGCAGGTGAAATCTCAGCAATCATCACCTTGGGTGGGACCGAACAAGAAGCGGAAACCGCTCTTCAAGAAGTGAGAGCCTCGCGCGACCTTTTGGACCAGGCTACGCACAAGGCTTGGAATAATTACTTGGCTTCCACTCCCCTCGTGATACCTGCCGAGCCAATCAAGTTTACGATCGGAACCTCGGGCGAGCAGAAGACGATCGCGCCCGCAGATCTCGTTCGGAGTGAACTCTGGTTCTGGAGAGGGGTACTGAATACGACTTGCCAGGTGCCTTACTTACCGGCCGTTCCCATAATGATTGCTGACTGGCATGAGTTCATGGGCATGTGGGCCAACGATGGCGTTTCGGAGGCGCTCGCGCTGTCAGCAACCAGCCGGAAAGATCTGGCGAGAGCCGCTATTCTGAATTGGTTTCGCTATTCGGTGAATGCGCATGGAGACGGAAGCGCGGCTTGGACCATCTTTCCTTCAGGGAGAAACACCTACCAGGCAAAGGGCCCTGAACGGGAAACCGAAAGCGTGCCGCTCCAAGCCTCACTGGTCGGCCAATATGTCCGGCTCACAGGCGATACAACGATCCTTGACCAAAACCTCGGGGTGCAAGTCGGCCACCGCACTCTGTGGCAAGCGTTGTTGGCATACCAACGCAATCTCCTCAAGGTGCGCGATTCCAACCATGATCACCTAATCGATTGGCTGCACACTTATGAAACGGGTTGGGATGATAAGAACTCGCCTTTTGTCGATCGCAAGGATTCACCCACAAGCGCAATCAACGAGCAGGTTTTTAATCGCTGGAGTCTGGAAGAGATGATCTATCTCTCACGGCTCCGCGGTGAAGATCCCTCAGAGTGGCAGCAGGAATTTGCAGTTGCCAAAGAGGCTGTCCGCAACAAACTCTGGGATGCTAAAACCCAGCGCTATTGGGATCTTGATGTAAGTACCGGAAAATTGTGGACCCAAGGTGAAAACCTTGATGCTTACTATTTTCTCTATTACGAATCCGACCCGACTCGCATCGCGGCGATGATGAAGCGCCTGCACGATCCGGCGAAGTTCAACGGTGCCCTTCTGCCAACTCTGGCATTTGACACGCCTAAGTGGGGAGGTTACTGGCGCGGCGCTGCCTGGCCGAGAGAGATTTCCTACGTGGCTCTAGGATTGGCTCGAGCCGGCCAAACGCGCGATGCCTTTGAATGGCTGTCGCGTGCTATCCAATCAAATCTTGGTCCGCTGCTTCCGGAGACGGTTGATCCTAAAGCTTACCCACCGAGCGAGCACGCTCGTGGCGGCGTTCGCATCATGGGCTATGATGCCTTGGATTGCCTTGCGTTTCCTGATGTGGTTGGTTTGCGCATTTGGGCTGCCGACGACCTCACCGTTGCCCCGGATCCGATGGTGGGTAAAGTCTATGTTCGTGGTCAGAAGTGGATGGGAGATAGCTATGACGCGTTGTTCGAGCCTGGTCGGCCCACGCTCATCTGGCAAAACGGACAAAAGTTGAGGCCCTTGCCGACTAATCAAATTTGGCGAGCAAGGAAAAAAGGGCAGAGAGTCTTTTTCGAAGCTATCCAGCCGGCGATCAAGTAATGTCCTTAGTTACAGCACTCGACAGGAAGAGCGGCGATTCGGAACTTCTATGACTACAAGAAGAAACTTCCTGGGTACGCTTTGCGCTCTTCCAATTACTGGTCTTCTAGCTTCACGGGGAGGCCTGGGCCGCCTTGCATCTGCTCGGTCAGCATCGGTCGCAATCTCACAAGATGTAACGAAGTTTGTCAAGATCGCCATCGGCACGGGTGGGCATGGGCACACGTATCCTGGGGCTACGGTGCCGTTCGGCATGGTGCAACTCAGTCCTGATACATATAACAAAGGGTGGGACTGGTGTTCGGGCTACCACTACTCCGACAAATCCATCATGGGTTTCAGCCACACACATCTCAGTGGAACCGGCGACTGGGACATGCTTGACGTGTTACTGATGCCGGGCACGGGACCGGCGAAGATAGTGCCAGGCACGCGTGAGCATCCTGAAGAGGGTTACCGTTCACGATTTGATCATGCGGATGAAATCGCAGAGCCGGGTTATTACTCGGTCGACTTACGAGACTACAACATTCGGTGCGAACTGAGCGCCACCGAACGAGCTGGGATTCACAAGTACACGTTCCCTGAGAGCCCCACGAGTCACTTCGTCCTCGACCTCGCCCACGTGCCGGGGAAGACTCCGATATTGTGGTCCCAACTTAAGACCGTGAACAGCGATACGATCATCGGCGGACGCAGCACTAATGGGTGGGCTGAAGGCAGGCAGATATATTTTGCCATGAAGTTCTCGAAACCCTTTTCTGCTTTTGAAATCTTTTCCGACGACCAGAAACTGGAGGCTGCAACACGGGAAGCCAATAGCAAGTCACTGAAATGCGTGGTCCACTTTCAGACCTCCAAAGGAGAAGTGATCTACGTCAAGACGGGTATCTCTGGTGTCAGCATCGAAGGGGCGCTGAAAAATCTGGAGAGGGAGATTCCTGATTGGGACTTTGCCAAGGTGCGGCGCGCGGCACACGAAGCCTGGCAAACCGAGCTTTCCCGGATCAGCATTGAGACCTCAAATCAAAAGCACAAAGAGATCTTCTACACCGGGTTGTACCACATGATGGTGGCGCCGACCTTGTTTGACGATGTCGATGGCCGCTATCGCGGCATGGACGGCCAGGTACATCAGCTGCCGGCAGGCCTTCACAACTACAGCACGTTTTCGCTCTGGGACACGTATCGCGCCGTCCATCCCGTGTACACACTGGCGCTGCCGGATCGCGTTCCAGACTTCGTAAATTGTCTGATTCGCATGGCCGAAGAGAGTCCGGCCGGAATGCCTGTTTGGCCGCTGCAGGGAAAAGAGACAGGAGAAATGACCGGGTACCATTCGGCTGCGGTAATTGCCGAGGCCTGTGTCAAGGGCTTCAAGCAGATCAACTTCTCGAAGGCTTATCCCTTTATGAAAAAGCGCGCCATGGTCGACGATTATCGCGGGTTGGGGTTCTATCGAAAGCTGGGTTACATCCCGGCTGACAGAGAGCCCGAGTCTGTCAGCAAGACTCTGGAGTATGTCTACGATGATTGGGCTGTGGCCCACGTGGCTCGCACCGTAGGCGCGACAGAAGACGCCAAGCTGCTATTAGAGCGATCGAGAAACTATCGCAACGTTTTTGATGCGAAGCTGCGCTTCATGCGTCCGCGTCTGGAAAACGGTGATTGGGCAGAGCCCTTCGACCCGAAAGGGATGGGCCATTCGAAGCAGTGGAGGGACTTCACCGAATGCAATGCCTGGCAAACGACGTTTGGAATCCAACATGATCCCGCCGGGTACATCGAGTTGTTCGGAGGCCGACAGGCCTTTGTGGAAAAGTTGGATACGCTATTCAATCAAAGTTCGGAACTTCCTCCAGATGCTCCTCCTGACATCGCCGGACTCGTGGGCCAGTACGCGCATGGCAACGAACCGAGTCATCACATCGCTTATCTCTATGCCTACGCGGGGGCTCCCTATAAGACGCAGGAGCGAGTACGGAGCTTACTCGAAACGATGTACGACAACCAGCCCGATGGATTGGCTGGTAACGAAGATTGCGGCCAGATGTCCGCGTGGTTTGTGATTAGCGCCTTGGGATTCTATGCGGTCGATCCTGTGAGCGGAAACTACGTCTTCGGTACGCCGCTGTTTGATCGAGCTGTGGTTGACCTTGGCAACAAGAAACAGCTGGTGATTGAAGCTCGGCGTAAATCACCAGAGGACAAGTACATTCAATCGATTAAGTTCAACGGCAAGCTGTACCAGAAGGTATGGTTCAGCCATGCGGACATTGCAAACGGGGCCACGATCGTGTTTGAGATGGGCAACCAGCCTAACAAACAATTTGGCGCGAAAGAAAGCTCCGCGCCGCCATCGTTAAGCTCCCAGGCCCCGACGACTCTGCCCCAGTGAAAGCGTTGCAGCCGTGCACGGGTCCACGCAGATGCTTAGATGGGCAAGTTGATTACCGAGATAACTCCATGCCTCGTTTGACACGCCGCGATCTTCTAAAGGCAGGTTTGGCGGTTTCCGCGAGCGCGGTGACAGCCGACGCCGCCGGATTCTTGCTCTCTGCGACCGAGCGCGATACTGAGATGGCTGCCCAGTTCACTTCTGAGGGGAATAGTACCGCAATCGTAGACGTGCCTGCCTCGCGCGAACATTTACTACTGGATTTTGATTGGCGCTTCCATCTGGGCCATGCGGCTAACGCGGTCAAGGATTTTGGTTGGGGCGCATCAGCGCGCGAAGCGGCCTTTCAAAAAGGCGACAGCTTTTTCCCAGTCACCCGATTGAAGTTCGACGATAGCGACTGGCGAACCTTAGATCTACCTCACGACTGGGTTGTCGAGCTGCCCTTCCAGAATGGACCGGAACGTCCGGATCATGCCTCGAAGCCTATCGGCCGCAATTATCCGGAGACGAGCATTGGATGGTACCGCCGGGTATTCGAGATTGGCGAAGCGGATACAGGAAAGCGCATCTCGGTGGAGTTCGACGGTGTGTTTCGCCAGGCGACGATCTTTTTCAATGGTTTCTACATCGGGGAGAACTTCAGCGGCTATGCGCCCTTCCGGTTTGACCTCACCGACTATGCGAACTACGGCGGCAAGAACGTCCTTACAGTCCGCGTGGATGCTAGCCTGAGTGAAGGATGGTTCTATGAGGGAGCAGGAATCTATCGCCATGTGTGGTTGACGAAAACCGATTCGCTGCATGTGGCCCAGTGGGGAACTTATGCGCGCTCGGAGATTCAAGGAGACTCAGCCAATGTTTTCATTACCACGGAAGTCGAGAACGAGGATGACATAGCTAAAGCCTGTCGGGTGGTATCTCAAGTTGTGGACCATGACGGAAGAATTGCCCACTCACAAACGACTACGGCGCAGGTCTCTCCCTGGGGCCGTTACACGTTCGCTGCTCAGGTCGCGGTCCCCCGGCCAATGCTATGGTCGATCGAGGAGCCACATCTCTATCGCGTCATCACAACCCTGGAGAGTGATGGTACAGCCACAGATCGTAGCGAGACGACATTTGGCATTCGCACGCTTCGCTTCGATGCCGACAAAGGCTTCTTTCTGAACGGGAAGGCTGTAAAGATTAAGGGCACTTGCAATCATCAGGACCATGCCGGAGTGGGTTCGGCGCTGCCAGATCGTCTGCAGTATTACCGCATCGCGCGGCTCAAAGAAATGCAGTCGAACGCTTACCGGACGTCACATAATCCAGCTACACCCGAACTTCTCGATGCCTGCGACCACCTGGGAATGCTCGTGATGGGCGAGACGAGGATGATGGCGTCAACGCCGGAAGGGCTCAGCCAGTTGGAACGAATGATTCGCCGCGACCGCAATCATCCGAGCATTATCCTTTGGTCACTTGGGAACGAGGAGCGCGCTCAGGGCACACCCCGAGGAGCCAAGATCGTCGCCAGTATGAAGCGTCTGGTGCGAAAGCTTGATCCGAGCCGTCCGGCGACCGTGGCGATGGATGACGGCTGGGGCCGCGGCATTTCAGATGTCGTCGATGTGCAAGGCTTCAACTACGCCGGTGGCTCTGGCGGTGCGGACACCGCAAAGAACATCGATGAATTTCACAAGAGGTTTCCCACGCGGCCGACCGTCGGCAGCGAAACAGCAAGCGCTTACAGCACGCGTGGGATCTATGCAAATGACAAAGAGAAAGGCTACGTCAGCGCGTACGATGTTGACTTTCCTGATTACGGTCTCAACTCCGAAGGCTGGTGGAAAGTCTTCGCCGAACGCTCCTTTCTCTCCGGCGGTTTTGTCTGGACGGGGTTCGATTATCGCGGTGAGCCATCGCCTTATAAATGGCCCTGCGTCAGTTCGCACTTCGGGATCATGGATACCTGTGGCTTTCCGAAAGACAACTACTTCTATTACAAGGCCTGGTGGGGAACTGAACCCGTGCTCCATCTCTTCCCGCATTGGAACTGGGCTGGAAAGGAAGGCCAGGAGATTGCAGTCTGGTGCCATACGAATCTGGAAAGCGTCGAGCTCTTTCTTAATGGGGCGAGCTTGGGATCGAAGAAGGTGGAGCGGAACTCGCACGTGGAGTGGAAGGTGAAATACACTCCGGGCGTTCTAGAAGCACGCGGCTCAAGGAGTGGGCAAGTCGTGCTTACCGAGAAGCGCGAGACGACAGGTGCGCCAAACGGGATCGTGCTCCATCCTGACCGTCGAGAAATTGCCGCCGATGGAGAGGATGTTTCGGTCATAGCTGTGGAAGTGGTCGACGCCCAACGACGCGTTGTGCCTGTAGCAGCGAACGAAGTTAATTTCAAAGTCACTGGACCGGCCCGAGTGATCGGCGTCGGCAATGGAGATCCGAGTTGTCATGAGCCAGATAAGGCCGACAAGCGCAGCGCTTTCAATGGACTGTGCATCGTGATCGTGCAAGCGCTGAGAAGCGCGGGAGAGATTCGTATTGAAGCGTCGGCCGAAGGACTCGTGAGTGCCTCCATCCTCGTCCGTGCCGAAGCTGTGAGTCTACGACCGTCAGTTGGCTAGGCCGTCGTAACGACCTCAATTAATGCAATTCAGGGTGTGAAAATGAAACGGATAAGATCAGCCTTGTTCGCGTGGTACTTAGGTCGCCCATAGGCCTTGGTAGCGACATTTGTATTGGGAGTGAAGCAGAACTCAAGTTAGCGTTCGTGAACTGTGAGTCGAAAGAGAAAAAAACAAAACCGTCAAAGATGAATCGTCAAATGGCCCTGCTGACCTAACGGGGTGTACGCATTGACCTAGTCGATAATTCAACTCGCAACGGGCAGTACTTCTAAGCCTTCACGCTACCGTCAGCCTAGCGGGTTTCGGTGCGCCGTAAATAAGTTTACGACAAGCTGCAAAAGCTGCCGGGCGTAGGACAGATTATCGCGCTCGCCTTATTTTATGAAGTGGGCGAGATCGAGCGGTTTGCGAATGCAAGAGTCTTCAGCTCGTACTGCCGGGTAGTGATGGGGCTGGCGCAGTCGGGCAACATCACCAGGCGCGGGCGCGCCCGCAAGCAGGGCAATCCCTATTTGAAGTGGGCGCTGTCGCAGGCTGCGGTGCATGCGGTGCAGTTTCATCCGCGAGTGCGAAAGTACTACGAGCGCCAAATGAAGCGGCATCAGGGGCGCGGGCGGAAGCTGGTGGTTTACAACATCATTGCCCACAAGCTGGCGCAGGCTGCGTTTCATGTGCTCAAAGAAGGGAGCGAGTATCGCGAAGAGTTGCTGTTTGGTCCTTAACTCTTCGCGTGGGTGGGGGCTCGAATCCCGATACCCAGGCTGGTCCACTCATGACGCATGAGTGAGGCCGCTGATCCGATGGGGACGCGCCTCCACCAGGGTTCTACGAATGTGACGCTGCCCGCGCCGGTATCTCGAAACCTGGCTGGTGAGACTGGAGAGGACAACGCGACTCAAGGTTGAGAGTCATTTGTCTACTGGTCATCCCGCTGATATTTGAGTGAGGCCGGTGCGGTACCGATGAGCTTCTGGTGCCTGTTCTTAGAATGAATTGAGAACAACGTGGAGCTGAATGCTCCACGGCGAGCCCGATTGGCTGCCTGGTGCAGCTCACTGACCGCCGGTGGTCTGCCGCGATAGGCAGATTCCATCGAGGTGAGGATAGTTGCGCCGCTTAATGGAAGTTGCGAGCCAGCAGGTAGCGTTCGTGAACCGTAAGTTGGAAAAGCAAAACGGTCAATAAGATGAAATGTGAAATGGGCCTGCTGGCCTAACGGGTGAAGTGTTTTTTCTTGACAGCCGCCTCTAATTGGCGGCCTGCGTACAATCAGCAACTGATCTGGCGGGGTACAATTGTGAAAACAATCACCAACTGGCGGCCTGCGTACAGCGGGCTATGCTGCCAGCAAACGCGCAAGTTTTCGACGCCTTTTCTTTGACGCCCGCCACAGATCGTAATGGGCTTGCATGCCGGTCCATAGTTCTGGACTTGTACCGAGCGCATCGGAAAGGCGCAAGGCCATCTCCGCCGAGATCCCAGCGCTTCCATTAAGGATGCGCGAAAGCGCGACGCGCGTGATTCCCAAGTGCCTGGCAGCAGTGGTCACCGACACGTTACCCAAATAATCTCTCAGTACGGTCCCCGGATGGGGTGGATTGAACATCCGCATAAAATACCTCAGTGATAATCTTGAAGGTCCACCAAAATGGCATCGTCGCCTTCAAAGGCGAATGTCATACGCCAGTTGCCACTCACATCGACCGACCAGTGACCTGTTAACTCGCCTCGCAAGCGATGTAGTCTCCAGCCGGGGGCGTTCATGTCCTCTGCTCGCTTTGCGTTGTCGAGCGCAAAAAGCTGCTTGCGCAGCTTCTCAGCATGTTTCGGCTGGATACCCGCTTTCGAACCATCCTTAAACAACGATTCGATGCCTTTATGCCGGAAGCTCTTGATCACCGCATTCAGCGTATAGCGTGGCTATACAGGATGTCAATGCCGTTCGTGGTCTGGTAGTGGGCTAAACATCAGGTGCTCAACGGCGCCTCGGCGAAGAGAGCACTGAAATGCTGCCTAAGTGCATATCTCTGATCAGCTTATCGCCCGTCACCGGTGCCACCGTTTTTCTCAGAGTCTTGGTCAACAGCCCGATGAGCACATGATGTGAGAATAATGACGATGTGATGTGATGGCCCACAATGGCGCACGCAAAATAGCGCCGAAAATGTCCAAACGCTGACGACGTACAGGAGTTGGCTGCCAGGTAGTGCACAGCATCGTGCGTGGTAAATGACAGACGCTTCCTGTTCCTTGACATACTCTGTGCATTGCCGTAATCAGAGACGAGCTTCAATTAAAAAGATCCTGAGAAGGGAATCCCTGCTTATGTCACCTCGGAAAGGCATTGAGAATCGTTTGCTGGCGGCATTGCCGAAAAATGAGTACAAGCGTCTGCATCCCGCTCTCAAGCCCGTTCGTTTTCCCGGCGGTCACGTGCTCTGCGAAGCCAGAGAAAAGCTGCGCTACGTGTACTTTCCAAGTGGTGGGATGGCCGCCCTGCATGCAGTGGGTAAAGAGGGCTACGCATTTATTGGCACGGTGGGTAACGAAGGGTTCATCGGCGACTCAATCATTTCAGGAGTTCTTCAGACAACTTGCCGCGTGGTAGTTCAGTTTCCCTTGGAGGAGGTGAGAGTACCGGCTGCGCCCCTGCTGGCGGAATTCAAGCGCCAGGGCAAGCTATGGGAATTGCTACTTGGCTACAAGAGCGTCCGGTTCACGCAGATCGTCCAGGCCGCTGTCTGTAATCGGTTCCATTCGGTTAGCCAAAGGCTCTGCCGGGTGTTGTTGGCAACCGGCGAGTGTCTTCATTCAGACAGTCTCACTCTCACTCACGAAAGTATTGCGAAGGTGTTAGCCAACAGCCGAGGCAGCATAGGCCAGGCGGCAAAGGACCTGCAAAAAAGAGGATTGATCGCGTATCATCGTGGAGACCTCAGAATCCTTGATCGTAAGGGGTTGGAACGTGGTTCGTGCGAGTGCCACCGCATCATCGGCGACTGCCGTAAGAGGGCTCTCGGTCTCGATTGAATTTGGCGCGGCGGTGCGTCGCAATCCGGCGTACTGTGAGGAAACCGAGGAGTTCTGGGTAGAGGGTTTGATAACCGATAAACAGCTCCCAAATCCCGATCTTGCGCTCATCGTCACCAACACCTTATGCTGGAGTTTGACCCTTACGAAGCCTTCACGTTCACCATCCGATCCGTCAACGCGCGACTCCTCCAGGGGACCAAAGCTGGAGAGAGACATCACATTGTGGATCAAGCGCGCGCTTGATGAAGACCTCGGCGCTGGCGACGTAACCACCAATAACATCGTACGCGACAACGCCTCTGCGACCGCACGTATTGTCAGTAAACAAGACGGCATTGTGTCAGGTGTGGATGTTGCCCAGGACGTATTCCTGGCGTTGGACGAAAGTGTGGAATTCATTTCGAGTGTCTCAGACGGAGCGCGAGTCGTGACTGGGCAACTCTTGCTTGAATTAGCTGGACCGGCCCGCGCCGTCTTTAGCGGTGAACGAACTGCGCTTAACTTCCTGGGCCGGATGTCGGGAATTGCCACCTTAACGCGACAATTCGTCGACGCGATTGCCGGAACGAAAGTAGTGATTCTCGACACACGCAAGACTGTTCCCGGACTGCGCGCCATAGACAAACTGGCCGTCAGACATGGAGGTGGCCAGAATCATCGCTTCGGTCTCTACGATATGGTGTTAATAAAGGACAATCACATCGACTATGCCGGGTCATTGAGCGAAGCGATACGTCGCATTCAAGCATCAGGGACCAGCCGAGACATCGAAGTTGAGGCGCGAACCATCGATGAAGTACAGGAAGCGCTGGATTTGGGAATCAAACGAATCCTGCTGGACAACATGTCAGTTGTTGAGTTGCAAAAAGCGGTTGCGATGAGTGCCGGCAAGGCGAAGCTGGAAGCATCGGGCAATGCGACGTTAGACAACGTGCGAGAGGTCGCAGAAGCGGGCGTTGATTTCATTTCGATCGGGGCTTTGACCCATTCCGCGAAGGCGTTTGATGTCAGCTTACGATTGGTAGGTTAGTAACGGTTGGAACGAACAAGGGAAAGAAAATGATTCCAGTATTAGGTAATGAAACTTCGGCCAATCAGCTTTACGTTGGACTACAATCGATGCTCGCTGATGTAGTGCCGGACTTCGAGTTAAAGTTGAAAGCAGAGTTGGCTGCTGAAATCAATCGTCTCAAGTTGGAAAAGAACGCGGTCATCCTGGGCCACAACTATATGGAGCCGGCGCTCTTCCATTCAATACCAGATTATGTCGGGGACTCACTCGACCTGGCGCGCAGGGCTGCAACTACTGATAAGGACATCATCGTTTTCTGCGGCGTACGGTTTATGGCGGAGACGGCGAAGATCCTGAACCCGACAAAAACCGTATTGCTGCCATCGGAAAAGGCGGGTTGTTCGCTGGCTGCCAGCATTACCGCGGCGGATGTGCGCGCCTTAAAGCGAAAGTTTCCAGGTGTGCCCGTGGTCACGTACGTTAATACCTACGCCGCCGTGAAAGCCGAGTCAGATATTTGTTGCACGTCTTCGAATGCAGCGGCAGTAGTCGAATCACTCGACAGCGACACGGTCAGTCGTGGATTCTGAACTCGACTATCAGATGATCGGCTGGCCGGGTCGTTGTGAGGTGCATGAGAAATTCACCACGACAGATATTGCTGACATCAGGAAGCAGTTTCCCGACGTGGTGATTCTCGCGCATCCCGAATGCAGCCCAGAGGTGGTAGCGGCTTCCGACTATTCCGGCAGCACAAATGCCATGATCAGGTACGTTGAACAAACGAATGCTCCTCGTTATCTCCTGTTGACGGAATGCTCAATGGGAGAGAACATTGCCGCGGCAAATCCCGAGAAGGATATGCTGCGGCTTTGCAGCGTCCGCTGTCCGCACATGAATCAGATCACTCTCGAAGACACGCTCGCGTCATTGCAAAAGAACCAATTCGTAATCGAGTTACCGACCGAGATCATTGTTAACGCCTCACGCGCGGTTGAAAGAATGATAGCGATTGGTTGAGTTCTGGGGATTATAGCGAAGCATAGGCTCACGTTTAAGTCCCTCGCGCAACTGACGAGGTAGTCGGGAGGCGCTTTCAGTCCTATTTATATTTATCAGTAAGCTAACAGATAAATCCTATGCGAGTGTATCCTGTCCGCCTCTAGTGAACTCGACCAGAGGAAGAAGATGGCGAGAGAGCTAAGAGTGAAGAAACACTAAATGTAACTAAATGTAATGAAGCAAATGCAGCACGATCCAGACTACCAGCGCAAGAGACAGCAGGTAGCCTCCTATGACGTAATACTTTGCCCAGATCGTCCCTTCAATTCTTGAGAGCCAGACAGCCATCAAGAGCGCTGCGATGCTGGCGGTCGCGGCTCGCACCCAGAGCTTGGAGATCCATTCCATCCCCAACCAAGCCGCAATCACCGGAGTGACGGCTCTCAAGACGATCCAGAAAATAATCGCACTGCCAACAAAGCCCAGAATCGTCGTAGACCACGATGCCGCGGAAGACTCTGTTGATTTGTGCTGCGTCGCTTCGCTGGTTTTCTGATCGAAAAGTTTTTGCATATAACCGTTGTCGGAAAGTCGTGCTCTTCTTTGGTAGTGTCTCCACCTTAACCAATTGGGGATGCATAATTCAGTCGACAGGAAGTTCCAGCCCAAGACTACGCGAACCCTTCCAAAAGAAAGACAAATGCTGAAAAGCACTTCACACTTTCATGTTTACCACGCGGGAAACCAGATGTCCCTAAGAATATTACTCCAGCAACGCTCACGGAAACCTAACGTTTCGCTTGGATGCGCAAACTTGCTCTCGCGCGGCAGTCCGCTCGGGTGTATATTTGCCAAACCCCTACTGGCAGTAAGATGAGCCTTCCCGACGTCGGAGGGTTGTGTCGCTGACCAGATCAGTTAGTGGTTGGCTGGGCGTGATTCCCCTTCAAGGACATTCATTGAGGAGGGCCAAGGCCGTGACAAAGAAGCGTTTTCGCTTACTGCAAATCCTATTACCATTTCACCCCGCTACAGTTTTCCTCTTTGTCTGCTTCTGCATAACGCTCAACACCTTTCCTTCATTGGCTAGTCGAGGAAAGCCTTTGCAAAGGCGTTCAACCTCGCCTCCCGCAAGGTGGATCGGATCGGGTAACGCCGAGGTGGTCACCAACAAAGTCAAGGAATCCATGCCCGCGGAATACCGGAAGAGATATCTGAAGTGGCGGAATGAATATCTTTCCACTGAGGCGGGTCGCGAACAGTGGAACCTCTATGCGCTCAATCCGCATTTCACGCTCACGATCACAGTTTCAAAGGATGAAGGGCAAGGGGCCAGAGTGGATGGCCTTCGTTGGGATGAAGCGGGCAAGCTGATCGAGGCCACGATCATTCTCGGAAACAAGCTCGACTCTGGTTATCCCAGCTCGATCAATTATCCGATCACTTGTTCGTTGGCTCCAGGTAACCTTCCGCCCGAAGTCAAGGGAACGATTCTCGCGGCGACGAAGCTGGCGCATGAGTTCGGTCATCTGAACCGCTCGATGAGTATGGACGGAAGGCTTTATCAACTCCAAAATGAGTTGATGACTGAGTACAACAGATTCTTCTTTGCCAACGGTCGCGATACCAACGACTCGTACTTGCGTCAATTGGCTGAGCAGATGGGTGGCACACCGGTTTCAATCAAGCAAGATCGGGAAAGCTGGGCGGAGATGGGAGCAATTCGTTACTTGAAGGAACGGCTGCCTGAATTGAGTAAGCGGGCCAGAATGCCGGGAGCAATCAGGCAAGCCATCGAGGCCTACTACTTGAACTATCCGGAGAGGCTCCAAATCGCGAACTAACCCGCCTGCCGCAATCGATCTCCAGGTCTGAAGACCAGCTTCAATGGCTCAGCGCCCAAAGCTAAGCTAGCGTGGCTTTAACCACGGACGAATAGCCGTGCCGCTTAACATTGCATAAGCACAATTTAATTGCCCGCCAATTGGAACTGTGGTATCTGTTTCACGGCATCGAGGATCGAAAGCCGCTTCAGGGAGGGTTCGGTCGGGAAGCTTGATAATGAATCGTCACTTTAACCAATCGTTCAAGGTCAACAAGCGAGCCTGGCGGATGAGCAAGACGCTGCCGGGGCTGAAGGGCAGTTCTGCTCATTCGTCTCTCATTGTGGTTGTCGTGGTCGTAGGAAGCATTCTTCTGCTTAACAGCGGATGACGACCGGGGCATGAGACCTTGCACAGACCCGAAGGGGCCGTCATCCAGAGGAAAAGGATGACGGCCCCTTAAGTTTTCAGGTGGAGCACATGGCATCAGTCGCAATCATGGAGCGCGAGTTCGCGCCGATCGCAATGGAAGAGGAGTTAACAGAGCGCGAATCGCCGGTCGCAATTCCCGGCGCTCGAATTCTTCTTGAAGCGCTCATGCGGGAAGGTGTCGACACGATCTTCGGATATCCCGGTGGCGCAGTACTCCACATCTATGATGAGCTGGCAAAGTACCAGCATCGACTAAGACACATCCTGGCGCGCCATGAGCAGGGTGCCGTCCACATGGCCGAAGGTTATGCCAAGGCAACAGGCCGCGTGGGAGTGGTGCTGGTTACGTCTGGGCCGGGAGCGACTAATGCGGTTACCGGAATCGCCAACGCGTTCATGGATTCTACGCCGCTGGTAGTGATCACCGGACAAGTGCCTCGCAAGATGATTGGCACCGACGCATTTCAGGAGGTGGATACGGTAGGTATTACGCGGCCATGCACGAAGTACAACTACTTGGTGCGCGAGGCGGGCGAACTGGCAGAGGTGATCCATGAGGCATTTTACCTGGCGCGCACGGGCCGGCCTGGTCCGGTGGTAATCGACATTCCTAAAGACGTGACGGCCGACAGAGTTCCGTATCACTATCCAGACACCGTCCAGCTTCCAGGATACATGCCGACCGAGTGCGCGAATCAAGACTGGGTTGAGCGAGCAGTAGCGAAAATCATTATTGCGCAGCGGCCGATCCTTTATGTCGGTGGGGGCGTCATCCATGCAAATGGCTCAGACGAGTTGCTGGAGTTGGCAGAGAGACTGCACCTGCCGGTCACCCCAACCTTGATGGGCCTGGGTTGTTTTCCTTCGGGGCATCCCCTTAGCTTGGGGATGCTCGGCATGCACGGCACGTATTGGGCCAACATGGCAATCTCCGAAAGCGATCTGATTATCGCGATTGGAGTTCGCTTCGATGATCGCGTTACCGGAGCGCTCGATAAGTTTGCGCCGCACGCCGAGATCATTCACGTTGATGTCGATCCTTCTTCCGTCAGCAAGAACGTCCGCGCGCACCTGCCGTTGGTCGGAGATGCAAAGAGCGTGATGCAACAGATGCTCGAATTGCTTTCACCTGACATCTGTGTCGCGAGCGCTGGCGGACATTCTCCATGGTGGCGACAGATCGATGAGTGGAAGAAATTTGCGCCGCTAACTTACGAGAACTCCAACGACGTGATCAAGCCACAGTTTCTTTGTGAAGAGCTTCATCGCCTGACAGGCGGCGACGCCATCATTGCCACTGACGTGGGCCAACACCAGATGTGGCTCGCGCAATACTGCGGCTTCAATGGACCGCGCCAGTCGATCACGTCCGGCGGATTGGGAGCGATGGGATTTGGCTTTCCCGCGGCGCTCGGCGCCCAGCTCGCCTTTCCCGATCGGCAAGTCATCGCCTTTGTTGGTGACGGCGGATTTCAGATGACCGCGCAAGAACTGGCAACCGCAGTTCAATACGGAACCAATACCAAGATCGTCGTGATGAACAACAACTACCTGGGGATGGTCAGGCAGTGGCAGGAGCTTTTCTATGATCGCACGTACTCGGCCGTCGGGATGGAAGGAACGCCGGATTTTGTCAAGCTGGCGGAGGCTTATGGCGCGGTTGGTTTGAGAGCTACCAGACCAGGCGAGTTGAGTGCCGTGCTCGAACGGGGATTGTCCACGCGGGGCGTCGTGGTCATGGATATCGTGGTCTCGGCGGAAGAGAACGTTTATCCCATGATCCCACCGGGCGCGGGACTAAAGGAGATGGTCCTTCAGCCCAGCTAGGAAACCACGTGGCGGCGAGATGCCCCGCGATTCGGGTAGGGGACAAATTCTGAGATGAGGCACACCTTGGCAATTTTGGTTGAGAATCGGTTCGGCGAACTGGCGCGCATCGTCGGCCTCTTTGGCGCGCGCGGTTACAACATCGAGAGTCTCACTGTGGCTCCAACTCTTGAGCGGCAGATTTCCCGCGTGACTCTGGTAACAAGCGGCGACGACGAGAGGGTCGAACAGATCATCAAGCAACTCGATAAACAGATCAGAGTGCTTTCCGTTACGGATTTGACGGTAACGGATCACGTAGAACGCGAGCTGGCTCTGATCCACGTTAGCGCCGAGGCGGGACTAAGACGTCAGGAAGTGCTGAATCTGGTGGATGTCTTTCGTGCGAAGGTGATTGATATATCGGAAACCGGGCTTTTGATCGAAGCGACCGGCAACCGCGCGAAAGTGAGTGCTTTGCTTCGTCTGCTCGGTGGTTTCGGTATCCAGGAGATGGTGCGCGCAGGCACGGTAGCGATTGGAAGATTGCCATCGGCGGCTACGGAGGCTGAGAACGATAGCGCGGAAGTTGCATTTGGCAGATGACGGAGAAGCGACATGAAAGTCTATTACGATAAGGACGCAGACCTCGAACAACTCAGGGCCAAGAAGATAGCCATCATTGGCTATGGCAGCCAGGGACATGCTCAGGCGAATAACCTGAAAGACTCTGGCTGTGATGTTGTCGTTGGGCTGAGGCCTGAGAGCCCTTCGCGCGATAAAGCGAAGGCTGCCGGATTAGAAGTAATCAGTACTGCCGATGCGGCGATGGTCGCCGACATTGTCATGATGCTGGTGCCGGATGAACTCGCGCCAGGAATCTATAAGGATGAAATCGAACCGAATCTTCGGCCGGGTAATTATCTTGCTTTTGCCCACGGTTTCTCGGTCCACTTCAAGAAGATCGTACCGCCTGAGTGGGTCAACCTGTTTATGGTTGCTCCCAAAGCGCCGGGCCATCTGGAACGCCACGAGTTCACTCAAGGGCGAGGCGTGCCGTGTCTCGTCGCCGTCCATCAAGATCCGAGCGGTGATACGCGCCAGGTTGCGCTTGCCTACGCTTCTGCGATCGGGGGCGGACGCGCCGGGATTTTGGAAACTACTTTCAAAGAAGAAACCGAAACCGATCTGTTTGGCGAGCAGGCCGTGCTGTGTGGCGGATTAACCTCACTCATCCAGGCAGGTTTTGAGACGCTGGTTGAGGGTGGTTATTCCCCTGAGATGGCCTACTTCGAATGCCTGCACGAACTGAAGTTGATCGTTGACCTGGTGTATGAAGGCGGCATCGGCAACATGAGGTATTCAGTCTCTAACACCGCAGAGTATGGCGATCTGACGCGCGGACCAATAGTCATTGATGATTCGACTCGAGATCGAATGCGACAGATTCTTCGGGACATTCAGTCAGGCAAATTTGCCGATGAATGGATGGCTGAGTGTGAAGCAGGCAAGCCCAGGTTCAAGCAGTTGGAGTCCGAGGGTCTTGATCATTCGATCGAGACTGTGGGCGCGCGCCTGCGAGAGATGATGCCCTGGCTGAAGCAGGCAAGGATTGTGGATCGGGCAAAGAATTGAATGGAGAGAATGAATGGCTTTTTACGATTTTGAAAATATGACGCCGGCGGAAATCACCACGACTTATTTGAGAAAGACCGCCGCGGGTGAAAACCTTACCGTGGCCCAGGTTGAGGTGAAGCAGGGTTCAGTTACCCAAGCTCACAGCCATCAGAATGAAGAGGTGGTCTTGGTGCTAAGAGGATGCTGGCGCTTTGAGCTGCCCAGCGGCGCCGTGACTATCGGGCCGCAACAGATGCTCTGCATTCCACCGGGAGTCGAGCACTCTTCCGAAGCGCTGGAAGACACATTGG
>WNFC01003533.1_pt1 | contig 19008 bp, 14 predicted proteins | sample 5400541 | NCBI WGS metagenome assembly WNFC01 (sample SAMN13153342, study PRJNA577476) | soil metagenome | isolation source: 120 cm saprolite under Douglas fir tree site 2 hole 2 replicate 1 | place: USA:California | collected 2015-04-18 | reverse complement strand
GGTGGTGGCTGTTTCCGCTGGCGTTTGTGCCGGGTTACGGCCTGGCGTGGACGGGACATTTCTTCATCGAAAAGAACCGGCCTGCAACTTTCACGCATCCGCTCTGGTCGTTCATGGGCGACTGGAAGATGCTCGCGCTGATGCTGGCCGGCAAAATTAATGATGAAGTTAGCCGTCTTCAGGCCAAACCACGATGAAAGCGTGGTGTCGGAAGCCCGACCCGGGGTCCCCAGACGGGCAGCCCGGCTGGGGTGGGGCGGTCAGGGAGGGCAAGCCATCGAAACAAGCCCTTGCTGACGCGCGGGCTTCTGACACTTGTCTCATGAACAAAATCAATCTCGCGCAAAAGCTTTCGCTCTTTGACGACCACTGGAATCCCCGCATCATCACTGAGCTGAACGGGCAGTACCTGAAGCTGGTGAAGTTCAAAGGTCCGTTCACCTGGCACCATCATGACAACGAAGACGAATTATTCATGGTCGTGAAGGGAAGATTTCGAATGGAGTATCGCGACGACTCCGGCCGTGAGCAATCGATCTGGATCGAACAGGGTGAAATGATTACCGTGCCGCGCGGCGTCGAACACCGCCCCGTCGCCGACGAAGAAGCACAGGTCCTGCTCTTCGAACCGGCGTCAACGCTGAATACGGGCAACGTCGAAAACGAATTCACGAAAAAGAAGCTCGCGGAAATCTAGCTGGTTCTGGGTTCCGTCTGCAATATCTCGATTCTCGCCGGCTCGCCTTCAAGCCTTTGGCTTATGAACCGGCTGCGCCAGTGTCTCGCAGTGCTTGCAGAGAATCCGATCTCTCGGCTTCTCGGTTACCAGCCGCAATTCCCCGACTACGAATAATCCGCACAGTGTTCGGTGGTTCCGGGCCAGGTGATAAATATGGCTGCTGGATGCAAGCGCGTACATTCGATCATATAAAGCGTAAAAAGCGGCTGTCAGGCCTCAACCAAAAACAGAGTGGCACCGATGTCACGTCCAAAGATCATGCGCCAGATGCGCGTGCCACCAGCAAACCGAGCTGCCTCTAGCGAACCGCGCTGGTTGCAGTCGCTGCGCGGCGGGAGTTAAATAGACTCGAAAATGATCGGCGCAAAACTTGGGAATTACCGAATCCTCGAAAAGATTGGCGCCGGCGGGCAGGGAACAGTTTACAAAGCGACCGACACCAAGTTGGGCCGGTCGGTCGTGATCAAAGTCTTGCCGCCGGAACTGACGGCCAAAGAAGCCAACCTCAAGCGGTTCGAGCGCGAAGCGCGGCTCGCATCCTCGCTCGATCATCCGAACATCTGCACGATTTTTGATCTCAACGATATCGAGGGTGTCCACTTCATCGCGATGCAGTTCGTCGATGGGAAGAACGTGCGTCAGCTTGTCTCTGGCCGGCCGCTGGATTTGCGTAGCGCGCTTTCGATTACAATCCAGGTCGCCGACGCGCTGGCCGCCGCCCATGCGCGCGGGATCGTTCATCGCGACATCAAAGCCGGCAACGTGATGGTGACGCCGGCGGGTCAGGCGAAGATTCTCGACTTTGGCCTGGCGAAACTTATGGATAGCGAAGGCGCGGGCCCGGGCGGAATTCATCACACCGACCTCACCGAGGTTGGCATTCCATACGGCACCGCCACCTACGCCGCGCCGGAGCAGGCGCGCGGCGAACGCGTCGATGCGCGCGCGGACATCTTCTCGACCGGTGTGCTGCTTTACGAGATGCTGACCGGCACCTGGCCGTTTCAGGGCACTACCAGCGTCGATGTGCGCCACGCCGTGCTGCATGAAGAACCGCAGCCTCTGGATGAAGTGCGGCCGGACGCGGTGCCGCCGCGGCTGCAGGTAATTATCGATCGGACGCTCCAAAAAGATCCGAAAGACCGCTATCAGAAAGTCAGCGAACTGCGCGACGACCTGCGCGCGGTGCTGCGCGAAGTTGATTCGGGAGTGGCGCCGGGATTCGATCCCGTCACGCACGTCACACCGCGTCACCTCTCGGGCACGGGCCGCATGGGTCGCGCTCTCCGCTGGCTGCGGGGCGTGACCGGCGAAAAGACTTCGCAGCGCTGGTCCACGTCCGGCAATCCGGCTTTTACGAATTCTCTCTGGCCGATGCGGTGATTACGGAACTCGCGCGAGTGCGCTCTCTGGTCGTGCGGCCGTCTTCGGAAATCGTCAAGTACCAGGGCGTGGCTGTCGATCCGCGCCAGGCCGGACGCGAGATGAGCGTGGCCACGGTTTTGTCCGCCGGTTTTTTGCGCGCCGGCGATCGCATTCGCGTGACCGCGCAACTGGTGGATGTCGAGTCCGGCGATTTGCTCTGGAGCGATCGCATCGATGCCGACGCCACCGACATCATCAGCGTACAGGACACCATCACCCAGGAGATTTGCGACGGCCTGCGTCTGGAGCTGACTTCGGACGAGAAGGATCGGCTCGAGCAGCAGAAAACCGCCAACGCTGAAGCTTACGAAGAATACTTGCGTGGCCGCGCTTGTCTGGCCCAGTTTGTTTATAAGACGGTGGCGCACAAGGACGTCGATGAAGCGATCGAGCATTTTGAGCGCGCGGCGGAGATGGATCCCGATTTTGCGCTGGCGCACAGCGGGCTGGGCGCCGCCTATTCCAGCCGCGTGATGAAAGGTCAGGGGGAGCCGGACGATCACGCGATCGCGCATGCCGCCTTCGACAAAGCCCTCGCCCTCGATCCGCACTTGATCGAAGCTCGCATGAACATGATCTTTATCTTTCTGTCGAGCGGAGAAAAAACTAAGGCTCGTAACGCCGCCGACGAATTGCGCCGGGAAGCTCCCAACGACGCCAGCGTGCATTTTGTGCGCAGTGTCGTGGCCCGCCTGGACGGCGATTATGACAAGGCGCTGCGCGGTCTGGATCAAATGGCGCGTTTGAATCCGGCTGACCGCGTGGTCGTCAGCTACAACCGGGCGCGGCTGCTGACTTATCAGGCGCGCTACGATGAAGCCATGGTTGAACTCGATCGCGGCGCGGCGATCGAACCCGATCACCCGCTGATCAAGACTTTTCGCGCCCGCGCGCTTTATTACCACGGCGAGCCGGTCAAGGCCGCGGAGATTCTCGAGCAGGTTCTGGAACAGCACCCGCAGCTCGACGGCATCCGCCCGATCTATGCGACGTTCTTGAGCGCGCTCGGCTGGCACGACGAAGCGCGCGCGCAACTAACTGACGAAGTCAGGGCCACGGCGAACACTGATCACGACGTCGCGTACTGGTTGGCATCGGCATATGCGCTGGAAGGCGAGCGGGCCGAAAGCTTGCAGTGGCTGAGGCGCGCGATCGAGTTGGGCAACGAAAACAAGCCGTGGTTTGAACGAGATAAGAACTGGGATTCACTGCGCCACGATCCGGAGTATCAAAAGATTGTCGGCGCCTTGGCCGAACCACCGGCGACAACCGGGCCTTAGCCCAAGGAGGTTTTTTTGGAGTGCGGCGACTTGGCGCCGCTTTTCAACGCGCTGACTTGTCAGCGCACCATTGGTTAAGCACGCTTCGAAAGAAGCTGCTGCTCAATCTGATAGCGGCGACAAGTCGCCGCATACCAAAGCGCTGACAAGTCAGCGCACTCCAAATGCCTGCGCTCCACATGAAAACTTTCGTCGTTGGCGACATACATGGGCGGTGCGCGCAGCTTCACAACCTGCTCGGCATGTTGCCGCGCGACGAGTCGACGGACAAGCTGGTCTTTCTCGGCGATTTGATCGATCGCGGCCCGGACGTGCCGGGCTGTGTCGAGCACATACTCAATCTATGCAAATCGAATCCCGAGCAAGTGCTCTGCCTGCGCGGAAATCACGAGCAGATGTTGCTGGATTTTCTCGACGACGAAAGCACGATTTGGATGACTACGGCAACCGGGGGTGATCAGACCTTCAGGCAATACACGGAAACTCCGCTTCGTCTGCGTACGGACGCCGATTTTGCTGCGGCGCGCGATCTAATCGCGGAAAGAATTCCCGCCGGCCAGATCGAGTTCTTGCGGCAACTTCCTCTTTATCACGAAGACGACTTTGCGCTTTACGTTCACGCCGGACTGGAGCACGGCAAACATCCAAGCGAAAGTTCGCCGCACGCTTTGCTTTGGACGCGCGACATGGATTTCTACAAGAGCTATCGCGGCAAGCCGTGCGTGTTTGGCCACACGCCCACGCCGTTTCTACCATTACGCGGCCGTTTGGGCCGCCACGGCATTTATGTTTTCCACAGCTCGATCGGAATCGACACGGGATACAACCTGCACTCGCCGCTCACGTGCCTGTCGCTGCCTGACTTCACGCTCTACCAGACTTTCGCCGACGGCCACACCGCGACCCATCGGATCACGTCATTCATTCCCGAAACTTTGAAGGCGATGCAGCGGAAAGCCGGGACGACGTAAGAAACGGGGCAGTAGCCCGACCGTTAGGGAGGGCTCCAAGTAAGTTCCTGACTCCTTAAGGTCTGCCTACTCCACCTCAAGTTTTCCTCAACCCACCGAAAACCGCCGAAAGGCTCAGGTTTAGTCAGGAAGTCCATTATTTCTGCCGGCAGAGTTTCGCTCAAGCTTTTCTCAAGGCCTCATCGCTAAGCTCTCGACCATGCAGCACGGCATTTTGACAAAGCATTCTTCCGGCTGCGGCCGCGATGAGTGTCTGTCGGGGTTGCTCATCGCGGCGGCTGGGGGTTCAGAGAGCGGCTACTGGACCGCTCTCTGACCCGACTGCTTCGCGCGATCGCGGCGCGGAAGAAACAATTTGCCGAAACTAACTTTTCAAAATCTTTGGAGGCAGACATGTTCAATAGCATAACGAAGCTTCGTTTCACTCTGGCCATGCTGGTGATTGCGGCTCTGACGATCGCGATCTACAAAGCGGGAAGCACCCAGGCATCGGCGACCGCCGGCACCCAATCGGTGATCGTGCAACTGCGCGACGATCCGGCAGCTGTTTACAAAGCAAAGATTCAGAAAGCCGGCGGCAGCGTCAGCGATGAACAATTGCAGGCTTATCGCGACGGATTGCGCACGAGCCAGGACCAGTTCCTGGCCGACCTCAAGAATCAGGGCGTGAATTTTTCCCTTGATTCGGTGGACATCAAAGGCTTTGACGGCAACACCGCGGCCACGGTTCAGTATCGTTACACGCTGGTGCTCAACGCCGTGGCTTTGACTGTTCCACAGTCGGCGATCTCGATTCTGCAATCGAGGCCGCAAGTAAAGAGCGTCGAACCGAATCGCACTTTTCATGTCTCGCTTTCCAGGAGCGTCGATTACATCGATGCGCCGAGACTCTATGGCAGCAATCCCAACGACCTGACGCCGTTTGCCAGTTTTCCTGACGGCAATGAAGGCCAGGGAGTTTACGTCGCAGTGATCGACACGGGCATTGATTGGACGCACGCCATGTTTGGCGGCGACCCAACTCCGCCGCGTCTCGGCGTTGGTCCGGCGACTGCCGCGGTAAATACCAATCAGAAGGTTGCTTATTATCTGCCGTTTACCGGCACCGTTGACGATTTTGGTCACGGCACGCACTGCGCTGCCGACATTGGCGGCTATCTCGCCTCAGCTCCAGGCAATGACAAAATTCCCGGCACCGCTGATGACATCAGGATCCACGGCGTCGCGCCGCAAGCGAAATTGATGGGCTACAAAGTCTGCACCGGCACCGGAAGTTGTCTGGGCACCGCGATCACGCTGGCGCTGGAAGACGCAGTCTCCCCGGTCACTCTGACGATGCAACCGAAACCGATCGCCAACGTTATCAGCATGAGTCTCGGCGGCGCCGGCGGGCCGAACGATGCAACTTCAACCGCCGCTGACAACGCCGCCTTGACGGGCACCGTGGTCGTGGCCGCGGCGGGAAATTCCGGCCCGGGCGAAGCTACCGTTGGTTCGCCGGCAGCCGGCCGTCACGTAATCGCCGCCGGCGCTTCGAATGATCCGGCCACCGGCAACAACACGGTCGACGTAACGGACGGCAGCCGCACCGGCATCAATGCGATCGTCATGGATGGCTCGCCGGCAGTGCTGGGCGACATCACCAACAATTACGTTTATTGCGGACTCGGTGAAACGCCGGCGGACTTTCCGGCGTCAGTGTCGGGGAAAATCGCCCTGATTAAGCGCGGCAGCACGGTCACGACGCCGACGCTTCCGGTTGCGGGCAGTCTTGGTACCGGTCTGTTCACAATCAAAGCCGCTAACGCAGCAGCGGCCGGCGCGGTCGCGGCGATCATCTACAACAACACGGACGGCGAACTGTCGGCAGCAACCGTGCGCAAGTCGGCAATTCCAACGCTCGGTTTGTCGCAAGCAAATGGCGAGTTCCTGAAATCGATTATTGGCGCTGGTCCGCTTTCGGCAAAGAAGATCCGCATCAACGCGGCGACAATCTTCTCGCCATCGATGGCTGACTTTAGTTCGCGCGGGCCGGTGCAGGGACTTGGCCAGATCAAGCCAGACGTGAGCGCGCCCGGCGTCAACATTCTCTCGGCAACGGTGGCCGTCGGCGCGGCGGAGACAAATACTGCGACTATGTTCGATCCAACCAGATACATTCAGGCGAGCGGAACCAGCTTTGCCTGTCCCCACACCGCGGGCGGGGTCGCTTTGATCAAGCAGGCGCATCCGGATTGGTCGCCTGACTGGGTCCGCACCGCGATGATCAATTCGGCGACGAACCTGCGTTCGGCCGGCCAGGTTCCCAAGGCCGATGGACTGACTTCGGATTCGATCATCGCCCAGGGCGGCGGTTTGATTGACGTTTACAACGCGGTCAAGGCCAAAGCTCTGATGGGCGTCACGGGCGACGGCATTGTCGAGCCAAGCATCCTGGGCAGTTATTCGTTTGGCTCGGTCCCGGTGATCAATTCGCGGGTCACGCACGCGGAAACCGAGACGGTCACGATTCAGGATATTTCGGGACAGGGCGGAACCTACAATCTTTCAGTCGCCAACAATCGCTATCTGGAAGTAAACGGCATCACCGCCACGACCAGCGTATCGAGCGTGACGGTTCCCGCGAATGGCAGCGCGACGTTCACCGTCAGCGCTACCGTTAACGGCGATCTGGTTCGCGACCCGACCAGTGCGCTGGAGCTGCAATTCTATGTAATTGCTCAGAACGCCGGCAGCTCGCTGCGCATGCCCTTCTACATGCAGCTCACGCCTACCGTGCCGCAGGGCGGATCGTCTCTGGCGCCGATCAACGACGCCGGCAACATTCTGGTTGGCGATAACAACAGCATGCTCGTCGAAGGCGTGGACTCGCAGAGCTTTCCCGTCGTGGCCGATGCGCCGGGTGCGGCGATTGATGTGACGATGACCTTCGACCAAACGGTCGATGGAGTGTTTCCCGATCTGGATCTCTATCTATTCGATCCCGCGGGCAACGAAGTTACCCACTCTGGAAATGGCGGCGGCCCGGAACATATAGCGACTACGCTTGGCGCGCCGGGAACTTACATCCTGCGAGCCAGCGGTTGGGTCAATACGCCAACCAGCTTTACGATCGCGGGAACAATTTCGCGGGCCGCACAGCCTCCGGCATTGCAAGCCATCGCCGGCGAGTTCATTGACAACCAGGGCCGCACAGTCGACTTTGACGGCAACTACTCGCTGCAGTGGCAAGCCGTAACCAGTGCTCAGCAGTATGAAATCGAGCAGTCAACCGACGGCAGCAACTTCGCGGTGCTCGCTGATGTCGATGCCAGTGCGACCAGTCAGGCGCTCGCGAACCAGGCCGATGGAACGCATTACTATCGCGTCCGCGCGCTAACGCCCGGCCAGATCGGCTATTACGTCACGCCGGCCAGCAATGTGCAGAGCATTCTGGTAAATCATCGCGCGCTGGTGGATATCACAAACCAGGTGAAGACGGCGATCTCGAATGTCTCGCTGACAGCCGGTGTGTTCTCTCTGGATCTCGCGATGACCAACCAGTCGACTTCAACTTACGTTCCTTACGTGAAACTGAATGTGATCGGAATCAGCTCGGCCTCGGGTACCGTCCGCGTTACTAATGCCGACAACGGGGGCAGCGGGGTCACGGCGAGCAACGCCGCGCTGTTCGATTATTCGAACAAGCTCGGTTCGGATCAACTCTTCAGTCCGGCTGAGGCAACCGGTGCCCGAACGTTGAGATTTGCCGACAGCGCATCTGAGTTGTTCCAGTTCGACGTGGACGTGACGGCCTTCCTGGCTAACTCGAATGTCGCTGGCAGCAGCGCTGCTCCGTCAGGCGGAGGCAGCGACAGCCAAAGCAGCTCGACCGGGCTTTCGTTGCCGGGAATCAATCTTCAGTCAGTCAAAGGCGTGATGCGCTTCACGGTCAATCCGCTGACTGGTGGAGTTGCAGCACAGTTTGTTTTGAAGTAATTCATCTCGCGGCCCTGGCGGGCGCTGCGAACGGCGCGGCGATCTTAACGGATTGCCGCGCCGCATTTTTTTGGCTGACCCGCGATCGTCTTCGCAGACTGAGGGATTTCCTGCATATTTTCTACCGCACTCAGACCCTTTGATTTCATTTAATGAGCACCCCAATCACTGACTTTGTAGTAGGAGAGAAGTACACCAATGACCAGATTAGGTTTGCCCTCGATCTGGAGAACCTTGGAGGCATTCGCCCTGCCGTTGATGGAAGCAAAAACTTGCGACATCTCGCCATAATTACCGCCGCACAGGTCTACGAGAAGAACATTGCTGAGAATCCTTACAACGATAGAGTTGAGAATGGGATTCTGACTTATACCGCACAAGGCCGACGCGGGGATCAAGAAATAACCGGAAGAAACCGCCGAATTCTTGAACAGTATTCATCTCCGTGTCCGTTCTATCGCTTTTCCAACGAGGGACGACAAGTTTACACATTCCTCGGTTTACTCGAATTGCTTCGCCATTATCAGGAGCAACAAATCGATTCTAAGAATGAGCTGAGGCTTGTGTGGGTCTTTGAATTTCGCATCCATAGCGAAATAAGTGTGGTGCCCATTGAGCACGCAAGAGACTTGACGACAACGTTTCTCATTGATCGAGTCAGTAACGTTGCGGAGGAAAGAGAAGTTGTTACTCTCACGCCTGAAGAAGGAATTGAAGACGCGACCAGCGCTGAAGTTGAACAGATCCGAGCGCGGCTGATTCAGATCAACCCATACCGATTTGAAGTCTTGGTGAAAAATGTAATCGAGCGGCGTGGCTTCGAGAACGTTACCGTGACGCGCGCTTCGCAAGATGGCGGGATCGATCTAGATGCATATGTACCTGAATCGGATTATTTCTTTTCGAGGACGCACGTGCAGTTTCAAGTCAAACGTTGGCGACACTCGGTCGGTAACGTTGACATTAACGGCTTTCGCGGGGCTTTAAGTTCAACTGCTAAAGGCGTCTTCGTCACCACGAGCCATTTCACTCGCGCTGCCGTGCGGGAAGCTCAGCATCAGAGCAAACCGGTAGTTTCGCTGCTTGATGGCTTAAAGTTCTCCCAGCTTGTTAGTGAAGTGCGACTCGACTTAGACGATTATCGGTAAGGTGGAATGGATCTCGCGGCCTACAACTTTGTCGAATCATATCTGCAAGGTTTCGAGGTTACCCGACCCGATCTGGAGGATACCGTAAATTTGCTGGCGGTTATCCGCTCGCTTCATCCCGAGGACTTACCAGACGAAGAACGTCGAGAGATCGTTAGCATGCAAGGCTTTCTTATTGATAAGCTCAGTGATTACCAGCCGGCGCTAATCAGATTTCCTTTCGATCCACTGAAGAGCACTTGGCAATTAGTGCGCGAGTTACTCGGTCGAGTCCAAAAGCGAGGGTTCGAGGCGTTCGTCGCACTGCAACTTGTCGGAGCTACGCTACAGCTTCGCTTCCCAGATCTGGAAATCGGTAATGAGTCATCCAGCACCGCTGATATGCAGCTACGACATCCAGGTGATTTCCAAGTTGGCGATACAGTATTCCATGTGACGGTAGCTCCAATGCCAGCGGTTTACGAAAAATGCAAAAGAAATCTTGATCAAGGTCTCAAAGTGTATTTGCTCGTACCTGATCGTCTAGTTGCCGGAACAAAACAGAACTCAGAACTACAAGCATCCCGCAAGATCTCCGTGCAATCTATCGAGGGGTTCGTGGGCCAGAACATTGATGAGATATCCCGGTTTTCCAATCGCGAAGTCAGAAAAGCTCTTCGCCAACTCCTCGAAATTTACAACGCAAGGGTTGATGCCACGGAAACAAACAAATCTATGATGATCGAGATTCCCGCGAACCTCTAATTCTTCTCTGGATGTCACTCGTAACGCAGACACTCGATCGGATCGAGCCGCGAGGCTTTGCGGGCGGGCCACACGCCAAAGATCAATCCAACGCCGACGCTTACGGTCACCCCGGCGGTGACGGCCCACAACGGAATTGATGCCGGCAGGCTGGGAATCAGCAGCATGATCAGTCTGCTGGCGCCGATCGCCAGCCCCACGCCGAGCATTCCACCCAGGAACGTCAGCGTCATCGCTTCAAACAGAAACTGATTGATGATGTCGCGGCGTCGCGCGCCCAGAGCTTTGCGAATGCCAATCTCCGCCGTGCGCTCAGTAACGCTCACCAGCATTATATTCATCACCCCGATCCCGCCGACCATCAAGCCTACCGATGAGATCGCAATCGCGATTATGCCGACCATGCCGAAGATGCTATCGAACTGCGTGACGAAGGCGTCGGCTGTCTTTACGTCGAAGTTGTTTGGCTCAGAGAACTTCACGTTCCGGCGCGTGCGCAAAATCTCCTCAACCTGATTGACGGCCTCGCGTAACTGCCCTGACTTTGCGCGCATAACAAGGAGCAGATATTTGCGTCCGGGGGCAATCTGGAGCCCCGTGCGAAAGGGAACGAAGACGGCGTTATCCTCCTCGTTCTCGCCGAAAACTGTTGTCTGGCGCTTCGCCAGCACGCCGATGATCTCCCATACATAGCCACCCATCTTAACGCGCGTTCCCACCATACCCTCCTGCTTGTCGGGAAAGAGGGCTTGGGCAGCGTTGACTCCTATCACCATCACATTGCGGCGGTTCAGATCGTCTTGCTCAGAGATAAAACGTCCTTCCTTCAGCGCCGCGTTGTGTATGTCGGCGTGGTTGGCGGTCACGCCCCTTGTGTTACCGCGCCGGTAGGTCCGGTCGTTGATCTTGATCGTGTCGTCAAAGCCACAGCCGCCACAGCCAATGTTCGTTGATTCGAGCGCCACCGACTCAACCGCCGCCGCCTGCTGAGCGATTGCCGCGCCGTCCTCCGGAGTCAGGGGCTTGCGCGCCCGCTCGGCCTGGTCGCGCTCGCCGACTTGCGGGCCCGTCGTCAGGTGGAAAGCATAGATGTTGTTGGTGCCGTAATCCTCGACCATCCTCACGATGTTGGCTCGGAGACCGGTGAGGATTGACGCGACCACGATGGCGACCATCACGCCGATGACGATCCCAAGCACGGTGAGTGCGCTGCGGAATTTGTGCGCCCGGACGCTGTCGAGCGCCATCAGTAGCGTCTCACGCGGGATGAAACTGGGCAGTCTCAACTTCATATTGAATCAGTTGCGCGTCAACGCAATGATCGGATCAAGGCGCGACGCTTTGAATGCCGGATAGATGCCCGCGACCATCCCGACCGCGGTTGAGACGCCGAGCGCGAGCGCAATGTAGCCCGCGGTGATCGTCATCGTAATCGGCGTGAGGATTGTCACGGCCCAGGAGATTCCGGAGGCGGCGAGCAGGCCCAACACGCCACCAAGCGCGCAGAGCATCGATGACTCGATGAGAAACTGCAATAACACCTGCTTGCGGCGTGCGCCGAGGGCCTTGCGCAGGCCAATTTCGAAAGTGCGCTCGGTGACGGATACCAGCATGATGTTCATGACGACGATGCCGCCGACGACGAGTGCGATCAGGGTAATTGGTGTCACAACCAGCGCGATTGCTCCCGTGAACTGATCGATCTGGCTACCAAGCGCTTCGGTGTTGACGAGGCCGAAGTCGTCCTCCTCGCTTCCGATCAGCTCGTGATAATTACGAAGCGCGCGGCGAGCGTCTTCGATCGTCAACTGGAAAGTTTCGCGTTGCTGACCTTTGCCGTGAATCTGCAAATCGAGGTTGCGTCCATAAATGCGCTGGAAGGTCGTCAGCGGGATATAAACATGCTTGTCGATCAGGCCGCCAAAGATGGGACCGCGTCTCTCTTCAACGCCGATTATGCGCATCGGTAGACCGGCCACTTTGAACTCTTTGCCGATCGGATCGATATCCGGGTAGAACTTGTCCTTGATATCCGCGCCGAGGACGACGACCAGTTTACCGTGCGATACTTCTTCGGCTTGGATGAAACGACCGTCCGACATGGTCTTGTCCTCGATTTCAAGCATGTTTGAGGTTACGCCGAAGATAATGCCGCCGTAGAAAGTTTTGCCGTCCTGCTCGAACTTCGTTCCCCGGCCCGCCTCCGCTCCGACCGCCGTACAAGTCTCGCAATATTGCTGCAGCCACTCCATGTCCGACCATTTCAGTTGCTTGTTACGACGGTTCATTCGCTCTAAATCTTCCTCAGACAACTCGCCCTGGCTGACCATGCGCGCGATCATAAAGTGGTTAGTGCCCAGGACCTTCGACACCTTTTCGACGACATAAGTGTTGAGCCCGGAGATCGCCGCGCCGACGACAACTACCGAAGCCACGCCGATAATGATGCCGATCAGAGTCAGAAACGCGCGCAGTTTATGCGCCATGATGGATTGCAGCGCGATCCGGGCGGAGTCGGCGTAAACAGAATAGAAGTAGCGCATCGCTTTCGGTTGGGCAGTTTCGAATCCGACGAGACAACCGCAAATGCTTGAAGCCTTAGACGAAAAACTCGCGGGCGGAGTTCCATCTAAAAGACGCACGAGGCGGGTGATTTATTAACGGTAACCATCAAGGAGGAGAAGCATTGAAAGAAGAGGGGGACTGCCTCCCTTCTCCCTCTGGGAGAAAGGTTGGGGATGAGGGCTTGCAGGTCAACATGCTTAGCACCCTCTCCCCTAACCCCTCTCCCATGAGGAGAGGGGAAAATCTAAACCAACCGCTTCGCTTTGAGCCATTCGCGGACGACATTCTTCTTATCACGCTTCTGGCTATCAACTTCAAAGTTCAACTTTCGCATTTCGTCGGTCGAGATCGCACCTTCGAGTTTCATCATCACCAACACGAGCGGGTGGACTAACTGAGCACCACTAACATCTGGGGCTAAGTCCTCCACATCTCGCCGGATTACAAAGACCGCTTCATAAGGTGGAAAGTAGTGCTTGTCGTCTTCCAGTTGCACCAGATCGAGTCCGGCGATGCGCCCGTCAGTCGAGTTGCCGGCAATCATATCGACTTTGTGGGTCGACAGCGCCGTATACGTCAGATCGAGAGACATGTCGCTAACACTCGAGAACTGTAAACCATAACTGCGCGAGAAACCGGGATAACCATCCTGGCGCACCATGAAGTCATGACCAAACCCAGCGCGCCACTGCCGGGCATATTTCGCGGCATCGGAAATCGTTTTTAGATTGAGCCGCCGCGCGTCTTCACCGCGCACCAGAATCGCGAAGGTGTTGTCGAAACCAAGCGGGTCGCTGACCCAAAGATTGAATTGGTTCGAGTATTCGCGCCGCACTTGATCGAAAACGGCTTTCGGATCGGTGATGGGCTGATGGTGAAGAATCGCGGTGAACGCCGTGCCCGTGTACTCAGGGTAAAGATCGATCTGGCCACCGACTAAAGCGCTGTGCGCCAGATTACCCCCTAAATCAAAGCGGCGATCAACTTCCATGTTCTGAGCTTCCAACATCTGAGCGACGATTTCGGCGAGGAGGATCGACTCAGTGAAGTCTTTTGAACCCACCGTGACGTGGCCGCGGCTCAATGGTGAGTGTGAGCGCGGCCGCATCCTTTGCCAGGCCGCGTAACCCATCAGCACGATCCCCAGCGCCAAAGTGACCCAGGCAATTCTGCGCAGGAGTTTTCGCCGGGAAGGCTTTAGCCGATTCGCGCTCGTATCGAATTGCTTTTCGATCAAACCGAAACCGAAGTCAGCCAGCAAGGCCATCAGAGCGGAAGGCACGGCGCCTGCCAGCAGCAGATGATTGTCATTCAGACGCAGTCCGCGAAAAATGTACTCGCCCAAGCCGCCGGCGCCGACTTCGGCGGCAATGATTGCCACGCCGATCGTGATGACTACGGCGACGCGCACGCCGGTGAGGATAACGCTCATCGCCAGCGGCAGCTCGACCTGAAAAAGTACTTGCCGATCAGTCATGCCCATCGCGACGGCCGCTTCGCGCACAGCTCCGTCGACCCCGAGAATTCCGGTGACCGTGTTGCGAATGATGGGCAGCAGCGCGTAGAAGACGAGCGCGACAATCGCCGTGCGCGGGCCGATGCCGCCGATGAACGGCAGCGGGATCAGAAAGCCAAACAGCGCCAGGCTGGGAATTGTCTGCATCACGTTCGCGATTCCCAGCACCGGGCCACGCAGAGATTTGCGCCGCGTGATCAGGATTCCCAGCGGCAATGCGATCAAGATTGCGATCGCCGTCGAGAGAAAGACGAGCCACGCGTGCTGTGCGATGTGCGCGAGAATGTCGGACCAGTTAGCTTTGAGAAATTCAAGCATGAACCTTAGCGCATGTCACCAATTGGATGGAGAGCGTTTTCCGAAGTCCCGTTAGGGACGAAATGTTTATAGACACGCGTATCCCTATGCAATCTAACGCTCCGGTAGGAGCGGCGTGTCGCTCCTACCGGAGCGAGTCTCAAATGTGTTGTCACGGTTCTATAAATATTTCGCTCCTACGGAGCGATAACAAATTCACCTCTTAACGTTTCCAAATAAGACCGCACCAGATCGTTGTCGGATCGCACAAAACTCTGCGGCGTCTCCAGCAGCACGATTCTTCCGCCAGCCATCAGAGCGATGCGCGATCCAAGCATCAACGCCTCGCGCACATCATGGGTCACGAAGATGACCGTTTTCCCAAGACGCGATCTCAATTCGAGAAACTCTTTTTGCAGTGACGCGCGCGTCAGCGGATCGAGGGCGCCGAACGGTTCGTCCATCAAAAGCAGCGGCGGGTCGGCCGCCAGAGCCCGCGCGACGCCCACGCGCTGACGTTGTCCGCCGGAGAGCTCGCGGGGATAGCGCTCAGCAAACTTTTCCGCGTCAAGCCCGACTAGTTGCAGGAGCTCGCGCACACGTTTCTGTGTGCGCGCTTCATCCCAGCCTTCGAGACTTGGCACGACGGCGACGTTTTGCGCGACGGTGAAATGCGGAAACAGACCAGCTTCCTGGATCACGTAACCGGTGCGCCGCCGCAGACGGATCGGGTCCCATTCAGTCGTCGGTTTTCCTTCGACCCAAACCTGTCCCGCAGTCGGCATCAGCAGACGATTCACCAGCCGGAGCGTGGTCGTCTTGCCACAACCTGATTCGCCCAGCAGCACCAGCGTTTCTCCCTGGCTGACCGCGAGACTCAGACGATCGATGATCGGAGCGCCGCCGTTAACCGCATAGCTCACGGCGCGGAATTCGACGAGCGGGTCGCTGGATTGAATTGAGGTTGACATCGCGCGCGGATGTCTCAGGGGATTTAAGGGCGGACCGATGCGCCGCCCTCTTGACTTGGAAACCGTTGCTTCGCGGCTTAGTTGATCGCGTCCGTGACTTCGGTCAGTTTCGTAACCTTGATCGTAGTGCCATCAACAGTGCCTTCGACCGCAACCTTCACGCCCTTCCTGGTCTGCGTGTTCTTTAACACGCCGGCAGCGAGGTCGTTGCCTTTGTCATCGAGTTTGTAGAGTTTGTTGTCCGCAGCATAAACCGCATAGCCACTCTTCTCGCAGCCATCCATCATCGCGCAGCTCGTCGAATGATTTTTGGCGCGCGTGCCCAGGTCTTTGGCGGATTCGGCGCAGGCATTGTCGATCAGATTGCCGGTAATCGTGACGGTCTTATCCTGAGCGAACAAGATTCCGGCCATCAATACTACAATCGTTAAAGCGAAAACTTTGCGAATCATCTTTCGGTCTCCTTAGTTCTTAAGAGCTTAGCTGGGGAGTGCGAATAGTATCACGTTGCGAAATGATTCAACCAGTAGGCGACGCCGGCCGCATGGGGCAGTAGCCCGACTGTGAGGGAGGGCTCATGTTGAATCAATGCGGAGCCCTTGCTGACGCGCGGGCTAATCCCCCGATTTCCCCTTGCTGCTTTCTGCTTCCTGCCTACTGCCTTCTGTCTTTTCCGGCCGCAGGTGTGGAAAAAGAATCACATCCCGGATCGAATGTTTGTTGGCCAGCAACATGACCAGCCGGTCAATGCCGATGCCAATTCCGGCTGCCGGCGGCATGCCGTACGACAACGCGCGAATGTAATCCTCGTCCATGACCATCGCCTCTTCATCGCCACGCTCGCGCTGCACAACCTGATCCTTAAAGCGCTGGTACTGCTCTTCGGGATCGTTGAGTTCAGAAAAGCCATTCGCAGATTCGAGCCCGCCAACGAAGTATTCGAAACGCTCAGCGATGGAAGGATCTGTTGGCGAGGCCTTCGATAGCGGGGAGATTGGTTTCGGGAAGTCTGTGATGAAGGTTGGTTTAATAAGATTTGGCTCCGCTATCTCTCCGAAAATGTACTCAAGATACATCGCGGATCCAACTTCTTCGCTTGCCGCCAATTTGTCCGGTTCCTTTGCTTGGTTTTCGACATGTTGCCAAGCACTGTCTAGTACATCGCGTTGCTTTCTCATCTCCCGTTTTGCTTCGACGATGGATGCTTGAAAAAGGAGATCGCGTTCGCGACATCTTTTATTCATCTCGAATTCAAACATCACGGGGAGAAGCGACAGCTTTCTTAAACGCTGAGGGTCACTCACCCACGTTTGATCAAATGTTTCGTCACCAAGTTGGTACCAATGCTTTGGCCAGTGCCGGAGAACAGCGGCCTTCATCGACATGCGCTGAAACGGCTTTGAAAAATCGATCTCATGCTCGCCATAGCGCACGTGCGTGTGACCCAGGGCTACGTACACGACTGAGCGCAGAAGCTCCTCGCAGAGATCCATCATCTGATTCACGTCGGCGTAGGCCCAATAGAATTCCAGCATCGTGAACTCGGGATTGTGTTTGCTCGAGATGCCTTCGTTGCGAAAGTTCCGGTTCAGCTCATAGACCTTTTCAAACCCACCGACGACCAAACGCTTCAGATAAAGTTCCGGCGCGATACGCGCGTAGAGATCGATGTCGAGCGCGTTGTGATGAGTCTTGAACGGACGCGCGGCGGCGCCAGTGGCCAGGGGCGTCAACATCGGCGTCTCAACCTCTACAAAGTCACGGTCGTCGAGGAAGCGACGAATCTCACGCACAACTTTCGAGCGCAACTCGAACACTTCGCGCGGCGTCAATCCATCTTCGTCGCGCTCCAGTTTCAAACTGCCGGCGATCAAATCAGCGTAGCGCTGGCGTTGACGAATCTCCGGATCGTGTATGCCGTGCATCTTGTCCGGCATCGGCAGCAAGGCTTTGGCTAAGAAGCGTAACTTCTCAACATGCACCGATAACTCGCCGGTTTTGGTGACGAACAAGAATCCCTCGATGCCTATGAAGTCGCCGTGATCCAGCAAACCGAAAAGCTCCCAGCCATCGACGTCGCTGCCGCCTCCATCATTGCGTGCGCCAACCACGTCCTGCCGCCGCACGTAAATCTGCAAACGCGACGTGCCGTCAGAAAGGTGCACGAACGCCGCCTTGCCCATCACCCGCGGCGGCGCAGCGATGCGTCCCGCCAGGACTACTCGAACCTTGTTCAACCGGGCATTCGCGGATCCCAGCGAGTCTGCCGAAGGTCTCTCGCCTTCTCGAACTTGCGGCTCGAATTTCCGAAACGCCTCCACGATCGAAGTAATCGTGTCTTCGCCCGCCGGAGTCTCAGTAACGTTGCTGCGCTGAAACTTGTTCGGATAGACATTGCCCACCAACTCGCGCAGAGCGTCGAGATGCTCATGCCGCGCGCGGGTCTGATCGTTCTCTTCAATGAAAGGGACAGTCATAAGAATGTCGTAGATAGTAAACCGTGAATCGCAAATAGACCAAAGCTCTCTCGAAGTGGTTTGCACGTAGAACAGGTTCTGGTAACATCGTTATTGTGTCTGCTGCCCTTGAAGAAATCACCGAGAAGGCCCGGGCGCTCTCTCGTCAAGAGAGGCTGACGCTCGCCAATCGTCTGTTAAGTGACGATGAGGATAGTGATATCCCGGAGATCGAAGCGGCGTGGGAAGAGGAGATTCTCGCGCGAATTAAAGCGATTGATGACGGCACGGCCATAGGTATCCCCTATGAAGAAGTCATCCGCGCCGCGCGAAATCGCCGGGCGAAATGAAGCTAAACCTCTCCGGCAGAAGTCAAATAGTGCCGTTAGGCACGAAATATTTATAGAACCAATTGCTCCAACTTGAGGTTTCTGAGATGAGCAAAATGCAGACATTTTGCTCATCTCAGAAAAATAGCAAAGGTGTGCTCCGGTGCTATAAATATTGCGCCGCTCTGCGGCTGGCTTCAAATTGAATTCTTTCGTACGATGAAATCCAAGATACTCTCCATCGACGAGCTCCTCGCCGAGCGCGCGCGTTTGGGTGATGCGGGACAGAAGCTCGTTTTCACCAACGGCGTCTTTGATATTCTGCACGTCGGACACGTGCGTTATCTCGAACAAGCGCGCGCTCTGGGCGACGCGCTGGTCGTAGCGATCAACAGTGACGCCTCGGTGCGCGAGTTGAAAGGCGCGGGCCGTCCATTGATCAACCAGGACGAGCGCGCCGAGATTCTGGCCGCGTTGCGCTCGGTAAATTATGTCAGCGTCTTTGACGACGTATCGCCGCGATCACTGATCGCCGACTTGCTGCCCGACGTTTTAGTGAAAGGCGGCGACTATGCGTTGGACGAAATTC